>Ga0207873_1001686_pt1 | contig 20297 bp, 17 predicted proteins | sample BGWIniCompost_FD_187373 | JGI IMG/M metagenome (GOLD analysis project Ga0207873, IMG submission 187373) | Cellulose adapted compost microbial communities from Newby Island Compost Facility, Milpitas, CA, USA - BGW Initial Compost (SPAdes)... ...
CGGTGAGGCTGTCGCAGGTCAGGCCGTAGGCGCGGGAGGTGACGCCGTGGCCGCCGCCGAGGGTGAGGCCGGAGATGCCGACGGTGGGGCAGGAGCCGGCGGGGATGGTGGTGCCCTTGGCGGCGAGGGTGCGGTAGACGTCGATCAGCTTGGCGCCGGCGCCGATGGCGGCGGTGGTGGGGGTGGTGCGGATGGTGCTGAGCTCGGAGACGTCGAGGATCAGCGCGTTGTTGGCGGAGGAGGCGCCGGTGTAGGAGTGGCCGCCGTTGCGGATGGTGAGGGGGGTGGTGTGGCGGCGGGCGAAGGCGAGGGCGGTGCGGATGTCGTCGGGGTGGCGGACGTAGGCGACGGCGGACGGTCTGAGGGAGTCGAAGCGGGTGTTGTAGAGGCGGTGGGCCGTGGGCCAGGCGGCGTCGCCGGGGCGGGCGAGCGGGCCGTCGAGGTCTCGGGCGAGGGCGGTCCAGTCGGCGGGGCGGGGGGTGCGCCCGGGGGTGGGCGTCCGGTTCCGGGCGGATGTCTGCGGGGTGGTGGTCGGGCCGGCCGGGCCCGTGCCGCCGTCGCCCTGGGTGGTGCAGGCGGTCAGCAGGGTCGCCGTGCCGGCTGCGATGAAGGTCCGCCGTTGCATGTAACGCCTCCCGGTGTCTCCTGGGCGAGACGGGGTCGCGGCTGCGGGGGTTCCATGGTGCGGGCGGGCCGGGGCTGTGCGGGGGGAGTTGCGCGACCCGGTGCCGACGGGATGCCGCCGGGCCCGCCCTGCCGGAGCTGAGCGGGCGTCGGCCGGCAGCCGCGCGGACCCGGAGGGTCACTCGGCGGGGTGGGGGTTCCGGGGTGGGCGGGGACGGCGCGTGACGGGGGACCCTACTCGTCGTTAACCGGAACGACAGGCGGCCCGTGTCGGACGTAGCGGGGGTAGGCAGGCGATGGCTGGATCGCGGCGGCAGCTGCTGGGCAGGCGGGCCGGTGTGGGGGTCGTTGCGGTCGGGGTGGTGGGGTGCCTCTGGGGCACGGGCTCCGGGTGCGCGCCGAGCGGGGCGGTGACCGGGGGGCCGCCACCCGAGGACGCGGTCGAGGTGGTGGAGAAGGCCGCCGATGCGCTGGTCGAGGCGGGGAGCAGCAAGGCGCGTACGTCGATGGAGATGGCCACCGGGGGGACCCGGGTGACCATCCGGGGCGAGGGCGTCTACGATTTCGGGAAGCGGCTCGGGCGGCTGAAGGTGGTGCTGCCGGAGGATCCGGCGGGGGACAGCGCCCGGCAGCCGATCACGGAGCTGCTCGCGCCCGGCGCGCTGTACATGAAGAACCGGGGGGCCGGGGTGCCCCCCGACAAGTGGGTGCGGGTGGACACCGCGACGCTGTCCGACGGCAATCTCGTCACCGGCGGGGTGACCGATCCGCTCGCCGCGGCCGAGGTGCTGCGCGGGACGCGGACGGCGACCTTCGTGAAGCGAACCGAGGTGGCCGGGACGGCGGTGCGGCACTACCGGGGGACCGCGGATCTCGCCGTGGCGGCGCGCAGGGCGGGCGAGGCCAGCCGGGGGCCGCTGCGGGCGGCAGCGAAAGGGTTCGCCACCGCCGAGGTGCCGTTCGACGTGTATCTGGACGATCAGGGACGGATCCGCAAGATCCGGCACCGCTTCAGCTTTGTGAACGGACAGCAGGAGACCCCGGTCGCTGTGGCGTCCACCACACTGCTCTACGACTTCGGGGCCCCGGCGGACGTACGGCTTCCAGCGGCGCGGGACATCTACGCGGGCCGGATCGCCGAGGAGTGACCGGCGTGAACTAGCCCTTACGTGCCATGCGCGCCCCGTATCGCGCTCCCTACTCTAGGAAGCCGATGACGGCAGGGATGAGGTGACGCGCGTGGCTCCGCTCGGGGGTGGGACGGTTCAGGACCACGTTGCCCTCGCCGAGATCGAGCTGACCGGCGAGCTGATGATCGCCGCCTCCGCCGCGGAGGACCGGCTCAGCCTGGAGAGCATCGACAGGGTGCTGCGGGTGGCCGAGGAGCGCGCGGGCCGGGACCGCACGCCGTCGTCCCTGCGCGGCGGGCGCTGAACGCGCTCACACACCGGGGTGCGGCATCGCCCCGGCCGGGCAGGGCCACGTCCCGGTCGGCGGCGGCACTGCCCCGTCGCCGGTGCCAGGCCCCGCCGCGGTGCCGTCGGGCGTGGCACGTGCCCGGTCGGATGCGTCAGGTACGCATCATGCGGGCGATGGCCTGTGTGGCCTCCTTCACCTTGGCGTCGATCTCGTCGCCGCCCTTGAGGGCCGCGTCGGCGACGCAGTGCCGCAGGTGCTCCTCCAGCAGCTGCAGCGCGAAGGACTGCAGCGCCTTGGTGGAGGCGGACACCTGCGTGAGTATGTCGATGCAGTAGACGTCCTCGTCGACCATCCGCTGCAGGCCGCGGATCTGGCCCTCGATGCGGCGCAGTCGCTTCAGGTGCTCCTGCTTCTGCTGGTGATAGCCGTGGACGCCGCGGTCGTGGTCGGTGACGATGTCCTGCGTCTCCTCGGTCACGTCCGGGGCGGAGGGCGCACCGGCGCCGGCCTCGGTGGTCGTCATGGCGTCCTCCTGCTGCTGTGGCTGCTGCCATGGGTGATATATACCCCTGGTGGGTATATGGTACCGAACCTTCCCGGGCAAGGGCCCCTTGCCCGACCGCCCCCGTGCTCATCAATGTTTCTGATGGGCGACACTGGGGGGCGGCCCGTTAGTCGCGGCCGGTTGATGCGCCTAGCATCAGCCTGACCGAAACCGATGCACCCCGAGGACCCCACGTGCGCTTTCGTCTGACCCCCAGGGAGACGAGCTTCTACGACATGTTCGCCGCTTCCGCGGACAACATCGTCACGGGCTCCAAGCTCCTGATGGAACTGCTCGGGGCGGACTCCTCCGCCCGGGCCGAGATCGCAGAGCGTATGCGGGCCGCGGAACACGCGGGCGACGATGCCACGCACGCGATCTTCCACCAGCTGAACTCCTCGTTCATCACGCCGTTCGACCGCGAGGACATCTACTCCCTCGCGTCGTCCCTCGACGACATCATGGACTTCATGGAGGAGGCCGTCGACCTGGTCGTCCTCTACAACATCGAGGAACTGCCCAAGGGCGTCGAGCAGCAGATCGAGGTGCTGGCGCGGGCCGCCGAGCTGACCGCCGAGGCCATGCCGCATCTGCGGACCATGGAGAACCTCACCGAGTACTGGATCGAGGTCAACCGCCTGGAAAACCAGGCCGACCAGATCCACCGCAAGCTGCTCGCCCACCTCTTCAACGGCAAGTACGACGCCATCGAGGTCCTGAAGCTGAAGCAGATCGTGGACGTACTCGAAGAGGCGGCCGACGCCTTCGAGCACGTGGCGAACACGGTGGAGACCATCGCGGTCAAGGAGTCCTGACCCCTCCATGGACACCTTCGCTCTGGTCGTGACCATCGGGGTCGCGCTCTTCTTCACGTACACCAACGGCTTCCACGACTCGGCGAACGCGATCGCGACCTCCGTGTCGACGCGTGCCCTCACCCCACGGGTGGCGCTGGCGATGGCGGCCGTGATGAACCTCGCCGGTGCCTTCCTCGGCTCGGGCGTCGCCAAGACGGTCAGCGAGGGGCTGATCGAGACGCCCGAGGGCTCGACGGGCATGGGGATCCTGTTCGCCGCGCTGGTCGGTGCGATCGCCTGGAACCTGATCACCTGGTACTTCGGTCTGCCGTCCTCCTCCTCGCACGCCCTGTTCGGCGGCATGGTGGGCGCGGCTCTGGCCGGCGGCACCGCCGTCTACTGGAGCGGGGTGCTGGAGAAGATCGTCATCCCCATGTTCGTCTCGCCCGTGGTCGGCCTGATCGCCGGTTATCTGGTGATGGCCGCGATCATGTGGATCTTCCGGCGGTCCAACCCGCACAAGGCCAAGCGGGGTTTCCGCATCGCGCAGACGGTGTCCGCGGCGGGCATGGCCCTCGGCCACGGCCTGCAGGACGCGCAGAAGACCATGGGCATCGTGGTGATGGCGCTGGTCATCGCCGACGTCGAGGACTACGGCGACCCGATCCCGGTCTGGGTGAAGATCGCCTGTGCGGTGATGCTGTCCGCGGGCACCTACGCCGGCGGCTGGCGGATCATGCGGACCCTGGGCCGCAAGATCATCGAGCTGGATCCGCCGCAGGGCTTCGCGGCGGAGAGCACCGGCGCGACGATCATGTTCGGTTCGGCGTTCGTCTTCCACGCCCCGATCTCCACCACCCATGTGATCACCTCGGCGATCATGGGTGTGGGCGCCACCAAGCGGATCAACGCCGTGCGGTGGGGCGTGGCCAAGAACATCATCCTCGGCTGGTTCATCACCATGCCGGCCGCCGCCGCGGTCGCCGCCGCCTCCTTCTGGATCGTGAAACTGGTGGCCCTGTAGGACGCCTCCGGCCCTGCCCGGCGCACGACGCCTGAGCCCGCCCCCGGATCCCGGGGGCGGGCTCTTTCTGCGGCCTCGCGGTGGCACCGCCATGCAGCACCGCGAGGGGCCAGGGGCAGGTCACCGGGCAACCGCTCAGCCGAAGCGGCCTGAGATGTAGTCCTCGGTGGCCTGCACGGACGGGTTGGAGAAGATCCGCTCGGTGTCGTCGATCTCGACGAGCCTGCCGGGCTTGCCGACCGCCGCCAGGTTGAAGAACGCGGTGCGGTCGGAGACCCGGGCCGCCTGCTGCATGTTGTGGGTGACGATCACGATGGTGAAGCGCTCCTTCAGCTCCCCGATCAGGTCCTCGACGGCGAGGGTGGAGATCGGGTCCAGGGCGGAGCAGGGCTCGTCCATGAGCAGCACGTTCGGCTCCACGGCGATCGCCCGCGCTATGCACAGCCGCTGCTGCTGGCCGCCGGACAGGCCGGCGCCCGGCTTGTGCAGCCGGTCCTTGACCTCGTTCCAGAGGTTGGCGCCGCGGAGGGACTTCTCGACGATGTCGTCCAGGTCGGACTTCTTGTACTTGCCGTTCAGCCGCAGCCCGGCGGCCACGTTGTCGTAGACCGACATGGTGGGGAACGGGTTCGGGCGCTGGAAGACCATGCCGACCTCGCGGCGCACGGCCACCGGGTCGACGCCGCTGCCGTAGAGGTCCTCGGAATCCAGCATGACCTTGCCCTCGACCCGGCCGCCGGGGGTGACCTCGTGCATGCGGTTGAGGGTGCGCAGGAAGGTGGACTTGCCGCAGCCGGAGGGGCCGATGAAGGCCGTCACCGAGCGGGGTTCGATGGTCATCGAGATGTCCTCGATGGCCAGGAAGGAGTTGTAGTAGGCGTTCAGGCCGCTGACGTCGATGCGCTTGGCCATGGCGATCACTGCTTCTTTCGGGTCGGTGTCCGGGTCAGCGACCCGTCTCGGGGGCCTTCCAGCGGGCGATGCCGCGGGCCAGCAGATTGAGGATCATGATGAAGGCGATGAGCGTCAGTGCCGCCGCCCAGGCGCGGTCGTAGGCCGCGTCCGAGCCGTTGGTGTACTGCAGGTAGATGTACATCGGCAGGGACGCCTGCGGGTCCTGGAACGGATTGGCGTTGATGAAGTTCGTCCCCCAGACCAGCAGCAGCACGGGGGCCGTCTCACCGGTGATGCGGGCGACGGCCAGCATCACGCCGGTGGTGATGCCGCCGATGGAGGTCGGCAGGACCACCTTCAGGACGGTGCGCCACTTCGGCACGCCCAGGGCGAGGGAGGCCTCGCGCAGCTCGTTCGGGACGAGCTTGAGCATCTCCTCGGTGGAGCGCACCACCACCGGGATCATCAGGATCGACAGGGCCATCGAGCCGGCGAAGCCGGAGTAGCCCATGCCGAGGATGAGGATCCACAGGCTGAGGATGAACAGGCCCGCCACGATGGAGGGGATGCCCGTCATCACGTCGACGAAGAAGGTGACGGCCCTGGCCAGCCTGCCCCGGCCGTACTCGACCAGGTAGACGGCGGTCAGGACGCCGACCGGCACGGACATCAGGGTGGCGAGGCCGACCTGCTCCAGGGTGCCGAGGATCGCGTGGTAGATGCCGCCGCCCGGTTCGCTGTCGGCGACCACGCCCATCGAGTGGCTGAGGAAGTAGCCGTCCAGGACCTTCACGCCCTGCTCGACCGTCTCCCAGGCCAGCGAGGCGAGCGGGACCACGGCCAGCAGGAAGGCCACCCAGACCAGGCTGGTCGCGGTGCGGTCCCTGGCCTGCCGGGGGCCCTCCACCTTGGCGGAGACGGCGTAGGAGCCGAGGACGAACAGCGCGGCGGCGATCAGCGCCCACTGGATGTCGCTGTGCAGTCCCGCGGCGGCGCTGACGGCCAGTCCTGCGGCGACGGATCCGGCTGCCGCCGCCCACGGGAACCACCGGGGCAGGCGCGCACCGCGCAGGCTGCCGGCGGCGGGCTGTGCGTCGCGTGCGTGGCTCATGCGCCGGCCCCCGAGTACTCCTTGCGGCGGGCGATGATCAGCCTGGCCGCGCCGTTGACCAGCAGGGTGATGACGAACAGGACCAGTCCGGAGGCGATCAGCGCGTCCCGGCCCATCTCGGTCGCCTCGTTGAACTTGCCGGCGATGTTCTGGGCGAAGGTGCCGCCGCCGGGGTCGAGCAGGCTGGCCTCGATGTCGAAGCTCGGGGAGAGCACCATGGCGACGGCCATGGTCTCGCCGAGCGCCCGGCCGAGGCCGAGCATGGAGGCGGAGATCACGCCGGAGCGGCCGAACGGCAGCACCGCCATGCGGATCACCTCCCAGCGGGTGGCGCCGAGGGCCAGGGCCGCCTCCTGGTGCATCCGCGGGACCTGCCCGAACACCTCGCGGCTCACGCTGGTGATGATCGGCAGGATCATGATGGCCAGCAGGATGCCGACGGTGAACAGGGAGCGCGGGGCGCCCTGGTTCCATTCGAGGATCCCGGTCCAGCCCAGGTACTGGTCGAGCCAGCCGTAGAGGCCGTCCAGGCTGGGCACCAGGACCAGGGCGCCCCACAGGCCGTAGATGATGGACGGCACGGCGGCCAGCAGGTCGATCACGTATGCGATGGGCCCGGCCAGGCGGCGGGGGGCGTAGTGGGTGATGAACAGGGCGATGCCGACGGCCACCGGCACCGCGATGATCATGGCGATGACCGAGGACACCACGGTGCCGAACGCCAGCACCGCGATGCCGAACCGCGGCGGGACGCCGCTGGGGTTCCACTCGAAGGCGGTGAGGAAGTTGGCCTCGTCCTTGCTGATCGCGAGGACCGCCCGGTAGGTGAGGAAGGCCGCGATGGCGGCCATGATCACCAGGACGAGGACGCCGGAGCCGCGGGAGAGCCCGAGGAATATCCGGTCGCCGGGGCGGGTGGCGCCGCGCGCGGCGGGCCGCTGCGCCCGTGGTGCTGGTCGTGGAAGGGGCGGAGGAGCTGTCTGCTGAGTCGTCATGTCCATCGGGGTCTCCGGTCTGCGGAGCCGCCGGGGCGGGCGGCTCGGTCGGAGCCGCCCGGCGGCCGGGGGCTCCTCGAGGCGGTGCACCGGACGGTGCGGGCCGGCCCCGTCACCGGAGCCGGGCCGCACGCGCGGGTCAGCTCAGACCCGAAACGGTCTCGCGGACCTTGGAGATGATCTCCTCGGGCATCGGGGCGTAGCCGGCCCCGGCCAGCAGGCCCTGCCCCTCCTCGGAGGCGATGTAGTTCAGGAAGGACTTGGTGGCCGGCAGGGTCTCCGCCTTGTTGCCCTTGTCGCAGACGATCTCGTACGTCACCAGGACGATCGGGTAGGCGCCCTCGGTGGACGGGGTGTAGTCCAGCTGCAGCGCGAGGTCCTTGCCGGTGCCGACGATCTTGGCGGCGCCGATGGCCGCGGTGGCGTTCTCCACGCTCGCCTTGACCGGCTCGGCGGCCTCGGTCTTCAGGTCGACGGTCCTGATGCCGTCCTTGGCGTAGGAGAGCTCGAAGTAGGAGATGGCGCCGCTGGTCTGCTTGACCTGCTGGGCGACCCCGGAGGAGCCCTGCGCGGACTGGCCGCCCTTGGCCTCCCAGGCCTTGCCCGGCTCGTACTTCCAGTCCTCGGGCGCGGCGGCCTTGAGGTACTTGGTGAAGTTGTCCGTGGTGCCGGACTCGTCGGAGCGGTGGAAGGCCTGGATCTTCAGGTCGGGGAGGTCGGCGTCCGGGTTGAGCTTCTTGATCGCCTCGTCGTTCCAGTTGGTGATCCTGCTGTCGAAGATCTTGGCGAGGGTCGGCGCGTCGAGGACCAGGGAGTCCACGCCGGGGACGTTGTAGCCGACGGCGATCGGGCCGCCGACCATGGGCAGGTCGATGCCCTGGCCGCCGGAGCAGACCTTCTTCGACGCCTCCACCTCCTCGGGCTTCAGCGCCGAGTCGGAACCCGCGAAGGCGGTCTGGCCCTGGGTGAATGCCGTGATGCCCGCACCGGAGCCGTCCGGGCGGTAGTTGATCTGCACGTTCTTGCAGACCGCGGTGTACTGCTTCACCCAGGCGTCGATGGCGTTCTTCTGCGCGGAGGAGCCGGATGCCTGCAGCTGGCCCTTGGCGTCGTCGCACGTGATGTTGCCGGCCGCGGCGGTGGCGGAGGCGTCACCGCCGTTCGCGTTGCCGGTGTCGTCGGAGCCGCACGCCGTGAGGGCCAGGGCGCCGGAGACGGCGAGAGCACCGAGAGCGAGGGCCCGCCGGTTCTTGCGCTGAAGCTTCACTTGAGTTCCTTCCAGGAGCCGCCGTCCTGCATTCGGCGGCGTGCGAGGTGTCAGTGATGCGGATGCTTCCTTCTTCGGGCGATCCGCATCGCGTACGGCCGAAATTAGGCAGAACAGGTGACGGCGCCGATGGGCGTGAATGAACGAGGGGTGAACCCCTGTGGACGGGGCGGTGAGGCCGCGGAACGCTCACACCAGCAGGGCGAGGGCGTCACTTCTCTCCCGCAGGGACGCCAGCAGCGCGGGGATCAGATCCGCGTCCTGCGGCGCGGTGAGGTGGGCGTGGGCCACGTACGGGGGCAGCCAGAGGATGCGGTCGACCTCGGCGTTGGGGGAGAACGAACCGGCGACCGCCTCGGCCGCCCAGTAGCGCACTTCCTTGGGGCGGCCCTTCGCCAGATAGCGGACGGTGGGCAGCTCGGCGGTGGGCACGGCGGTGAAGCCGGTCTCCTCGGCGACCTCGCGCAGCGCGCCCGCCAGCGGGTCCTCGCCGCGCTTCAGCTTGCCCTTGGGCCAGGACCAGTCGTCGTACCGGGGGCGGTGGACCAGGCAGAGCTCGAGCACGCCGGTCACCGGGGAGCGGCGCCACAGCACGCACCCGGCGGCACGGACGACCAGGGAGCCGGGACGGGGGGAGCTGCCGGGGGTGCCCACGATGCGTGTGCCTCCTTGATGCGGTGCGGGTGCGGGTGCGGTGGGAGTGCCGGGTGGGTGCCGGTGCCGCACGGGGGGTACGGCGTGCCCGGTGTGTCCGGCGCGTATGCCCGGCACGCCCTTCGGCTTCCCGCGTCACGCCGTGCCGATGGCTTCCCACCGTTCCCGCTCCTCCTGCTGCCAGCAGCGCTGGAACACGTACCGGGCCGCCTCCACCTCGTGCCGCTGGTCGGCGTGCAGCACGCCGAGCGCGTACGCCGTGGCCGGGGCGATGCGCGGGGTGCGGGCCGCCTGCGCCGCCGCCGCGGCCGCCTCGGCGGCGTCCCGGTGCCGGTCCAGGGCCTCGCTCGCGGCGCGCAGCCGGGCCTCGGCGGGCGGTTCGCCGCCGGGGTGGGCGGCGAGCAGCACCTCGCGGGCGTAGCGGTGCAGCCGCAGCAGCAGCCGGGTCTGGTGCCAGGGGGTGTCCTGTGGAGGGGGTGCCGGGGCCGGGGAGAGGTCGTGGATCAGGGCCTCGGCGTTGTCCGGGCTGCCTGCCGTGACCAGCGGCAGCGCGGCCACCGCGTCGGTGAGCCGCTCCTCGGCCGCCCGGGCCAGCGGCCGCAGGTCCGCCTCGCCCGCCGCCGGGGCCAGCGGCACCTCGCTGGCCAGGACGGCCACCTTGTCGGCGAGCGCGTGGAAGCGGGACGAGTCCAGGGCCCGCAGCGCGGTGGAGTGCGCCCGGGTGCGGGCGAGGGTGAGCTGCCGGTCGAGCAGGGCGCCGGCCTTGGCGGCACCGACGGTGAGATGGCCGTCGGGGGCGGTGGCGCTGCGGGCGCCGGGGCGGAGGGGGCCGACCGTGCCGGCGCTGGTGCCTGGCGCCGGCGCCGCGTCGCTCGCGGATGCGGCGGCCACCGTCCCACCGGTGATCGTGGCGTTGGAGCCCGGCCGTCCCGCAGGGGCCTGCGCGGGCCGGACCGGGGCCGTCCGCCCGCTCGTCCCGCCGCCCGCCTGGGACGGCACCACCGGTGCACCGGACAGGCGCTGCAGCGCGTGCAGCAGGCGGTCCAGGCGGGCCGCGCAGGCGTCCTCGTGGGCCAGGGTGCCGGCGATCCAGGCCAGTTCCGGGCGCAGGGACTCGGACCACTCCGGGGCCAGCAGAGGCTGGAAGGTGTGCAGGGTGCCGCTGATGCGGCGGGCCGAGCGGCGCAGCGCCCTGGCCGCCTCGAGGCAACCGCCCGGTCCTGCCGCGCCCGCGCCGGTCTCCCGGTGCCTGCGCAGCGCGCGCAGGAACTCGGTGGCCCGGGCCCGCAGATAGCCGGTCAGGGCGTCCGCGGGGACGGGGCGGTCCCACGGGGCGGTCGGGTCAGGGTGCTGCTGAGCCACGCCGGCGCCTCCGGGCCTCGATGAGCATCTCCTGGATGTTGCGCAGGGGGTTGCCGTCCGCGTCGGTGGCGTGCCGGGTCCAGTTGCCGTCCGGGCCGAGGTGCCAGGAGGCGGTGGTGTCGGACATCCCGGTCTCCAGCAGGCGGTTGAGGGCCGCCCGGTGGGCCGGGTCGGTGACGCGGACCAGCGCCTCGATGCGCCGGTCGAGGTTGCGGTGCATCATGTCGGCGCTGCCGATCCACACCTCGGGCTCGCCGCCGTTGCCGAAGACGAACACCCGCGAGTGCTCCAGGAAGCGGCCGAGGATGGACCGCACCCGGATGTTCTCCGACAGCCCCTCGACGCCCGGCCGCAGCGCGCAGATGCCGCGCACCCAGATGTCGACCGGCACGCCCGCCTGCGATGCCCGGTAGCAGGCGTCGATGACCGCCTCGTCCACGATCGAGTTGACCTTGATCCGCACGTAGGCGGGGCGTCCGGCGCGGTGGTGCTGGGCCTCCTTCTCGATGCGGGAGATCAGGCCGTCGCGCAGTGACTTGGGCGCCACCAGCAGCCGCCGGTAGGTCTCCCGGCGGGAGTAGCCGGAGAGGCGGTTGAACAGGTCGGAGAGGTCGGCGCCGACCTGCGGGTCGGCCGTGAGCAGCCCGAGGTCCTCGTAGAGGCGGGCGGTCTTCGGGTGGTAGTTGCCGGTGCCGACGTGGCTGTAGCGCCGCAGGATGTCGCCCTCCTGACGGACCACCAGCGACAGCTTGCAGTGGGTCTTCAGACCGACCAGGCCGTAGACCACATGGCAGCCGGCCTCCTCCAGCTTGCGCGCCCACTTGATGTTGGCGTGCTCGTCGAAGCGGGCCTTGATCTCGACCAGGACCAGGACCTGCTTGCCGGACTCGGCGGCGTCGATGAGGGCGTCCACTATCGGGGAGTCGCCGGAGGTGCGGTACAGGGTCTGCTTGATGGCCAGCACGTCCGGGTCGGCCGCCGCCTGCTCCAGGAAGGCCTGCACGGAGGTGGAGAAGGAGTCGTAGGGGTGGTGCAGCAGCACGTCCCGGTTGCGCAGGGCGGCGAAGATGTCGGGCGCCGAGGCGGACTCCACCTCCGCCAGGTCCCGGTGGGTGCCTGCGACGAACTTCGGGTACTTCAGCTCGGGCCGGTCCAGGCTGTGGATGCGGAACAGACCGGTGAGGTCGAGCGGGCCCGGCAGCGGGTACACCTCGGCCTCGCTGATCTTCAGCTCGCGCACCAGCAGGTCGAGGACCTCGCGGTCGATGGACTCCTCGACCTCCAGCCGGACGGGCGGGCCGAAGCGGCGCCGCATGAGCTCCTTCTCCAGCGCCTGCAGGAGGTTCTCGGCGTCGTCCTCCTCCACCTCGAGGTCCTCGTTGCGGGTGAGCCGGAAGGCGTGGTGCTCCAGCACCTCCATGCCGGGGAACAGCTCCTCCAGGTGCGCCGCGATGACGTCCTCGATGGGCACATAGCGGCCGGGGGAGCTCTCCAGGAAGCGGGACAGCAGCGGCGGCACCTTCACCCGGGCGAAGTGCTTGTGGCCGGTGACCGGGTTGCGCACCACCACGGCCAGGTTCAGCGACAGGCCCGAGATGTACGGGAAGGGGTGCGCCGGGTCGACCGCGAGGGGGGTGAGCACCGGGAAGATCTGGTGCCGGAAGAGCGTGAAGAGCCGCGCCTGCTCCTTCTCCGTCAGCTCGTTCCAGCGGACCAGGTGGATGCCCTCCTCGGCCAGGGCCGGGGCGACGTCCTCGTGGTAGCAGGCGGCGTGCCGGGCCATCAGCTCGCGGGAGCGGGCCCAGATCATCTCCAGCACCTCGCGCGGCTGCAGCCCGGAGGCGGAGCGGGTGGCGACGCCGGTGGCGATGCGCCGCTTCAGACCGGCCACCCGGACCATGAAGAACTCGTCCAGGTTGCTGGCGAAGATCGCCAGGAAGTTGGCGCGCTCGAGCAGCGGCGTGGCCGGGTCCTCGGCGAGCTCGAGGACGCGCTCGTTGAAAGCCAGCCAGCTGCGCTCACGGTCCAGGAAACGTCCCTGCGGCAGCGGGGCGGCGCCGTCGTGCGGAGCTTCCTCGTAGCCGTCCAGGTCCGCGTCGATGTCGGGTTCGAGATCGGAGACCACGGCCGCGACGGTGTGCGGGCGGTGCGCGGCTATGGAGCCCACGGAGGGCTGGGCGTGCTGTACCTGTGCCTGGGCATTCGGCTGGCTCATGTACCCATTCTTCCGCGCCGACCCCGTCACGGGCGCGTCGGAAAGCGCGGGCGGGAGCGGTGGTGCCCCTGGGGCGTCCCCGTTCCGCCCGCCGCCCCCGCGGGGCGGCAAAGGCTCTGGCACGGTGCGATGCATTGGCCGAGCGTCGCAAGCCCGTCTGAACCGGCGGTTACGGCGACATGACGTACGGCCTGCACGGCGGTGGCCCGTACGTCCTCCACGGGGACGTCACGGGGACGGCCCGTACGCCCCGTCCTCGATGTACGGGGCGTACGCCGCCCGGCGGCACGCCTCAGGCGGTGCGGCGGCGCACCAGGCGCAGGGCCGTGACGACCAGCAGGGCGGTGAGCAGCAGAAGGATGCCCGAGGCCACCAGGTTCAGCGGCCAGGTGTGGCTCACCGGGTGGTAGTCCCGGTAGAAGGAGACCGCCTTCAGCTCGGTCAGCTCCGCCTTGCAGCCCTGGTTGAAGATGCTGGTGCAGGGTGCCGCCACGCGGTCGCCGCCGGCGGTGATGACGCCCTCCCCGGCGATGAAGCCGTCGCCCTGCGGGCCCTCGCCGAGGCCGCTGACCTTGGTGACCGTGGGCCACAGGTACGGCATCGCGGTGTGCACGGCGGCCCACAGCGCGCCCACCCCGAGCACGGTGGCGGCCAGCGCGGGCAGCGAGCGGCGCAGCAGCAGCCCGGCCAGGGCGCCGAGCGCGAGCCCGGCCAGGGCCAGGGCGACCGGGACGACGCCGCCCGCGTAGAAGGTGGCGACGTCGTGCCAGGGCTTGGCGGTGTCGATGCGGCCGTCGCCCGCCGTCCAGGCCCGGCGGTGCAGCCAGGCCAGCAGCCCGGTGGAGACGGTGATCAGCAGGGCCGGGAAGGCGAGCCGGGCGGCCAGCCAGCGGACCGGGGAGACGGCCTGGGTCCAGGCCAGGCGGACGGTGCCGGACTCCAGCTCGCGGCCGGTCAGTGCGGCGCCCGCCCAGGCGGCGACCAGGAAGGGCGCCCCCAGCACGGCGAACGTGGTGTACGTGTAGGTGTCCTTGTAGGTGAGGATCGCGTCCTGGTCGTAGGAGCAGCGCGAGCCGAAGGCGCAGGCGTTGTAGGCCTTCCAGGCCTGGGCGGCCGCGTCGGTGAGCGGGCCGCCGAGCCAGAGCAGGGCGGCGCCGGTGAGCAGCACGAACGCCGTCCAGGCGAGCGCGGCAGGGCGGTGCAGCCGCAGCAGCCAGCGCAGCTGGCGCGGGGTGCGGTGCCCTTCGGCGAGCACCGCCGGGGTGGTCAGGGTGGCGGTCACGCGGCGGCCTCCGTGGTGGTGTCGGCCGAGGAGGGGGCCTCGGGGTTGCGCAGGTAGGACAGGAGCAGCTCCTCCAGCGAGGGGGCGCAGGTGCGCCAGTCGCCGGGCAGCGGGCCTGCGGGGCGGATCAGGGCGCTGAGCTGGCGGCCGGTGGTGCGGGTCTCGACGACCCGGTGCGGGGCGAGCGTCGTTCCGGCCGGGGCGGACAGGCGGGTGTGGGCGGCGAGCACCTCGTCGATCTCGCCGGCCAGGCGGACCCGGCCGCCGCCGAGCAGCAGCAGATGGTCGCAGGAGTCCTCCAGCTCGGCGACGACGTGGGAGGACATCACGATGGTCGTGCCGTGCGCGGCGGCCTGCCCCATCAGCACGCCCATCAAGTCGTGCCGGGCCAGCGGGTCGAGGTCGGCCATGGGCTCGTCCAGGAGCAGCAGTTCGGGCCGCTTGCCGAGGGCGAGGGCGAGCGCGACCCGGGTGCGCTGCCCGCCGGAGAGGGCCCGGATGCGTTTGCCCGGGTCGAGACTGCCCGCGGCCACCACGTCGTGCGCGGTGCCCGCGTCCCAGCGGCCGGGGTTGAGGTCGGCACCCATGCGCAGCGTCTCGGCGACGGTGAGCTGCGGATACAGCGGTTTGTCCTGGTCGACGAAGCCGATGCGGGGGCGGGCGGCGGCCGGGTCGGTACCGAGCACGGTGACCGTGCCCTCGGTGGGGACGAGCAGCCCGGCGGCGAGGGCGAGCAGGGTGGACTTGCCCGCGCCGTTGGGGCCGACGACGGCGCAGACGCGTCCTGCGGGCACCCGGAACGAGCAGTCGCGCAGCGCCCACGCGTCCCGTCGTCTGCCGAAGCGCTTGGCGAGCGCGGCTGCCTCGATCGCGGGTTCGGTCATGACGGGTCTCCCTCAGCGGTCCGGTGGGGGAACTGGGTGTCGAGTACGGCGGTGAACAGCGCGGCCACGTCCTCGCGCTCCAGGCCGGCCTCGCGGGCCCGGGCCGCCCAGTCCTCGAGCTCCGCGCGCAGTGGGGAGTCGGCGGGGGCGGCGCCCAGCGAGCGCCGGACGAAGGTGCCGAGTCCGCGCCGGGCCTCGACCAGGCCCTCGCGCTCCAGTTCGCGGTAGGCCTTCAGCACGGTGTTGGGATTGACGGCGGTGGCCTCGACGACCTCGCGGGCCGTGGGCAGCTTGTCCCCCGGCATCAGCAGGCCCAGGCGCAGGGCCTGTTTGGTCTGCTGCACGATCTGGACGTAGGTGGCCACGCCGCTGCGCCGGTCGATCCGGTAGTCGACCACTCCCTGCACCACCCTTTCACTAATTAAGTAGTGAAAGGGTGGTGGAAGCCTGCCGGAAAGTCAACTGTGATCGTGTTCCGGTCACGGCGAGGTGACCGTGAGCACCCGCTGGGGCGGCCACCGGATCCCGGGTTCTCCACGGCCGTGGCTCGGGTGCGAGTGACCACGACGGCGGCGGCCGTCGTGCCGGCGAGGGCGACGGGGCCGCGGACCGCGGCAGTGCTGGTGCGACTGGTCCGGCGGACGGTGTCCTGGCGGACGCCGGGCACGGTCGTGCGAACGAAGCCGCAGCTCACCGAAGTCTGTCGTCCCCGGGGGCTCGGCTCACCGAAGTACCGGCTCACCGAAGCCTCGGCCGACCGAATCCTCCGCTGACCGGATTCTCGGCCTGCCGGAGCCTCCGGCCTACCGGAGCCTCCGGCCTCGCGTCGCGGCCCAACGCACCCTCACGTCTCCGTCCGGTACATCAGGTCCACCTCGTGCGTCACGAAGCCCAGCCGCTCGTACACCGACACCGCCGCCTTGTTGTCGGCGTCCACGTACAGCATCGCCGTCGGCAGGCCCAGCCCCGCCAGATGGCGCAGCCCGATCGTGGTGAGCGCCTTGCCGAGGCCGCTGCCCTGGGCCTCCGGGCTCACCCCGAGCACGTACACCTCGCCCAGCCGCTCCTCGGCGTGCACCTTGGTCCAGTGGAAGCCGACGATCCGGCCCTCCCGTTCGGCGAGGAAGAAGCCCTGCGGGTCGAACCAGGGCTCGGCCTTGCGGTCGTCGAGGTCGCGCTGGGTGAGGGAGCCCTGCTCGGGATGGTGGGCGAAGGCGGCCGCGTTCACCGCGAGCCAGGCCGCGTCGTCCTGGCCGGGCACGAAGGTGCGGATGGTCACGCCCTCCGGCAGCACCGGGTCCGGCAGGTCGAGACCGGCCAACGGGCGCCGCATCTGACGCAGTTCGCGGAAGAGGGTGAGACCGAGGACCTGCGCCAGGTGCCGGGCGGCGGCGTGGCCGCCGTGCGCCCACACCCGCAGCCGCTTGCCGGAGGCGGCGAGCAGCGCGGCCCCCAGTGCCCGACCGTGCCCGTGCCCGCGGTGCGAGGGATGCACGACGAGCTCCGCGGCCGGCGGCTCCACCGGGTCGGTGTCCTCCAGCTGGGCGTATCCGACGAGTTCGTCGTCGACGGTGAGCAGCAGATGGGAGACGCCCTCCCGCTCGCCGCCGCGCAGCTGAAGCCGTCCCTGCTCGGACACCGCCTGCTGTCCGTCGACGGCGGCGGCCTGTTCGAGCAGGGCGAGCACCGCCTCGACCTGCTCCGGGGAGAGCGCGGTGCAGGTCTGGAGCGAGCGGGGGCGGCCGGGCCGTGCGATGTCGTCGCTGGTCATGCGTACGAGGGTAAAGCCAGGCCCGCGCAGAACGGCCGGTATCGCCCGCCGGGAAATCGGCCGGCCGCGCTCCGTGAAAGATAAACCGGGATGTAACCCCGAAACCCCTGTCGCGCTACGCGCGTTGACTCTAGGCTGCGCCCCGACCCACTCAGACCCACAGGGGGGCGTATGCCAGCCACATCCCCGGCGCACCCGCGCCGCAGACGCCGTACCACCCGTCTTCTCGCGACCGCCGCCGGAGTCCTCACCGCCGGTGCGCTGGCCGCGGCGGCCCTGCCCGGGTCGGCCAACGCGGGCGAACAGCACGCGAACAAGGGCAAGCACGGCCACCCCGGCCGCTACCAGGACATCCAGCTTCTGTCCTTCAACGACCTGCACGGCAACCTGGAGCCTCCGACCGGCTCCTCGGGCCGGGTCACCGAACTCCAGCCGGACGGCAGCACGACGACCATCGACGCGGGCGGTGCCGAGTACCTCGCCACCCACCTGCGCGAGGCCCGCAAGGGCCACCGCTACTCCATCACCGCGGCCGGCGGCGACATGGTCGGTGCCTCCCCGCTCATCAGCGGCCTCTTCCACGACGAGCCCACCATCGAGGCGCTCAACAAGCTCGACCTGGACGTCACCTCCGTCGGCAACCACGAGTTCGACGAGGGTGCCAAGGAACTGAGCCGGCTGCAGAAGGGCGGCTGCCACCCCACCGACGGCTGCTACACCGACAAGAAGTTCAAGGGCGCCGACTTCCCGTACCTGGCCGCCAACGTCCTGGACGAGAAGACCAAGAAGCCCATCCTCAAGCCCTACTGGGTGTGGAAGAAGCAGGGCGTCAAGGTCGGCTTCATCGGCGTGACCCTCGAGGGCACCCCGGACATCGTCTCGGCGGAGGGCGTCAAGGGCCTGTCCTTCAAGGACGAGGTCGAGACGATCAACAAGTACGCCAAGGAGCTGCGCCGCAAGGGCGTGAAGTCCATCGTGGCGCTCATCCACGAGGGCGGCTTCCCGGCGTCGGAGTCGTACAACTACGACTGCGACTCCCCGGGTGCGGGCGACGGCATCTCCGGCCCGATCACCGACATCGCCAAGAACGTCACCTCCGAGGTGGACGCGCTGGTCACCGGCCACACCCACGCGGCCTACGTGTGCACCGTCCCCGACCCGGCGGGCAAGCCGCGCATGGTGACCTCGGCCGCGTCCTTCGGCCGTCTCTACACCGACACCACGCTGACCTACGACCGCGCGACCGGTGACATCGTGCGCACGGCCGTGAAGTCCGCCAACCACGTGGTCACCCGGGACGTGCCCAAGGCGCCGGACATGACCAGGCTGATCGACAAGTGGAACACCCTGGCCGCCCCGATCGGCAACCGCCCCGTCGGCTACATCTCCGCCGACATCGGCAACACCGGCACCGAGTCCCCGCTCGGCGACCTGATCGCCGACGCCCAGCTGACCTACGCCAAGACGCTGGACGCCGAGGCCGACCTGGCGCTGATGAACCCCGGCGGCATCCGGGCCCCGCTGACCTACGCGGCGCAGTCCGGTGAGGGCGACGGAGTGGTGACCTACGCCGAGGCGTTCACGGTCCAGCCGTTCGCCAACACCGTCAACCTCCAGGACCTCACCGGTGCCCAGCTCATCCAGGTGCTCAAGGAGCAGGTGAGCGGCGCCAACGAGGCGGCGCCGAAGATCCTGCAGGTCTCCGACGGCTTCACCTACACCCTCGACCTGACGAAGTCGGGCGCCGACCGCGTCGTCACCGACTCCATCAGGCTCAACGGCCAGCCGATCGACGAGTCCGCCACCTACCGCGTCGCGATGAACAGCTTCCTCGCGGGCGGCGGCGACAACTTCCCGACCCTGGCCGAGGGCACCAACCCGCTGGTCGGGGACGACGACCTGAAGGCCCTGGAGCAGTACCTGACGGCCAACTCCTCGCCCACCAGCCCGATCGCCCCGCCGAAGGCGGACCGGATCACGGTCGTGAACTAGCCCGCCACGCACGGGACGACCGCGCGACAACCCTGGCGCCCTCGACGGGCCCGCCGAGAGACCGAGGCCGGAGGACTTCCCTCCCGGCGCTCGTCCCCTCCTGCCGGACCCGTCGGGGGCGCCGTGCCGTGTCAGGGGCCCACGTGCACATACGGAGCCCACAGCACGGGGGCGTCCGGCCGGGCGGCGCGCAGCCGCAGCAGCACCTCGTGGGCGGCGGCCGCGGGCGGGGCCCCCGAGGCCAGGGCTTCGTAGATGCGGTCCGTCGCCTGCGGGGCGCGGGTGTCGCTCACCGGCCAGAGCGTCGCGATGACGTGGCGGAACCCGGCGGTCTGCAGCGCGCCGGCGACATGGGCCGCCTCGTCCGCGAGATCGGGATCACCGAGGGCGGTCTCACAGGCCGAGAGGACCGCCAGCTCCGCTCTCTCGCAGCGCAGGGCGGCGATGTCGGCGGCCGTCAGCGGGGCACTGTCCGCTTCCTCCGCGTCCCAGCAGTACAGCGCGGCCCCGCCCCGGCCCGGCGGGCGCTGCTCGGCGTGGCCCGCGAAGTGGAACCACGAGCAGCGGGGCAGCTCGGCGAGGATCTGCCGGCGGGTGGCCTGCGGACCGGTGAGGGGCACCGCCGGAGCAAGATGCCGCGTCAGTCTCGCCACTTCGTCGTGCACATGGGGCAACGGCCGGTCACCGCTCGCGACATGGGGGACGGAGGCGAGCAGGAGCCGGGGCGGCCACTGCTGGGCGGGCCGGGAACGGGCCGCGAGCAGTGCCCGGACCGTGGGGGTGTACGAGGAGAGGCAGTGATCGGCGACACAGGTGCCGTCCGGCAGCATCGCCGCGTGCAGGGGGAGGAAGGAGAGCTGCCCGGTGAGGCACCACCAGAGGCGGGAGGCAGCGCCCTGGTCGCCCGAGCCGTCCCGGAAGAGGGGCTCCACCCGGTGCAGCCGCTCCAGCACGGGTGAGGCGATGTGGCGCCCCAGCCAGCCGAGGACGTCGAGGAACAGCGGGTGTGCCTCGGGCGGATCCTCCTCCAGCAGCTTCTGCGCCCTGCTCAGCAGCCTCGTCTGCCGGGTCACGGCCGCGCGGTCCACGTCCGGAAGCCGGACGTGCTCGAGACCGCGCTCAGAGGTGATGATCAGCGCGTCGCCGCGCGACTCCGCGATGTTCACGACGACCACCGGACCGTGTGCGCCGGCCCGCGCGAGTCGCTGCCAGGAGGGCGGACGGAGGAAGTCGGCGAACCCCTCGGCCCGCCGGATCTCGTCCACCAGCGCATCCCAGCGCCGGTTCAGACGCTGCCGTTCGTCCGCGTCGAGAGCCGCTGCCGCCACACCCGCGGGAGCGGCCGGTCTCCCGTCCGGGACGGTGCCGGGAACGGCCGCACCGGTGTCCAGCCGGGCGCGGATGCTGTTGAGTTCATGCACCTTCTCGCGGAGCGGCTCGGGAACCTCGCGGGCGAGCAACG
>Ga0207873_1001688_pt1 | contig 20276 bp, 26 predicted proteins | sample BGWIniCompost_FD_187373 | JGI IMG/M metagenome (GOLD analysis project Ga0207873, IMG submission 187373) | Cellulose adapted compost microbial communities from Newby Island Compost Facility, Milpitas, CA, USA - BGW Initial Compost (SPAdes)... ...
TTTTCGAGCCGAATCGGTGTAATCGGCAACGCCACTGGGCCGGCGTTCTCCCAGGTCAGCGATTTTCGTTAGCTGGCGACCAGCACCAGCCAACGAAGAAGAGCTGGTGAAGCACACGAAATTGCCCGCCTCGTCGACCCAAGGGGTCTCGGGGCGGGTTTCTCACGGATTGGGCTTGCCTGTCCCGGTCGAGGATTTTCGAATCCCCGAAGAGGAGAAGGCCCGCCCGGACCAGCGGCTCAACTGATGAGTGGAACCTGTCGCGCTCCGGCTCGTCAGAGTCGCATGGAGCGGTCCCGGGTCCTGGCTGTGGTGGGCATGGAGGCTCATCGAGGCGGGTGGCCTCACGCAGGGTGGCGCATTTGCCGCTGGCACCCGGGATGGGGTGGCGGATGGGGGAGGCACGATCTTCGAGGCCGAGATAGATGGTGTCTTCACGTACGTTCATGCTCCCAACCTGTATGACGGGGCATCGGGAGCCCGAGCGGCTCTGCGGGAACTCGTGCGGGAACTGTTCGCCTCCTATCGAGACCGCGACGACGGACAGGAGGTACCCCTTCGCTGGGTGATGTACGGGCCGGTCGCCAAGGATGTGGAGGGGGTCCCGTGGCTGGGCAGTGAGGTTCCGGAAGGCAAGCCTCCGTGCGTCGAGTTCGAACCGGAGAGCGTCGGCTCAGAGTTCGAACTTCTGACCCGCAACCGGTACTACGAAGACATGGCGGTGTCTTTCGCCGGCACTACATACGCCATGCAGGGCCGACCGCTGTTCCCGCACGAACGGGGTTGCGGGGACGTGCAGGAGATGCTGGAGCGCATCGCCACCAATGACGCATCCATCGACCTCGGGGAGAGCGCTGGCTGACGGCCGTGGCCCCGCATAGGCTGCGGAGCAGTGGTAGGAAAGATCAGGACGGGTAGGGTCGGGCCATGACCGATCAACTGGTGAACGTGGCCACCGCCCGCGACCGCTTCGAGGGAGACGTGCTCGTTGCCCTGCTCGAGTCCGAGGGAATCGAGGCTCTTCTATTCGTCGACGACGCTGCCCAGATGTACGGCTCGCTCGGTCAGGTGGAACCCGTCACGATCCGCGTGCGAGCGGAGGACGCCGAGGCGGCCCAACGAATCCTGGAGCAGCGGGAGGCCGCCCCGCCTCCGGGCGCCTAGGGGCTACTGGGACGTATAAGCGCCGTCCACCAGGTAGTAGCCGCCTGTTAGGAAGGAGGCCTCGTCCGAGGCCAGGAAGGCGACGAGAGCAGCCACCTCTTCGGGTTCGCCCAGGCGGCCGATCGGGTGGAGCGACACCAGGCCGGCCCGTGCTTCTTCATCGAGGTTTGCCTCGATCAGCGGCGTGTTGATGAAAGCGGGGCCAACCGAATTCACCCTGATACCTTGCGCCGAGTATTCGAGGGCGGCGCTCTTGGTCATTCCGACCACACCGTGCTTGGCGGCAACGTAGGCGGCCGAGTTGGCGAACCCGACGCTGCCGAGGATCGATGCCATGTTGACGATGGCGCCTCCACCTGACTCGAGCATCGCCGGGATCTCGTAGCGCATGCCGTAGAAGACGCCGCTGAGGTTGATTCCGATGACTTGGTCCCAGCCCTCGATCGGGTACTCGCCAGTGGGAGCTTGGGGGCCGCCGATGCCGGCGTTGTTGACGGCGATGTGGAGTGCGCCGTGCTCCTCCACAGTATGCCGGACCATCGCCTCGCACTGGTCGGGCTGGCTGACATCGACTGCCACGAACGACGCCGGCGCTCCGGTGGAGGACAGTTCTTCGGCGACCTGTCGCGCCGATTCTTCGTCGTAGTCGGCCACCACTACTGCTGCCCCTCCATGGGCGAACACTTCGGCGCAAGCCTTGCCGATCCCCGATGCCCCTCCCGTCACGAGCGCCACTTTGCCAGTGAAGTCGTAGCTCGCCATCTCTCCCTCCAGGTCGGTTCTCGGACCAGCCTATGCCGTGGCGCCAGGGAACGACGTGATCGCGGCTTGTCACTCTCCGTCGGTCAGATGTCGACGCAGAAAGGCGACCTGATCTGCCAGGACCTGTTCTCGAATCTTCGGTGCGTAAACGTGGAAATGGGCGATCGGGTATTCGATGGTCTCACCGCGGGGTGCTCTCTTGGCGGTTTCGCGCGAGAGTTCGGGCGGGTCGAAGGTGAGCACGGAGAACCCAGCCCCAACGAACGTCTGCGCCGCTACTCGGATGGAGGATGTGTCTTGCGTTCCGCCGAACCCATGGCAGAGCAGCACACAGGGTCGAGGTTCGCCTTCGTCCTGTGGTTCGTAGAGGTAGCCGACGCATGTCGATCCTCCAGACTCGAATTGCACCCGGATCGGTTCGGCCACGATTTCCCCCTCTCTCCCGAAGCTGTCGCCACGCATGGCCTGTGGCGGGCGCAACACCGAGCCACGTGTCGGCCCATACGTCGAACAACGGCAATCGGGACTTCAAGATTCCGAGGTATGTGACCGCAACCTCTCATCGCGGCGGGGGATGCCTTTCGTGACTCGGATCCACGACCCGCCGCGCTCCACCTCGTAGCTCCGGAAGGCGCAGGCGATTCCCCGCGCCGTCAGCGGATCCGCCGAATCCATCAACTGAAAGTGCAGATGGGGGGAGGTGGAGTTCCCCGTGTGACCCACTCGCCCGATCACCTCGCCGACTGCAACTGTCTGTCCGGAGGACACACTGACGGTGCCGGGGGCGAGATGGGCGAACGCGGCGAAGACCGCACCGGAGCGGATGATCACGTGGTTGCCCAGGATCGCCGGCAGCTTCGACGGACGGAATGTCAGGGCGTTGCGAAGGAGGAGAAACGCCTCCCTCACCGGGTGGACGCGTTTCCGCTCCGGTGCACCGTCGACTGCCTGGATCACCTCGCCGTCGACGGGCGAGTGGATCGGCGAGCCCCATGCGAAGCATTCCTTGGTCGGAACGCCCAGGAGCAGCGTGTACAGGGCACCGGCGGGGTGATAACGCTTTCGTTCATCCAGGCGGACGAAGTCGTACGCGTAGCGCTGGCCCAACATGTCGGTGCCGTGGCTGGGTACCCTCGCCGCAGGCGTGGTGACCGCAAACCACCCATCGCCCTGCAACGGGAACTCGACTACGACTGGGTGTTCGAGGGCTTGCGGCACCTGCGGAGGCTATCGACGGGCCCGGCACCCCGCGTCCCGTTTTGGTTGGATGATATTTGCGCCGCCCGGCCTCACCGTCTCACGAGCATGCCTCGATCGCCCTCACCGTGGGCTCCCGCCCGGCGTGGATGGCGACGATTTCTGAGCCGTCGGTTTCGTACACATAGCGGTCTTCGGGTTCGCCCACGATCAGGTACTCGCCTCCGTCGATATAGGTGTGCGGGTTCCGCTCGACGATCGTGTCGCCGAGGATCGACTCAGCCTCGGCGACAGACATGCCGACTTCGATACCGGTATCGGTCGGCCACCCCGGTTCTTCCGTCGAGACTCGTCCGATGACCAGATTGCTGGGGTCATTCACCGGTTCAGCATTCGGAGACGTGGCGAGGAAGTAGACGCCCCCAACCTCCGGCAACTGGAGAACCAGACAGGAGCCCGGGTCGCCACCGAGGTCGTCGAAAGGCCCACCGATGCGAGCTTCGTTGTCGGCCACCGTCTCGCCGACCCGAACCTCCCAGAAGCCGTCGGGGGAGATGGTTTCGTCGGTGCCCGACGGGGTGGTGGACGAGGGGGTCGAAGAGGTCGACGGTGCAGTCGTGGTGGTGCTGGTCGTGGTCGACGTCGAGGTGGTGGGAGGCGCTACCGAAGTGGTCGTGGTCGGCTGTGTCGACGTCGTGGACGAGGTGGTGGACGTCTCCTCGGGGCCAGTCGTGGCCGGTACCGACGAGTCGGCACTCCCTCCCGTGCCACAAGCCACGAGCGCCAGAACAACGATGGCGACGAGCAGACGTTTCATGGATTCCCCCCTTTGGGTACGCGTTCGGCCTCTATAGACGAACTACCCACCGATTCGGTTCGTACTCCCCTCAGACCCCGACGGCGGAGCGTAGGCTCGAATCGAGGAGGGAACGATGGCGCGCTACCTCATCGTCGCGCATCAGACTGCCGACAGTCCGCAACTCGTGCAGGCGGTGAAGGAGATCCGAAGCCGAGAACCCGACGCCGAATTCGGGCTCCTCGTGCCGGCGACACCCGTGTCGCACCTGGCGAGTTGGACCCGAGGCGAGGCGGAGGCTGTAGCTGCCGAGGCAGGGGAGCGGGCCCGCACCCGGTTCGGCGCCGAGGGCGTCGCCTTGTCCGAGGTGATCGTCGGGGACGCCAACCCCGTTTATGCCGTCGGCGACGTCTTCAATCGCAGCTCGTGGGACCACGTCCTGGTGTCAACACTGGCTCCGGGCGTCTCCCGCTGGGTCAAGATGGATGTGGTCAGCCGGCTGTCACGGGAGCTCTCGGTCCCGGTCACCCACATCGCCGCCGACTGAGAATCGCCCTCAGTCTCGTTCACCTGAGGCTCGCTGGGCGAGTTCCGGCCAACAGTCCGGGCAGGGCTGGAGGCCCCGCCGCTCTGCCGTCACGCGCATCGCCGGCACACCCCGGATACGCAGGGGGCGGCATGCCGGGCGTGTGTCGTCTTCCGGCAGACACCGGTGGTAGATCTCCTCGCCGAGATAGGCGAGCACCAGACGGGGCATTTCGTCCATCGCCCCCATGCAAGCACGCCGGACAGCGTCTCGAATCATGCGGCCGCCGCACGTTTGTCCACCACCCGGTACCTGAGATGCACGACGTGGGGGGTGGGCTCGGCCGACACCAACTCCAAGCCGATGCGCTCGGCATCGATGCCGTCGAGCAGGCTCACGCCGGAGCCGAATACCACCGGGGTGAGGGCGATCGAGAACTCGTCGACCAGGCCGGCGTTCAGGTACTGGAGGATCGTCGTCCCACCGCCGGCGATTCGTATGTCCCGGCCGTCGGCGACCTCATGCGCCCGGACGAGCGCCGCCTCGATGCCGTCGTTGACGAAGTAGAACGTCGTTCCGCCCGGCCGGTGCCATGGTTCCCGCTCCTGGTGGGTCAGCACGAAGACCGGCGTGTGGAACGGCGCCTCCTCGGGCCATCCTCGCTCGCCGGCGTCGAACATCCGCTTGCCCATGATGCTGACCCCGGTGCGGGCGTAGGTCCCCTCGAGTATCTCGTTGTCTTTTCCGGTCTCACCGCCGTCGCCCAGTCCGAGGTTGGAACGGAAGAAGGCCTGCTCGAACACCCATCCCTGCAAGTCCATCCACTTGCGCCACCACGTCTGGGTGTCCTGGGAATCAGGTGCGATGAACCCGTCGAGAGACATCGTGACGCTGAAGAACACCTTCGTCATCTCATACCTCCTTGGACAAGCCGATCGCGAATGCCGCCAGCCGTCCGAGGGTCTGTTGTCCCCCTTCCACGGCGTGATATTCGGAGACTGCGCGCTCGCGGGCCTCGACGGAGGGGAAGATCGTCCGAAGCGTGATCCGCGTCGCTCCCGCCTCCTCGGAGAAGGTGAAGACGCTGGTGAACGCCTCGGGGTCGTCGGGCCGGTCGCCATGGGTAGCGACGATCCGTTCCGGGGGGACGATCTCCTCCCATCGCATCCAATTGGGGTAGTCGGTGCCGTCCGGGCCGTGCATGGTGAAGATCCATTCACCACCAGCCCGGAAATCGAAGGCTGTCGTCGTCGTTGTGAACCCGTCGGGGCCCCACCAGTTGGACAAGTGCTCGGGCTTGGTGAACGCCTCGAACACGAACCGGCGGGGAGCTTCGATCAGTCGCTCCAGGACGATCTCACGGTCGAGGGCTGTGCGGCGTTGTTCCATCTTCTCGTTCCTTTCGTTCCAGATCCCGTGCGTATGTCTCGAGGCGGTCGAACGTTCCCTCCCAGAACCTCTCGAATCCGCCGGTCCACTCGTGGACTTCTCTCAGACCGCGAGCATCGAGTCGGTAGAGGCGCTGGCGGCCATGGGTTTCCACATCCACCAGGCCGACCTCCTTCAGCACCTTCAGGTGCTTGGACGTCGTCGGCTGGGCCAGCCCCAACGAGTGGGATATCGCGCCCACTGTGTGCTCTCGTTCTCTGAGCAGCGAGAGGATTCGGCGCCTCTGCGGCTCGGCGATCGCATTGAAGACGTCGGAAGTCGTTGCAGCTCTGGGCACCCGGACATCATATTCCTATATAGGAATAGATCAACCGAATATCGACGTGCCTTCAGGTATGGCAAATGGGTGGATATGGTGGGAGTCACCGACCGACGAGAGGACTCAATGGCAGGCGAAACCCAGCTCATGGTCTGGATCGACCAGGACCTGTGCACGGGTGATGGGATCTGTTCGGAGATATGCCCGGATGTCTTCGAGCCACGCGACGACGGCCTCTGGGTCGTCAAGGAGGAGGCAAAGCACTTCGGGCGTCGGGTGGTGTTCGATGGCAAGGGCAATCCTGACTCAGGTCCCGACGGCGCCCGCGGATTGGCACGTATCCCCGACGAGATGATCGACCTCGCCATCGAGGCGGCGGAGGAGTGCCCGGGCGAGTGCATCATGATCCAGCCCTACCAGGGAGATCTGGTCCATCCCTGATCGCCCGCTTCGGGTGACCCTTATGCAGGTCGGTATTCTCTGGGCATGAGCCGCCCTGTTCGGGTCACCATCACCGAGTCGAGCCCTCGTGACGGGCTGCAATCTCTGGGCGTCTTCATTCCCACCGAGGCCAAGATCGCCCTGATCGACGAACTGTCCATGGCCGGGCTGGTGAGCTTCGACGCCGTCAGCTTCGTGAGTCCCACCGCGGTGCCACAGATGGCTGACGCCTCGCAGGTGATCGCCGGGGTAGCCCGCACCGGGGTTTTCCTCAACGGTCTGGTGCCCAATCTGCGAGGCTTGGAGGCGGCCGTCGCCGCCGAGGTCGACGGCATCGGCGTGCTCACCGCTGCCTCCGACACGTTCAACGAACGCAACATCAACGCCGACGTCGAGGAGTCGATGAGACGAATTCGAGCGATCCTCGACGAGGTGCCCCCGGGTATCAGAGTCCGCGCCTACGTGTCGACCATCACTCATTGCCCCTACGAGGGGCCTACCGATCCGGAGCGGGTGGCGACCCTGGCGGAGCAGTTGGTCGAGTGGGGCTGCGACGAGGTCTTCCTCGGGGAGACCCTGGGCAAGGGGACGGTGGGAGAGGTCGAACGGGTTCTCGACAATGTGCTCGACCGTGTCCCCGTCTCGCGTCTTGGTGTGCATTTCCACGACACGTACGGGCAGGCCCTCGCCAACGTGGTCTTGTCTCTCGAAGCGGGGATCGACAAGCTCGACTCGTCAGCCGGCGGTCTGGGCGGTTGCCCCTACGCCCCCGGCGCAGCCGGCAACGTCGCCACCGAGGACGTCATGTGGTTGCTCGACGGCATGGGGATAGACCACGACGGCGACATCGAGGAGGTGGCGTCGGTCGCGGCGCGGTTCTGCCTCGAGCACCACCTGCAGTACCGGAGTCGGGCTGGAGAGGCCGTGCTAGCTGCCGCGGAGGTGGACGCATGAACATCTACCTCGACGACGACCTGCGGGCGGTCCAGGCACAGACCGCCGAGTACGTGGAGCGGGAGATCGTCCCCAAGGCCGAGGCCTGGGAGGCAGAGGGGAAGGTTCCCCGGGAGGTCCTGAGGCACATGGGCGAGGTCGGGTTCTTCGGCCTCCGCGTCCCCGAGCAGTACGGGGGGATCGGACTCGGTCCTTTGGCATCCGTGGTGTTCGCCGAGCAGCTCGGACGATCGACATTCGGTGGCTTCACGATCACGGTCCTCGCCCACACGGACCTGGCCATGCCCTACATAACCCGGTTCGGGTCGGAGGGGCTGAAGCAACGCTATCTGCCGGCGATGGTGGCGGGGGAGGCGATCGGGGCGCTCGCCGTCACCGAGCCCGACGCCGGATCCGATGTCGCCTCAATTCGGACGACTGCGCGTCGGGAGGGCGACGGTTACGTGGTGAACGGCACGAAGACGTTCATCACCAATGGCGCCGAAGGCGACCTGGTGGTGGTCGCCGCCAAGACCGACCCGGAAGCGAAAGGATCCCGGAGCATCTCCCTCTTCGTCGTGGACCGCGGAACCCCCGGGTTCTCCGTCGGACGAGCATTACAGAAGATGGGGTGGCGCTCGTCCGATACCGCCGAGTTGATATTCGAAGACTGCTTTGTTTCTGCCGACAACTTGATAGGCGAGGAGAACCGGGGCTTCTACTACATCATGAAGAACTTCCAGAACGAGCGGCTCATCCTGGCCGGCCAGTCACTCGGCGAGGCGCAGCGGGCGATCGAGCTGACCGTGGACCATGTCCGTAATCGCAAGGCGTTCGGGGCCTCGCTGTGGGACAAGCAGGCGATCCGCCAGCGCCTTGCGATGCACCAGGCCAAAGTCGACGCCGCCCGCCAGCTCACCTACCACGCCGCATGGCTCGAGTCCCAGGGCCAGGACGCCGTGAGAGCGGTGTCCGAGGTGAAGGCCCTCGTCGGGGAGCTGGTCAACGATGTGCTCTACGACTGCGTCCAGTTCCACGGGGGAATGGGGTACATCGCCGAGACGGCGGTCGAGCGCCTCTACCGGGACGCTCGAATCCAATCGATCGGCGGCGGCGCCACGGAAGTGATGCTCGAAGAGGTAGCCAAGCGGATGTGATCAGGAGGAGCGGGCGGCGACGTGCTTGTTCGCCGCCTCGATCTCCGCCTGCTCCAGAGGGTGCCACGACATCTCCAGCCCGACCCACAGAGTCTTGGCTCGCGGATAGAAGAGGATGGGGACGATCAGGTTGGCGCCGATCGTGATGCCGAGGAGCCAGTCCCAAGGCACGTCGGGCCAGGTGATGACCATCCCCCCTACCAGGAGGACCAGGAAGAGGGCGAAGGTGAAAGTCGTGATGATGATCATCGACCCGACCCAGTACCCGGGCTCCCTCTCGAACTTCACACCGCAATTCGGGCAGCGCTCGTGCAGGTCGAAGAAGCTGGTGAAGATGTCGCGCTCACCACAACGTGGGCAGCGGCGGCGCAGGCCGCGACTGATCAGCGTGGTCCTGGGGGAGGCGGGATCGCGCATGCCTCCAGCTTACGAGTGTCGGGGTCAGCTCCTAACGTGACAGACGTGCAGCTACCCGACATCGCCACGCTCCGCGTCGAGTACGAATCGGAGGGTATCGACCCCGCCACGATGGCCGACGACCCCCTCGACGAATTCGTGCACTGGCTGTCGATCGCCGTCAGGGCGGGCGTGCGGGAGGCCAACGCCTTCGTCCTCGCCACTGCCACCCCGGACGGGGTGCCTTCGGCCCGCGCCGTCCTCCTGAAGGACGTGACTGCAGACGGGTTGGTCTTCTACACCAATACGGAAAGTCGCAAAGGATCCGAGCTTCGCGCCAATCCCCGGGCGGCCGCCTGCTTTGTTTGGATGGAGCTGCACCGCCAGGTCCGCGTCGAGGGTTCGGTGGCGGAGGTCGACGAAGCCACTGCCGACGCCTACTTCGCGTCCCGCCCTCCGGGGGCGCGGCTGGCGGCAGCCGTGTCTCCCCAATCGGAAGTCGTTCCGAGCCGTGAGGAACTCGAGAGCCGCTTCCGCGAGTTGGAGGAGCGATATCCCGATGGGAACGTGCCAAGACCTCGCCGCTGGGGCGGATTCCGTATCCTCCCTGAGGTGTACGAGTTCTGGCAGGGCCGACCCAACCGGTTCCACGACCGGGTCCGCTACCGGCGGCAAGACGGTGCCTGGACGAAAGAACGACTGGCCCCATGACCGGGAGGTATGCATGCGTCTGACCGTCCTCGGCTCCGCCGGGACCTACCCGGTGAAGGGCCGGCCCGCCTCCGGGTACCTCATCGAACACGAGGGCACCCGGATCTGGTGCGACGCCGGACCTGGCACGTTCACCGAGCTGCCCATCCCAGTGCCGGAAGTCGATGCCGTGTTCATCTCGCATCGGCATCCCGACCACTGCCTCGATGTGATCATCGCCAGCCACGTCCTCGCTTACGGACCCAGTCCCCGCTTTGGTGTGCCGCTCTACGGACCGGCGACGGCCATCGAGGCGCTCGTCGGGTTCGTCGACGGCGGACGTATCGACGAGGTGTTCGATCCGAGTCCGCTCGAGGACGGCGACAAGGTGACCATCGGCTCGCTCTCACTGTCGGTCGCTTCCACCGATCACTCCGTCGACACCTTGGCCTCTCGCTGGGAAACCGACCACCGGAGCCTGTGCTACTCGGGCGACACCGGCCCGGAGGGAGACTGGATGCGGCTCGCCAAAGACGTCGACCTCTTCCTCTGCGAAGCGAGCTATCAGGGAGAACCCGGCGTCCACGAGTATCCGCATCACCTCACCGCCTCCGAGGCAGGCACGATCGCCCGCTCGGTAGGGGCCAGACAGTTGATGCTGACGCACATCCCACCTCACCTCGACCCCGCTCGGTCGGTGATGGAGGCAGAGAAGACATTCGATCGCCCCGTCAGCTTGGCAGTCCCGGGCGTGTCGACCACTCTGTGAGTCCCACTTCTGGAGGGCCGATTGCCTCGCCAACGCGCAGCCGATGAACTGAGACCAGTCCGCCTGACCTGCGGCTTCACCGAGGCGACGCCGGGGTCGGTGCTGATCGAGATGGGGCACACGCGGGTCCTGTGCACCGCTTCCATCGAACAGGACGTGCCGAGATGGATGCGGGACACGGGCCGTGGGTGGGTGACCGCCGAATACGGGATGCTGCCCGGCTCATCGCCCGAACGGGTCAGCCGCGATTCCTACCAAGGAGGACGGGCCAAGGAGATTTCCCGGCTCATCGGCCGGGCGCTGCGCTCGGTCGTCGATCTGTCGTCGATGGGGGAGGCGATGGTCCGCGTCGACTGCGACGTGATCGAGGCCGACGGAGGCACCCGCACCGCCGCGATCACCGGCGCCTGGGTGGCCCTCCACGATGCGCTGGTGGCAGGGGAGCAGGAGGGGGTCGTGAACGCCGATGCCCTCATCGATCACGTCGCCGCGGTGTCGGTGGGAATCGTCGATGGTGAGATCCTCCTGGACCTCGAATACGAGTCCGACGTCGCTGCCGACGTCGACATGAACGTGGTGATGTCGGGGACGGGGAAGCTGGTGGAGGTGCAGGGCACGGCGGAGCACGCGCCGTTCACCCGCAAGGAACTCGATGCCATGCTCGATCTGGCCCAGCGGGGCATCCAAGAGCTCATCGATCTCCAGAGGCAGGCGGTCACTTGATCCCACGGCTCGTCATCGCCACCAAGAACGCGGGCAAGCGGGAGGAGATGACGGCGATCCTCGAGGAGATGGGGGTCGTCGACGAGGTCGTCACCGGGCTCGACTGGCCCGACGTCGAGGAGGTCGGCGAGACGCTGGAGCAAAACGCCCTCTTGAAGGCGCGGGCCGTGGTCGAGTCAACGGGCTTGCCGGCGCTCGCCGACGACACCGGACTCGAAGTCGATGCCTTGGGAGGAGCGCCCGGGGTCCACACCGCTCGATATGCGGGACCCGAGGCGACCTACGACGACAACAACCGAAAGCTGCTTCAGGAGCTCGAAGGAGTAGCCAACCGGAGGGCTCGGTTCGTCACCGTGGTGGCACTCGTGTTCCCCGACGGGGAGTACGTGACAGCGGAAGGCTCAGTGGAGGGGCGCATCGCCGAAGAACCGAGAGGGGAGCGGGGGTTCGGCTACGACCCGGTGTTCGAGATCGACGGACGCACATACGCCGAGATGAGCCTCGAAGAGAAGAACCGGTTCTCGCACCGCGCTCGGGCACTGACGGCGTTGGGGAAGGCCCTCGGTCTATGACCGGGTGCGGGCGAGAGGACTCGAACCTCCACGGACTCACGTCCACCAGGACCTAAACCTGGCGCGTCTTCCAATTCCGCCACACCCGCGAGGAACGATCAGCTGCGATGGTGGGCCGCCCGGGACTCGAACCCGGAACCTTGGGCTTAAGAGGCCCCTGCTACTGCCAATTGAGCTAGCGGCCCGGAGCAATTGTAGAAGCTGACGTCCCCCACTCGAAACGGATAGTGAGTGCCTCGATCCATGCCGTGGTCACGTGGAACGCGTCGGCGCTCCTCCGCATCCTGACAAGGCAAACACCATGTGCCAGGTGGTTCTTCCGGTGGCCGGTGCCGTCCGGCTTGATGAACGTCTTGTAGAAGCAGGATTCGTCCAATTCGGTCTGACGGGCCCACCAGCGGCGTGCCACCGCCTCGTCGTTGTCGGCGTGCAAGTTCAGCCTGAGAGTGAACTCGGCGTTTCTGCGGTGGAATCGGCGAGACCACTCCATGAAAAGCCGGATTGCGCGCGGATCCGAGTTCGACAGGCCCAAGACCGGTCCGGTCTTGTTTCCTTCCGCCCAGTAGAGAACGGTGCCGGCCACCCACAGAGGATCGGTGATCAGTCCGGGGACACGTCGGCGAGCTGATGCCTTGAGATTCTCGATTTGCAGTCGCCGTTTGCGCTGAGTGTCGACAGGGATTCCGGCCCGGGAGCCAGTGCGGTCGATGATCGCCCGGACCTGCTCGTCGGTGAGGGAGATGTCGCGGCACCACGTGGCGAGCGTGCTCTTCTTCACGTCGATCATTTGGCGAATCTCTCCGTAAGAGAGCCCCAGCCGGCGAAGGTCCCGCCCGAGTTCCCTTTGGTCCCACCTCGACAGTTCGTGCCACTGATCGATCCGTCGTTGCAGGTCGCCTGGGATCGTCATGCGGCGAAGGTAATGGCCGACTGTGACAGGTCCTCCGAGCGAATGGCTCCGAGCACGGCAGTCAGGTAGCGCGCTAGCGTGCGGGCCTCCGGAGCGTCAGATCGGGGTCACCGATCGGGCAACTTGTGAGGAGAGCTACTGGGGTTGCTCTAGGTCAGAGGTCGCGGTGAATCGAGACAAGCCTCGTGTCCATGTGATCTCCCTGGGAGGGACGATCGCCATGACCGGTTCCCCGGATACCGGCGTGGTCCCGACACTCGACGCCGCCGATCTGATCGAACAGATCCCAGAATTGTCGGATGTCGCCGAGCTCTCGAGCGAGAGCCTGGTTCGGGTCCCGGGGGCGAGCCTCCAGTTTGGCGACCTCATCGCCCTCGCCAGGAGGGTCAACGAGCTCGCCGACGGAGGTGTCGACGGTTTCGTCGTCACACAGGGCACTGACACGTTGGAAGAGACGTCCTTCTTCTTGCATCTGCTGGGACTCACCCATCCCGTGGTCTTCACGGGCGCCATGCGGAACCCGGCGATGCCTGGCTCGGACGGCCCCGCCAATCTGCTCGCCTCGGTGCGCGTCGCCGCCGATCCGCAGGCAGCCTCGTATCGAACAGTCGTCGTGATGAACGATCAAATCCATGCCGCCCGCTTCGTGGCGAAGGCGCACACCAGCCGAGTCGACGCCTTCCGTTCGCCCGCGGTCGGGCCAGTGGGGGCGGTGACCGAAAGCGAAGTGCTTTGGTTCGCTCCACCTCCCAGCGACGTCTCCATCGGGATGGTCGAGGGCGACATGCCTCGCGTGGTCATCCTCCCCGTCGCCCTGGGTGACGACACATCCCTCGTCGAGGCCGTGATCTCCGCCCGCCCGGATGGTGTGGTGGTCGCCGCGATGGGGGCAGGCCACGTTCCGATGGTCCTGGTCGACCCCCTGGGGGAATTGGCAGCCCGGACACCGGTGGTTCTCTCCTCGCGGGTAGGGGAAGGGCGAGTCTTTCGCAGCACCTACGGGTTCGAAGGCTCGGAGATGGATCTTCTCGCCGGGGGCCTCATCTGGGGCGGCTCCGTGTCTCCTCACAAGGCACGCATAGCGCTCGTCGTTGCTCTCGCCGCAGGCTGGTCCCAGGATGAGATCAGCCGGCTGTTCGTCGACCTCGGCTAGGCCGGCTCGCCTATGACACAGCTTTCCGAACGAGTACCTTGAGAGGGCACGGGCCGTGGCGCAGTTTGGTAGCGCGCGTGCTTTGGGAGCACGAGGTCGTCGGTTCGAGTCCGACCGGCCCGACGAGAGAGGATGGGCTTCCGCGGTTTCCGCGACGACTTGTATCCTGACGGAGATCCTGCGGGTGTAGCTCAATGGTAGAGCCCCAGCCTTCCAAGCTGGTGGTGCGGGTTCGATTCCCGTCACCCGCTCCAATTCCCCGGCGCAGAGGCGACTCCGTCTCTACAGTGCGGCAGCCATGACCTCCCCGACCTACGAGCGGCTGCGCCGCGACCTGATCACGGCGATGAGCCAAAGAGACATGGTGGCCGTCTCCGCCATCCGCACGGCCGTGGCTGCCATCGACAACGCCGGTGCCGTCGAAGCCCAACACTCTGCGGCCCCGATCGGGGCCGGCGGCTTCTCGCCCGACGTCCCCCGGCGCGAGCTCGACGAGAAGGCCGTAGCGCAGATCCTGGAGGCGGAGATCGAAGAGCGTCGGACCGCGATGGCGACGCTGGCTGATCTCGGCCAGGACAGCCACGTCGAGCGCCTCCAGCGTGAAGTGGAGGTGCTGGTCCGCTACCTCGCCGAGTAAAATGGCGAGCCCTGCCCCCGTAGCTCAATTGGATAGAGCAGTGGACTTCTAATCCGCCGGTTGGGGGTTCGAGTCCCTCCGGGGGTACCAGCTTCGCCGCGCCTCGAGCGCCGTGGCCTTCCAGCCCACTCGTAGAGCCCGCCGCCGCTGTCAGCGCGGTGGCACCCACAACGAGACGGCGGCAGGTCGAAATGTGGAGTCCACCACTCGAGCCATAGCCGTCTGGATCTGTTCTACGTCGGTGTGGGTGCGGAGCTCGGCGGAGAACTCGTCGGCGACCTGGCGGTAGTCGAAGCGAGTGCGATCGAAGCGACGATCGACCAGGTCCTGTGTGCGGCGGCGGAGCGGGTTGAACAGGATCGCCACGAGCAGCGTCGACCCGGCCACCGCCAGATTCGAGTCCGAAGGCACCAGGAGCGAGAGGAGCACCACCGCTCCGGAGTACGTCGCCGCCAGGAGACCCGCCACGACCGCATACGACAACGTTCGCGAAACGAGACGGTCGATGTCGTACAGCCGGTACCGGAACACGGAGAACCCGATGGCGACTGGGATGGTCGTCCACGCCAGGATCCACGGCGGCCCATCTTCGACGAAGAGGAGGCCATATGACAACGCCGAGACGACGCCCGCCGCCATCAACCACTTCAACTGCTGCCTCTCTGCGCCCTGGGCCCTTCGATAGCGGATGGCAACGGCCGCGGCGCAGGCGAGGAGCGACAGGATCAGGATCACCACCAGCACAAACGAGACGATCTCGAGCCGTCCCACCCAGGCCACTCCGAACGGGTTCGTGAAGTCCCAATCGGTGAACCGACCGGGGCGCAAGACGCCGTAAGTCATGCTCAGAGCCATGGCGCCCAGGAGTACCCATGCGAGCGGCCGCCAGCGGGACGAAGGCAGGTGTCCGTCGGGGAAGAGGAGGAGCAGGAAGCCGACGATGCCCACGCCCGGCACCCACACCTGATCGGCTACGACCGCCAAGAGCTCCGGTCGCGGGAGGAAGCCCGGGTTGCTCATCTCGAATCGGAGCAAGGTGTCGGCGGCCAGGTTGATCGCCCACACGAGGGCGAATCCGAGACACAACCAGGCGATGGCGTTGCCCGGGCGCCGGAAGACGATCAGCACACCGACTCCGGCGAACGCGAAGAGCCAGGTGCCGAACGCAAAGAACTCCCACACCGGCCCGAGGTCACCGACGATCGAGAAGACGACTGCCACTACGTACAGTCCCACCACGGAGCCGAACGCCGCGATGGCGCCAACCCGCTGCACGTTCATAGATTCAAACCTACCGGTAGACGTCTCCCCACGCTCGCTCATGTCCGTTACCGAGGCGTTACGAGCATCTGCTGGCGGCGATTGCGTCGCGCGTGTGACCGTTCGCTGGTCCGAGCCGCAGCCCTTAGACTTAGGTGGTTCCCGCATGGTGGCCGTAGCTCAGCCCGGTTAGAGCGCCAGGTTGTGGCCCTGGAGGTCGGGGGTTCAAGTCCCCTCGGTCACCCCACCGGTCGCCGCCCCCCAACCAGGCGGGGCGGCGGCTTCATGAAGCGAGCAGGAGTGTCATGAGCGTAAGCGTGCGCGAGGCCGGGCCTTTCGAGCGCCTCATCGAATTCGAACTGACGGAAGCCGAGATCGACGCCGCCAAGACGGCGGCGGCCCGGCGTCTGGCCAAGGACCTCAAGCTGAAGGGGTTCCGCCCCGGTAAGGCTCCCCGCCCCGTGGTGGAAGCGGCGGTCGGCAAGGAACGGCTCCGCAGCGAGGCGATCGAGGACGCCATTCCCCCGAAGCTGTCGGAGGTTCTGCGAGGAGAGTCACTCCGCCCGGCGGTCAATCCTGAGCTGGAGAGGATCGAGGACATCGAGGGCGGGGTTTCGGTCGAGATCAAGGTCACGCTCTGGCCCACGCTCGAGTCGCCGCCCCCGTACCAAGACCGCAAGATCGAAGTCGACTCCCCCGAAGTAAGCGATGAGGAGCTAGAGACCCAGCTCGAGCGTATGCGAGAGCAGTTCGGGCAGGTGGAGGAGGCGGAGCGCCCCGCCGAGGAGGGCGACTTCGTGTCCCTCGACATCACGCCCGAGGTCGACGGGCAGCCTCTCGAGGAAGGCTCGGCGAAGGAGTTGCTGTACCGCATCGGCTCTGGCGGGTTGATCGAAGGGGCCGACGAGGCGCTCGTCGGCGCCGCCGCCGGCCAGGAGATCACGATCGATGCTCCCCTTCCGGAAGGCTTCGGCGAGCGTGCCGGCGAGCAAGCGACCTTCCGCATCACCGTCAACGAGGTCAAGGAGCTCGTGCTCCCCGAGTTGACGGATGAATGGGTCGACGAGAACACGGAGTACGAGACGGTCGAGGAGCTGCGGACCTCACTGCGGGAGCGCATGGTCGAGGTCAAACGGGCGGGGGCCGCCCGCCGGTTCGCAGATCGGGCGCTCGAGACGCTCGTCGACCAGGTCGAGTTGGAGATCCCTCAGGCGGTGCTCCGGGCGGAGATGGACGAGATCCTGCACCGGTTCCTGCACCGCCTCGAAGACCAGCAGCTCACGCTCAGTGACTATTTCCAGGCGACGGGCATGTCCCAAGAGCAGTTCCTGGCCGACCTCGAATCCCAGGCCGACCGAAGCCTTCGCACCCGGATCCTCCTGGACGCCATCATCGCTGACGCTTCTCTCGAGGTCGATGACTCGGAGGTGGAGGCGGTGCTCCAACGCGTCGCCGTGCAGACCGACGACCCGGAGGCGTTCATGCGGTCGATTCGCGGAACGCCCCAAGAATTGGCGGTGCGGGCTGATATCCTCCGTGATAAGGCGCTGAAGTTGATCATCGACAACGCCACACCGGTCGATCCCGACGGCAACCCGATCGAGTTGGACCTCGACGACGAGGCCGAACAGATGTCTGTCGGCGAGGTCGTCGGCGAAGTCGTTGAAGGTGAAGCCATCGAGGACGGAGTCGTCGAGGGTGAGATCGTCGAAGGCGAGCTCATCGAGGATTCCACCGCCCAGGTCCCCGGTGGAGAAGCAGCGCCGGACGAAGAGGTCTCCGGCGAACCCAACCAGGAGAAGGAATGACTCCCCAGAATTACGTGATCCCCACTGTCTTCGAGCAGACGAGCCGTGGTGAGCGCTACTTCGACATCTACAGCCGTCTGCTCAAGGATCGGATCATCTTCCTCGGCACTCCGATCGACGACACCGTGGCCAACCTGATCATGGCCCAGATGCTGCACCTGGAGTCGGAAGATCCCGACAAGGACATCTTCCTATACATCAACTCCCCGGGTGGCTCGATCACTTCGCTGTTCGCCATCTACGACACGATGCAGTACGTCCGCCCGGACGTGAACACGGTGTGCATGGGCATGGCCGCCTCCGCGGCTGCCGTCCTGCTCGCTGGCGGGGCTCCCGGGAAGAGATTCGCCCTGCCCCATGCGAGGGTGATGCTCCACCAGCCGCACGGCGGCGCACAGGGGCAGGCCACCGACATCGAGATCCAGGCTCGGCTCATCGTGCAGATGCGAGAGCAGCTGAACCAGATCCTCGCCGAGCACACCGGCCAGCCCTACGAGAAGATCGCCCAGGACACCGAACGTGATTATTGGATGCTCGCCGAAGAGGCCAAGGAGTACGGTGTCGTCGACGCAATACTCACGCGACAGGAGCTGGCCGCGGTAGCCTCCGAGTAGAGGAGCTCAAACAATCGGCCTCCGGGTCGACCTCTGCAGCGAGACATCGAGCAGGAGAAACAATGCCCCGACTTGGAGAAGGCGGAGAGCTGCTGAAGTGCAGCTTCTGCGGCAAGTCACAGAAGCAGGTCAAGAAGCTCATCGCCGGCCCGGGCGTGTACATCTGCGACGAGTGCATCGAACTCTGCAACGAGATCATCGAGGAGGAGTTCTCCGCCCAAGAAGAGGTCTCGTTCACGGAGCTCCCCAAGCCCGCCGAGATCAATGGCTACCTCGACGATTACGTAGTCGGCCAAGAAGACGCCAAGAAGAAGCTATCGGTCGCCGTCTACAACCACTACAAGCGGATCCGCTCGGGTGAAAGCCGCCGGGACGACGTCGAACTGCAGAAGTCCAACATCCTTCTCATCGGCCCGACCGGTTGCGGCAAGACTCTTCTCGCTCAGACCCTCGCTCGCCAGTTGAACGTCCCGTTCGCCATCGCTGACGCCACCACGCTCACCGAGGCCGGTTACGTCGGCGAAGACGTCGAGAACATCCTGCTCAAGTTGCTCCAGGCCGCCGACTACGACGTGAAACGAGCCGAGCAAGGCATCGTCTACATCGACGAGATCGACAAGATCAGCCGCAAAGCGGAGAATCCCTCTATCACCCGGGACGTGTCCGGTGAGGGCGTCCAGCAAGCTCTCCTCAAGATCCTCGAGGGCACGGTCGCATCCGTTCCCCCGCAGGGTGGGCGCAAGCATCCCCACCAGGAGTTCATCCAGCTCGACACCTCCAACGTCCTGTTCATCTGCGCCGGTGCCTTCGCCGGGCTCGAGGACATCATCGCCAACCGGGTCGGCAAGCGAGGGATCGGCTTCGGCGCCGAAATCCGCTCTCGCACCGAGCAGCGGCCCATCGAGTTGCTCCGCCAGGTCCTTCCCGAAGACCTCATCAAGTTCGGTCTCATCCCCGAGTTCGTCGGGCGTCTTCCGATCGTCGCAACAGTCGAAGACCTCGACAAGGAATCTCTGGTGCGGATCCTCACCGAGCCGAAGAACGCTTTGATCCGCCAGTACGCCCGCATGTTCGAGATGGACGGGGTGGAGTTGGTGTTCACCGAGGACTCGCTCGAATCCATCGCCGAGCAAGCCATCAAGCGAGGGACGGGTGCCCGGGGCCTGAGGGCCATCCTCGAGGAAGTCCTCCTCACCACGATGTACGACGTCCCGTCCCGGACTGACATCGGCCGGGTGATCATCGACCGTCAGGTCGTCGAAGAACGGGTCAACCCCACCCTGGTGCCGGTCGACGAGATCGACCTGCCATCCGAGCGCACCGCCTGACGGCGAGCCGCGCGCAATACCGAGAACCGCGCTAGTCACTCGTTATCGTGCTTGCCGGCGCGGGCAGCGGCCGCACCGGGCGCTCTCGAAGATGGGCCAATCGTCCCATCCAGAAAGGTCTTGAGAGTCCGCCCGGACGTGGGAACCTGACCGTGCAAGCAAGATCGACTGTCCGAATCGGCCAGAGGCCGACTCTGGGGAATGGGTAGCCCCGACGGTCGGAGAGTCGAGACATCTGGGGCCAAATGGGAGGCAACCATGAGAAAGGTTAGGACGCGTCGCGCGGCTGGAGCCGGCGTCCTGTTGGTAGCGCTGGTGGTCGGGCTACTCCCGACGACGGCGCTGGGTGCGAATACCAATCACCCTGATTACTGGAAAGCGAAGTACCCGAACGCGGTCGCGTGCTACAAGTACGACCCGCCCAACACGAAGAACGCGCACGGCTATTTGACCGACAACGGCAAGGCCGTCGTGCTGTACCCCTACCAGGACTCGTGGCCGGGCGACCGCTGGGAGGTGCTGGTCGTCAAGGGCGCGGACGGGTACGCGGAGTATCCGCTGCCGTCTGCGGGGACGAAGTACTACGCCCCCGAGAAGAACGGCAAGTACCCCGAGGTCAGCCACTGGATCGTGTGCAAGGGCGAGACGCCCAAGCCGCCGAAGGAGGTGAAGGTCACCTTCGACAAGAAGTGGGAGGGCGACAAGAAGGGCTCGGCCCAGGCTCTCTTCTAC
>Ga0207873_1001689_pt1 | contig 20274 bp, 22 predicted proteins | sample BGWIniCompost_FD_187373 | JGI IMG/M metagenome (GOLD analysis project Ga0207873, IMG submission 187373) | Cellulose adapted compost microbial communities from Newby Island Compost Facility, Milpitas, CA, USA - BGW Initial Compost (SPAdes)... ...
TGGTCGCGAAGCCGCCCGGGACGCTCACCCCGGCCGCGCTCAGGTGCCGAATCATCTCGCCGAGGGAGGCGTTCTTGCCGCCGACGCGCGCGACGTCGGCCATCCCCAATTCCTCGAAGCCCACGACCCAATCGTTCATGCTCTGTCTCCGCCGGGAAAAGCGCGTTCGATGCCGGCAGATTATCGCCGATTCGCCGGCCCAAGGAACCCGCGACGGCGGCGCCCGGGTCATATACCATCACGGCGACTCCAATTCGCGACGCGCCCATGGAACGCGACGTCTTCTTCGTCTCGGACCGCACCGGCATCACGGCCGAAACGCTCGGGCTCAGCCTGCTCACGCAGTTCAACGGCATCACCTTCAAGAAGCACACCCGGCGGTTCGTCGATACGCTGGAAAAAGCCCGCGCCGTAGCGGAGGAGATCCGCGAGGTCGCGCGGGCGGGCGCGCTGCCGCCAATCGTTTTTGCCACGCTCATCGACGAACAGATGCGAGCCGCGGTCGCGGCGGCGGACTGCGTGCTGTTCGACCTCGTCGATACGTTCATTCAGCCGCTGGAAGTCGCGCTCGGGCAGAAGTCGAGCCACACGATCGGCCGCGCACGCAGCATCGTGGATCAGTCGAAGTACACCGTGCGCATGGACGCCGTGAACTTTGCGCTCATGACCGACGACGGTCTGCACACGCAGGACTACGGGCGCGCGGACGTTGTGATCCTCGGCGTGTCGCGTTCCGGCAAGACGCCGACCTGCCTGTATCTGGCGTTGACGTTCGGGATCTATGCCGCCAACTATCCACTCACCGAAGAGGACCTGAACGAGCCGCGGCTGCCGCCCGTGCTGGCGCCGCTGCGCTCGCGGCTGTTCGGTCTGACGATCGACCCGGAACGGCTGCAGCAGGTGCGGCGCGAGCGCAAGGTCGGCAGCACCTACGCGTCGTTAAAGCAGTGTCAATACGAGATAGCGCAGGCCGAAGCGCTCTTCCGCGCGGAGAACATCCCCTATCTCGCGACGACGACGATGTCGGTGGAGGAGATCGCGACCACGGTGCTGCACCACATGAAGCTGCAGTGGCGGCTGTCCTGAGGCACGGGCCGCGCGGGCCTGGGGGGCGAAGCGGGGCGACGATCCTGTCCGGTGGTTCAGGGAATCGGAAAGCAGGCGAGATCTTCGGCGTAGGCGACCGGGCCCGTATAGCCCGGCGGCTCGCCGTTAACGCGCATCTCCGCCGGGAGGCCGCCGGCGACGATCAAATGCTTCGCGCGCGCGCGTTCCGCGAGGCGCGCAATGCCGGCGAGCGCCGCCGGGGCGCGCGCGCCGGCGACGAGGACGTCGGCGTTCGCGGCGAAGCGCTCCAGGCGACCGCTCTCGCGCGCGTCCGGCGCATCGATGAAGACGATGCGGCGCTCGCGGGCGGCGACGCGCCAGGCGAGCGCCGGCGCGCCCTCCCGCACGAGCGCCGTCGTGCTCACGCGCAGCTCCTCAGTCCGATGCACTTCCCAGATTTCCGCTCTCTCGCGCCGCACGCCCACACGCTCGGTCGGAGCGCGGGCGTCGTGGGGATCGAGCCGAAAGCCCTCGGCGGCGAGCGGATTCAGCACGATGCCGAGATGGCGGTAGGCGCCGCGTGCGCCGTCGAGCAGCGCGCGCGTGTAGTTGACCGTGGAAGGCGCCAAGCGGCCGCCGGGCGGACCGTAGAGTGGCAACGTCCGGCGGCGCTCCTCACGCAGCGCCGCGGCGACGAGCGCGGGGAAGTCCAGCGTGTGGCCGGCATGCACGCGAGTGAACAGCACAACGTCGAGATCGGAGGCGCGCGCACCGCTCTGCGCGAAGCGCAGGGCCGCCCCGGGACCGAAATCGACGAGCGCCCGCGCCTTGCCGTCGATCCAGACGAGATAGCTGCTCGCCGCGCGCCCACCCGCGAGCTCCGGTCCGCCGCTGCCGAGTACCTGAAGCTGCAGCCCGCCGGCGCCGCAGCTCACCGGCGTGGACCCCGTGGCCTGTGCGCGCAAACTCGCGGGTGCGAGCGCGAGCAGCGCGGCAAGGAGGAGAAGGCGCGCGCTGCTCAAGCGGGCTCCATGTGCTCGATGCGGTCGAGACGCACCTGCGCCCGCTTGCCGGAGGGCAGCAAGCAATGCAGGAACTCCTCGCCCGCGCGGGTCTCGAGGTCGAGCGGCAGCACCGGCAGCGCGTAGCAGACGTTGCCTTCGCGCCAGCGCAGGTTCAGCCGGCGGCGCCGGAGGATCGCCAACTCGTATTCGGAGTAGAGCTCACACGCGATCGGGCGGTAGTCCGATCCGTTTTCGTCAGTCCTGTTCACGCCGCAGTTCCAGGCTGAGCAGTGCCCCGTCCGTACCCACCTCGACCTGGAAGTCGATCGGTCGGCAGCATACCTGACAGTCTTCGACGTACTCCTGGCTTCCGCCGCTCGTATCGACGGCAGTTTCGAACGTCTCGCCGCAGTAGGGACACCGGACGGTACTGAATTCGATCATAGCGCATCGCGGCCGCGGCACGGCGGCCTGCAGCCGCGTCGCACGGGTTGGAACGAAATAATAGAAGGTGGCGCGGCCGCTGGATACGGGCAGTGGGGCGGACGCCGTTCGACGAAGAAGCCGCGCCGGTGCACCGGCATGCGAACGCAGCCGATCCCGGCAGTGCCCAAAGTGCCCCGAGCGAGTCAAAGCGCGATGCTTTCGGCCGCCGCGGGCAGCGCGACGCGCGCTCCGAGCCGCTCCTCGAGCTTCGACCTCAGGGCCTCCATCTTGTCCGGTTCGCCGTGCACGAGGTAGATCCGCGGGACCTTCTCGATGAAGCCCGCGACCCACTCGATCAGCTGCGTCTGCCCGGCGTGCGCCGAGAAGCCGCCGAGCGTGTGCACGGCCGCGCGTACGGGCACTTCCTCGCCGAGAAGTTTGAGCGTTTTCGCCCCGTCCACGAGCGCGCGCCCGGGGGTGCCGCGCGCCTGGTAGCCGACGATGACGATGTGCGCCTGGGCGCGCCAGAGGTTCTGTTTGAGGTGAAAACGCACGCGCCCGCCGTTGCACATGCCGCTGCCGGCGATGATGATCGCGCCGCCGGTGATGCGATTGATGGCGGCCGACTCCTCCGGCGTGAGCGTGTGCTGCAGCGGCGGCAGCACGCGATGCCTGCCTCCGTGCGACACCGTACCCGGCACCCGTCCGTTCAGGAGCGGCTCGTACTTGCGGTATATCTCGGTCGCCGCGATCGCCATGGGGCTGTCGAGGAAGATCCGTTGCTGCGGCAGGCGTCCGGCTTCGTACAGCTCGCCGAGGAAGTAGAGGATTTCCTGCGTGCGTTCGACCGCGAACGCGGGAATGATGACATTGCCGCCCTGTTCCGCGGCGGCCGCGAGGATCCCTTCGAACTCCTCGAGCGTGGCGGCAATCGAGCGGTGATCACGGTCGCCGTACGTCGACTCGAGCAGCAGCACATCCGCCGCGCGCAGCGTCGCGGGGCCGCGCTGCAGCAAGCTGTCGCGGTTCCCAAGGTCGCCCGAGAACACGAGCCTCCGGGCGCCGAGGTCCAGCTCGACGATCGCCGAACCGATGATGTGACCCGCGTCGTGGAATCGGCAGACGACGCCGCCGGCCGCCTCGAACGGGCGGTTGTACTCGACGGTGCGGCACAGCGCGATGGTCTGCTCGACGTCGGACATCGTGTAGAGCGGCGCTGCGTCGCGTGCGCCGTGGCGCTTCTCCCGCTCGACGTCGCGCGCCTGCAGGAACGCGGCATCCTTGAGCAGGATCTCCAGGAGATCGCGGGTCGGCGGCGTGACGTAGATCGGCCCGGCGTAGCCTGCACGCACGAGCTTGGGGAGCAGCCCCGAGTGGTCGAGGTGTGCGTGCGAGAGGATGACGGCATCGAGCGCGCGCGGCTCGAACGGGAACGGCCGCTCGTTCAGGGCCTCCACCTCCGGCGGTCCCTGGAACAGACCGCACTCGAGGAGCACGCGGCGGTCGCCGGTATCGAGCAGGTAGCAGGAACCGGTGACCTGCCCGGCGGCGCCGTAGAACGTCAGGCTCGCCGCGCGCTCGCGCACTGGTTCCGCACCCCGGCGCCGCGAAGCCCGGCTTACGCGCTGCGTGCCGGGCACCGGAGCCATCCGCCGGCCGTCATCAGATCGTGCGCACCCCGTTGTCCGTGCCGAGCAGGACGACGTCCGCGGGGCGGCGGGCGAAGATGCCGTTCGCCACGACGCCGGCGATCCGGTCGAGCGCGTTCTCGAGCTCGAGGGGATCGAGGATCTCGAGATTGTGGACGTCGAGGATCAGGTTGCCGTTGTCGGTGACGAAGTTCTCGCGCCATACGGGCTGGCCGCCGAGCCGCACGATCTGGCGCCCGACGTAGGACCGCGCCATGGAGATGACCTCGACCGCGACCGGAAACGCGCCGAGGCGGCCCACGAGCTTCGAGTCGTCGGCGATGCAGACGAACTTGCGGCTCGCCGAGGCGACGATCTTCTCGCGCGTGAGGGCGCCGCCCCCGCCCTTGATCAGGTGGCGGTGCTCGGTGAGCTCGTCGGCGCCGTCGACATAAAGCGGCAGGTCGCCGGTCACGTTCAGGTCGAGCACCGGGATGCCATGCTGGCGCAGCCGCGCCTCCGTAGCCTTCGAGCTCGCCACCGCCCCGTCGATGTCGGCCTTGCGCTTGGCGAGCAGGTCGATGAAGTGGTTGGCCGTGGAGCCGGTGCCGACCCCGACGACCATGTTCGGTTCCACGAACTCGAGCGCGGCCGCCGCCGCGGCCTTCTTCTTCTCGTCCGCCGTCATCCCCGTAGCCCGGTGTGCATCCGGGGCGAGAATAGCGAGTTCGGATGTTTTTATAAAGGATGAATGCTAGATTAAGCGCACCGCCGCCGCGGACTTAAAACAACAGCCGGCGCGGCGAGCGCATCCCGAACTCCAGTGTCGCAGCAGTACGTCAAGAGAATCCTCACCGCGCGCGTCTACGAGGTGGCGCGAGAGACTCCGCTCGAATACGCGCCGATCCTGTCGCGGCGCCTCGGCAACGAGATCTGGATCAAGCGCGAGGACGAGCAGCCGGTGTTCTCGTTCAAGTGCCGCGGCGCCTATAACAAGATCGCGGCGCTGGCGCCGGCCGAGCTCAGGCGCGGTGTGATCGCCTCCTCGGCCGGCAACCACGCACAGGGCGTGGCGCTCGCGGCGAAGAAGCTCGGGATCAAGGCCGTCATCGTCATGCCGCGCACCACGCCGCAGATCAAGGTGGACGCCGTGCGCAACCTGGGCGGCATCGCCGTGCTCCACGGCGACAACTACGACGCCGCGTACGAACATGCGCGGCGGCTCGCGCGCTCCGAGCGCCTGGCGTTCATTCACCCCTACGACGATCCGGACGTGATCGCTGGCCAGGGCACGATCGGCTTCGAGATCCTCAAGCAGCACGCGGCGCCGCTGCACGCGATCTTCGTGCCGGTCGGCGGCGGCGGGCTCATCGCCGGCATCGCGGTGTACATCAAACAGCTTCGCCCCGAGGTCAGGGTCATCGGGGTCGAGCCCGAGGACGCCGACGCGATGGCGCGTTCGCTCGCGCGCGGCCGGCGCGTGGTGCTCGACCACGTCGGCATTTTCGCCGACGGCGTCGCGGTACGGCAGGTGGGGCGGGAGACGTTCAGGCTGTGTCGCCGCTACGTGGACGACATCCTGGTGGTCACGAACGACGAGATCTGCGCCGCCATCAAGGACGTGTTCGAAGACCGCCGCTCGGTGCTGGAGCCCGCGGGCGCGCTCGCCTTCGCCGGGCTCAAGCGCTACGTCGAGCGCGAGGGCGTGCGCGGCGAGCATCTGATCGCGATCGCTTCCGGCGCCAACGTCAACTTCGACCGGCTGCGGCACGTGGCCGAGCGCGCCGAGATCGGCGAGCGGCGCGAGGCGATTCTCGCGGTCACGATCCCAGAGCGTCCCGGCTCCTTCCGCGAATTCTGCGCCATGGTGAGCAACCACAACATCACCGAGTTCAACTACCGCTACGCGGACCCGCAGCAGGCGCACATCTTCGTGGGCCTGCAGATCAGCGGGGCGGAGGAGATCGGCAAGCTCGTGAAGAGCCTGCGGGCGAAGGGCTACCCGACCGTGGACATGACGGACAACGAGATGGCGAAGCTGCACATCCGTCATATGGTCGGCGGGCGCGCCCCGAACGCGACGCACGAGATACTCTACCGCTTCGAGTTCCCGGAGCGGCCCGGCGCGCTGCTCAACTTTCTGAACAAGATGGGCGGCGCCTGGAACATCAGCCTGTTCCACTATCGTAACCACGGCGCCGACTTCGGCCGCGTGCTGGTCGGCATGCAGGTGCCGCCCTCGGATCACGCGAAGTTCCGGAAGTTCCTCGACAACCTCGGTTACGAGTATGCCGACGAGACGGACAACCCGGCGTACAAGCTCTTCTTGAGCTGAAGCGCCCGTCCCGGGGCTACTTCCGGACGCGTTCCACCTTCTCGATCACGACGTCGCGCACCGGCACGTTCTCGAACGGCCCGATCGTGCGCGTGGGCGTGGCCTCGATCCGGCGCACCACGTCCATGCCGCGAACGACGCGCCCGAAGACCGCGTAGCCCCAGCCTTCGATCGTCTTGCTGCGATGATCGAGGAAATGGTTGTCCGCGGTGTTGATGAAGAACTGCGCGGACGCCGAATGTGGTTCGGCGGTGCGCGCCATCGCGATCGTGCCCGTGATGTTCTTCAAGCCGTTGTCCGCCTCGTTCACGATCGGCGCGCCGGTCTTTTTCTGCTTCATCCCCGGCGTGAAGCCGCCGCCCTGGATCATGAAGCCCGGGATGACGCGGTGAAAGATGGTGCCGTCGTAGAAGCCGCGGTCGACGTAGGCGAGGAAGTTGGCGGTAGTCTTCGGCGCGCGCACCGAATCGAGCTCGATCTCGATGACGCCGAAGTTCGTCGTCATGCGCACCGTCGGCGGCGCCGGTGCCTTGTCTGCGCCGAATGCCGCCGCCGAGGCCAGCAGCGCGGTCGAAATGAACAGAGCGAAGACCGTTCTCATTGGTGTTCTCCCGACTTTTTCCGTGCGTCCTTCGACCGGCCGCCGCGCTTCTCCATCGCGAGGATCGCCTCCCACTCGGCCGCGGTCACCGGCATGATCGACAGCCGGTTGCCCGGGGCGAGGAGGCGCATGCGATTGAGCTTGGGGTTGGCGCGCAGCTCGGCGAGCGGAACGAGGCGTTCGAGCTTGCGCTTGAAGCGCACGTCGACCATGTACCAGTACGGCTTCTCCGGCGTGCTGCGCGGATCGTGGTAGGGGCTCTGCGGGTCCCACGCGGTGAAGTCGGGGTAGGCTTCGCGCACGATTTCGACGATCCCGGCGACGCCCGGTACCGGGCAGCTCGAGTGGTAGAAGAATGCGAGGTCGCCCTTGCGCATCGCGCGCATGTAGTTGCGCGCCTGGAAGTTGCGCACGCCGTCCCAATGCTCAGTGCGTCCCGGCCGTGTCCGCAGATCGTCGATCGAGAACACGTCGGGCTCCGACTTCATGAGCCAGTACTGTCGTGCGGCGGCCATGGAGTCATTCTACCAGTCGCGTCGGCTCCGACACCGCGGGCGCCGAATCAGCCGGCGGCGAGCTTGAGCGCCGGTCGTTCGTCGAGCGCGAGTCGCCGGATCGAGCGGCTGCGTCCCGTCGCTTCGTCCACGTCGATCACGACCGCGCACAGGGTGCCGACGCCCTCGGCGACATCCCAGCGGCCCGGAAGCTTGCGCGCCATGCGCTCGATGCTTTGGGCGATGTCGAGCCCGATTACCGACTCGTAGCACCCGGTCATGCCCACGTCCGTGATATAGGCCGTTCCCTTGGGGAGCACGCGCTCGTCCGCCGTCGGTACGTGCGTGTGCGTGCCGACCACCGCGCTTACGCGCCCGTCGAGGTACCAGGCGAGCGCCCATTTCTCGCTTGTCGTTTCCGCGTGCACGTCGACCAGCACCACCCGCACGTCGTCCGGCTTGCGCGCAAGCGCCTCGTCGACGGCGACAAACGGGCAGGCGAGCGCCGGCTGCATCAATTGCGTCCCCATTACGTTGAGCACGCCGACGCGCTGCCCGCGGACCTCGGCTACGTACCAGCCCGCGCCCGGCGTGCCGGGCGGGTAGTTGCAGGGGCGCAGCAGCCGCGGCTCCTGCGCGATATAGGCGAGCGCTTCCGGCTGGTCCCAGGCGTGGTTGCCGTTCGTCAGCACGTCGACGCCGAGCGCGAACAACGCCTCCGCGGCCGCGCGTGTGACTCCGGCGCCGCCGGCGACGTTCTCGCAGTTCGCGATCACGAGATCGAGCTGCAGCGTCTGGCGCAACGTCGGCAGGTGCGCCTCGAGCGCGCGCAGCCCGGGTGCGCCCATCACGTCACCGATGAAGAGCAGCTTCATGACTCCGAGCGAACGTTATCGATTCGTGTAGTAAACCGCGCGATCCGTGACGACACCGTCGAGCACGACGTCCCAGGGATCGACGGGTACGGCCGGCACGCGCTGGAACTCGTGGGCGAGACCGAAGAGGTGCGGCCGCCGCAGGAACCGGCGGCCGCGAAGAAAAGCGAGGCTGCGGTCGTAGAAGCCCGCTCCGCGCCCGAGGCGGTTGCCGCTAGGATCGAAGGCGACGAGCGGCAGCAGGATGAGATCGAGTCGCGCAGCGGATACGCGCTCGCGCGGTGCTACGTGCGGTTCGGGTATACCCAAACGGTTCCTGACGAGCTCGGTGTCCGGCGTGAAACGCGCGAACCAGAGCCGCCGACGCGGCACCCAGGCGAGGATCGGAAGGTACACTTCCTTGCCCGCGCGCCACATGCGCTCGATCAGCGGGCGCGTATCGATTTCGCCGTCGTCCGGCAGGTAGCAGGCGATGCGCCGGCTCGCACGAAACTCCGGCGTACGCACGAGATGCGAGAGCACCCGCTTCGCCGCCGTGCGCTGCAGCGCGGGCGCGAGGCTCGCGCGGCGCGCTCGCATCGCTTTGCGGAGCTCCGCCTTCGGCGTTTGTCTCGCCGGCGCCCGCCGTGCGCGGAGCTGCGTGCCCCGTCCTGCGGTGCGCCTCAGCGGGAGCTTTCTCTTCACGTGCTTCTTGCTGTCCGAGCGGGCGGCCGGATGTACCGTGCCTTCGTGCGCCTGCTTCGTCTTCTTAGCGCCGGGCGGCGCGGCGCTTTTGCGAGCCCGACCGTTGCGCCGCTTCGCGCTCACGCCGGGTACATCGAAGGAGAGGCCGGTCGAAACCGTGGCGATTGCGCCGCTAGAGGGCGCCGCTCGCATCGGGCGAGCAGCGCGCGAAAATCAGGGCGTCCTCCGCCTGTGCCGTGCTGGCCGCTACACCTTGAACCGAACGGTTCAAGTGGGTGCCTAAGAGATGCATCAGGCTTTCCGCTGCCAGGGCGGACATGCACAACAGCATCTGCTGACCGGCTCCCTAAGTGCGGTGATAGGTTCAAAGGATTGCCGGGACAGTCACGTACACCGCAGGGGACGCATTCACAATGATATACCTATTGGCGCGTCTGTCCATCCCAGCGGAGAGCGGCATCGATCTTGTTACGCAGCAGACGCACTTTCTGCGTCGCATTTTCGGAGAGTCCGCCGTTCTGGCGCAGCTCGAGCAGCTCGTGACTGATGTTGAGCGCTGCCATGATCGCGGCACGCTCGGTGCCGATCACTTTGCCCGTCGACTGCACTTCGCGCAGCTTGCGGTCGAGGTACGCGGCGGCCGCGAGTAACGATTCACGCTGATGCTCGGGGCATGCCACGCGAAACTCCTTGCCCATGATGACTACCGGAACGCCTTCGTTCGTTTCTTTCATCCGCTGCGCTCCAGTGCCTTCAGCCGGCTGATCATGGCTTCGATGCGTTCGCGTGCGATGCGCGTTTTCTCGAGGAGCCGCGCGCGCTCCGCCTGCAGCTGTTCCTGCTCCGACTTGAGCGCGCTGTTCTCCTGCTGCAGCCGCTGGCAGGCAGCGATCAGCTGATCGATGCGGTTCTCGAGTTGCTTGAGGTCGTCGCTTTCCACGGAGATCGCGCGATTGAGCCCGGGTCAATATAGGTTCGGGACATTATAAGGTCAACGGTAGGGGCCGCCGCGGCGCAGTGCTAGACTCGCGTGCACTGTCCCGTCATTCGCTGCCGGGCACCGAGCCGCCGGCCGCGAGCAAACCCGCGAGGTGACGCCGTGCACGGTTCTTTGGTTTCTCCCCCCGACTACGACGAGCTCGCCGCTGCACTGCGCGCCGCGTCGGTGCCGCTTTCCGCCGCCGAAGTGCACGGCGTGCTGACGGGTGCGGCGTCGGTCCCCGAGGGGCGGGCGCCGGGGGCGGTGCTCTTCGGCGATACACCGCCACCGCCCACCGCGGAAACCGAGCGGCTGCTGCGCATCATCGCGGCGTTGCAGGAGGACATCCGCGCGCAGCTCGAGGGACCGGAGTTCCAATTTCAACCGATGCTGCCGAGCGCAGCGCCGCTGCCCGAGCACGTCGAGGCACTCGCGGCCTGGGCGCGTGGCTACGTGCTCGGGCTCGCGGCGGCCGGCGTGCGCGATGCGCGCCGCCTGAAGGGCGAGGTCGCCGAGTTCCTGCTCGATGCGGAGCGGATTGGCGAAGCGGAGATGGACGACGACCAGACGATCGAGGCGCAGGAGCGCGAGATCGCCGAGATCGTCGAGTACCTGCGCGCCGGCGTGCAGCTCGTGTACGACGAGCTGCACGGCCGCTAAATCGCCGCTTCGATCGCAAGCGGCCCGGACCGACGCCTCGTTATAAGTGGAATCCCGAGAGTCGGACCGGCCCGAACGGCGGTGATTGCACGCAGTTGCAACATTGCCACCACGGCGTGGCCGCGCTGCGTTGCAGCGAGCGATATGCCGTCATTTCTTCTCCGCCTGCTTTGCGGGTGACAACTCCGTATAGCCCGCTCTGCGCGAGCGGATTTCCGCCGCGGTCTCACGAAACACCGACGCATGCGGGCCGCCGAGCGCGAGCGCGCGCGCGATCGCTTCCTCCGCTTCCGCCAAGCGGCCGAGCTCGGCGAGCACCTGCGCGAGGTTGTTGAAGGCGATGGCGGCGCCGGGGTGCCGGCTTGCGGCCGCACGGTACGCCAGTTCGGCACCCGCGCGGTCGCCGAGCGCATAGGCGGCGTTCCCGAGCCCGAGTTGCGCGCCGAGGCTCGCCGGCCAGCGTTCGAGCGCCGCGTGGTATGCCCGGCGCGCTTCGTCCCAGCGTTGCATACGCTCGAGCGCGATGACGGCCTGCAGGTACGGGAGCTCCTCGGCGGTGCGCGGCAACACACCGGGCGGCAGCGCCACCATGGCCCAGTAGTCACCGCGCCGCCAGGTGCGCTCGAACACGCGCAGCGGCACGATGCGGCGTCGTTCCCGTCCGGAACGCAGGACGATCTCGTCGCGCGCGAGATCGAAACCGACGACGACGGCGTAGTGCCAGCGCGGATACCACGCGAACGCAAGGTTCTGGAGGACGACGACCGGATGGCCGGCCTGCACTTCGGCGAGCAGCGCGTCTAGCCGCGGCGCGAGCACGTAGGATACGACGCCGTGGCGACGCGCGGCGGCGAGGAGCTCGAGCTGCAGGCTGCCGCGTCGTGCCGGCAGGTACACCTGGGGCGTGAGCGCGGCGGGCGTAATACGCACGCCGGCGTGGTCGAGCAGCGTCGCGAGCGCCGCCGGCCCGCACTGGTAATCCTCCTGCGGGAAGAACGCGACGTCGTGCAGCTCTACGGCTCCGGCAAACGGCGCGCGCACGAAGCGGTCCGACTGCAGTGTGGCGCACGCAGCGAGCAGGAGAGCGCCGACGAAGACGACCGCGCGCCGCGCGCCACCGGCGCATACCGGCGCGAGCGCGAGCCGCGGCGCTGTCATCCGGTCAACGATCGGCCGAACGCACGAACGGGAAGATGTCCGTGAACCCTAGGTAATCGGTGATGACCAGCACCACGAACACAAACAGGATCACGCCGAAGGCGTCCCCGCCCGCTGGCAGCGCGTCTATCCGCGCGGCGAGCTCGCTCACCTCGGCGTCGCTCAGGGCCGATACCCGCGCTTCGAGCTCGGACGGGGCGACGCCCGCGGCGATCAGCTGCCGCTTCACTTCTTCCCGCTCCAGGAGCTGCTGCACGCGCGCGCGCTCGGCCCGTGCCTGCGCGGCGCCGACCGCGGCTTCGGTTCCGACAAGCGCCGCGGACGCGACGGGCACGTGCACGGCGACGGCGAGGAAGGCGAGCGCGAGGACGCGGCAAATCGAACGAACGCGGGTGTGGAGCGCACTCATGACCAGCGTTTCCTTGTTGTTCATGTTCCACTCTCCTTGTGGCGAGTCAGCCTGTAAGGTGCCGCACGCGCAGGCTGCGAACGCGCGACCTCAATAATAACAGCGGGCCGCTTCGGCTCTACTCGGGGTGCCCCCTACCGGGCTTTGCGGCATAATGACCGCATGGACATAAAAGTTTACGCGCAGCGCCGCGCCGAGCTGTTGCAGCACATGCAGGGCGGCGTTGCCATCATTCCCACGGCGCCGGTGCGCATTCGCAACCGCGACGTGGATTACCCGTATCGTCCCGACAGCGATTTCTACTACCTCACGCACTTTCCCGAGCCGGACGCTGTCGCCGTGCTCGTTCCCGGGCGGCCGCACGGGGAGTACATCCTTTTCTGTCGCGAACGCAATCCGGAGAAGGAGATTTGGGACGGCAAGCGCGCCGGGCTCGAAGGGGCGCGCGCCGTTTACGGCGCGGACGACGCCTTTCCGATCGAGGACATCGACGACATACTCCCGGGCCTGCTCGAGAACCGCGAGAAGGTTTTCTACTCGATCGGGCGTTATGCCGATTTCGACGCCCGGCTGATGTCCTGGGTCAACGAAGTGCGCGCGAAGAGCCGCAACGGCGTGCACGCGCCGGGCGAGTTCGTCGATCTCGACCACATCCTGCACGAGATGCGCCTCATCAAGCGGCCGGAAGAAATCCGGCTCATGAGGCGCGCGGCGAAGATTTCGGCGGCGGCGCACCGCCGCGCAATGCAGGTGTGCCGGCCGGGCATGATGGAGTACGAGCTCGAGGCGGAGCTGCTTTACGAGTTCCGTCGCGGCGGCGCCGAGTTTCCGGCCTATTGGCCGATCGTGGGCGCCGGTGCCAACGCCTGCGTCCTGCACTACCGCGAGAACAATTGCCGCATCAACGCCGGCGACCTGGTGCTGATCGACGCAGGCGCGGAGCTCGACTGCTACGCGGCCGATATCACGCGCACGTTTCCTGCGAACGGCCGCTTCAGCGGCGAGCAGCGCGCGGTCTACGAGGTTGTGCTTGCGGCGCAAACCGCCGCCATCGCCGAAGTGCGTCCCGGCCGGCACTGGAACGATCCGCATGATGCGGCGGTGCGCGTGCTCACGCAGGGGCTGGTCGACCTCGGCCTGCTGCAGGGCGACGTGGACGGGCTGATCGAGAAAGGCGAGTACCGCCGCTTCTACATGCACCGCACGGGCCACTGGCTCGGCATGGACGTGCACGATGTCGGCGACTATAAGGTCGCCGACGCCTGGCGCGAGCTCGAACCCGGCATGACGCTCACGGTCGAGCCGGGACTCTATATCGCTGCCGGGCCGGGGGTGCCGGAGCGCTTCGCGAACATCGGCGTGCGCATCGAGGACGACGTGCTCGTGACGCGCGATGGCTGCGAGGTGCTGACACACGAGGTGCCGAAGACGATCGACGACATCGAAGCGCTGATGCGCGGCTGAGTCGAGCGGCTTACGCGCTGCGCGTCGGTCTCGTCGCGCAGCGCCCGCAGCTTTTCGAACGCTCGGTGCGCTCGTGCGCGGTTTTCGGAGTACTGCGTTTCCATGAAGGCCGATTTCGACATCCTTATCGTCGGCGGCGGGCTCGTCGGCGCGAGCCTCGCGCGCGCGCTCGCCGGGAGCGGCCTGCGCCTCGGGCTGCTCGAAGCCGCGCCGCCGGCGTTGCCGGCGGCGCCCGGCTACGACGACCGTACGCTCGCGCTCGCCTACGGTTCGCGCCTGGTCTTCGAGGGCATCGGCGTATGGGAGGAGATCGTGCGCCGCGCCGCCCCCGCACCGATAGAGCGCATCCACATTTCCGACCGCGGACGCTTCGGGTTCACGCGCCTGAGCGCGCACGACGCCGGCGTGCCGGCGCTCGGTTACGTCGTCTCCGCGCCGATGCTCGGGGCGGTGCTCTACGGCACGCTCGCGGCACAGCCGGATCTCACGCTGCTCGCACCGGCGCGCGTCGAGGGGCTCGCGTTCGAGGACGGGGCGGCGCGCGTGCGCGCGCGGCTCGCCGAGGGCGAGCGCGAGCTGAGCGCGCGGCTCGTCGTCGCAGCGGACGGGGCCGATTCGCCGTTGCGCGCGGCCGCGGGACTCGAGGCGCACCGCATCGACTACGGGCAGTCGGCGGTGGTGAGCGCAGTAACCCCCGAGCGCCCGCACGGCTACACCGCGTACGAGCGCTTCACCGAATCCGGTCCGCTCGCGCTCCTGCCCGCGAGCGGGACCCACTGCGCCGTGGTGTGGACCGTCGCCGCGGCGGACGTGGATACGGTGCTCGCGTGGGACGACGCCACTTTCCGCGCGCACCTCGAGGCGCGCTTCGGCGAGCGCCTCGGCGCGCTCGAGCGTGTCGGTCGGCGCCGCGCCTACCCGCTCGCGCTGACGCGCGTGCCGCGGCAGGTGCGGCCGCGGTTCGTCGTAATCGGCAACGCGGCGCACACGGTGCACCCGGTCGCGGGGCAAGGTTTCAACCTCGGACTGCGCGACGTCGCGGCGCTCGCCGAGGTGCTGCGGGAGTGCGCTGCCGCCGGCGGCGATCCGGGCGCGCTCGCGCCGCTCGAACGCTATGCCGCTTGGCGTACGCGCGACAATCGCGTCATCCTCGGTTTCACCCACACGCTCGCGCGGGTGTTCCCGAGCCGGTTCCCGCCCCTCGTGCTCGCGCGCGATCTCGGGCTGATTGCGGTCGATCTGCTGCCGCCGGTGAAGCGGGCGCTCGTGCGCCTAACGAGCGGCCTCGCGGGGCGCCGGCCGCGCCTCACGCTCGGCCGCGCGCTGCAGCCGCCGCCGGCATGAGCGGCCGTCGCACGCAGGCCTCAGTGCACTACGACGTCGCGATCGTCGGGGGCGGCATGGTCGGCGGTGCGCTCGCCTGCGCGCTCGGCGGCAGTGCGCTCAAGGTGGCCCTGATCGAGCCGCACCCGCCGCGGCCGCCGGCCGGCGAAGACTTCGAGCAGCGCGTAAGCGCGCTGACGCTCGCCTCGCAGGCGCTGCTCGAGAACGTCGGCGCCTGGGCCGGAATCCTCGCGCGGCGTGCCGCCGAGGTGCGCGCAATGCGAGTATGGGACGCCTGGGGTGAAATCCACTTCGACGCCGCCGAGATCGGCGAGCCGTACCTCGCGCACATCGTCGAGAACGCCGTCGTCGTCGCCGCGCTGCACGAACGCCTGCAGCAGCACACCAACGTGCACGTGGTGCACGACCGCGTCGCCGGCTTCGCGCTCGAGGAGGACGCCGCTACGCTCGCGCTCGCCGACGGCCGGCGCCTGCGCGCGCGCCTCGCGGTCGGCGCCGACGGCGCGGATTCCGCCGTGCGCCGTGCGCTCGGAATTCCCGTGCGCCGTCTCGACATGCGCCAGCTCGGAATCGTGGCGACCGTGCGCACCGAGGGTGCGCACCGCGACACGGCGTGGCAACGCTTTCTGCCCACCGGCCCGCTCGCGTTCCTCCCGCTGCCCGAGGCGCACGCCTGCTCGATCGTATGGTCGGCCGACCGCGAGCGCGCCGAGGAACTGCTCGCGCTCGACGATGCCGCTTTTCTCGCGGCTCTCGCGGAAGCCTTCGGCGACCGGCTGGGGCGGCTGCGCTCGGTCGGCCCGCGCGCCGCGTTTCCGCTCGCGCTTGCGCACGCCGACAGCTACGTGCGTCCGCGGGTGGCGCTCGTCGGCGATGCGGCGCACGTGGTGCACCCGCTCGCGGGGCAGGGTGTGAACTTGGGCTTGCTCGATGCGGCCGCGCTGGCGGAAGTGCTGTTCGACGCGGCGGACGCGCGCCGCGACCTCGGTGGGCTGCACGTCTTGCGGCGCTACGAGCGCTGGCGCAAGGGGGACAACCTGGCCATGGTCGCGGTTACCGGCGGCTTCAGGTATCTGTTCGGCAACGACTGGCCGCTTCTGCGCAGCGCGCGCGGCCTGGGATTGTCGCTCACCGACCGCCTCGGGCCCGTGAAGTGGCTCATCATGCGTCGTGCGTCCGGGCTCGACGGCGATCTGCCGCGCCTCGCCCGTCGCGGGCTCTAGCTCTCGCCGGTCTGCAAGTAAGGCAGCGAAAGGGCGAACGACGACAGGGCCGGCTTGCGCAATTAGGCGCGAACCGGCGTTCGTTTACTTACAGATCCATCCCCAGCTCTTTGAGCTTGCGCGTGAGGGTGTTGCGGCCCCAGCCGAGCTTTTTCGCCGCCTCCTGCTTGCGTCCGCCGGTGTGCTTGAGCGCCGCCTCGATCAGGATGCGCTCGAACGTCGCGTTGATGTCGCGGTAGATACGGCCTTCACCGCGCAGCAGCCGGCTCTCCACGAGCTGACGCAGGCTCACTTCCCAGCGGTCGTCGCGGCCGCCGTCGACCGCGCGCAGCTCGGGCGGCAGGTCGTCGATGCGGATCACCTTGCTTGGTGCCATCACCGTGAGCCAGCGGCAGGTGTTCTCGAGCTGGCGGACGTTTCCCGGCCAAGGGAGCTGCGTCAGGTGCTGCTCGGTTTCGGGCGCGAGCTGCTTCGGTTCGACGCCGAGCTCGGCCGCGGAACGCTTGAGGAAGTGCCGCGCCAGGATCGGGATGTCCTCGCGGCGCTCGCGCAGCGCCGGAAGATGGATGCGAATGACGTTGAGCCGATGGAACAGGTCCTCGCGGAAACGGCCCTGCCGCACGCGCTCTTCGAGGTTCTGGTTGGTCGCGGCGATGATGCGCACGTTCGTCGAGATCTGCTCGTGGCCGCCCACGCGGTAGAACTTGCCGTCCGCGAGCACGCGCAGAAGCCGCGTCTGCAGCTCGGTCGGCATGTCGCCGATCTCGTCGAGGAACAGCGTGCCGCCGTTCGCCTGCTCGAAGCGCCCCTGACGCTGACTGGTCGCGCCGGTGAACGCGCCGCGCTCGTGCCCGAAGAGCTCCGACTCGAGCAGCTCGCTCGGCACCGCCGCGATGTTGATCGCGATGAACTGCCGTCCCGCGCGCGGGCTATGGTTGTGCAGCGCGCGCGCCACGAGCTCCTTGCCGGTGCCGGATTCGCCGTTGATAAGCACGTTCAGGTTCGAGTTCGAGAGCCGTCCGATCGCGCGGAACACCTCCTGCATGGAGGCGGCCGCGCCGATGATCTCCGGATGGGGCTCGGCTTCGGCCGGCTCGGCGCGCCCGCGCCGGCGGTTCTCGACCGCACGCCGCACCAGGTTCACGGCTTCGTCCACGTCGAACGGCTTCGGCAGGTACTCGAACGCACCGCGGCGATACGAGGACACGGCGCTGTCGAGGTCCGTGAACGCGGTGGTCACGATCACCGGAATTTCGGGCGCCTTGTCCTGAATTAGCGACACGAGGTCGAGCCCGCTCGTGCCGGGCATGCGGATGTCGGTGATGATCGCGTTCGGCTGGACGCGCTCGAGCGTTTCGCCGATGCCGTTCGCCGAGTTGAAGGTGCGCACCGCGAAGCCCGCCTGCTCCAGAGCCTTCTGCAGCACCCAGCGGATCGATTGGTCGTCGTCGATGACCCAGACGAGGTCCGCGCTAGTCATTGCCGCTCTCCACGGGTAAGTACAGCGTGAACACCGTGCGCCCGGGGCGGCTCGCGCACTCGATGAGCCCGCCGTGCTGGGTCACGATGTCCTGCGCGATGGCGAGTCCCAGGCCGCTGCCGTCCGCGCGCCCGGTGATCATCGGATAAAAGATGTGCTCGCGCAGCTCGGGCGGCACGCCCGGTCCGTTGTCTTCGATCTCCGCCCGCAGCACCAGACGGTGGCGACGGGCGCCGATGGTGAAACCGCGGTCGACGCGCGTGCGCAGCACGATGGTGCCGCGGCCTTCCAGCGCCTGCACTGCGTTGCGCACGATGTTGAGCGTCGCCTGTACGAGCTGCTCGGGATCCGCCTGAAGCTCGGGCAGCGACGGGTCGTAGTCGCGTTCGATCACGAGGCCCGCCGGCACTTCGGCGAGCACCAGCAGCCGCACGTGCTCGAGCACGGAGTGCAGATTCACCGGGCGCTTCGCGAGCGGCTTGTGCGCACCGGTCATGCGGTCCACCAGGTTGCGCAGGCGGTCCGCCTCGCGAATGATCACCCGGGTGTACTCCTTGAGCTTCGCGTCGCCGAGCTCGCGCTCGAGCAGCTGCGCCGCGCCCCGCAGTCCGCCGAGCGGATTCTTGATCTCGTGCGCGAGACCGCGCATGACCGCGCGGTTCGCCGCCTGCCGGTCGAGGATATTCTCGTCGCGGGTGAGCCGCAGCAGCCGGTCGATCTGCGTGAGCTCGACGAGGAGCGTCGCGTTGTCCGGGCTGGCGGCCCCGTCGGCCGCCTCGGTGAGCGGCGTCACCGCGCAGTCGAGCGTGAGCGTGCGTGCCCCCGGAAGCTCGAGCTGTGCGCCGCGCACGGTGATCGGATGGCCGGAGCCGAGGGCGTCGCGCAGCGCCTGCAGCAGCGTGCCGCGGCCGAGCACGTCCTCGGCGCGTTGTCCGAGCATCTTCTTGCGGCTCATCTCGAACATCATTTCGCCGGCCGGGTTGACCCCGGTCACGCGTAGTGCGCGATCGAGCGTCAGCACCGTGGTGCTCAGGTTCTCGAGTATCGAAGGGCTGAAATCCCGCACCGTCGTCGAAAGTCCGCCCGGGGCGCGAAACGAAAACGCCCCCGAAACCGTGGGGGCGTTTTCGGGACCCGCAGGCGCTATCGGTTCACACGCTGTAGTACATGTCGAACTCGATCGGGTGCGTGGTCATGCGCAGCCGCGTGACCTCCTGCATCTTGAGCGCGATGTAGGCATCGATCACGTCGTCCGTGAACACGCCCCCGGCCTTGAGAAAGTCGCGATCCTTGTCGAGCGCCTCGAGCGCCTGGTCGAGCGCATGGCACACCGTCGGAATCCGCTTCTCCTCTTCCGGCGGCAGATCGTACAGGTCCTTGTCCATGGCTTCGCCCGGGTGGATCTTGTTGAGTATGCCGTCGAGTCCCGCGAGCATCATGGCCGAGAACGCGAGGTACGGGTTCGCCCCCGGGTCCGGGAAGCGCACCTCGATGCGCCGCGCCTTCGGGTTCGGGACGTACGGCACGCGAATCGCGGCCGAGCGGTTGCGCGCGGAGTAGGCGAGCATCACCGGCGCCTCGAAGCCCGGTACCAGACGCTTGTACGAGTTGGTGAGCGGATTGGTGAGGGCGTTGAGCGCGCGCGCGTGCTTGATGATGCCGCCGATGTAGTAAAGCGCGAGCTGCGACAGGCCGCCGTACTCGTTGCCGCTGAAAAGGTTCTTGCCGTCCTTCGCGAGCGACTGGTGCACGTGCATGCCCGAACCGTTGTCGCCGACGATCGGCTTCGGCATGAACGTCGCCGTCTTGCCGTAGGAATGGGCCACGTTGTGCACGCAGTACTTGTAGATCTGCAGCTCGTCGGCCTTCCTCACCAGGGTGTTGAACTTCATGCCGATCTCGTTCTGGCCGGCAGTCGCGACTTCGTGGTGGTGCGTCTCGATCTCGAGGCCCATCTCCATCATCGCAAGGCACATCGCCGAGCGGATGTCCTGCATCGAGTCGACCGGCGGAACGGGGAAGTAGCCGCCCTTGACGCTCGGACGATGGCCGAGGTTGCCGCCCTCGTACACTTTCTCGGCGTTCCATGACGCCTCGTCCGAGTCGACCTTCACGAAACAGCCGGAGATATCCGAACCCCAGCGCACGTCGTCAAAGATGAAGAATTCGGCTTCCGGACCGAAGTAGGCGACGTCGGCGACGCCGGTGCTCTTGAGATACGCTTCGGCGCGCTTTGCGAGCGAGCGCGGGCAGCGCTCGTAGCCCTGCATGGTCGACGGCTCGATCACGTCGCACCGCAGGACCAGCGTCGGCTCCTCCATGAACGGATCCTTGACGGCGGTTGCCGGATCCGGCAGCAGGATCATGTCCGACTCCTGGATGCCCTTCCAGCCGGCGATGGAGGAGCCGTCGAACATCTTGCCTTCCTCGAACGTCTCGGCGGTCACCTGGCTGGCCGGCACC
>Ga0207873_1001693_pt1 | contig 20183 bp, 11 predicted proteins | sample BGWIniCompost_FD_187373 | JGI IMG/M metagenome (GOLD analysis project Ga0207873, IMG submission 187373) | Cellulose adapted compost microbial communities from Newby Island Compost Facility, Milpitas, CA, USA - BGW Initial Compost (SPAdes)... ...
GGTACCCTATACGCACCTTCGAGTGACCGCACCATGGAGGCCTGAATGACCATCCGCACTCTCGGTGCTGCCGGTCTGATCCTCGCCTCGGCGACGGCGGCAGCAGCACAATCCACACCGCGGATCGAATTCGAGGAGTTCACGCTCCCCAACGGGCTCCGCGTCATCGTGCACGAGGACCACTCGACGCCGATCGTCGCGGTCAACGTCTGGTACGATGTCGGCAGCGCCCACGAGGCGCCGGGTCGGTCCGGGTTCGCGCACCTCTTCGAGCACATGCTCTTCCAGGAAACGGAGAACCTGGATCAGGGAGAGGTGATGCGGTTGATCCCGGCGGCGGGCGGCGAGTTCAACGGCACGACCAACCAGGACCGCACCAACTACTTCGAGATCCTGCCGGCGAACCGGCTGAACCTCTCCTTCTGGACGCATCGGGAGCGGATGGCGAAGCTCCAGGTCACGGAGGAGAACTTCCATCGTGAACGCGAGGTCGTGAAGGAGGAGCGCCGTCTCCGGATCGAGAATCAGCCGTACGTGGAGGCGCTCTGGCTGGCGCTGGACACGCTGGCCAACGACTGGCTGCCGTACGATCACTACGTGATCGGTTCGATGGAGGATCTGGATGCCGCGACGGTGGACGACGTCCGGGAGTTCTACCGTCGCTACTACGTGCCCAACAACGCGACGATCGTGGTCGCGGGCGCGGTGACGGTCGAGGAGGTCAGGCGGCTGGCCGAACAGTACTTCGGCGACATCCCGCGCGGGCCGGACATGGCGCCGCTCCCGCCCCCGACGCCGACGCCGCGGACGGATGGCGAGCGTCGTGCCGTGGTCGAGGACCGGCTCGCCACGCTCCCGGCTCTGGCGATGGCGTTCAACATTCCGCCGCACGAGCACCGGGACACGTACGCGCTCCAGCTCCTCGCGAGCATCCTCAGCACGGGCGAGTCGAGCCGGCTCCACCGGCGGCTCGTGAAGGAGGAGAAGGCGGCCCTCAGCGTGGGCGCGGGCCTGAACAGCCGGCTGGGGCCGGGCATGTTCATGTTCTTCGCCTTGCCGAATCAGGGCGTCACCCTGGAACGGCTCGAGGAGCTGATCCTGGACGAGATCGCAAAGCTCCTGCGCGACGGCGTGACCGAGAGGGAGCTGCAGAAGGCGAAGAACCAGTTCCGTGCGAACCAGATCCTACAGTACCAAACCGTGTTCGCGCGGACCGACGCGCTGCACCATTTCCGCCGTTATCACGGTGATCCGGCGGAGATCAACCGCGACCTCGACCGTTACATGGCGGTTTCCACCGCCGATGTCCTGGAGGTCGCGAAGAAGTACCTGACGGAGGCGAACCGCACGGTGATGACCGTGGTCCCGGCGCAAGCGGCATCCGCCTCGGACGCTGCGGACGCGAGTGAGTAAGGAGGCACCGATGAAGAGAATCAGGAACAGGGCGATCGTCGCCTGGACGCTCCTGGCGGTCGGCCTCCCGGCGACGGCGGACGCGCAGGAGACGAGGCGGAAGGAGGCGCCGCCGGCGCCGCTGCCGGAGCGGCCGGTCGAGTTCCCTGAATACCACGAGCGCACGCTCCGCAATGGCGTGCGGATCATCGTCGTCGAGAACCACGAGATGCCGGTCGTGTCGGTCAACCTGGCGATCACGGCCGGCGCGAAGCACGACCCCGCAGGGAAGGCGGGCACCGCGTCCATGCTCGCCGCGGTGCTGGACAAGGGCACGACGACGCGGACCGCGGAGCAGATCGCCGAGTCGATCGACTTCGTCGGCGGAAGCCTGGGCGCATCCGCCGGCGACGACTGGATCTCCGTGAGCTCGACGGTGCTGACGGAGTTCCTCGATACGGCGCTCGTGCTCCTAAGCGACGTGGTGCGCAACCCGACCTTCCCCGAGGAAGAGCTGGAGACCGAGCGCACCCGCGCGCTCTCGGCGCTCCAGGCGAACTTCGGCTCGCCCGGGTTCATCGCCGCGCGCCGCTTCATGGCCGAGATCTACGGCGACCACCCGTACGGCGTCTCCGAGACGCCCGAGTCGCTCCGCGCGATCACGCGGGATGACCTCCTGGCGTTCCACCGGACACACTTCCGGCCGGGGAACGCGCTCGTCGTCGTGGCCGGCGACGTGCGCCCGGACGACGTGGTCCGTCGCATCGAGCGGCACTTCGGCGACTGGTCCGGCGGCGCGCCGGCCAAGGCCTCGCTCCCGGCGCCTCCGGAGCGCAGCGCCCGCGAGATCGTCTTCGTGCACAAGCCCGGCACCGTGCAGGCGGTGATCCGCTTCGGGCACCTGATGCCGTCGGCGACGCACCGCGACTGGATCGCCCTCGATGTCGCGACGCAGATCCTGGGCGGCGGCACGACGGGCTGGTTCTTCCAGACGCTGCGGCAGGAGAAGGGCTACACCTACGGCGCGTACGTCAGCACGGCCCAGAAGATCGAGCCCGGCTACTTCCAGGCTGGCGCCGAGGTCCGGAACGAGGTCGCCGACAGCGCACTCGAGGAGTTCTTCCGCCTGATCTCCCGCCTGCGCGACGAGCCGGTCCCCGCCGCGGACCTCGAGACCGCCCGGAATTACATGACCGGGTCGTTCCCGCTCACCATCGAGACACCGCAGCAGGTGGCCGGACAGATCGCGAGCACCCGACTCCTCGGCTTGCCGAACGACCACCTGGCCCGCTACCGCGACCGCGTCGCGGCCGTGACCGCCGCCGACGTGCAGCGCGTCGCGCGTGAGCACATCCGGCCCGACCGCGCCGTCGTGGTCGTCGTCGGGGACGCGACGCAGATCCTCGACAAGGTCGAGAAGTTCGGGCCGGTCCGGATCGTGGACCCGGACGGCAACCCGCTGGACCGGTCGGCGCTCGCGGTCGCCGGCGCGGACATCGCGCTCGACGGCTCGGCCATCGAGCCGGCCACCCTGGTCTACGACGTCAAGTTCCAGGGGAACGCCGTGGCGCAGTCCACGACCACGATCACGCGCGAGGAGATCGACGGCGTGGCCGCCGTCCGCTCCACGACCGAGATGTCCGGCATGGGCGCCGCCACGAAGGAGGAGGTCGCCTTCGAGGCCGCGACGCTGCGTCCGCTCTTCTCCACGATGGAGCAGCAGGTGGGGCCGCAGACGGTCCGCATCGAGTTGCGGCTGGAGGGCGACAAGGTCGTCGGCTCCATGCAGATGCCCGGAGCGCCCGAGCCGTCCGAGATCTCGATCGACGCCGTGTCCGGCACGCTCCTCCCCGGGATGGAGGCCTTCGCGGTCATGGTCACCGACCTCGCCACGACGAAGCAGTTCCGCATTCCGGCCGTGAACCCCCAGACGAGGACGATCATCCCGCTGGAGTTCAAGGTCGTCGGCGAGTCGAAGGTCACGGTCGGCGCGGGCGAGTTCGACGTCTATGAGGTCGAGGTCAGCGGCGGCCCGATGCCGATTCGCCTCTTCGTCCGCAAGGACGGGCCGCACATTGCGGTCAAGCAGGAGGTCGCCGGGCAACCGGTCTCGGTCGAGCTGAAGGAGATCCGGTAGGCGACTTGCCGCGCGTCTCGATCCTCATGCCGTGCCGCGATGCAGCGGCATGGCTTCCCGAGGCGATCGCGTCGCTCGAGGCCCAGACGTTCGACGCCTACGAGGTCGTCGCCGTGGACGACGGCTCGAGCGACGCGACGCCGGAGCTCCTCACCGCATGGGCTCGTCGGGACGGGCGGGTGCGGGTGCTGCGCCCGCCCGTCCGCGGCCTCGTCGCCGCGCTGAACGCCGGGCTCGAAGCCGCGCGTGGCGAGCTCGTCGCCCGCATGGATGCCGACGACGTCGCCGAAGCCACCCGCCTGGAGAAGCAGGTCGCCTTCCTCGATGCCCACCCCGACATCGCCGCCTGCGGCACCCGCGTCCGCTACTTCCCCGACGAGGTCGTCCGCGACGGCGCGCGCCGCTACGAGCGCTGGCTGAACTCTCTCGTCACGCCCGACGACATCGCCCGCGACATCTTCGTCGAATGCCCGATCGCGCACCCCGCGCTCATGGCGCGGCGCTCGGCGCTCTTCGCGGTCGGTGGTTACCGCGACATGGGGTGGCCCGAGGACTACGACCTGATCCTGCGGCTGTGGAGCGCGGGGCATCGCCTGGCGAACGTGCCGGAGGTGCTCCTGCACTGGCGCGAAGGTGAGTCGCGCGCGTCGCGAACCGATCCGCGGTATTCGCCCGAGTCATTTCGCCGGTGCAAGGTCCACCACCTGCGCAGCACGCACCTGGTGGGTAGGGATGGCGTGGTCGTGTGGGGCGCCGGGCCCGTCGGGAAGGCGTTCGCGAGAGAACTGCGCGCCCAGGGCGAGACGGTCCGCGCTTTCGTCGACATCGACCCGCGCAAGATCGGGCAAACGGTCCACGGCGCGCCCGTCGTGCCGCCGGAGGGGTTGGGCGCCTTCGCCGGCGCGTTCGTGGTGGCGGCGGTCGGGCAGCCGGGGGCGCGCGAGGAGATTCGGGCGGCGCTGGAGGGGATGGGGTGGCGGGATTGGTGTGCCGTGGCTTGAAGGAGCGCGCGAGCGCGCGGGCGCGGCGGAGCCGCTCCGCACGATCCCGACTCACGACCGTTGGGCGCGCTTCGCGCGGGCGCAGCCGCAGTTTGAGCGCGCTTCGTGCGCGGGTACGGCCGCCCTTCGGTCGGCGGGGGCGGCGCGCGTGACGGCGCGGGGGGGACGGCCGGCCTTCGCTCTCGGCACGGGGGCGGCCGACGGCTTCGCCGCCGCAGGAGCGGCGCCGCGTTGGCGGCGCGGGACCGGTGGCCGGCCGCTTCACGGCCGGCGGGACCGGCGGCCTTAGGGCGCGGGTGCGGCCGCTGCGCGGCGGGCGTCGACCAGGCCGCGCTGTCGAGAGCCGCCCCGGCCACGGTCCGCCAGGTCCGCCAGGTCCGCCAGGTCCGCCAGGTCCGCCAGGTCCGCCAGCTCTGCCAGCTCTGCCAGCTCTGCCGCAGTCCCCAAGTGCACAAGCGGCGGTGAACGAATGTTTCTTGTGCAGTTGGGGCACCTATTGCACCCCAATCGCACCATCGAGCAGCCGCACTCGAAAGGATTGTGCGCTTGGGGTGCAATAGGTGATCGAATCGATCAAGCGTTCCTGAAAAGGCGCTGGTTGTTCGATTGGGGACTTCGGCGGGCGGTGCCGGAAACCCGCAAGACCGGCCCGTGGCCGGCAGGAGGAGGCGGCCGAGCCCGCCGCGCAAGCGGCCGCCCACCGGCGAGCGAAGCGAGCCGGCCAACGCCCGCGCCGACAGGCGCCAGGCCCGCCCCGAAGGGGCCACCCGCCGCCGCAGGCGGCCGAATCCCGCGGCCGAAGGCCGCATCTCCCGCCGGCGAGCGAAGCGAAGCCGGCCAGCCCGCGCGCCGAAGGCGCGCATCCACGGCGGTGGCGCCCCGCCATCCGCCTTGCCGCTGCCAGCCGCCGGCCCCCTACGTCCTCACCCGCGCCGCCAGCACCAGCGCCGCCGCCGCGAACGCGCCGTTCGGGATCCACGCCGCGAGCGTCGGCGGCAGCGCCCCGCTCGCTCCGGCCGCGCCGGCCACGCGGAAAAGCATCAGGTACACGATCGTGATCGCCAGCGAGATGCCGACGCCGTACGCGGAGCCGCCGCGCTGCGACGAGGTCGAGAGCGGGACCGCGAACAGGATGATGACCAGCGTCGCGACCGGGATCGCGATCTTCTGCGCCCGCTCCACCTTCAGCTCGAGCGGGCGGCCGCCCGAGCGCTCGATGATCTCGATGAAGCGCCCGAGCTCCGCGTAACCCATCTCCTCCGGCGCGCGGGGCTCCGCGAGGAGCTGCTCCGGCGTCTCGGTCAGACCGGGCATGCGCAGCTCGGAGAAACGGAAGGCCCGCTCCACCTCCGGGCCGAACATGGAGCGGTAGATGCCGTTGCGCAGGACCCAGCCGGTGTCGGCCGAATAAACGGCCTCGTGCGCGTTGATGTAGATCGACGGGATCTCCGGCTCGTTTCCTTCGCGCTCCACCACCACGCGCGTCATGGTGCCCCGCGCCGCGTCCAGACGCCTGACCGACAGGACCCAGCCGTCGGCGGTGCGATAGACGAAGTCCGTGCGGCTCGTCCTCCCGCGGTTGGCGGATTCCTCCAGCGCGGCCACCCGCGCCCGCTCGGCTATGGGCACGAGCTCCGAGATGCCCAGCCCGGCCACGGTCAACGCGACCCCGAGGATCGGGAGCGGCGCGTATAGACGGTAGAAGCTGACCCCGCCCGCCTTCGCCGCCGTGACCTCGGAGTACCGCGTCATGCTGTTCACCGTGAAGACCGATGCGATCAGCGACGCGATCGGGAACGAGTACAGCACGAAGAGCGGGACCTGGTACACGTAGTTCAGGAGGATCTGGACCGCCGTGTAACCCCGGTTCAGATGCCGGTCCAGGTTGTCCGTCACGTCCCCGAGGATGAAGAGGACCGGAGCCGCCGCGGCGAAGAGGAGGAAGAGCCGCAGGAACTCGGAGAGGACGTACCGGTCGAGGATGCGGATCCGCATCAGGCCGGCCTCCGTCGCATGACGACCGCGATGCCTCGGGCCGCGGCGGTCCGAAGGGTGTAGAACAGGTCATCCCACCCGCCGCCCCGAGTGGTCGACGCTTCCTTCCCCAGACGGCTGAACGCCCAGACGCCCAGGGTCAGGAAGACCACGTTGATCGCCCACATCGCGGCCATCGGGGAGATGATCCCCTTGTCGCCGAGGTTTTCGCCGCCCGTCAGTCCGATCCAGTAGATCGAGAAGATCACGAGCGAGAAGGCGATGACCATCCCCACGCCGCCGCGGGGAAACCGTAGGGCGAGCGGCGCGCCGATCAGCACGAAGACGATGCAGGCGAAGGGGATCGCGTACTTCTTGTGCAGCTCGACGCGATGGCGGTTCATCCCGATCTGGGCCGCCTCCATCCGCACCTTCAGGGAGCGAAGCTCGGCGGCGAGCTGCTTCGAGATCTGGTCGCCTGCGGCGCCCTGCGCCGGGTCGAGGACCGTGATCCCCGTCGAGGGCGCAAATCGGGTGGGATCGAGGAATTCGGCCGGAATGATGGGCCGCGGCTGGAGCGGATCGCCGGCTCTCGCCCGCGGGCCGCGCAGCGCGTAGTCGACCGCGATGAGCACGTACCGCTGGGCCTGCGTCCGCACGTCCTCCAGCTCTTTGCGCCGGTCCGCGATCTCCTTCGCCAGCATGGCGACGGACATCTCGCGATCGCCCCGGTAGGCGTTCGTGCTGTCCCGCTCGAGCACGTTCCCCACGCCCGCCATCCGGATCACCTGCTCGTCGTAGAACATGCGCGTGAAGCGGTCGGGCTGGCGGGTGTCCCGTTGATAGATCCAGCCGTCGTACAGCGTCAGGTAGAGGTCGGTCCGGTCGGCGTTCAGCGCCATCCTCCCGCTGTCGGCGTAGATGGTCCGGTCGCGGCCGGTCGTGCTCAGGTCGTAGATGACGATGTCGAACAGCCGGTTGTCGATCGGCTCGATCTTCGCGACCTGGAGGTAGTAACGCGACCGCTGGTCGCCCGCCCGGATCTCGTTGATGACCTGCTCCTGCAGCTCGAGCGTCGGGCTCTTGCGCCCGATGTCCACGAGCAGGTTCCTCAACCGATGGTTCGCCTCGGGGAGGACCTTGTCGTTGAACCAGATCATCCCGCCCGTGAGCACCGCGGCGACGGCGAGCAACGGCATGAGCAGACGCACGAGGCTCACGCCGCTCGCCTTGAGCGCGGTGATCTCGTTGTCCGCGGTGAGCTGGCTGAAGACGTACAGGACGGCGACGAGCACCGACATCGGGAGCGTCAGCGCCAGCGTGTAGGGGATGGAGAGGATGAAGACCTCGGTGATGACGGAGAGCGGGAGCCCTTTGCCCGCCAGGTCCTGGAATCGACGCGCGACCGTGTTGATCAGCAGCAGGCCGGTCAGCACGCTGAGCGAGAAGATGAAGGGCCCGAGATGGGCGCGCAGGAGGTAACGAGTCAGGATCCGCATACTTCGATCGTTCTCGCTCCGGGGCGGCATTTCGCGGCCCGGCCGCCCCACCCGCCGCGTCTCTTCGTGTTGAGAGACACGGGGGCGGTTAGTATATTCCGGCTCATCCAGTGCGACAACCCCGCGCCCGACGCGGACGGCGGGTACTCCGAATCGGGCCGGTCCCCGAAGGCGGGGCTCCGGGACACGGCATGCGCCACCGCTGGTACCTCGTCCTCCTCCCATTCGTCTCGGCCGCGCCGCTCGCGGCGCAGGACACCGCGACCCGCGATCCGGCCCAGACGCCCTGGCGGCTCACCGCGCCTCCCGGGCCGATCCTCTTTCACCTGGGGCTCAAGCCCCTCGGCCCCGTGTTCCCGATCGACCTCGGTGTGGAGGAGGCGCCGCGGCCGACCGGATCGTACCCGCACCGCCTTCGGGTCGACCCGACAACGCCCGGCGTCTGGGCATACGCCTGGGCCGATTCGACCCGGGCCCGCCTCGCGGCCGGGTGGACGACGTGGCAGCCGCCGTCCGAACGCGAACCCGGCGATCTCGCCCGAAAGGCCGCCAGCTTGCTCCCCGATGCCCTCGCCGATTTCGCCGACCTCGGGTTACGCGTCTACGGCCGCGGCGAGCTCGGCGGCGACTGGTCCCGCTACAGGCCCTGCGACCCCGCGCTCCGCCTCAACTGCAACCCCACCTACTTCCCGCTGCTGACGCCCGATGTCCAGTTCGGCGTGCAGGTCCAGGGCACGATCTCCGAGAGGATCCACATCGACGTCGATTTCGACCAGCGCCGGGAGTTCGATGCGGCGAACAACATCAAGGTCTACTACCAGGGACTCCCGGGCGAAGTTCTGCAGCGCGTCGAGGTCGGCGACGTGTCGCTCGAGCTCCCCGATTCGCGGTACCTGACCGTCGGCATCCCGGGCGGCAACTTCGGCTTCAAGGCGACGGGGCGGATCGGCGCCCTGGACGTACAGGCGATCTGGGCGCAGCAGAAGGGCGACATCGCCAGGCGGCGCTTCCGCCTCGACGGCATCGGCGCGATGCAGGGGCTCGTGCAGGACGCCGAGATCGTGCTCGACGACGTCGACTACGTACGCGGCCAGTTCTTCTTCCTGGTCGACCCCGAGCAACTGGTCGGGTACCCTCACGTCGACATCCTCTCGCTCCGCTCGAGCGACGCGCCGCCCGACCTGCGACCCGGCGCCGGCGGCGCCGGGATCCAGGTCTACCGCGACGAGCGGATCTCGCTCACGAACCCCGAGCAGCAGGCCCAGCTCGGCTACTTCCTGGCCGAGGCCGTCACGGCCGATGGCGCGCTCCGCCACAGCGGCCGGTTCCGTCGCCTCGTGCCGGGCGAGGACTACCTCGTGCACCCGAGCGGGCTGTGGCTCATGCTCCGCGCGCCGCTGCGGCCGGACGAGGCGCTCGCCGTCGCATACCTCCCGGAGGCCGGGCCGCCGATCGGCACGCCGGACGCCGAGCAGACCCCGCCCGGGACGACGCCGGTGCTGCGCCTGATCCGCGGACCCGAGACGATCCACCAGCCCGGGCAGGCGACGTGGCCGCTCGAGATGCACCACGTCTACCGCCTCGATGCTTCCCCCGGCGTCGACCCGGCGAGCGTCGAGCTCGAGATCTCCCTCGGCGAGCGATCCGCCGGGGCGACGCACCGCGAGGCGCTCGGCCTGTCCCTGTCGTACCTGAAGCTCTTCGGCCTGGACGAGGACGCGCCCTTCGAGGCGCTCGACGAGGTGAACCTGCTCCAGCCCGAACGGGACCTGTTCGGCGCCGTGGGCGGCCCCACCGGCACGTCCCGCTTCGGCGGCACCTACGTCGTGTTCCCGACGCTGCAGCCCTTCGCCGACCCGCCGCCGCTCCCGAGCCTCGGCCTCTCCGCCGACGACGTGGCCGCCATCCTCGGCGCCGACGCGAACCGCGCCATCTACGAGGAGCCCGATCCGGTGCTCCGAGAGGGGAGCGCGCGCTTCCGCCTCAATTTCCGCTACCGCGTCCGCGTCGAGGGGCTCGCGTCCTCCTTCAGCCTCGGCGCCTTCGGGATCCGCGAGGGGAGCGAGCGCCTCACCGTGGGCGGACGGACACTCCGGCCAGGGATCGACTACACGATCGACTACACCCTTGGGCTCGTCACGCTCACCAACCCGGCGCTCCTCGCCGGGCTCGGGCCCGACGCCGCGATCGAGGCCACGTGGGAGCAGAAGGCGGCGTTCGAGCTCACGCCCACGTCGATCTACGGGCTGAACGCGCGCTACGATCTCGGCGCCACGGGGCGGCTCGACTTCGTCGGGTTGTACCAGACCGAGAAGGCGATCGTGAACCGCCCGCAGCTCGGCTTCGAGCCCGGGTCCGTCTTCCTGAGCGGCGCGAGCGGGAATCTCCTCTTCGGCGCGTCCTGGCTCGACGGACTCCTGGCCCGCGTCTCGCCGGCCGCGGACACGATCCCGTCGGCGATCCGCATCGCCGGCGAGCTCGGCCTCTCGCTCCCCGACCCGAACCGCCGCGGCGACACCTATGTCGACGACTTCGAGGCGAGCGACGAGTTCCCGCTCCGCCTCGACCGCGACGCCTGGCGCCTCGGCTCCCGGCCCGGCGATCCGACCGGCGCGACGGACGTGCTCCCGCCGGTGCTCGACGTCTCGACCGCCGCGCCCCTCGTCTGGCAGCACGACCTGCTCGACGCCTCCGGCCGCGTCGTCGGTCCGCTCCTCGCCCGGGAGATCGACCGGCAGATCAACGTGGCCGGCGCGGAGCGTACCGAGCCGGTCCTCTACCTCTCCTTCGGCGACGCGGCGACCGCGGGGCCCGAGCGCCGCTGGCGCTCGATGACGACCGTCCTCGAGACGACCGGGCGAGACATGACGCGGAGCGAGTACCTCGAGTTCTACGCCGCCGCCCCGCCCGGGCGTGACCTCGCCCTCGTCATCGACATCGGCACCGTGAGCGAGGACGCGTACTACTTCGACGCGGAAGGGCGGACGGAGGGGATGTACCCCGACGGCCGGCCCTGGGGACTCGGGATCCTCGACGAGGAGGCGCGGATCGCGGAGCGCGAGATCTGGGGGACCGCCCTCGACTCCCTCGGTCTCTGGAACCAGTCCTGTCGGGCCGAGCCGGGGCAGCAGTCCTACCCCCTCGGCGACGCGCGCGCGAACTGCGCCCGCGGCAACGGGCGGCCCGACACCGAAGACCTGGACGGGAACGGGATCCTCGACGCGGCCGACGGCGCGTACTTCCGCTACGTCGTCCGCCTCGACGGCGCCTCGCCCTACCTCGTCCGGGATCGAGCCGGGACCGGCACCGAATTCCGCCTCTACCGGATCCCGCTCCGCGGCCCGGGCGCGATCCCCGTCGGCGGCGCGACCGAGGGGACGTGGCGCTACATCAAGCACCTGCGCATCACGGTGGCGGGGCAGGCGAGCGCGGCCGGCGGCGACATCACCCTCGCCCGAATGCGCGTCGTCGGCTCCCGCTGGACCAAGCGCGACATCGACGGGGTCCGCGCCGGGATCTTCGAGGACCGCCCCGGAATCGGTGGCGGGATCACCGATTTCCGCGTGGGGCCGGTGAGCCGCATCACCGAGGGCGATGCGTACGTTTCTCCGCCCGGCGTCGGCGACCAGCTCCAGGACCCGACGAGCGCGTTCGGCGGCAGCGCGGTCGAGTACAACGAGAAGTCGCTCGGGCTCGACTACGGCGGGCTCCAACCGGGCGACCGCGTGGAGGCGTACTTCCGCTACCCCCAGCAGCCCCGCAACTTCCTCAACTACCGCGAGCTGCGCCTCTGGGCCGTGCCCCGCGGCGGGCGCTGGGGGAACGGAGGCGAGCGCCTCGTCGTCAGCGTCGGGACCGACGCGCGCAACCGGTACATCTTCGTGACCCCGCTCCGCCCCGCGCCGGCGGTGGTCCGGCCGGAGGACTGGCTCCCCGAGGTCGTCATCGACTTCGACCGCTGGTTCGAGCTGAAGGCTTGGGCCGAACAGCTCCTGATCGAGGGCGCGGCGCCGCCGGGCGAGCCGATCGTGGTCTGGAGCCCCGACAGCACGTACGCCGTGGTCATGGAGGACCGCGCCCGGGCGCCCAACCTGGCCGCGGTCCGCGAGATCGGCTTCGCCGTCTACAACGCCGGCGACGCGCCAGTCACGGGCGCCGTCTGGATCGACGACCTCCGCCTCGGCGGCGCCGTCACCGACCCGGGGCTCGCCGGACACCTCGCCGTCGAGCTGCGTGCGGGCAGCTTCGCGACCGCGACCATCTCCTACGCCAACCAGGGCGCCGGCTTCCGCCTCCTGAACCAGACGCCGGGCTACCAGGCGACTCGGGACATGACCGTCGGCGGGACGATCCACCTGGGCACGCTGGCGCCCGAGTCCTGGGCGCTCGACGCGCCGGTCACCGTCTCGTACTCCCGCTCCGGCCTCGAGCCGCTCTTCCTGCCGGAAAGCGACGTACGCGCCGACCGCCTCCCGGGGCTCCGCAGGACCGGGTCGAACCGGTCCCATGTCGGGCTCGCACTGCGTCGTACCCGGCCGCTGGAGAACCCCGTCGCCGGGTTCTTCCTCGATGGCGCCGCGGTCCGCGTCGACTACCGCACGGCGACGACGACGTCGCTCACGACCGAGGACCGCTCCGAGGGCGTCGAGGCGGGGATCGGGGTGACCCGGACGCCCGAGTCCCGTGACTTCGACCTCGTGCCCGGGCCCCTCGAGGCGGTGCTGCGCGCCGTCGCGCCGCGTGTCGTGGAGGAGAGCGACGCCTTCCGACGCCTGGCCTCCATGCGGCTGCGCTGGACGCCCGAGCTCGTCGCCTTCAACACCACGTACCAGCACGCGGAGATCCACAACTTCCGCTACGCCTCGATCCTCGAGAAACCGGAGGACGCGGCCATCCGACCGATCGAGGCGCACCGCGAGGGCCTCGTGTCCAGCGCGCGGATCACGCTCCGCCCGATCGCTTCGCTCCACGCCGGCGCCACCTTCACCAGCACGCGAGACCTCCTCGCCGCCGACCGAGCCGCCGCGCGGCCCGAGGAGCGCGAGGCGATCGCACGGGCGCGAAGCGAGCTGGTCGGCGTCGACCTCGGCTGGGAGCGCCAGCGCACGCTCTCGACCTTCGTCGACTACCGCCCGCCGCTGGCGTCATGGCTGCGGCCGAGCCTCGGCTTCACCGCCCGGTTCCGGGCCGATCGCGTCCCCTCGCGGCTCGAGACCATCGACTCGACCCCCGTGCTCCAGCGCGCGTTCGACGGCGGAAGGCAGCTCACGCGCTCCGTCGTGATCGACCTGCCCGCGCTCGTCGGCCCCGACGACGACCTCGGCGGGATCGGCGGCGTGGCGCGCGCGCTCGGGAGAGTCATCGGCCCCATCGACCTGACCTGGACCGATGGCGTCGGCTCGCGCTTCGACTGGCGCGCCGTCGACCCGGGGCTCGACTACCAGATCGGGTTCGGACGAACCGACGCGTTCCGCATCGTCGACGGCGACACCGCGGCGACCGTCGACCGCCACGGCTCGTTCCGCGCCCGGACCGAGCTGCGTCTCCCGCTCGGCACGCGCATCGACGTCGCCTACGCCGAGTCCGATGCGACGATCGACGAGCTCCGCGCCGGGAGCCGGCACACCCGCGAATCCCACTGGCCCGACGTGTCTTTCACCTGGGCGGAGCTGCCGCGGCCCGGCGCCCTGCGGGAGTTCATCGACTACGGCTCCTTCACCGTCGGCTATCGCGAGAGCGCCCGGACGAGTATCTTCGGCACGGCCGCCGGCCAGGAGTGGGCCAGCGACGAGCGCTCCGTCCCCATCCACCTAGCCGTCGGCTTCGCGAACGGACTCGGCGCGACCTACGTCGGCCAGATCGCCTCGGGCTCCGGGCACGATCCGACCGGGCGCACCGAGCACCGGACGCAGCAGCACACCGTCCAGATGACCGGTAGTTTCATCGCGCCGCGGTTCCTCAGGGAAAGCTTCCCGGCGCCGATCCACGCCGCGCTGCGCTGGAGCTATCAGGCGCGCGCCCAGTGCCGCGTCGTCGCCACGAGCGCCGGCGAAGACCCAGCCGGGTGCATCCCGTTCGTCGACTATATCAACCGGGAGTTCGGCGCGACGCTGAACACGAACGTGTCCCAGCTCACCGTGGGGTTCCAGATGAGCTACATCGACCGTCAGAGCTACGTCGGCATTCGCAACGGCTCGAGCCAGTTCCAGCTCGTGCTCTTCGGCGAGTTCAACTTCGCCGCGGGCAATTTCGCCGGGGGAGGCCTCCCGTGAGGCGGGTCGCGGCCATCTTGGCGGTCGCCGCCGCGGTCTCCACCGCCGCGTGCGAACGTGGGGGCGAGCCCGTCTCGCGCCCCGCCGGCGTCGAGGTGCCCGACTTCGATGGCAACGCCGCCTACGCCCTCCTCGAGCGGCAGGTCGCCTTCGGACCACGCGTGCCCGGCACGCCCGGGCACGAAGAGCAGCTCGCCTGGATGGAGGCGTACCTCCGCGAGCGTGCCGACACCGTCATCCTCCAGCCGTTCGACCACCAGGCGCGGCGCGGCGGCGTCGTGCGCATGACCAACGTCTTCGCCCGTTTCCGCCCCGAGCTGGCCGACCGCATCCTCCTCGTCGCCCACTGGGACACGCGGCCCATGGCGGACCAGGATCCCGACCCGAGCCGCCGCGACGAGCCGATCCTGGGCGCGAACGACGGCGCGAGCGGCGTCGCCGTCCTCCTGCAAATTGCGGATGTCCTCTCCCGCCATTCCCCGCCGATCGGCGTCGACATACTCTTGACCGACGGCGAGGATTTCGGGCCGGACGAGATGTATCTGGGCGCCACGTACTTCGCGGCGAATCCCGTCCCCGGGCCCGGGTATCGCCCGCTGTACGGCATCCTCGTCGACATGGTCGGCGACCGGGACCCGGTCTTCCCGATCGAGCCGCTCTCGTACGACTACGCGCCGGAGGTCGTCGAGCGCGTCTGGCGCCTGGCCGCCGAGCTCGGCTACGGCCACATCTTCGTGCGCCGGCGCCAGATCGCGATCTCCGACGACCACGTGCCGCTCAACCGGGCCGGGATCCGGACGATCGACATCATCGATTTCAACTACGGCCCCGGGAACAGCTTCTGGCACACCCACAAGGACGCGTTGGAGAACACGTCGCCGGTCGGGCTCGAGGCAGTCGGGACGGTGTTGACGGAGTTGATCTATCGGGGAGGGTAGCGCGCCAACGGCGCGCCGTTCTCGCCGGCCGCAGGCCGGCCGTTCGGGAGCGCGGCCAAGCCGCCCACAGGGGTAACGGTGCCATCAAGCTGCACCGCAATGACTGCTGACGAACGCCGAGCCATCGCCTTCGTCGCGTTGCTGCTGGTCCTTGCCGCGGGCGCGCGCCTGGTCCGGCGGGACCCGCCGGTGGAGTGGCCGGCGGAGGCGGCCATCGTAGACTCCCTCGAGGCGGCGGCTCGCGCGCGCCTGGAGGAGGCGGAGCGGCGCTCGCGTCCGCTGGAACCGGGAGAGCGGATCGATCCGAACTCCGCGCCCGAAGAGGAGCTCGACCGGCTCCCGGGCGTCGGGCCCGGGCTGGCGCGACGGATCGTCGCCGCGCGGGAGGCAGGAGGGCCGTTTCGCTCGCTCGAGGACCTGATGCGCGTGCAGGGGATCGGGCCGAGCACGCTGAGGCGGCTGGCACCGCACCTCGAGCTCCCGTCCGGAGGCCCGGCCCGACCCGGCCCGGGCGCGCCGGCACTACTCGAGTTTCCACCCGGTGGCGCCGATACTAGGGATCGCGTGGCCGGCGCGCTCGAACCCCGAGACCGGGCCGGGCGCGCCGGAGCGGGACGGATCCGGACGGAAAGGCCAGGGTCACAGCCGCGTGGGTTCGCCCCGGCCCACGGGCCCATCGATCTCAACCGCGCCACCGCGGCGGAGCTGGAAGCGCTGCCGGGGATCGGGCCAGCGCTCGCCGCGCGCATCGTCGCCTACAGGGACTCGGCGGGTGGGTTCCGGGACATCGGGGAGCTGGCTCGCGTCCGCGGAATCGGCGCCGCCACCCTGGAACGGCTGCGGCCCCTCGTGTACGTTCGACCTTGACCTTGCATCCCGTCGGATCTAATATCCCAGTCCTCTCCCGTTCATTCCGCTCTCCAGGGCTGTTCAACCGGATCCTATGGTCAGCACTACGGTCCCGACCGACCGAATCGGCGAGCTCCTCGTACGCGAGGGGTTGATCACTCAAGAGCAGCTCAGAAGGGCGCTCGCCGATGCGCGGCAGAACAACACGCGCATCGGGTTCTCGCTCATCAAGCTGGGCTACATCGCCGAGGAGGACCTGACCCGGATGCTGGCGCGCCAGTACCGGGTCCCGGCCGTCGACCTCAACCGCGTCCAGCTCGACCAGAAGATCATTCGCCTGATCCCCTCCGATCTGGCGATCAAGCACCTTGTCCTGCCGCTTCGACGCGTCGGCCGGACGCTGACCGTGGCCATGGCCAACCCGGCCGACACGCGGGCGATCGAGGACCTGCGCTTCGTCACCCGCTTCGACATCGAGCCCGTCATCGTCGGCGAGTACACGCTGCGCAAGCACATCGAGCGCTACTACGAAACCTCCGACGAGCGGCTCAACGAGATCCTCAACGAGATCGCCGAGGACGAGGTCGAGGTCGTCGACGAGGGCGATGAGGAGGTCAGCGTCGCCGCGCTCCAGGCGCAGATCGACGACGCTCCCGTCGTCAAGCTCATCAACGGCCTCCTCACCGATGCGGTCCTCCGCGGCGCGTCGGACATCCACATCGAGCCGTACGAGCACGAGATCCGCGTCCGCTATCGCATCGACGGCGCCCTGCGCGAGGTCATGAAGCCGCCGCTGAAGATGAAGGCGGCTCTCACCTCCCGCATCAAGATCCTGGCGAACCTCAACATCGCCGAGCGGCGCGTGCCCCAGGACGGGCGCATCAAGCTCAAGGTCAAGAACAAGGTCGTCGACTTCCGCGTCTCCACGCTGCCGGTCATCTTCGGCGAGAAGATCGTGCTGCGTATCCTCGACAAGGGGAACCTCACGCTCGATCTCGAGAAGTTCGGGATGGAGCCGAAGGCCTTGCGGGACTTCCTGGGCGCGATCTCCAACCCCTACGGGATGGTCCTCGTGACCGGGCCGACGGGGTCGGGGAAGACGACGACGCTCTATTCCGCGCTCTCCAGGATCAACACCGAAGAAGTCAACATCATGACGGCCGAGGACCCGGTCGAGTACAACCTGCACGGGATCAATCAGGTGCAGGTCCGCAACGAGATCGGGATGACCTTCGCCGCCGCGCTCAAGGCGTTCCTGCGCCAGGACCCGAACATCATCATGGTCGGTGAGATCCGCGACATCGAGACCGGCAGCATCGCGATCAAGGCGGCGCTCACCGGCCACCTCGTGCTGTCCACGCTGCACACGAACGACGCGCCATCGACCATCACGCGTCTCATCGACATGGGGCTCGAGCCCTTCAACGTGGCCGCCGCACTCAACCTGGTGACCGCTCAGCGCCTCGTGCGGCGCATCTGCCCGGCGTGCAAGGAAGAGGTGACCTACAGCGAGGATTTCCTGATCGGCGCGCGCATCGACCCCGACCAGGTGAAATCGATGAAGTTCTACAAAGGGCGCGGCTGCGAGCAGTGTGGCGGCACCGGGTACAGAGGGCGTCAGGGCCTCTACGAGGTCATGGCCATGTCGCCCGAGATCCGGCGCATGATCATGCAGAACGCCAGCACGGACGAGCTGCGCGCCCAGGCGATCAAGGAAGGGATGCTCACCCTTCGCATGGACGGCCTGATCAAGGTTGCCAGAGGAATCACCACACTCGAGGAAGTCATCAAGGAGACCGCCGCGACATGAGCAGTCAGCAGGCCTCTACGCCCGTCAATCTCCGGGCGCTCCTGGAAGAGATGATTCGCAGGGGTGCGAGCGACTTGCACCTCACCGTGGGCGAGCGGCCGAAGCTCCGCATTGACGGCTCCATCGTCAATTCATCGGTGAATCACGTCCTCACGGCGAAGGACACGCTTCAGCTCGCCTACTCGATCCTGACGGAGCAGCAGAAGAAGCGGTTCGAGACCGAGGACGAGCTGGACTTCTCGTTCGGGATCCAGAACCTCTCGCGCTTCCGCGGCAACGTCTACCGCCAGCGCGGGTGCGTCGCCGTCGCGATCCGGCAGATCCCGTTCTCGATCAAGACCATCGAGCAGCTCGGCCTGCCGCCCATCGTCGGCAAGCTCGCCGAGCGGCCCCGCGGACTCGTCCTCGTGACCGGCCCCACCGGCTCGGGGAAGAGCACGACGCTCGCGGCGATGATCGACAAGATCAACCGCGAGGAGAAGGGGCACATCCTCACCATCGAGGACCCCATCGAGTTCGTCCACCGCCATCAGGGGTGCATCGTCAACCAGCGCGAGGTCGGCGCCGACACCAAGAGCTTCGCATCGGCCCTCAAGTACGCGCTCCGCCAGGACCCGGACGTCGTCCTCATCGGCGAGATGCGCGACCTCGAGACGATCGAGGCCGCTCTCACCATCGCCGAGACCGGTCACCTGGCCTTCGGCACGCTGCACACGAACTCCGCGGCCGAGACGATCAACCGTATCATCGACGTGTTCCCGTCGAACCAGCAGGCGCAGGTGCGGGCCCAGCTCTCCTTCGTCCTGGAGGGCGTCATCACGCAGACGCTCCTCCCGAGGAAGGGCGGCGGGCGAGTCTGCGCCTGCGAGGTCCTCGTCTGCACCCCCGCCGTCCGTGCCTGCATCCGGGACGACAAGGTGCATCAGATCTACTCGATCATGCAGGCCGGGAAGAAGCACGGGATGCAGACCCTCAACGACGCGCTCTACCAGCTCTACATCAAGGGCGAGGTGGAGTTGGAGGAGTGCCTGAAGCGGTCGAGCGACCCGAACGAGCTGCTGCGCATGGTAGGAGAACCCGTTCCGGCCGGAGGTGTCTGATCTATGCCTACGTTCACCTACTCCGCTCGCACCCCTGCCGGCGCCATCCAGACCGGCGAGATCGACCTCCCCTCGCGCGACGAGGTCAACCGCTGGCTCGCGCGCCAGCGGATGATCCCGATCAAGGTCGCCGAGAAGAACGCGGGCCTGAACATCGAGATCAAGTTCGGCACCGGGATCAAGACCCGTGACATCGTCATCCTCACGCGGCAGTTCGCGACGATGATCAACTCCGGGCTCCCCCTGGTGCAGAGCCTCGACATCCTGGCCAAGCAGAGCCAGAACCCCGCGTTGCGGAAGATCATCGAGCAGGTCCTGTTCGACGTCGAGGCCGGTAACACCCTGGCGGACGCGCTCCGCAAGCACCCCAAGGTCTTCTCCGACCTGTACGTGAACATGGTCGCCGCCGGTGAAGCCGGTGGTATCCTCGACGTCATCCTGCTGCGTCTGGCCACCTTCCTGGAGAAGAACGAGGCCCTGGCTCGCAAGATCAAGGGCGCGATGGTCTATCCGGCCGTCATCTTCTCCGTGGCCATCATCGCCGTCGTCGTGCTGCTGACCTACGTCATCCCGACCTTCCAGGAGATGTTCGAGAGTGCCGGCGTGGCGCTCCCCACGCCGACCGTGTTCGTCGTCTGGCTGAGCCACTCGCTCAAGGCGTACTGGATGTACATCATCGGGGTCGTGGTCGGCATTGTCCTGCTGGTCCGTCAGACCTACCGGACGTCGGCGGGGCGTCTCGCGATAGACAAACTCCTGCTGCGGCTCCCGCTCTTCGGCGACCTGCTCCGGAAGACCGCCGTCGCACGGTTCACGCGCACGCTCGGCACCCTCATCAGCAGCGGCGTCACGATCCTCGAGGGCCTCGAGATCACGGCCCGCACGGCGGGCAACCGCGTGATCCACGATGCGGTCATGCAGGCCCGGGCCAGCATCGCCGGCGGTGAGACGATCGCCGGGCCGCTCCGGGAATCGGGCGTGTTCCCGCCCATGGTCGTCCAGATGATCAACGTCGGCGAGCAGACCGGCGACCTCGACGGGATGCTCACCAAGATCGCCGACTTCTATGACGACGAGGTCGACGCCGCCGTCGAGACGCTGCTCAGCGCCATGGAGCCGGTCATGATCGTGTTCCTCGGCGTCGTGGTCGGCGGCATGATCGTCGCGATGTACCTGCCGATCTTCGACATGATCAACGCGGTGCAGTGAGG
>Ga0207873_1001694_pt1 | contig 20178 bp, 16 predicted proteins | sample BGWIniCompost_FD_187373 | JGI IMG/M metagenome (GOLD analysis project Ga0207873, IMG submission 187373) | Cellulose adapted compost microbial communities from Newby Island Compost Facility, Milpitas, CA, USA - BGW Initial Compost (SPAdes)... ...
GCGACGCTCACGGAATATCTCGAGCCGCTCTTCGCTGCGAGGCCGCTCGCGATCTCGTTCAATATCCAGGAGTTCGATCCGGAGCTGAACTTCAAGAAGAACAATCTGCATCGGCACGTCGAGCAGCGCCGCGCGGAACGCACACCTTCTTGAGGCGGGCGTTGCGGCGGCTTCAGGTGCGTCGGTCGTTTCGCGACCTCTTCATGAACGATCAGCTCCTTGTTTTCGTCGACGGCTAGATCGATGCTGGAGAGCCACGACCACTCCAACCCGCCCGCACACTCGCCGGCCCTCGTTCCGTTCCTCGCGGCGCTGTCGGCGCTCGGGCCGCTGTCGAACGATCTGTACGTGCCGTCGCTGCCGCTCGTGTCCGCCGCGCTCGACGCCGGTGGAGGGGCCGTGCAGCTCACGGTCAGCACGTTGCTGCTCGGCTTCTCGATCGGCGCGTTGATCTACGGTCCGTTGTCGGACCGTTACGGCCGAAAGCCGATTCTTTGCTTCGGGCTCGGCGTCTACGTCGTCGCGAGCGTGCTTTCCGCCTTCGCCGCAAGCCTGGGTTTCCTGATCGCGATGCGTGCCGTCCAGGGGCTCGGCGCGGCCGCCGCGATGGTGCTCTCGCGCGCGATCATTCTCGATCGGTGGCGCGGCGCCGAAGCGTCGCGAGCGATCTCGTGGGTCGCGATGTTCACGTTCCTGATGCCCGTGATCGCGCCGGTCGTCGGCGGCTACGTCGCGGCGTTCGGCGTGTGGCCGGCCGTGTTCTGGGTGCAGGCCGCGGCCGGCGCGCTCTGCCTCGCCGTGACGGCGCTGTTCCTGCCGCGCGTACGGAAGCTTTTCTCCGGCAGCCTCCTCGACAGCGTGAAGGGCTACGCGGCGATCCTGTCCGATCGGCAGGCGGTCGGCTATATGGCCTGCTCCGCGCTCGGGTTCATCGGCGTGATCGCGTTCGTCACCAACTCGCCGTTCGTGATGATCGAAAATTTCGGGCTCGAGCCGCATCACTACGGCTACGCCTTCTCGTTCGTGATGCTCGGCGGCTCGGTCGGCGCGTTCTGCAACAGCCGCCTCGTGCATCGTTTCGGTATTGCCGCGATGCTCAACATCGGCACGACGCTGCTCGGCATCGGCGGCGCCGCAGGCATCGTCGCGACCGCCTCGGGCGTGGAGCTGATCGGCGTGGTGATCCCATCGCTGGTCTACATGTTCGGCGTCGGCTTCGTTTTCGCCAACACGATGGCGCGCACGCTCGGCCGATTCCCGACGCGCGGCGGCACGGCGTCGTCGCTGTTCGGCGTGAATCAGTTCCTGATCGGCGCGATCGTCGCGGCGGCGTTGAGCCTCGTCGAGACCCCGACGGCCGTTCCGCTGTCCGCGACGATGGCCTGTGCGGGCGTCGGTTGCGCGGCGATCTGGTGGGGATGGCTGCGTCGTGCCGCGTGAGGAGGCTCCGACGCGGCGGACGCGCACGGACGCGGTGCGAAAACGGCGAGCTTCGACCGCGCGTTCGGCGAGTCGGCCGGATTCGCTCGGGATTGCGACCATCGCGCATCGCGCGCTTGCCGCGATCGGTTAATCTAGGCGGAAACGGCCGCTCGCGTGCTGGGCCTAGGGGAGGATACCGACGCGGCGGCCGTGCCGCATCGCGGCCGATGCCCGCCGCGGCGACGACGGCCGGCGCCGCGACCCGCTGAACCGAGGTACTGCTCGACGGAACGGATGCCATGAGGAACATGATCTTCTCGCTTCAAGTCCATCCGCGCTTGCCGGATGCGATCGAGCGGCTCGAGGAGCTCGCGTCGAATTTCTGGTTCAGCTGGCATCCCGCGGCGCGATGGCTGTTCAGCCGGCTCGATCAGACGCTGTGGCGCCGCACCGACAACAACCCGAAGCTGTTCCTGCGCTGCGTCGACCAGGGCATTCTCGAGCGCGCGGCCGACGACGAGCATTTCGTCAGCGCGTACCGCAAGGTGATGGCCGAGTTCGACGCGTATCTCGAGCAGGGACCGCAGGGCTACAAGGCGGCGGAGATCGGCGAGAACGACGTCATCGCCTATTTCTGCGCGGAGTACGGCTTCCACGAGAGCTTTCCGATCTATTCCGGCGGGCTCGGCATCCTCGCCGGCGATCATCTGAAGACCGCGAGCGATCTCAGGCTGCCTTTCGTCGCCGTCGGCCTGCTCTACCGGCAGGGCTATTTCAATCAGCGCATCGATCGTCACGGGAACCAGATTCCCGAGTACATCGATATCGACCCGCAGCACACGCCGCTGCGCCCGGCCGTGAACGCCGCCGGCGAAGAGGTGTTCGTCACGATCCCGTTCCCTGACCGTTCCGTCGTTGCGCGCGTGTGGCGCGCCGCGGTCGGGCGCGTGCCGATCTACCTGCTCGATACCGACGTGCCCGAGAACGTGGAAGCGGATCGCGCGATCACGTACGTGCTGTACGGCGGCGATCGCGCGATGCGTTTGCAGCAGGAGGCCGTCCTCGGTATCGGCGGCGTGCGGGCGCTTCGCGCGCTCGGCTACGATCCCGCCGTCTGGCATATCAACGAAGGGCACGCCGCGTTCCTGATCCTCGAGCGGCTGCGCGAGCACACGGTGGCCGGACTGCCGTTCCGCGCGGCCGTCGAGGCCGTCGCCGCGAACACGTTGTTCACCACGCATACGCCGGTCGCGGCGGGGCACGATTCGTTCTCGATCGACCTCGTCGCGCGGCATTTCCATCGCTACATCGAAGAGTTCGGCGTCCCCGCGGAGGAAGTCTTCGCGCTCGGGCAGACGCGTTCCGATTCCGAGTTCAACATGACGCTGCTCGCGCTCAACGGATCGCGATCCGTCAACGGCGTGAGCCGCATTCACGGCGCCGTGTCGTCGGATCTGTGCCGGGAGGCGTGGCCTGAGATCCCGCCGCTCGAGAATCCCGTCGGCTACGTGACGAACGGCGTGCACGTGCAGAGCTTCATGCGCCAACCGTGGATCGACCTGCTCGACCAGCACCTGGGCCCCGGCTGGCAGCAGCGCATGATGGACCGCTCGCTGATCGAGCAGGTCCGAAACATCCCCGACGAGCGTTTCTGGTACACGAATCAGCGCGTGAAGACCGAGATGCTTCAGGTCGTGCGCGCGCGTCTCTTACGTCAGCACACGCGCAACGGGCTGAGCGAGGCGCACATCCATCGCCTGTCCCAGCTCGTCGATCCCGAGAACCCGAACGTGCTGACGATCGGCTTCGCGCGGCGCTTCGCGACGTACAAGCGCGCGACGCTGCTGTTCAACGACCTCGAGTGGCTCGAGGCGCTCGTCTCGAACGACGAGCGGCCGGTGCTGTTCATCTTCGCGGGCAAGGCGCATCCCGCCGACGAGCCGGGCCAGTGGATGATGCGCGAGATCCACCGGATCTCGAGCCAGCCGCCGTTCCTCGGCCGCATCCTGCTGCTCGAAGGCTACGATGCGGGCTTGAGCCGCTCGCTGACGTCGGGTGTCGACGTGTGGCTCAACAATCCCATCTATCCGTTCGAAGCGAGCGGCACGTCCGGCATGAAGGCCGCGATCAACGGGACGATCAACCTGAGCGTGCTCGACGGCTGGTGGGCGGAAGGCTACGACGGCGAGAACGGCTGGGCGATCCCGCCTTCGATCAACCAGGAGGATCCAGCCGAGCGGGATCGTCAGGACGCGACGACGCTGTACGAGATCCTGCAGGACGAGGTCATCCCGCTGTACTACGCGCGCGATCCGAAGCTCGGCTACTCGCCCGGCTGGGTCGACAAGTGCAAGCGCTCGATGGCGTCGGTGCTGCCGCGCTTCAACAGCGTGCGCGTGCTGCACGATTACGCACGGCTCTTCTACGGGCCCGCGGCGAAGCACGGGCGGCGCGTCCGCGCGGACGATTTTCGCGGCGCGCGCGAGCTCGCCGAGTGGAAGGCGCGCGTGCGCGGTCGCTGGCCGGGCGTGCGGCTGCAGGCGGTGGGCGGCGCCCCTTCGAACGTCGCGTTCGGAGATTCGAACGTCGCGTTCGGAGACCCGGTGCGCGTCGAGGTCGACGTCGCGCTGAACGGTCTCGATCCGCGGGACGTGCGCGTCGAGTGCGTGTTACGCCGTCGGCTCTGCTCGGAGCTCGCCGTGCCGGTGCAGGGCTACGCGGACAATCGCCGCCCGACGAGCTGGCTCACGTATATCGGCGACGAGACGGCCGGCATCTGGCAGCTCGAGCCGCAGGAGGTGCACGACGGGACGTGCCGCTACCGGCTCGAGTTCCAGCCGCCTTGGGCGGGCGCGCTCACGCTCGAGGTGCGCGCCGTGCCGTCGCATCCGTTGCTGTCGCACCCTTACGAGCTCGGGCTCATGAAATGGCTCTGACGGCGGCGTGCTGAATGGCGCAGCGCTTTCGTACGAGCCCCGGCAAGCGTCTGCCGGGCGGCGCGACGGCCGGTCCCGGCGGCGTGAACTTCTCGCTGTACAGCCGGCGTGCGACGCGCGTCTCGCTCGTGCTCTACGCGGACGAGCGCTCGCCCGAGCCGCTCGACGTGATCGATCTCGATCCCGACGAGAATCGCACGTTCTTCTTCTGGCACGTCTTCGTCCACGACATCGGTCCTGGGCTGTATTACACGTGGCGCGTCGACGGCCCGCACGAGCCGCACAACGGCCTGCGCTTCGATCCGACGCGCGAGCTCCTCGACCCCTGGGCGCGCGAGGTCAGCGACGTCCTGTGGGACCGCGAAGCGAACCGGCTCCGCGGCGAGACCGCGATCCGCGCGAGGATCGTCCCATCCGACGGCTACGACTGGGAAGGCGACGAGCCGCTCCGCGGCCGGCCGCTCGAGGAGACGATCATCTACGAGCTGCACGTGCGCGGCTTCACGCGGCATCCGTCGTCGGGCGTCGCAGCCCCGGGGACGTTTCGAGGCCTGATCGAGAAGATTCCGTATCTCGTCTCGCTCGGGATCACCGACGTCGAGCTGCTGCCGGTCATGGCGTTCGACGAGCAGGACGTGCCGCCCGGCGCCGCGGCGCGCGGCAACCGCAACTACTGGGGCTACAGCCCGTACGGTTTCTTCGCGCCGCATCCGCACTATGCATGGAGCCGCGACGCGCGCAACGAGTTCCGCGACCTCGTGAAGGCGCTGCACCGTGCCGGCATCGGCGTGATCCTCGACGTCGTGCTGAACCATACGGCCGAGGGCGGCGCGGACGGGCCGGTGATCTCCTTCAAGGGCTTCGGCAACGAGTTCTTCTATCATCTCGACCCGGCCGATCGCTCGCGCTACCGCGATTTCACGGGCTGCGGCAACACGGTCAACGCGAACCATCCGCTAGTCGCACGGTTCTTGTTGAACTGTCTCGAGTACTGGGTCCGCGAGATGCACGTCGACGGATTCAGGCTCGACCTCGCGAGCGTGCTCGCCCGCGGCGAGGACGGCGAGCCGATGTATCACGCCCCGGTGCTCTGGAGCATGGAGTTCTCCGACGCGCTCGCGCGTGCGAGGCTGATCGCCGAGGCGTGGGATGCCGCCGGGCTCTATCAGGTTGGCGATTTTCCGGGTTATCGCTGGCTCGAATGGAACGGACAGTATCGAGACACGATCCGACGCTTCCTGCGCGGGGAGCCGGGGTTGCTCGGCGACGTCGCGACGCGCCTGACCGGCAGCAGCGATCTGTACGGCAAGAACGGCCGGCGGCCGACGAACAGCATCAACTTCGTCACTTGTCACGACGGCTTCACGCTGCACGACCTCGTCAGCTACGACCGCAAGCACAACGAGGCGAACGGCGAGGACAATCGCGACGGCGGAAATCACGATTTCTCGTGGAACTCCGGCGTCGAGGGCGAGACCGACGATCCTGCGATCCTGCGCCTGCGCGATCAGCGCGCGAGGAACTTCATCGCCGTGCTGCTCTTGAGCCAAGGCATTCCGATGCTGCTCGCCGGCGACGAGCGTTTGCGCACGCAGCGCGGCAACAACAACGCGTACTGTCAGGACAACGAGGTCTCGTGGATCGATTGGACCGCGAGCTCTCGCAGTGACGCGATGCTGCGCTTCGTCCGCGAGATGATCGCGCTGCGCAAGCGTCACCCGAGCCTGAAGCGCACGCGCTTCATCGACCCGCGCGCGACCGGACGAGGCAGCATCCGATGGTACGGCGAGACGCTCGAGCCGCCGCGCTGGAACGACCCGGGCGCACGCGTGCTGTGCTTCACGCTCGCGGGTTGTGCCGACGGCGAGCCGGCGCTGCACGTGATGATGAACATGGAAGACGGCGCGCGGGAGTTGCCGCTGCCCGACGGCGAATGGTCGAGGCTCGTCGACACTTCACGGCCGCCCCCCGACGACATCCTGACGCCGGCCGAAGCCAGGCCGCACCCCGAGCCGACGTATACGCTCTCGGGCCGCGCGGTCGCCGTGTTCGAGGGCCCGTCGCCGGCCTGAGCTCGCGTGCATGGCGTCGGTATTGCTCTTCAACAAGCCTTTCCGAGTCCTGTCGCAGTTCACGCGCATCGACGGTAAGGCGTGCCTCGCCGACCACCTCTCGGCGCCCGGGATGCGCCCGGCCGGGCGGCTCGACTACGACAGCGAAGGCTTGCTCGTGCTCACCGATTCCGGCGCATTGCAGGCGCGGCTCGCCCATCCGCGCTACAAGACGGAGAAGGTCTATTACGCGCAGGTCGAAGGCGAGCCGAGCGGCGCGGCGCTCGACGCACTGCGCCGCGGCGTCGTGCTGCGCGACGGGCCGACGCGGCCCGCGCGCGTCGAGCGCGTCGACGAGCCGGATTGGCTCTGGCCGCGCGATCCGCCGATCCGCTTTCGCAAGCGCGTGCCGACGGCGTGGCTTACGCTCGCGATCACCGAGGGCCGCAATCGGCAGGTGCGCCGCATGACGGCCGCGGTCGGCTTGCCGACGCTCCGTCTCATCCGTTGGTCCGTCGGCCCATGGACGCTCGAAGGGCTCGCGCCCGGCGAGTGGCGCGTCGTCGAAGCGGGCGCTTTCGGCCGCGACATCTCAGTGTTTCGGTAATTCGCGTGTCGACCCGCTTCTTGGCGCCGACGTATACTCGAGTCGAGTCCGATGATCGGAGCCGCCGACCGATGAAACCGCCCCTCGTGCATCGAGTCGTCAGTCAACTGACGCGTCGAACGATGGCGGTGATCATGGCGGGCGGCCGCGGGCAACGGCTGATGCACCTCACGGATCATCGCGCGAAGCCCGCGACGCCGTTCGGCGGCAAGTACCGGATCATCGATTTCTCGCTGTCGAACTGCGTGAACTCGGGGATCCGCCAGATCCTCGTTCTCACGCAGTACAAGGCGCAATCGTTGATCCAGCACATCGGACGCGGCTGGGGTTATCTGCACGGCGAGCTCGGCGAGTTCATCGACATCGTCCCCGCGCAGCAGCAGCTCGGCGATTCGTGGTATCGCGGCACGGCCGATGCGGTCTACCAGAACCTCGAGATCATCGAGCAGCATCGCCCGGAAACGTTGCTGATCCTCGCCGGCGATCACGTCTACAAGATGGATTACGGTCCGATGATCGCTTTCCACAAGGAGAGCGGCGCGGATCTGACGATCGGCGGCGTGCAGGTGCCGGTGACCGAGGCGCACGAGTTCGGCGTGATGAGCGTCGAGCCGGACCACCGGGTCGTCGCTTTCGACGAGAAGCCCGCCCATCCTCGCTCGATGCCGGGCCGCGAAGGGATCGCGCTCGTATCGATGGGCATCTACGTCGTCGAGCCCGCGTTCCTGCGAGAACGGCTCGAGCGTGACGCCGAGCGGCCGGGCTCGCACCACGATTTCGGCCGCGACGTGATCCCCGAGGCGATCTCGACCGCGCGAGTCTTCGCGTATCCGTTCCAGGATATCGAGACGAAGGCACAGGCCTACTGGCGCGACGTCGGAACGGTCGACGCCTATTACCGGGCGAACATGGAGCTCGTCGACGTCGATCCGGAGCTCAACCTCTACGACGAGGCATGGCCGATCTGGACTTACCAGGAGCAGGTGCCGAGCGCGAAATTCGTCTTTGACGAGGAGGGCCGGCGCGGCGCCGCCATCAACTCGATCGTCTCGGGCGGATGCATCGTCAGCGGCGCGACGGTGCGCAATTCGTTGTTGTCGTTCAACGTGCGCGTCGCCGAGCGCTCGCTGATCATGCGCTCGGTCGTCCTGCCGAACGTGGCGATCGGCCGCGACTGCCACATCGAGCAGGCGATCATCGACGAGGGCACGGTCATCCCCGACGGCGTCGTGATCGGCCGCGATCGCGAAGCCGATGCGCGTCGCTTCTACGTGAGCGAGGGCGGGGTCGTGCTCGTCACGAAGGACATGCTGCGCGGTCAGCGCCCGGCCGCGCGCGCCTGACCGGGGTCTTGCGCCGATGAGCGCGGTGCTCGGCCGGCGGCGCGCCGGCGTGTTGCTGCATCCGACGTCGCTCCCCGGGCCGGGGCCGTCGGGCACGCTCGGCAATGACGCGCTGCGTTTCGTCGACTGGCTCGTCTCGGGCGGCTTCTCGGTGTGGCAGACGTTGCCGCTCGGCCCGACCGACGCTCACGGCTCGCCGTACAGTCAGCAGTCCGCGTACGCGGGCAATCCGCGCTTGCTCGATCCGCGACGGCTCGCGGAGCTCGACGAGCTGCCCGCGCGCATGGAGTTCGACGCGGTGCACGACGCGCCGCTCGACGCCTATCGGTCGTTCGCGCGGTGTGCCAGCGCCGGGCAGCGGCGCGCGTTCGCGGCGTTCGTCAGAAAGAATCGCGCGCGGCTTCTGCCGTACGGCCTCTTCGAGCTGTTGCGCCGGCGGTTCGACGACGCGCCGTGGTGGGAATGGCCGGAAGACCTGCGCCGCAGATCGCCGCGCGCGCTGCGCGCGGTCATTGCAGAGGAACGCGAAACGTTTCGGTCGATCGCGTTCCGCCAGTATCTGTTCGATCTTTCGTGGTTCTCGCTGAAGCGGTACGCGAACGCGCGCGGCGTGTTTCTCTTCGGCGATCTGCCGTTCTACGTCGACGCGAACAGCGTCGAAGTGTGGTGGGAGCCGCATCTCTTTCGTATGGAGGCCGACGGCAGGCTGCCCGTCGTCGCCGGCGTGCCGCCGGACTACTTCAACGAGAACGGCCAGCTGTGGGGCAATCCGATCTACGCTTGGGAAGCGCACGAGGCTTCCGGTTTCGACTGGTGGATGCGCAGGCTCGTGCTCGAGCTCGAACGGTTCGACCTGTTGCGGCTCGATCATTTTCGTGCGCTCGAGTCCTACTGGGAGGTGCCGGGCGACGCGACGACCGCGCGTGACGGCTGCTGGCGGCGCGCGCCCGGCGACAAGCTGCTCGAGACGCTGAAGGCGCGCCTCGGCGAGGTCCCGCTCGTCGCGGAGGATCTCGGCTTGATCACGGACGAGGTGCGCGCGCTCCGCGACCGTTTCGCGCTGCCGGGGATGGTCGTGCTGCAGTTCGCGTTCGACGGATTGCCGGACAATCCCCACGTGCCGTCGCGTCACCGCGCTGCCGCGGTCGTCTATACCGGAACGCACGACAACGACACGGTCGTCGGCTGGTACGCGAGCCTCGACGACGAGACGCGGCGGCGCGTGCTCGCGACGCTCGGTCCGGAGCCGCGCATGCCCGATGCCTTGATCGATGCGGCCTACGCGTCGCCGGCCGGGCTCGCGATCATCCCGATGCAGGATCTTCTCGGGCTCGGAAGCGAAGCGCGGATGAACCGGCCCGGCACGGTCGAAGGCAACTGGCGCTGGCGCTTCGCGTGGTCGGATCTCGATCCGCAAATCGCCGTCGACGCGCGGCGGCGCGCCGCGGCATCGGGACGCCTTCCGGCGGAGTGGGCTTGAGGGGCGCGCTCGGCTCGTTCGATCAGCCCGTTGCGCGCGCTTCGATCACGCCGCACGCGACCGGGTCGCCGGACTCGCCCGACGGCTGCGACATGAGGTCGTCCTCGCCAGAGTGCACGATCATGGCTTTTCCGACGACGCCGCGATCTCCCTGCAGCTCGAGGTCCGGCATCGTCATCGCGAGCTCCGCGTTGCCTTGGTCATCCGCGTGCAGGTTGCCGAGATCGCCTGCATGGCGCTCCGTCGGCGCGCTCGACGGCGCCCCGTGGTTCGTGCCGTCGGGATTGAAATGGCTACCCGCGGCCTCCGCTTTCGGCCCGGAGCAGTCGCCGTTCTCGTGGATGTGGATGCCGTGCGGTCCAGGCGTCAGACCGGTCATCGTCACGACGATCTCGAGACCTTCGTCGGTCTCGATGAACGATGCCTCGCCGCGCGCGTCGCTGCCCTCGGTCGGCTCGATCACGGCTCGCGCGCCGACCGGCGACGACTGAAGCACGGCGACTCGTTCCTCGTCGCCGATCGCACGCGCCGGCCTGTCGCCTTGCGCATCGACGGCCGATGGATCGGCAGGGCTCGCCTCGTCTCGGCCGCCGCGCTCGACATCGGTTCGGTCTCGTTCGACTTGTCCCGTCAAAGGCGAGCGCACGCCGAGCTCGGGGCTCGGCTGCGTCGGATCCCGCCCGGTGTCTCGATCGGTGCCGGGCTCGCACCCGGCGATGCCGACGAGCACCGCGCCGACCGCGGCTACGGCGACTCGTCGATGAAGGCCCGCTCGGTTTCGGTCGTCCATGTCCTGCTCCTTCGGGCGTCTGCCCTTTTCGGAGTCGCTTCCAAGCAAGTTGGGTGCCAGCTCGCGGGCCGCGAAGGAGCTCGCCGCCGCGACGCGTGCCTCGCCGCGGCGGTCATCCGTCTTTCGTCTCAAACGACGATCCCTGCAAGCTGTCCGATCGGCACGAAATAGCCCACGGCCACGACAATCAGGATCACGCTCAAGATCGTTCGGTCGCTCGTCCGTCCCATCGTTCTCTCCTTTGCGTCAGGTGGTGCCGCTTTCTTTGCCGCGCTTTCCGCGGCGTCTTCGGCGATGGGTACAGTGTCGTCGCGGCACGGTGCGAAGTCGTGACGCCTTGCTGACGTTTTCGTGACGGATTCACGCGCAGTCGGGATGGCGGAGCTCCGGGATGCGGCGCGTTCGCTCGGCGCGCCGAGCGGATACGCCGTCAGGGGGCGGGCGGAGCGGACTCCAACGACGCGATGAAGCGATAGCCGTGGCCATGAAGCGTCTTGATGACCGCTTGCCGCTTCGGATCGTCGCCGACGGCGCGCCGCACTTTCATCACGCAGCGCGTCAACGCGCTGTCGGTCAGGATCATGCGCGGCCAGATCGCCTGCTGCAGCTCGTCTTTCGAGATCGCCCTGTCGCGGTGCTCGATGAGATACAGCAGCATGTCGAACGCGCGGTGCTCCATCGGCACGATCCGGCCGTCCCGCCGGAGCTCGCGCGAGCGAGGATCGACGATGCAGCGGCCGAAACGGTACGCGCCGTTCGCGCTCGATTCTCGTGCCGTTTCCGCGGCGCGCTCGGCCTTGGGCCCGACGGGCGCCGCGGGCACGCTGCCGCCGTTCGCGGCTTCGGCGCCCGCGGGCTCGTCGACCTCCGTGAACGCGGCGATCTCGCGGCAGAAGACCGACCACCCGGGCGTGCTCTCGAGCGGCAGGTGATTGTCGCCGGGGAGGGGCACGAGGCGTGCATTCGGAATTCCCGCCGCGAGAGCTCGGCTCAGCTCGAACGGGATCGCGGCATCCCCGATCGAATGAAGGACGAGCGTCGGCGGCTCGACCTGCGGGAGCCGTTGCGATACGTCGAGCGTCTGAATGGCGCGATAGAGCTTCGCGGCGAGCGCCGGGCTCGTCGAGCGCCTCTGCAGCTCGTTGAGCTCGTTCCGCTGCGCTTCGGTCGCATCCGGAACGAACAGCGACGTGAAGATCTGGCGGAACGCCGGATTGCTTTGACCCCAGCCGAGCTCGATCAGCTGACCGAGCGCTTCTCGCTGCGACTGCGGGATGAACGATCCGCTCGCGAACGTGCCGGATAGGATCAGCTTGCGGACCCGCTCGGGATGGCGAACGGCATACTCGATCGCGATCGGGCCGCCCTGCGACATGCCGAGCAGGTCGAAGCGCTCTATCCCCAAGGTGTCGACGATCAGCGCGAGGTCTTCGACCCAGGTGTCGAGATCGAAGCCGCGATCGGTCCAGTCCGACAGCCCGCAGCCGCGCTCGTCATAGCGAACGAGGGTGAAGTGTCGTGCGAAGAAGGCGACGAAATGCCGCCATACCGGGCTTTCCCACGCGAACTCGAGATGCGTGAGCCAGTGCGCGGCCCAGACGAGCGGTGGACCGTTGCCGTAAACGGCATAAGCGAGCCGTACGCCGTCGGGCGCGGTGACGAAGCGTACCGGCGGTGAGGTCATCGACCAGAGCCTCTCGGCCGTCCTCGAATACGGCTCGGCGGGCTTCCACCGTAAGGCGGGCTCGATTGGCCGTCAAGCGGATGGGGACCGTTGCCTGCGACGCTCGATGACGCGCCGATACAGCGCCTCGTAAGGCTCGCACTGCCGCTGCCACGAGAAGTCGAGCCCCTCGGCATTGCGGCACAGCCGCTCCCAGTCCGCCGGCGACTCGTACCATTCGAGCGCCGTCGTGACGCCCCAGATCAGCCCGGTGACGTCCGCGTGCTCGAACACGCACCCGGTGCCGCGGCCGCTCGCGGGATCGTAGTGCGTCACGGTATCGGCGAGCCCGCCGGTCTTGCGCACGATCGGCACCGTGCCGTAACGCAGCGCGTAGAGCTGCGTCAGGCCGCAAGGCTCGTAGCGCGACGGCACGACGAGGAAGTCGCTCCCCGCGATGATCCGATGCGCGAGACCTTCGTCGTAGCCGCGGCGAAACGCGATGCGCTCGGGCCACGTCTTCGCCGCGCGACTCAGCGCCGCCTCGAGATCGGGATTGCCGCTGCCGAGCACCGCGAAGCGGGCGCGCGTGCGCTCGAGCAACGTCGGCAAAGCGTCGACGAGAAGGTCCAGGCCCTTCTGCTCGAACAGGCGGCTGACGGCGCCGATCAGCGGCGCGTCGTCGGCGAGCCCGAGCTCGGTCATGACGGCGCGTTTCACGCGGCGCTTGCCGTCGGCGTCGCCGCGGCGGAAGCGCGGCGTGATGAACGGATCGCTTTCGGGGCTCCACAACCGATAGTCGACGCCGTTGAGAATGCCGACGAAATCGTCGCCGCGCGCGCGCAGCACCGCGTCGAGACCCATGCCGAGCTCGGGTGTCGCGATCTCGCGCGCATAGGTCGGGCTCACGGTCGTGACCGCGCTCGCGCGGCGAATACCCGTCTCGAGGAAGTTCACCCAGTCGCGCGAGCCGGTCGCCTCGTCATCGAGCGACGCGAGGAACGCCGCCGCATCGTCGGGCAGCACGCTTCTCGGAAATGCGCCCTGGAAGCCGATGTTGTGCAGCGTCAGCACCGTGCCGGCCGAGGCGAGCGGCGGCCGCGACGCGGCAAGCGCCGGCACGAGCGCCGCGTGCCAGTCGTGGCAGTGCACGATATCGGGCGTGAGCCCGAGCGCCGCCGCGGCGGCGACCGCCGCGCGGCTGAACGCCCAGAATCTCGCCGCGTCGCGCTCGTCGCCCAGGTAGATCGCGCCGCCCGAGCCGATCGCGGGCGACGCGATCAGATAGACCGGCACGGGCGTGCTCTCCGCGGGCGAGACGCTCGCGCCGCCTTCGATCGCGGCCGCGCCGGGGCGGCCCGATGGCGGTGCCGTATAGTCCGGGATCAGCACGCGGACGTCGTGGTCTTTCGCGGCGAGCGCTGCCGACAAGCCGGCGACCGCATCGGCGAGGCCGCCGGTCTTCGCGAGCGGAGCGAGCTCCGCCGACACCATCAGGATCCGCATGCAGCCGCGGCGCTCGGGTTCCGCGTCAGCCGCGTTCCTCGAGCGGCACGTAGGAACGCTCGGCCGGGCCGACGTAGATCTGCCGCGGACGATCGATCCGCGAATCGCTGATCCGCACCTCGCGCCAATGCGCGATCCATCCCGGCAGGCGACCGATCGCGAACATCACCGTGAACATGTTCGTCGGGATGCCGATCGCGCGCATGATGATGCCGCTGTAGTAATCGACGTTCGGGTAGAGCTTGCGCTCGATGAAGTAGTCGTCGGAAAGCGCGATCTCCTCGAGGCGCACGGCGAGATCGAGCAGCGGGTCGTGGATACCGAGCCTCTCGAGCAGCGCGTCGCACGAGGCCTTGATGATCTTCGCGCGCGGATCGAAGTTCTTGTACACGCGATGGCCGAAGCCCATCAGGCGCACGCCGGCGTCGCGCCGCTTCACGCGCTCGATGAAGGTCTCGAGCTTCTCGCCGCTCTCGAGCAGCTTCGTCAGCATCTCGATCACCGCGACGTTCGCGCCGCCGTGCAACGGTCCCCAGAGCGCGCAGACGCCCGCTGCGACCGAGGCGTAAAGATTCGCGTGCGACGAGCCGACCATGCGCACGGTCGACGTCGAGCAGTTCTGCTCGTGGTCCGCATGAAGCAAGAGCAGCCGATCGAGCGCTTCCACGACGACGGGGTCGGGCTCGTAGAGCCTGTGCGGCCTCGAGAACATCATGTGCAGGAAATTCGCCGTGTAGCGCAGATCCGGCCGCGGATAGTTCATCGGCTTGCCGATCGACTTGCGGTAGCTCGCCGCGGCGATCGTGCGCACTTTGCTCATCAGCCGGGCTGCGGACTCCATGAAATGCTCGTCGTCGTCCGGCGCCATGAAGACCGGCTCGAAGCAGCCGGCGGCGTTGATCATCGCCGAGAGGATCGCCATCGGCGGCGAGTTCGGCGGGAAGCCGTCGAAGTGATGCCGCATGTCCTCGTGGATCAGCTCGTGCTCGGCGAGGAGGGCGCGGAAGTCGGCGAGCTGGGAGGCCGTCGGAAGCTCGCCGAAGATCAGAAGATACGAGGTCTCGACGAAAGTCGCCTTCACCGCGAGCTCCTCGATCGGGTAGCCGCGGTAGCGCAGGATGCCCCGTTCGCCGTCGATGTAGGTGATCGCGCTGCGGCACGCGCCGGTATTCGCATAGCCGCTGTCGAGCGTGATCAGCCCCGTGTCGGCGCGCAGCGACGTTATGTCGATCGCTTTTTCGTGCTCGGTGCCGACGACGATCGGCAGCTCGTACTGTTTGCCGTCGTAGACGAGGGTAGCGGTATTGCTCATCTCGGACCTCCCTGTGATCCCGGCATTCTACGCGGCCCGGCGGCCGGCCGCGCTACGGCGACCGAAACGAGCGTTTCGCCCCCCGCGGAAAGGGCCGGAACGGGGCGACTCGGCCCGCGGTTATCGCGCGAATCCTCGACCGCTCCCTTTCTTGACACCACCCGCGCCGGGCCTATAGTGGCCCGGCCTGCAGGCGCTCTGCTCGGCGGGGACCACCGGGGAAGGGGTGCGAGCCCCGGTGCCCGGGCGGAAGCTCGGACGAAAACGAGTGGGGCCCTGCCGCTGTCTAAGGGCAAAGTCAGCCCGTCCGGCAGGTGACGGCGTCAAGGAGCGTGCGATGCGTAAGTCCAAGTCGGAAGTCGGAGCCGACTTCACCGATCCCGCCTTTTTCGACGGCGATGATATCGACGAGCTCGAAGACCTCCACCTCGACACGCAGGGCTTCGAGCCGGAGAGCGACGCGGCCGGCCGGAGGCTGCCCGCCCGCCAGCGCGTCGAGCTGCGCAAGGAGCAACAATCGTTGCGCCGGCAGCTTTCCGACTGGGACGACTACGACGACGATTTCGAAAGCCCCCTTTGATTCGGGCGGGTGCCGCGATCCGCGGCCGCCTCGTCTTGTCTGGCGGCCGTGCCCGGGAGGCCGCTGCCGGCGGCCAATCGCGCGGCGGCTCGATCCCGGGCGCCGGGCGCACCGATTCGGCGCGGCATGACGCGCGAGCCGAGGCGGCGCCGCCGGCTCGCCGGCCGGCCGGTCGACGAGCCCGGGCTCGGTCTCACCGTGGATCCGCAACCCGACGACGTGACCTGCGGGCCGGCGTGCCTGCACGGCGTCTACCGCTATTACGGCGACCCGATCGCGCTCGCCGACGTCATCGCGGATATCCGCATGCTCGACGAGGGCGGGACCCTCGACGTTTTCCTCGCGAACCACGCGTTGAAGCGCGGGTATCGCGTGACCCTCTACACCTATAACCTCGCGCTGTTCGATCCGACGTGGTTCCCCGCCAAGCCCGACGCGCTGCGCGAGAAGCTGCTCACGCAAGCCGAAGCGAAGTCCGATCCGAAGCTTCGTCTCGCGACCCGTGGCTATGTCGAGTTTCTCGAGCGGGGCGGGCGCTTGCGGCTCAGGGATCTCGAGCCGCGTCTGTTGAGGCGGCTGCTCGCCCGCGGCGTGCCGTTGATCACCGGCCTTTCCGCGACGTTCCTCTATCGCTCGAAGCGGGAGATCCCGAGCACCAACGCCGAGGACGACGTCGGCGGCGAGCCGGTCGGGCATTTCGTCGTGCTGACCGGCTATCTCGCCGACCGCCGCGAGGTGCTGGTGGCCGATCCTTACGTGAAGAACCCGTTTGCGAAGAGCGGCGTCTACGCCGTTCGCATTCAGCGTTTGATCAACGCGATCCTGCTCGGAATCGTGACTTATGACGCGAACCTGCTCGTCGTCGAGCCGCCGAGACGCGCACGGCCGCGGGTCGAGAGAGCGCCATGACGGCTTTGATCATCGTTGACGATCCGGCCGAATGGCCGCTTCAGATCGGCTCGGCCGAGGTCGTCAGCGCCGACGCCTACCTGCGCGATCCGCGCTTCAGCGAGCGGCGGCGGCTTCGAGTCTTCAATCTCTGTGACTCGTACCGCTACCAGAGCGTCGGCTACTACGTGTCGCTGCTCGCGACCGCGCGCGGGCACCGTGCGATGCCGAGCGTGACGACGATCCAGGACATGAAGTCTCGCTCGCTGTTCCGCCCGGCCGAGGAGCTCGACGAGCTGATCCAGCGGTCGCTGCACGACATCGTCCCGAACCGGTTCGAGCTCAGCATCTACTTCGGCCGCAACCTCGCGGAGCGTCACGCGAAGCTGAGCCGCGCGCTGTTCAATCTCTTCCCGGTGCCGCTGATGCGCGCGACGTTCGTGCGGGGCACGCGCTGGCGGCTCGCGAGCCTCGCGCCGATACCGGTCGGCGATCTGCCGGAATCGCATCGCGAGTTCCTGCACCACGTCGTCGTCGAGCATTTCAGCGGACGAGGGCCCGCGGGGCGCGCCGGCCGGAGCCAGCAGTACGAGCACGACCTCGCGATCCTCGTGAACGACCACGAGCGCTCGCCGCCGTCGAATCGCGAGGCGCTGAAGCGCTTCGAGAAGGCGGCGCGGGCGAACGGCTTCAGCGTCGAGTTCCTGACTCGCGACGATTACGGCCGGCTCGCGGAATTCGACGCGCTCTTCATCCGCGAGACGACGAGCGTGAACCATCACACCTATCGTTTCGCGAGCCGGGCGCGCGCCGAAGGCCTCGTCGTGATCGACGATCCGGAGTCGATCATCCGCTGCGGCAACAAGGTTTATCTTTTCGAGCTCGCGAAGCGGCTCAACCTTCCGGTGCCGCCGACGCTCGTCGTCGACAGCGCCAAGCCCAACGAGATCATCGCCGAGCTCGGTCTGCCGTGCGTGCTGAAGCAGCCGGACAGCGCGTTCTCCGAAGGGGTGTTCCGGGCGACGACGCGCGACGAGCTCGCGGCCGGGCTTCAGAAGCTCCTTGCGCGCAGCGATCTCGTCGTCGTGCAGTCGTTCCTGCCCACGGAGTTCGATTGGCGCATCGGCATCCTCGACCGAAAGCCGCTCTTCGCGTGCCGCTACTTCATGGCCCGCGGCCATTGGCAGATCTATCATCACGGCGCGAAACGGGCGAAGGAGGGCGATTCGGAGACCTTGCCCGTGGAGCAGGCACCGCGCGAGGTCGTCGATCTCGCGCTCCGAACCGCGAACGCGATCGGCGACGGGCTCTACGGCGTCGACATCAAGCAGGTGAACGGACGCCCCGTGCTGATCGAGGTCAACGACAATCCGAACCTCGACCACGGCATCGAGGACGCGGTGCTCGGCGACGAGCTTTACGACAGGATCATGAAAGTGTTCAAGGTGCGCGTCGATGCCGCAAAGCAACCCCGAGTCTCGCAGTACTCCGCGCAGTAAGCCGTATCGGCTCTTCGAAGCCGTCGGTATCGAGCTCGAGTACATGATCGTCTCGGAAGAGACGCTCGACGTCGTGCCCGCGGCCGATCGATTGCTCGAGAGCGTCGCGGGCGAGCTCACCGACGAATGGGAGAACGGCGACATCGCGTGGAACAACGAGCTCGCGCTGCACGTCGTCGAGCTCAAGTGCAACGGTCCGCGCGCGACGCTCTCGGGCCTCGCGGAGGCGTTCCAGGACAACGTGCGGATCGCATCCCGTGCGCTCGAGCGCGAGTCGCTCGTGTTGCTGCCGACCGCGATGCATCCGTGGATGGACCCGGCCGAGGTGCGGCTCTGGCCGCACGGCACGCGGATCATCTACGAGACCTTCGATCGCATCTTCGACTGCAAGGGCCACGGCTGGGCGAACCTGCAGAGCGCGCATCTGAACCTGCCGTTCGCCGACGACGAGGAGTTCGCGCGTCTGCACGCCGCGATCCGCGTGCTCTTGCCGATCCTGCCCGGGCTCGCGGCGAGCTCGCCGGTCGTCGAAGGTCAGCTGAACGGCGTCGCGGACAACCGCCTCGTCGCGTACCGCACGAACTGCGCGCGCATTCCGTCGATCACCGGCGACGTCGTGCCGGAGCCGTACGGCTCGATCGGCGAGTATCAGGAACGGCTGCTCGAGCGGATCTATGCCGACCTCGCGCCGCACGACCCCGAAGGCGTGCTGCGGCACGAATGGGTCAACGCGCGCGGGGCGATCGCGCGGTTCGAGCGCATGGCGATCGAGATCCGCGTGCTCGACGTGCAGGAGTGCCCGGCCGCCGACGTCGCTTTCGCGGCGGCGATCATCGCGACGCTGAAGAGCCTCAGCGAGGAACGCTGGGCGAGCATCGAGTCGCTGAACGCATGGGAGACGCGCCGCCTCGCGCGCCTTCTCGACCGCGTCGTGCGCGACGGCGAGCACGCGGAGATCGGCGAGCGGCGCTATCTCGAGGCGCTCGGCCTTCCGCGCGGCAGCGCGAAGGTGGCGCGCGTATGGGAGCACCTGATCGACAAGGCGGCCGCGGACGGCGCGCTCGAGGGCATCGACGAGCGCTTCCTCGAGAACTATCTCCGCGGCGGCACGCTGTCGACGCGGATTCGGCGCGCGCTCGGCACGATCCTGCCGTCGCGCACGGACCTCAAGCGTGTCTATCGATCGCTCGCCGACGCGCTCGTCGACGGGCGTCCGTTCGACGCCGACGCGCGGTGATGCGAGCGCTCTCGACCGGCGCGGCGCGCGCCCCTATCGTGCCCGAGGTCGCGGTCGTCGTGAGCTGCGAGCACGGCGGCAACGCCGTGCCGGACGCGTATCGGGCCGCGTTCGCCGCGTGCCCGCGCGAGCTGCTCGAATCTCACCGCGGCTGGGATCCGGGCGCGGCCGACGTCGCGCGCGCGATCGCCGAGCGTCTCGGCGCGCGGCTCTTCGTCGCCGAGCACACCCGGCTGCTCGTCGATCTGAACCGCTCGCCGTCGCATCCGCGGCTGTTCTCGGAGCTCACTCGCGCGTTGCCGCGCGATGAGCGACTGCGCATCGTCGCGAACTTCTACCGCCCGTATCGCGACGCGGTCGAGAACGAGATCATGGGCGCGGCGGCGCGCGGCGCGATCGCGCTGCATGTCTCGTCGCACAGCTTCGTGCCGGTGCTCGCGGGCCGAGCGCGTCGCGCTCACGCGGCGCTGCTCTACGATCCGCGGCGCACCGCGGAGACGGCGTTCGCCGCGGCGTGGCGCAGGGCGCTGACCGATATCGCGCCTCGCGAATGGGTGATTCGAAGGAACTATCCGTATCGCGGCAGCGCGGACGGCTTCACGACGTATCTTCGCAAGCGGCTCGGCGACGGCGCCTACTTGGGTCTCGAGCTCGAGGTCAATCAAGCGCTCGTCGGCCGCGCCGATTGGGCGGCGCACGTTCGGCTTCTGGCCGATGCGCTCGCAGAAGCGCTCGAGCGATGGCGAACGCGCGCACATACCACGGGTAGCATGGCCTGATCGGCCGACGCCCCTTGCGTGCGGCGTCGCGGATCGTCGAAGATGCCGAGCAACCTTGGCCCATCGGGCCGCCAGCGTGTCGAGC
>Ga0207873_1001700_pt1 | contig 20141 bp, 20 predicted proteins | sample BGWIniCompost_FD_187373 | JGI IMG/M metagenome (GOLD analysis project Ga0207873, IMG submission 187373) | Cellulose adapted compost microbial communities from Newby Island Compost Facility, Milpitas, CA, USA - BGW Initial Compost (SPAdes)... ...
CCGGCTGACCAAGGACGTGCCCTGGCAGGACCGGATGCGCACGATGCTGCGCATGCCGGTGACCGAGCGCCCCGCCCCGGAGCCGGTGCAGCGGCACGACGACTCCGGCCCGGCCGTGCCGCGCGTGCTCGACCTGAGCCTGCGTATCGGGGAGCTGCTGCTGGCCGGCGGCGAGGGCGCCGAGGACGTGGAGGCGGCGATGTTCGCCGTGTGCCGCTCCTACGGCCTCGACCGCTGCGAGCCCAATGTCACGTTCACCCTGCTCGCCGTCTCCTACCAGCCGTCCCTCGTCGACGACCCGGTGACGGCCTCCCGCACGGTGCGCCGCCGCAGCCCCGACTACACCCGGCTGGCGGCCGTCTACCAGCTGGTGGACGACCTCAGCGACGACGAGACCCAGGTGTCCCTGGAGGAGGCGTACCGGCGGCTGGCGGAGATGCGCCGTAACCGGCACCCCTATCCGGGCTGGGCGCTGACGGCCGCGAGCGGGTTGCTCGCCGGTTCCGCCTCGGTGCTGGTCGGCGGTGGTCTGCTGGTGTTCGTCGCGGCGGCGGTCGGCGCCATGCTCGGCGACCGGCTGGCCTGGCTGTGCGCCGGGCGCGGGCTGCCGGAGTTCTACCAGTTCACGGTGGCCGCGACGCCGCCGGCCGCGATCGGGGTGGCGCTGACCCTGGCGCACGCGGACGTGAAGGCGTCCGCGGTGATCACCGGTGGGCTGTTCGCGCTGCTGCCCGGGCGGGCGCTGGTGGCGGGCGTGCAGGACGGTCTGACCGGCTTCTACATCACCGCCTCGGCGCGTCTGCTGGAGGTCCTGTACTTCTTCGTGGGCATCGTCGCCGGCGTGCTGGTGGTGCTCTACTTCGGCGTCCAGCTGGGCGCCAAGCTCAACCCGGACGAGGCGCTGGTGCTCTCCGAGCGGCCGGTGGTGCAGATCCTCGCCTCGATGCTGCTGTCGCTGACGTTCGCGGTGCTGCTGCAGCAGGAGCGGCACACCGTGCTGATGGTGACCCTCAACGGCGGAATCGCCTGGGTGGTGTACGGGGCGATGCGCTACGCCGGCGACATCTCCCCGGTCGCCTCCACGGCCGCGGCGGCCGGGGTGGTCGGCTTGTTCGGCCAGCTGCTGTCGCGGTACCGGTTCGCCTCCGCGCTGCCCTACACCACGGCGGCGATCGGGCCGCTGCTCCCGGGTTCCGCCACGTACTTCGGGCTGCTGGCGATCGCGCAGAACGAGGTCAACACCGGGCTGGTGTACCTCTCGCAGGCGGTGGCCCTGGCGATGGCCATCGCGATCGGGGTGAACCTCGGGTCCGAGATCTCCCGGATGCACCTGCGGATCGGGTCCGCGGAGAAGCGCCGCGCGGCCAAACGGACACGCGGCTTCTGAGGCCCGTCCGCGGCCGGCTCCGGGCTTCCTGTCCGGGACCGGCTCCAGCTCCTGTCCCGACGGGCTACAGGCGCGGGTCGTACGTGCGCTGCGGGTCGTACGGGGGCTGCTGGGCGTCGCCGTAGGGCTGGTGCTGCGGGTGGTACGGCTGCTGGGCGTCGTACGGCTGGTGCGGGTCGATGCGGCGGAGCTGAGTGGTGGGCTCGTCCCGCACCGGGTACTGCGAGTGCTGCTGCTGGGGCTGCGGCTGCTGCGCGGGCCCGGCCTCGGCGGCGCGCTTCTTCTTCCCGCGCTCCCGGAGGTACTCGACGATGATCGGGACCACCGAGAGGAAGACGATCAGGACCAGGATCGCCTCGATGTTGGTCTTGATGAAGGTGATCTGGCCGAGCCAGTAGCCGGCGCAGGTGACGCCCGTGCCCCAGGCGATGCCGCCGATCACGTTGTAGGTGAGGAAGGTGCGGTACCTCATGCGGCCGGCTCCGGCCACGATCGGGGCGAAGGTGCGCACGATGGGCACGAAGCGGGCCAGGACGATGGCCTTCGGGCCGTACTTCTCCATGAAGTCGTGGGCCTTCTCCAGGTTCTCCTGTTTGAAGAGCTTGGAGTTCGGCCGGTTGAAGATCCTCGGCCCGAAGAACTTGCCGATCGTGTAGCCCACCTGGTCGCCGAGGACGGCGGCGATCACGATGAGCGTGCAGACCAGCCACAGCGGCTGGCTGATGTAGTTGCCCTCGGCCACGAAGAGTCCGGCCGTGAACAGCAGGGAGTCACCGGGCAGGAAGGCGAAGAGTCCGGACTCCGCGAAGACGATCAGCAGGATGCCGGGAAGGCTGAAGGTCGAGATCAGGTAGTCCGGGCTCAGCCACTCGGGGCCGAGCGCAAGGGTCGTCACGGGGCTGTGGCTCCTGCTGCTTGAGGGACGTGGGCAAGGCTGGCTGCTCAAACTACCAACGCAGCCGCCCCGGCCCGGGTTCCATGGGCGTACCCAGGATGCACCGGGACACGCCATGGCGCCCCGGCCCGGGTTCCATGGGCGTACCCAGGATGCACCGGGACACGCCATGGGCAAACCTGGTGTCCATGGGCATCGAAGAATACGGCGGTGGACAGGGCCCCGGGGCCGACGTCCTGGTGGTGACCACCAACGACGTGCCCGGCTACCGCGTGCAGCAGGTCGTGGGTGAGGTGTTCGGGCTGACCGTGCGCTCCCGGCACGTCGGCAGCCAGATCGGCGCGGGACTGAAGTCCCTGGTCGGCGGCGAGCTCAAGGGGCTCACCAAGACGCTGGTGGAGACCCGCAACCAGGCCATGGAACGCCTGGTGGAGCAGGCACGCGCACGCGGCGCCAACGGCGTGCTGGCCTTCCGCTTCGATGTGACGGAGGCCGCCGACGTCGGCACCGAGGTGTGCGCCTACGGGACGGCGGTGGTCCTGGCCCGGGAGTGAGCCCCGGGCCAGGGATCACGCGGCGTGCCGGGCGGCGTTGGCGAGGATCGCGTCGCGCAGGTAACGGGCCAGGCCGGGCCTGGCCTTGTCGATGTTCCGCGTGAAGCGCTCGTCGTCGACGAACATCTCGCCCAGGCAGGTGTGCATCTCGTGGCTGCACTCGTAGTGGTTGCGGCAGATGCCCCGGCGGTGGTCCTCGGCGGCGTCCATCGCCGCCTCGGAGTCGGCCGGCTCACCGGCCTCCATCAGGGCGACGAAGCGCCGGGTGAGCTCGTCGCTCTCCGCCTGGATCCGCTGCCAGTCCTCCTTGGTGTAGGAGGCGGCCTTCCGCTGTGACTGGCGGTAGGCGTCGGTGTCGCCCCAGCGCTCGCGCGCCTCCTCCTCGTGCTGATCGGGGTCGAAGTCCCCGAAGACCTCGAACTTCTCCTCGGGCGTGAGGTTGATTCCCATCGTGCGTGCCTCCATGGCCTGCTCCACGGCCGCCGCCATCTTCCGCAGCTTCTCGATCCGGGCGGTCAGCAGTTCGTGCTGGCGGCGCAGGTGCGCGCGCGGGTCCGCGTCCGGGTCGTCGAGCAGGGCGGCGACCTCCTCGAGCGGGAAGCCGAGCTCCCGGTAGAACAGGATCTGCTGCAGCCGGTCGAGGTCGGCGTCGCTGTAACGCCGGTGCCCCGCAGGGCTGCGCTCGCTGGGGACGAGCAGGCCGATGTCGTCGTAGTGGTGCAGGGTGCGCACCGTGACTCCGGCGAAGCCGGCCACCTGTCCGACGGAGTAGCTCACTTCCGCTCCCTTCTCGGTACGCACTTCACGATGAGTCCTCACGCCGCGTGAGGTGCAAGCCCGTTTCCGCCCGCGGGGGTCACACCGGTGCCCCCGCGGGTCACACCGGCTGTGCCACGCCCGAAATGCCCTCTTCGTCCGCTTATCGTGAGCGGGTGATCCAGCACAGCGCGCAGCAGGAGCCCTCCACCGCCCCGGCGCTCGCGCTGCTGCCCACCATCGTCCCCGCCCTGCTCGTCGGCATCGCGGCGAGCCTGGTGCTGCTGGGCGTCGAGGCGGCGGCCGAGCAGCTGGAGCATCTGCTGTGGCGGGACCTGCCGGATGCGATCGGGGTCGGCAGGTACTCCGTGCTGTGGATGTGCACGGTGCTGTTCGCCACGGCCGTCGCGGTGGGCCTGGTGGTGTGGAAGGCGCCCGGGCACGCCGGTCCCGACCCGGCGACGACAGGGCTCGACGCGCCCGTGCTGCCGCCGGTGGTGCTGCCGGGGCTGGTGCTGGCCACCGGTCTGATGCTGGCGGGCGGCCCGAGCCTGGGCCCGGAGAACCCGGTCATCGCGGTGAACGTCTCACTGGCGGTCCGGCTCGGCACGAGGGCCTTCCCCGGGGCGCCGGAGAAGGGCTGGGTGGCGCTGGCGGAGGCGGCGACCATCGGGGCGCTGTTCGGCACGCCGGTGGCCGCGGCGCTGATCATCTCCGAGGCGCTGGCCGGGCAGCGGATCAAGGGGCAGCTGTGGGACAGCCTCTTCGCTCCGCTGCTCGCCGCGGCGGCCGGGGCGATCACCGTCACCCTGGTGGCCCAGCCCGTCTTCGACCTGGGCCTGCCCCCGTTCGGCCACCCGGGCTGGACCGATCTGCTCGCCGCCGTGACCGTCGCCCTGGCGGGCGCGCTGCTCGGCATGGGCGCCGTATACGCCTTCCCCCACGTGCACGCCGCCTTCCGGCGGCTGCGGCACCCGATGCTGATGCTCCCCGCGGGCGGCCTGGTGCTGGGCGGCCTGGCGGCGCTCGGCGGGCATCTGACCCTCTTCAAGGGGCTCGACGAGATGACCGAACTGGGGCACGACCCCGGGGGCTGGTCGGCGGGCGAGTTCGCGGTGATGGCGGTGGTGAAGGTGGCGGCCATGCTGGTCGCCGCCTCCTGCGGCTTCCGCGGCGGGCGGATCTTCCCCGCCGTGTTCGCCGGCACCGCGCTCGGGCTGTGCGCCCACGCCCTGGTGCCCGAGGTGCATGTGGCGGTGGGGGTGGCGGCGGCGGTGCTCGGGATGCTGCTCGCCATCACCCGGCAGGGCTGGCTGAGCCTCTTCGTCGCCGCCGTGCTGGTCACCTCGCCCGGCGTGATCACGCTGCTGGTGCTCGCCTCGCTGCCGGCCTGGCTGCTGGTGACCGGGCGCCCGCAGATGCAGCTCGGTCCGGACGGACGGGCGGTGCGCTGACCGTGCCGACGTCCGCCCGGCCGCCCCCGTCTCCCCTGCCTCTTCTATCTCTTCTGTCTCTTCTGTCTCCGCCTGTCTCCCCTGACTTCCCTGACTCCCCTGTCTTTCCTGCCTCCTCTCACCGATCCCACCCCGCATTCCGGCAGACCTAGGAGGACCCATGCCGCTCAGCCAGGGCCCGAAGGGCCACGAGCGTCCCCTGTCCGTCAATCCCTTCCTGGGGGCCGCCAACCCGGTGGGCGGCATGACCGGGGCGCCGCCCAAGCACCGGCTGCCCGAGCACCCCATGGCGCCCTCGACGGCGTATCAGCTGGTCCACGACGAGCTGATGCTGGACGGCAACGCCCGGCTGAACCTGGCCACCTTCGTCACCACCTGGATGGAGCCGGAGGCCGGGGCGCTGATGATGGAGTGCCGGGACAAGAACATGATCGACAAGGACGAGTACCCGCGCACCGCCGAGCTGGAGCGGCGCTGCGTGGCGATGCTCGCCGACCTGTGGCACGCGCCCGACCCGTCGGCGGCCGTGGGCTGTTCGACCACCGGCTCCAGCGAGGCGTGCATGCTCGCCGGGATGGCGCTCAAACGCCGCTGGGCGCTGCGCAACGCCGACCGCTACCCGTCCAGGGACGCCCGTCCCAACCTCGTCATGGGCATCAATGTGCAGGTCTGCTGGGAGAAGTTCTGCAACTTCTGGGAGGTGGAGGCCCGTCAGGTGCCGATGGAGGGCGAGCGGTTCCACCTGGACCCGCAGGCCGCCGCCGAGCTGTGCGACGAGAACACCATCGGCGTCGTCGGCATCCTGGGCTCCACCTTCGACGGCTCCTACGAGCCGATCGCCGAACTGTGCGCGGCACTGGACGCGCTGCAGGAGCGCACCGGGCTCGACATCCCGGTGCATGTCGACGGGGCGTCCGGCGCGATGATCGCGCCGTTCCTCGACGAGGACCTGGTGTGGGACTTCCGGCTGCCGCGGGTGGCGTCGATCAACACCTCGGGGCACAAGTACGGGCTGGTCTACCCCGGTGTCGGCTGGGCGCTGTGGCGCAGCTCGGAGGCGCTGCCCGAGGAGCTGGTGTTCCGGGTGAACTACCTGGGCGGCGACATGCCGACCTTCGCGCTGAACTTCTCCCGCCCGGGCGCCCAGGTGGCCGCCCAGTACTACACCTTCCTGCGGCTGGGCCGGCGGGGCTTCAAGGCCGTGCAGCAGGCCTCCCGGGACGTCGCTCAGTCACTCGCCGGACGCATCGAGGCGATGGGCGACTTCCGGCTGCTGACCAGGGGCGACCAGCTCCCGGTGCTCGCCTTCACCACCGCCGACGGCGTCACCTCCTACGACGTCTTCGACGTGGCCCGGCGGATGCGCGAGAACGGCTGGCTGGTGCCCGCCTACACCTTCCCCGCGAACCGACAGGACCTGTCGGTGCTGCGCCTGGTGTGCCGCAACGGCTTCTCCGAGGACCTTGCCGACCTCTTCGAGGCCGACCTGACCCGCCTCCTGCCACAACTCCGCGCCCAGCCACGGCCCCTCACCGAGGACAGGGCCACGGCCACGGCGTTCCACCACTGACCGGCCGCGTCCCGCTCGCGGGGGCCCGGCCGGGGCTCCGGCCGGGCCCCTGATCCCACCGGCCGGGTGTCAGCGCTCGTCGTCCGGATGGCGCTCGTCCGTCGCGTAGGGGTTCTCCTCGCCCTCGGACAGGACACCGACGAAGGGCTCGCCCTCACCGGCGAAGGTGTAGGCGCCGCCGCGGATCCGCTCGATCAGACCGCGGGTCCAGGCGGCGCCGGCGTCGGCCGAGTGGATCCAGAAGTCCATGATCTCGCCGATGTGCCCGAGCTGTGCCGGCCCGTCCTCCGGGACGTAGTACTCGGTGACCGACGTGCGCCACTCCTCGATCGCCCGCACCCGCTCCTCCAGCAGGGCAAGGGCCTCCGCGCGTTCGAGGTCGACCATGAAGCCGAGGGCGGCGGAGAGCACGTCCGGCTTCTGGTCGTAGGACGTCAGCGACGCGCGCAGCAGCCGGAAGTACTCCTCGGTGCCCTGCTCGGTGATCTCGTACTCGGTGCGGGGAGGCCCGCCGGCCGTGGACGGGGCGACCTCGTGCGCGTGCAGCAGGCCCTGCTTCGCCATCTGCTTCAGGGCGTGGTAGATCGAGCCCGGCTTGGCGTTGGACCACTCGTGCGCGCCCCAGTACTCCAGGTCGTTGCGCACCTGGTAGCCGTGGGCCCGCCCGTGCTGGCGCACCGCGCCCAGCACGAGAAGACGGATCGCTGACATGGGGCCAGCGTAGGACCCGGGCGGATCAGCCCCGGTCCGTGTCCCGCTCCATGGCCACCAGCTCGAAGGCGGTCCTCCCGTCCAGCGACTCGCGGATGATGTCGGCGTGACCGGCGTGCCGGGCGGTCTCGCGGATCAGGTGCAGACACAGCCAGCGCATCGACACCCGTCCCTCGGGCGGGAACCAGGGCTGGTCCGGCAGGGCGAAGGTGTCGTCCAGGCCGGGCACCGAGCGGATGAACGACTCGGTCTCCGCCGCCACCTTCTCGTAGTACGCGAGCTGCTCCTCGACGGTCTCGTCGCCGACCAGGCGGAAGCACTCGTCCCAGTTCGACTCGTCGCGGGCCACGGCCGGCTGCTCACCCCTGGCGCGGGCGACCCACCCCTGCTCGACCTCGGCGACATGCTTGATCAGCCCGGCGAGGGACAGCTCGCTCGCGGAGGGGCGGGACGTGGCCTGCTCGTGGGTGAGTCCGAGCACCGTCCGGCGCAGGTCGTCGCGCTGCTCGGCCAGGAACGCCAGCAGCGCTCCCCGCTCGTCGCCCGGTGCCGTGGCGGGAACGTGAGTGACCATGACCGGCCGCCTTTCGTTCGGATGGGGGCGTCGCCCCTGGGCTTGCCTGACACCGACGACGGTACGGGCCCTTGCGGTCAGCTTCTGTCCGCAAGGGCCCGGGCGTCCGAACGAGGGTGCGCGCCGGCTCCAGCCGCCGGCTCTAGAAGGGGAAGCGGCTCCTGCCGTGCTGGACGGAGATCCACTTCAGGGTGGTGAACGCCTCCAGCGTGCCCTCGCCGTTGAGGCGGCCCAGCCCCGAGTGCTTCTCGCCGCCGAAGGGGACGATCGGCTCGTCGTGGACGGTGCCGTCGTTCACATGGAACATCCCGGTCTCGATCCGCCTGGCGAAGGCCACGCCCCGCTCGATGTCCCCGGTGTGCACCGCACCGCTCAGGCCGTACGGAGTGTCGTTGACGATGCGGACGGCCTCCTCCTCGCCGTCGAACGGCACCAGGAAGGCCACCGGTCCGAACACCTCCTGCCGCAGCAGGTCGGAGCCGGCCGGTACGTCGCCGAGGACGACCGGCTCGAGGAGGTTGTCCCGCCGGCCGCCGCGCACCAGTGCCGTGGCGCCCTCGGCGAGGGCCTGCTCGACGGCGGCGCAGACGGCGTCCGCCTGCGAGGAGTTGATCACCGGGCCGATCACCGTCTCCGGGTCGCGCGGGTCACCCGCCTTCAGGGACCGCACCTTGGCGACGAACTTCTCGGTGAACTCCCCGGCCACCGACCGGTCGACCAGGATCCGGTTGGCGGCCATGCAGACCTGCCCCTGGTGCACGTAGCGGCTGAAGACCGCCGCGTCCACCGCGTAGTCGACGTCGGCGTCGTCGAGCACCACCAGGGCGCTGTTGCCGCCCAGCTCGAGCACCGAGCGCTTGAAGCCGGCGGCGCAGACCGTGGCCACATGGCGGCCGACCCGGTCGGAGCCGGTGAAGGAGATGACCTTGGGGACCGGGTGCTCGATGAAGGCGTCGCCGATCTCGGCGATGTCGGTGACGACGACGTTCAGCAGTCCGGCCGGCAGCCCGGCGTCCTCGAAGATCTTCGCGATCAGGGTGCCGCCGACGACCGGGGTGTTCTGGTGCGGCTTGAGCACCACGGCGTTGCCGAGGGCGAGCGCCGGGGCGACCGACTTGATGGAGAGGAAGAAGGGGAAGTTGAAGGGGCTGATCACACCGACCACGCCGACCGGGACCCGGTAGAGGCGGTTCTCCTTGCCGTCGGCGGGCGAGGGGATGATCCGGCCCTCGGGCGCCAGCGCCAGATTGACCGCCTCGCGCAGGAACTCCTTGGCCAGGTGGATCTCGAAGCCCGCCTTCAGGCGGGTGCCGCCCAGCTCGGCGATGATCGCCTCGGTTATCTCCTCCTCCCGCTCCTCGATGAGTCCGAGGGCCTTCTCGAACACCGCCCGGCGCGCGTACGGGTTGGTGCCGGCCCACGGCTTCTGCGCCCGGGCGGCCGCCCGGTACGCCTGGTCGATCTCGTCGGCCGTGGCGATGGTGATCGACGCCAGCTTCTCGTCGTCGTACGGGTTGAAGTCGATGATGTCCCAGGAGCCGCTGCCCGGACGCCACTCACCGTCGATGTACTGCTGCGCCAGGTCGGTGAAGTACGACGACATGTGATCCCTCAATCCCCTGCTGCCGAAGCAGAACCCAGATCAGTCACGGTCCGATCAACCTCTGCTCAAAGCCTGATCGAGCGTCATCGTACTTGTGTTTCAGGAGAGTTGAAGGAGACCTCGGAGAAGGTCCCGGCTCTCCGAGGGACCGGGGCTGTCCTGCTGGAGCTCCTTGAGCGCCTTCTCGTACTGGGCCACGTCCTCGGCCTTGTCCAGATACAGGGCGCTGGTGAGCTGCTCCAGGTAGACGACGTCCGACAGATCGGACTCGGGGAAGCTGAGGATGGTGAACGCACCGGACTCGCCGGAGTGCCCGCCGAAGCTGAACGGCATCACCTGCAGGCGCACATTGGGCCGCTCGGAGATCTCGATCAGGTGCTGGAGCTGGCCGCGCATCACCTGGCGGTCGCCGTAGGGGCGGCGCAGGGCCGCCTCGTCGAGCACGATGTGGAACTCGGGGGCGTTCTCCGCCACCAGGCACTTCTGCCGCTCCAGCCGCAGCGCCACCCGGCGCTCCACGTCCGCCTCGCAGGCGCCCTTCATGCCGCGCCGCACCACCGCACGGGCGTACTCCTCGGTCTGCAGCAGACCGTGCACGAACTGCACCTCGTACGCCCGGATCAGGGAGGCCGCGCCCTCCAGGCCGACATAGGTGGGGAACCAGCTCGGCAGGACGTCCGAGTAACTGTGCCACCAGCCCGCGACATTCGCCTCCCGGGCGAGCGACAGCAGCGAGGCGCGCTCCTGCTCGTCCGTGATGCCGTACAGCGTCAGCAGGTCCTCCACGTCCCTGGTCTTGAAGCTCACCCGGCCCAGCTCCATCCGGCTGATCTTCGATTCGGAGGCGCGGATCGAGTAACCCGCCGCCTCGCGCGTGATTCCCCGTGCCTCACGCAGTCGCCTGAGTTGTGATCCGAGCAGCATGCGCCGCACCACCGATCCCGGCTCTCCCGCGCTCACGTTCGCCAGCCTCCCCAACATCCGCAGGGCCCGCAGTCTGCCACTAAAACACTCCGAGCAGTACTCGTCCGGTTACAGAAACGGAATCCAGCCAAGCAAACCGGTCGGGAACGAACACCGAGGGGGTCGCGCCTCAGCCAGAAGAGGGGGTGAAGATGACGGAAAAATTAACCAACAACCGGTACGGGCAAGCCCATTTCGGTCAGATGCACGTGCATCTGCCCTTGCATCTGCTGTACGCATCCGAAACCATGGTCCCCGCACCACCGCCGCCTCGCCAGCACGCGAATTTCCGGGAGTGCCTCGCATGGGGACGAATGGATCGACCATGCTCGAGCCGTTACGGCAGGGCCTTCCGCCGCTGGACCCCGCGGCCGTGTCCGACGCCGCCTCCTGCGCCCTTCCCGCCCGGTACGAAGCGGTGGGCGACGCCAGGCGGTTCACCCGCGGAACCCTGGACCAGTGGGATCTGAGCGAGCGGTTCGACGATGTGTGCCTGGTCGTCTCCGAACTGGTCACCAACGCGCTGCGGCACGCCCTCCCGGCGAACGCCCCGCGGCTGCCCGGACAGGACCCGCCGGTGCGGCTGCACCTGATGCGGTGGACCGAGCGGCTGGTGTGCGCGGTGCGGGATCCGAGCGAGGAGAGCCCGGTCACCCGGGAGACCGACGACTTCTCCGCCGAGTCGGGCCGGGGCCTGTTCCTCGTCGACTCCTTCAGCGACGGCTGGGGCTGGCACCCGATGGCCGGCGGGCTCGGCGGGAAGGTGGTCTGGGCGCTGTTCCGTCTTCAGCGTGCGGGCGCATGCCCGCACCCCGCCGACTGACGCCGGGCGTTCTCTTGTCGCGCCGCGGTTCTACGCGCGTCGAGCGCCGGGCCGGGGCGCAGCGCGCGGTCACGGTCCTGGAATGCCTCACGGCGCGGGGAAGCCGCATGACTCCGGGAAGCCGCACGGCCCCGCACAGCCTCACGGCCGTGGTGGGCCCGGGCCGCGCCCCGGCCGCCGGTCAGCCGGCGATCAGGTGGTCGAACTCGCCGTCCTTCGCACCCAGCAGCATCGCCTCGATCTCCGCACGCGTGTAGACGAGTGCGGGACCGTCGGGGAAGCGTGAGTTGCGCACGGCGACCTCCCCTCCGGGCAGCCGCGCGAACTCCACGCAGGAACCCTGCGAGTTGCTGTGCCGGCTCTTCTGCCAGGCCACACCGACCAGCCTGGTGGCCGCCATGCCGTTGTACACGCCGGACACCTCGCCGCCGTCGTACACGTCACCGTCGAACACGTCACCGTCGTACACGTCGTGGTCCACAGGTCGCTCCCCGGTGTGCACTGGCTGGTGTGGCTGGTGATGCCATGGTCAACTGACTCGGATCATAGCTTCGTTCCTGTGCAAATGCATGAGCAGATGCACGTGCACGCGGGGTCATCCTGCGACTACAGCGTCCCTGCGCCGGACAGCCCCCGCTGTAGGTGAGACGCAGCAGGGGGCTTTTGTGTTCCCTTGAACTATCTCCGTGACGGCCCAACGGCCTTTTCCAGCCGTATGCCCGAGCCGTCCGCGGGGTTCCGGCGGGTGCTCTCTGCCCGGCCGTGCCGGTCCGGCGCGGCCGCGCACCGTGGGCCGGGCCCGCCCGGCGCGGCCCGTGACGGTGTTGTGCGAGGTACGTCACCGGGGTGGTGAGGTGACTGGCGAGTACGGTTAGCTGGCTCCGGCCGCTTCTCAGGCCGGTGCGGCCGGAAACGACTAGGGGGCTTGCAGTGACTTCGGTGTCTTCGGTGACCTTCTCGCGCGTCCGCGTGGCGGCCCTGGCCCTGGGGCTGGCCGGCACGCTCGCTCTCACCGGGTGCAGCGACGACGACGGCGGCTCCGGTGACTCCAAGGCGAGCCCGACCCCGTCCGCGACCGCGCCCGGCGGCGACGGCGCCACGGCCTCCCCGGAGGCGAAGGGGAGCGACCTGGAGGGCAGCTGGCTCGCCACGACCGGCGGCAAGGCGGTGGCCCTGGTGGTCAACGGTGAGCAGGCCGGCCTCTTCGCCACCGGCGGCACCGTCTGCAGCGGCTCCGCCCGCGAGGACGCCGGGACCACGACGATCCGCCTGAAGTGCACCGACGGCGACAAGGACCGGGCGACCGGCACGGTCGAGTCGGTCAGCGGGAAGTCCCTGAAGGTCACCTGGGACAGCGGTCTGGGGACGGAGACCTACCAGAAGGCGGAGGGCGGCACACTGCCTCCGGGTCTGCCGACCGAGGGGCTGGAGTCCGCCGCGCCGTGAGGCCGTGCGGCGCCGTGCCGGCCCCGGTGAGGTGAGGATGCCGCAGAGGTGAGGACGCCGCAGTGCGCCCGGCGAGGTCCTGGCACGGACGAGGGGTCCCGTGGGCGATGATCGGAGTGCACCTCCACACACCCAGGGGACCTCATGCGCGCCGTACCGATCGCCGTCACCGCCCTGTCCGCCCTTGTGCTGCTGACCGCCTGCGACGACGGGGGCGGGGGCGGCAAGTCCGGGCAGTCCGGGGGCCGGGCCTGCGCGATCGACACGGTGAGCATGGAGGCCGGCCCGGCCAGCGTCGCCCCGGCCGCCGGTGACACCGGTGAGGTGCCGGTCAGCTTCACCAACCAGAGCAGCGAATGCACCCTGGAGGGTTTCCCCGAGGTGCGTCTGACCGGCGCCGGCGGTTCTTCCGTGACCCGTGAGGTGCCCCCGGCCGAGGGCGCCAAGGCCCAGAAACTCACCCTGGCCAAGGGTGAGTCGGCGGCGTTCACCGTGACCTATGTCCGGGGAGCGAGCGGTTCCGGGTCGTTCCGGGCCAAGGATCTGCGGGTCGTCTTCCCCAGCGAGGCCGGCGACCCCAGCACCCGTGTCTTCCGGTGGTCGTACGGGCCCATCGCGGCCGGTGACGGGGAGGAGCTGGAGGTCTCGGTCAGCGCCTACCAGAGGATCGGGGACTGAGAAGCTCGGGGACTGCGGAGTTCCGGCGGACGGGACCGCACGCCGTCAGGCCACTTTCGTCGGGCCGGGTCCGTCAGGCCGGATCCGTCGGACCGGATCCGTCGGACCGGATCCGTCAGGGCAGGTGCGGGCGGGGCCCGACCTGCGCCGCGTCCGCGGCCCGGGCGCCCTCCTGCCATCCCGCCGCGTCGCTCACCCCGCGCAGCCGGGTGGTCGTGGTCTGCGGGAACAGCCGCTCCAGCCGCTCGGTGACCGCCGCCTCGCGGGAGGCGAGGACGGGCAGCAGATCGTCGGTCACCTGGGTCTCGGCGGCCCGGGCCAGGCGCGTCCCCACCCGGTGGGCGTAGGCCGCGAGGAAGGACTGCCGGAAGGTCTTGGTGCGCTTCCGGCCGCCGGCCCGCTGGGCGGCCTCCGCCCTGGTCATCGCGGTCGTGGCCTGCACCAGCAGTGAGGTGTGGAGCAGCTCGACCGCCTCCAGGTCGGGGGCGAAGCCGACCACGGTGGAGAAGCCGAGGGCCTCGTTCCACACCGCCCGGCAGCGGTTGGCGCTCGCGACCGCGTCCAGCAGCACCGCCTTGGCCTGCTCGTACGGCGGCTCCACGCCGATCCGGCAGGCGGTGGGCGTCTGCGCCACGGGCGCCCCGGCGGCGAGCAGCGCCGCGTCGACGCTGTGCCGGGCCATCAGTTCCTGCGCCTTGGCGCTGAGCGCCTCCGCCTCCTCGGGGAAGCCGGTCGCCTCGGCCTTGGCCAGCAGTGCCCGGATGCGGGCGAGCATGCGCGACTCCGGGTGCCGGTCGCCCCCGCCCCGGGCGGCGGCCGTCTCCTCGAGCGGCTCCAGCGGGGGCAGGCGCAGCAGCAGGCGGTACAGCTCCAGTACGGCGGTGGCGTGCGAGAAGCGGTCACCGCGCTCCGAGCGTCCCGCCTTGCCGTCGGGGAGGGCGGCCAGCTGGGCGGTCCAGCGCGCGCTCCGGGGACGGTCGTCGTGCCGCGCCTGGGCGCGGATCAGCGCCACCACGAGTCCCACGTGCACCTCCTCCAGCTCCCGCCGCACGAACCGGACGACATCGGCGGGCTGCCAGCCGCGCCGCCAGGCCGCGGCGACGAACTCCCGGCCGCGCCGGTCGAGTTCGGCGTCGGCCGCCGGATCGGCGGCGAGCAGGGACGCGCCGGTGTCGAGGCCGTCGTCGCCGGTGTCGTGGAGGGCGGCGCGGAAGGCGCGGTCGACGGTGCTGGACGTACTCACGGGCCCGATCGTGTCATGCGGCGCGGTTCACCCGTGAGTGTCAACGGGCGGTTGACAGTGCACGGGTGTCAACTTACGGTTGACACATGACGACGAACCCCATCATCACGTCATCCGTACGTCTCGACGACCTCATCGCGGCCATCAAGAAGGTCCACGACGAGCCCCTCGAACAGCTCCGGGACGCGGTGCTCGCCGGGGAGCACCTCGGCGATGTCGCCGACCATCTGATCGGCCACTTCGTGGACCAGGCCCGTCGCTCCGGCGCCTCCTGGACGGACATCGGCAAGAGCATGGGCGTCACCCGGCAGGCGGCGCAGAAGCGCTTCGTGCCCAGGGAGACCGCGTCACTCGACCCGAACGAGGGCTTCAACCGCTACACCCCGCGCGCCCGCAACGTGGTGATGGCCGCGCACAACGAGGCCAAGGCCGCCCGCAACGCCGAGGGCGTGCCCGAGCACCTGGTCCTCGGTCTGCTCAGCGAGCCGGAGGGCCTGGCCGGCGTGGCGATCACCAAGCAGGGCGTCACCCTGGAGGCGGTGCGCGAGGCGGCGAGCGCGGCGCTGCCGCCGGGCGTGGAGGAGGCGCCCGAGCTGGTGCCGTACGGCCCGGCGGCCAAGAAGGTCCTGGAACTCACCTTCCGCGAGGCGCTGCGCCTCGGCCACAACTACATCGGCACCGAGCACATCCTGCTCGCCCTGCTGGAGCACGAGAACGGCGAGGGCGTCCTCAGCGGCCTCGGCATCACCAAGGAGCGCACCGAGGAGTGGCTCCTCGAGGTGCTCTCGCAGATCCAGCTCGCGCAGCCGGGTGGCGGGACGGAGAACGCGAAGGGCGAGAAGGCCGAGAAGGGCGGGAAGAACGAGAGGGCCGAGCGCGAGCGGGCCGAGGGGGCCGAGGGGAACGAAAAGAGCGGGGAGGCCGAAGGCGGGACCGAGGGCTGACGTCCCGGGCCTGCGCTCCACCGCCCTGACGGGCGCTCGTCCGCGCAGGCCGGATGCATTGTCGGACCCTCCTGTCAGACTGCGTGGCATGGCCGACCGATGGCTGCTCGCCGGGACCGAGGACGGCGGCGTGGACGTCGCTCCCCTCGGCCCCGACGGGTTGCCCGCCGGTCCGGTGCGGCGGGAGGCGGATCCCGCCGCGGCGGTGCGGAGCCGTCCCGGTGTCGCGCGGTGGGTGTGGCGGTCCACCGCCGAGATCTGCCCACGCCTGCTCGCCACGGGGGTGCGAGTGGAGCGGTGCTACGACATCGAGGCCGCCGAGACGCTCCTGCTCGGTCACGAGGGGCGGTACGGGGAGCCCCGTTCGGCCGCGGCCGCCCTGGCCCGGCTGCGCGGCGGCCCCGTACCGCCCGATCCGCCGCTGCTCCCGGCCGAACCGGGCGCGCAGTCACCGCTGTTCGAGCCGCGCGGCGTCCATGTCCCGGCGTCCGGTCTGATCGCCGTCTACGCCGAGCAGCAGCGCCGCATCGGGGCGACCGCGCACCCGGACCGGATGCGGCTGCTGATCGCCGCCGAGTCGGCCGGGATGCTGGTGGCCGCCGAGATGAACCACGCGGGCCTGCCCTGGCGCGCGGACGTGCACCGCGCGCTCCTGCACGATCTGCTCGGCGAGCGGTACGCGGGCGGGGGCGAACCGCGCCGGCTCGCCGAGCTCGCGGAGGAGATCTCCGCCGCGTTCGGCCGCCGGGTCCGGCCCGACCTCCCGGCCGACGTCGTCAAGGCGTTCGCGCAGGCCGGCATCAAGGTCACCTCGACGCGCCGCTGGGAGATCGAGCACATCGACCATCCGGCGGTCGAACCCCTGCTGGAGTACAAGAAGCTGTACCGCATCTGGGTCGCGCACGGCTGGTCCTGGCTGCAGGACTGGGTGCGCGACGGCCGGTTCCGGCCCGAGTTCATCGCGGGCGGCACGGTCACCGGCCGCTGGGTGACCAACGGCGGGGGCGGCCTGCAGATCCCCAAGGTGATCCGCCGGGCGGTCGTCGCCGACCCCGGCTGGCGGCTGGTCGTCGCCGACGCCGACCAGATGGAGCCCAGGGTGCTGGCGGCGATCTCCCGCGACCCCGGCCTGATGGAGGTCGCCGGGCGGGAGAGCGACCTGTACCAGGCGGTCTCCGAACGGGCCTTCTCCGGAGACCGCGCCCAGGCCAAACTCGCGGTGCTCGGCGCGATCTACGGTCAGACCTCGGGCGACGGCCTGAAGAACCTCGCCGCCCTCCGCCGCCGCTTCCCGCGGGCGGTCGCCTGCGTCGACGACGCCGCGCGGGCCGGCGAGGAGGGCCGGCTCGTACGGACCTGGCTCGGCCGCACCTGCCCGCCCGCCGCCCGCACGGGCGACGACGCGACGGAGGAGGCGGGCATCCCCGTCACCGAGGAACAGGACCCCGGCCCGGCCCGGCCGTGGGTGCCCGGCTACGCCTCGGCCGACGCCCGTGCCCGGGGCCGCTTCGCCCGCAACTTCGTCGTCCAGGGCAGCGCCGCCGACTGGGCGCTGCTGCTGCTCGCCGCGCTGCGCCGGGCCCTCGCGGACATGGCTGCCGAGCTGGTGTTCTTCCAGCACGACGAGGTGATCGTGCACTGCCCCGAGGAGGAGGCCCAGGCGGTGGTGGCGGCCATCCGGGAGGCCTCCGGCCTCGCGGCCCGCCTCACCTTCGGCGAGACCCCGGTGCGCTTCCCCTTCAGCACGTCCGTGGTGGAGTGCTACGCGGACGCCAAGTGACCGCCCCGGGACCGGCTACCCCCGCCCCTGCGCTCCCAGCGGCTCCCGCCCGAGGAAGTCGGCGAGCCGGACCGGGGAGTCCTCCCCATGGCCGGCGGACACGGCGGCGTTCACGAGCTCCCTGGCCTCCGACGTGAAGGCCGAGGGGACCCCGGCCTCCTGAAGTGCGTGCACGATGTGGTCCAGACTCGCCGCGACCGATGTCAGCGCGGACGACTCGGCCCCGGAGAAGCGGCCCGCGTCGATGTCGGCGGCGAGCCCGGGGAGCAGGTCCGCGACGAGCCGCGCCATCTGCTCCGCGTGCGGGGCCAGTTCGCCGGCCGGCACGCCCTGCCGGGCCGCGTAGGCGAAGGAGTGCATCAGACCGGTGACCGAGGTCCAGAACAGGTTCAGCAGCGCCACGTCGAAGCTCGCCGCCCGGCCCGGGTCGGCTCCCAGGTGGAGGGCGGTGCCGCCCAGGGCGGCCAGTGTGCCGCGGTGGCGGTCGAAGAGGCCGGCCGGTCCGCTGTAGAGGATGCGCGTCGCCTCGGTGCCGATGGCCGCCGCCGGGGTCATGATCGAGCCGTCGAGATGGTCCAGTCCCAGCTTCCGCGCCCGGGCGGCCAGTGCGCGGGCCCGCTCCGGCCCGTCGGAGGTGAGGTTCACCAGCGTGGTGGCGGGCAGCCGGCCGCCCTCCGCTTCGGCCAGCGCCCGGTCGAGGACGGCGCCGACGGCGTCCGCGTCGACGACACAGACCACGGTCACCTCGCTCGCCCGCAGCGCGGCCAGCGGTCCGTCGGCCCAGGCCGCGCCCCTGCCCCGGAGTTCGCGGGCCTTGTCCGCGGTCCGGTTCCACACGGTGGTCGGGTGACCGGCGGCGAGGAACGCCGCGGCCAGGGCGCGGCCCATCGGCCCCAGCCCGATCACCGTCACCGGCGTCCTCGAAGTCTCCTGCGCCATCGTCGGGTTCTCCCCTCGCCTCGCACCGGGCCCGAGCGTCCCGGTCCTGGTCGCCGGTACGCTAAAGCCTGACGTCGGTGTGAAGGTCAACCCCGGAGGGCGGCGCTCGTGCGGATCGGTGAACTGGCGGCCCGCACCGGAGTGAGCACCCGCACTCTGCGCTACTACGAGGAGAAGGGCCTGCTGCGGCCCGGCCGGACGGCCGCCGGATACCGCGTCTACGGCGAGGAGCACGTCGAGACCGTGCGCCGTATCCGGATCCTGCTCGCCGCGGGCCTGGGCACCGACGTGATCGGCGAGATCCTGCCCTGCATGGTCGACGAGGGCGAGTACCTCGCGCCCGGCTGCGACGACCTCGTCGCCCTGCTGGAGGCCGAGCGCCGGCGCATCGACGACCGGATCGCCGAACTGCGCGACGTGCGTTCCGCGCTCACCGGGATCATCCGGGCCGGCAAGAGGCTCTCCGCCGCCTGACGGCTCCTCACCCCCCGGCGGCAGCGGGCTGCTTGTCCAGGCTTCGCCGGTCCCGCGTTTGCCATCCTCCGGCAAAGTCTGATGTGATCACATCACCGGACCCCCGGCCCGGCGGTGCGCGCGCGTGGACGCGCAGACTCGGGGGAGTGCCGCCGCCACGGCCCGGTCCGGTCCGCGAGGGACGCCCGGTCGGCAGAGGTGAACGACCGGGACCCTCGTCCACCCGTTCAGGGCGCCCCCTGCCCGGTTCAGGGCACCCACCGGCCCGGACCGCCGCCGCGCCACTCGACGCGTTCCGGCCGGCGCACCCAGTCCTCGTCGGCCTCCTCCAGCCCGGCGAGCCGCAGGAACTCGACCACGTCGAGCAGCCCGTAGGCCATTCCCACGAACTTCGTGCCCACACGGACCCGGCGCCCGCCGTCCGAGGCGGGCGGGTAGATCACGACGAGCTGATCACCGGCCATGCCACCAGGGTGCGCCGGGTGGGGCGGGCCCGCATGACGAGCCGTGCTCCGGCCGGACGCGGCCCCCGGGTCAGGGTGCGATCAGGCCCACCCGGATGGCGTAGCGGGTGAGTTCGACGTGGTTCCTCAGGCCGAGCCTGGCCAGCAGTTCGCCGCGGCGGCGTTCGACGGTGCCGGGGTCGGCGCCGAGGCGGTCGGCGATCTCCCGGGCGGTGTGGCCCTCGGCGACCAGCCGGAGGATCTGCTCCTCGCCCTCGGTGAGCGCGCCGCCGCGCGGGGAGCGGCCCTCCCGGACGTCGTCGAGGAAGTTCCGGACCAGGGCGGCCAGGGCGCCGGGGTAGAGGAAGGGTTCGCCGCGCATGGTGGCCCGGCAGGCCTCGATGAGGTCCCGGTCGGCGACGGACTTGAGGACGTAGCCGGAGGCGCCGGAGGCCAGGGCCTCGAAGAAGTACTGCTCGTTGTCGTACATCGTCAGGATGAGGATGTGCAGTTCCGGCTGGGTGCGGGAGAGTTCGCGGGCGGCCTGCAGGCCGGTCAGGCGGGGCATGGCGATGTCGAGGATCGCCAGGTCCGGATGGTGGGTCCGGGCGGCCTCGACCGCCTCGTGGCCGTCGCCCGCCTCGGCCACGACCGTGAGGTCGGGTTGGCTGTCGAGGATGAGGCGCACTCCGCGGCGGACCAGGTGGTGGTCGTCAGCCAGCAGGATGCGGGTGGGGGTCGCCTCGGACATGGTCACTGACTCCGGTGCGGGGTGGGGACGGCCGGGCCCGCGTCCCGGGCTCGGCGGACGGGACGTCGGGCCTCCTGCGTGGTCGGACCGGCGGGGTCGCCAGCGGCACGTACGGCTTGCGGCGAGCCACGCATAGCGTGGAACGTGATAGTT
>Ga0207873_1001701_pt1 | contig 20137 bp, 15 predicted proteins | sample BGWIniCompost_FD_187373 | JGI IMG/M metagenome (GOLD analysis project Ga0207873, IMG submission 187373) | Cellulose adapted compost microbial communities from Newby Island Compost Facility, Milpitas, CA, USA - BGW Initial Compost (SPAdes)... ...
GGGCTGTTCGAGCCGGTGGTGCGCGACCGGGCCGGGCTGGGCGAGACGGGCCAGGTGCTGCTGGTGGGGGCCGACGGCCGGGTGCGGTTGGGGCCCGAGGGCATGGCGGCCGGTGAGCCTGTGCCCGCTCACCTGGCGGGGGTGGTGCAGGCGGCGCGGGTGGCCGGGGCCACGGTCGGGCAGGTAGTGGAGGGGCCGGGGGGCACGCCACGCCTTGTCGCCGCGCAGCCCTTCTCCATGCTGGGGCACGATTGGGTGATGGTGGCCGAGGGGGCGCAGGCCGAGGCGCTGGCGCCGCTCGAGCTCTTCCGGCAGCGGATGATGGCGGCGGGCCTGGGCGTGGCCCTGCTGGGCGTGCTGGTGGGAGCCCTGTTTTCGGTCGGCGTCTCGGCGCCCATCCGGCGGGTGGTCGGGCAGCTCGAGGCCATCGCCCGGGGGCGCGGCGACCTGACGGGGCGCCTGCCGGCGACGGGGCGTGACGAGGTGGGGGACCTGGCCAGGGCCTTCAACGAGCTGATGGGTTCGCTGCAGGGGCTCATCGCACAGGTGGGCCTGGTAGCGGCCAAACTGGAGGGATCCAGCGGGAGCCTGGCCCGATCCGCCGATGAGCTGCGCCGCAGCGCACTGCAGGTGAGCGAGACCATCCAGCAACTGGCCCACGGCGCCGACCAGCAGAGCCAGCTGGCCGGGCGTACCCAGGAGGAGATGCAGGCGGCCGCCTCCGGGGTGGAGGAGCTGGTGGCCCTCAGCGCCCGCATGAGCGAGGCGGCCGCCGAGGCGGCGCAACAGGCGGCCGAAGGGGCCCGGGCCGTCGAGGCGGTGGTGCGGCAGAGCGAGTCCATCGCCGCTTCCGCCACCCAGTGGGCCGAGAGCGTGCAGGCGCTGGGCGAGCGGTCCTCCTCCATCGGCCGCATCGTGGAGGCCATCACGGCCATCGCCGACCAGACCAACCTGCTGGCGCTCAACGCCGCCATCGAGGCGGCCCGGGCGGGCCAGCACGGGCAGGGGTTCGCCGTGGTGGCGGAGGAGGTGAGGAGGCTCGCCGAGCAGGCGCGGGCCGCGGCCCAGGAGATCGGGGGCGTGCTGGACCAGATGGCCCGCGACGTCGCGGCCGCCGTCAGCGGCATGCAGGAGGGGCAGCGGGCGGTCGGCCAGGGGATCGCGGTGGCACGCCAGGCCCGGGAGCGCTTCGCGCTGGTGCACGACGCCATCGAGCGGGTGGTGCGCGACATCGCCGAGGCGGTGAGCACCGCCCAGCAGGTGGCGCAGCGCATCCACGCCGCCGGAGCTGCCGTCCAGGAGATCGTCTCGGTGACCGAAGAGACCGCGGCCGGCGCTCAGGAGATCGCCGCCGGGGCCGAGCGGCAGGCCGAGGCCACCGAGACCGTGGCCACGCAGGCCCAGGAGGTCGCGGCACAGGCCCGTCACCTGACGGCGCAGGTGTCCGGCTTCAGGGTGTAGGGGGAAGGGGGCGCGGGCGCCGTGCTGGTGCGCTACGAGAGCCGAGACGGGTACGCCGTCGTCACCCTCGACCGTCCCGACAAGTACAATGCCCTCAACCTGGCGCTGCTCCGGGAGCTGGCCGGGGCCCTGGAGCGGGCGGAGGCGGACGACGCCGTCCGGGTCGTGGTGCTGACCGGGGCCGGGCGCGCGTTTTGCGCCGGGGCCGACGTGGGCGAGATGGAGCCGGTGAGTTCGGCGGCCGAGGCGGAGCGGTGGGTGAGCGAGCGGGCCCCGCTCTTCGAGCGGGTGGCCGCGTGCCCCAAGCCCGTCATCGCCGCGATCAACGGCGCCGCCCTGGGGGGCGGCCTGGAGCTCGCCATGCAGGCCGACATCCGCATCGCCGCCCGCAGCGCGAGACTGGGCCAGCCGGAGGTCCGGTTGGGCATCATCCCGGGCGCCGGCGGCACCCAGCGCCTCCCACGGCTCATCGGGCTGGGGCGGGCGCTGGAGTGGCTGATGACCGGAGAGCCCATGGACGCGGAGGAGGCCTGGCGCATCGGCCTGGTCAACCGGGTCGTGCCCGACGAGGCCTGCCTGGCCGAGGCCGAGGGGCTCGCGGCACGGCTGGCGGCCCAGCCGCCGCTGGCGCTGCGACTCATCAAGGAGGTGGCGCGCCGGGGGCTGGAGGGGCCCCTGGCGGCGGGGCTGGCCGCCGAGCGGCAGGCCTTCGTGCTGGCCCTGGCCACCGAGGATGCCCGCGAGGGGCGCCGCGCCTTCCTCGAGAAGCGGTCGCCCGCCCCCTTCAAGGGCCGGTAGCGAGCAAGCGCAGGGGGGACGCCCCGGGGATGCCGGCGAGGGGCGCGCGGCGGGCCAGACGAGCACGGGGGGTCGAGGACGATGGAGGCGACCACCGGCCCGGTGTCGGGCCAGGAGGGGCGCGAGGCCCCGGCCGCAGCGCACCCCTGCTTCCGCCCCGAGCACGAGGCGCTCCGGCAGACCGTGCGTGAGCTGGTCGCTCGTCACCTGCGACCGCACGCCCGGGCATGGGAAGAGGCCAAGGCCTTCCCCAAGGACGTCTTCCGGCTGCTGGGGGAGCACGGCCTGCTGGGGCTGCGGGTGCCGGAGTCGTTGGGCGGGGCAGGGCTCGACTGGTTCGCCACGCTGGCCTTCGTGGAGGAGCTGCACCGCTGCGGCTCCGGCGGGCTGGCCATGGCGGTGATGGTGCACACCGACATGGCGCTGCCCCCGCTGGTGCGGTGGGGCACGCCCGACCAGCACCGTCGCTTCGTGGAGCCGGCCGTCCGGGGCGAGCGGGTGCTGGCCATCGCCATGACGGAGCCGTGGGCCGGGTCGGACCTGGCCGGCATCCGCACGACGGCCCGGCGGGTCGACGGGGGCTGGGTGCTGGACGGCACCAAGACCTTCATCACCAACGGAGCCATCGCCGACGTGGTGCTGGTGGCGGCCAAGACCGACCCCAAGGCAGGCCGCAAGGGGATCAGCCTCTTCCTGGTCGAACGGGGCATGCCCGGCTTCCGCACGGCCCGGCTCATCGACAAGGTGGGCATGCACAGCTCCGACACGGGCGAGCTGGTCTTCGAGTCGTGCCACGTGCCCGACGGCAATCTTCTGGGCGAGCCGGGCCGTGGCTTCTACCACCTGATGTGGGAGCTCCTGGGGGAGCGCCTGGTCATCGCCGCCGGCGTGGTGGCCATGGCCCAGGAGGCGCTGGAGCTGGCCGTGGCCCACGTGCAGAGCCGGCACGCTTTCGGGCGGCCCCTGGCGCGCTTCCAGGCGGTGCAGCACCGCCTGGCCGACATGGCGGCCAGGCTGGAGGCGGCCCGGCAGCTCGTCTACTGGGCGGCCTGGCGGATGCAGAGCGGGCTCGACGCCGTGCAGGCCGTCATGATGGCGAAGCTGGTGGCCACCCGGACGGCCTTCGAGATCGCCGACGAGGCGATGCAGCTGCACGGCGGCTACGGTTACACCCTGGAGTACGACGTGCAGCGGATCTGGCGCGACGTCCGGCTCTACCGCATCGGGGGCGGCACCGACGAAATGTTGCGCGAAGTGATTTCCCGGGAAATGGGCCTACGCCCGAGCCGAACCGGCTCGGAAGGTGACGGGTAGGGGAGGGGGAGCGGCGATGGCGGTGGCGACCGCGGGCTGGCGCCTGAGCGAGGAGCAGGAGGCCTTCCGGCGCCTGACCCGGCAGCTGGCCGAGACCCACATCGCGCCGCGGGCGAGGGAGTACGACCGCACCGGGGAGTTCCCGTGGGACGTGGTCCAGCTCTTCCGCGAGCAGGGGCTCTTCAGCCTGTGTGTCCCGGAGGAGTACGGCGGCGCCGGCACCGATCTGCTGACGCTCGCGGTGGTCATCGAGGAGCTGGCCCGGGTCGACGCCACCGCCTCGCTGATCCTGGCCGTGCAGGAGCTGGGCTCGCTGCCCATCATCCTGGGGGGCGACGAAGCCCAGAAGCGGCGCTGGCTGCCCTCGCTGGCCACCGGGGAGCGGCTGGCGGCCTTCGCCCTGACCGAGCCGGAGGCAGGCTCCGACGCGGCGGCCATCCGCACCCGCGCCACACGGCGGGGCGATCGGTGGGTGCTGGAGGGGACCAAGCGCTTCATCACCCACGGCAGCATCGCCGACGTCGTGGTGGTCTTCGCGACCGTCGACCCCGCCCTGGGGCATCGGGGCATCGGTGCCTTCGTGGTGGAGAAGGGCACCCCGGGCTTCTCGGTGAGCCGGGTGGAGGAGAAGATGGGGCTGCATGCCTCGCCCACGGCCGAGCTGGTTTTCGACGGGTGCGAGGTGCCGCTGGATCACCGGCTGGGCGGGGAGGGCGAGGGCTTCAAGATCGCGATGATGACCCTGGATCGCTCCCGGCCCGCAGTGGCCGCCCAGGCCCTGGGCATCGCCCAGGGCGCCCTCGACTACGCCGTGGGCTACCTCAAGGAGCGGCGCCAGTTCGGCAAGGCGCTGGCGGAGTTCCAGGGGCTGCAGTTTATGGTGGCGGACATGGCCACCCAGGTGGAGGCATCCCGCCAGCTCCTCTATTACGCCTGCCGGCTCATCCACGAGCACGGCTACGGACGGCTACCCGCGGAGGTCAACCGTTACGCCGCCATGGCCAAGCTGTTCTGCTCCGACGTGGCCATGCGGGTGACGACGGACGCCGTGCAGCTGCTCGGCGGCTACGGCTACGTCAAGGAACACCCCGTCGAGCGCATGATGCGGGACGCCAAGATCACCCAGATCTACGAGGGCACCAACCAGATCCAGCGGCTGGTCATCGCCCGCAGCCTGCTGGGGTGAGGGCGGGCCCGCAGCGGGCCTGCGCCGTGCCCGCTCGAGCGGATCAGGCCGGCTGGCGCAGGCCCGCCACGAAGTCACGCGCCCGTGCCTCGGTCGGCCGCGTGAGCAGGCTGACAACCACGTAGGCGAGGCACGATGCCGCCAGTCCCCAGACGCCCGGCCACAGACCCAGCGGGCGCAGGTTGCCCCACTGCGTCGCCAGCACCACCACGCCGCCCATCACCACGCTGGCCAGGGCGCCGGCCGCGGTACCCCGGGGCCAGTAGAAGGCGCCGATGAGCGCCGGCACCGTCACCAGCAGCCCGGCCGACGAGGCGACGGAGAGGATGGCGATGAGGCCGCCCTGCGTCCACGCGAAGGCCAGGGCCAGGCCGGCGATGACGAGGATGGCGCCTTTGCCCACCGCCAGCTGCAGCCGGTCATCGGCCCCGGGCCACAGGGGCCGGAAGAGATCCCTCGCCACCATGGACGACAGCGTCAGCAGGATGGAGTTGATGGTGGAGACGGCCGCGGCGCTGATGCCTACCAGCGCCAGCAGCGCCAGGGCCGGCGGCACGTGCGGCGAGGCCAGCAGGGTCGGGGTGACGAGGTCAGGGTTGGGCAGGCCGGGCAGCAGCAGCCGCCCCGCGAAGCCCCACAGGATGGAGATGAGGGTGTAGACGAGCCCGAAGATCAGGAAGCCCATCAGCATCCGGCGCATGGCCGCCAGGTCCCGGGGCGCGAAGAGGCGCTGGGAGACCTGGGGGTTGGAGATGGCGAAGAAGAACCAGGGCAGCGACAGCCCCACGAAGGTCTGCCAGGTGAAGTAGCCGTTGCCCGGCACGGCCAGCCATTCCGGGGCCTCGAGCTGCAGCCGGGCGAACATGCCGCCGAGTCCGCCCAGTCGCCCGACCACGCTGGCGGTGATGGCCAGCGCGGTGGCCAGCATGACGAGGGCCTGCACGGCGTCGGTCCAGGCCACGGAGCGCAACCCGCCCATCCAGGCCCAGGCGACGGCGACGCCGGTGGCCAGCAGGAGCCCTGCCCCAAACGGGATGGCGCCGCCGCTCATCCGGTCCAGCAGCAATGCGATCCCCGTCAGCTGCACGGAGCTGTAGGGGATGAGGAAGATGACCGACGTGGCGGCCACCACGGCTCCCAGCAGGCGGCTGTCGTAGCGGACGGCCAGGAGCTCGGCCGGCGAGATGAGGCCCCACCGGCGCCCCACCTCCCAGAAGCGTGGCCCGAAGAAGACCACCAGCGAGAGCCCCGACAGATAGACCAGCTCGAAGCCCAGCGCCCCGACCCCGCCCCGGTACGTGAGCCCCGCCAGCCCCACCATCATGAAGGCGCTGTAGGTGGTGGCCGTGTAGCTCAGGGCCGACACGAGCCCACCGAGGCGGCGGTTGGCGAGGAAGTAGGACTCCACCTCCTGGGTGACGCCACGCCGGGCCAGGGCGGCCACCAGGGTGCCCACGACTACGTAGGCGGCAAACGCCCCGTACAGCATCGCCGGGCTCATGCGCGCTCCCGCCTCTCCCCGGCGGCGGCCGACGGTCGGGTGCCGCTCGCCTCCGAGTGCGTCCACGGGGCCGTCATCCAGGCCACCACGGCGATGGACGCCACCGCGAAGAGCGTCCAGAAGAGGAAGCTCCCGTACCAGGCACGCACCCCCGACAGCCACGCATAGGGCACGACGTGCGCGGACAAGACGAGAACGGCCATCCATGCAGCGCCGATCCGCAACCGGTGCTTGGCCACCCCGTCCGACCCCTTTCGATGCGACGGTGTGTTGACAGGTGTCTTGTCAGGACCTCCCCTGTATTGTAAAGGGGAACGGAGGGATCGCAACATGGCGTCGCTGGTCTCTCCTCCCGGCAGGGGTGACGGTGCCGAGATGGCTGTGCCGTCGGAGCGCAGCCCCGAAGCGCGGCGGCAGGCCCTGCTGGCTCTGTTGCGGCAGGCCGACGGGCCGGTGCCCGGCAGCCGTCTGGCCGAGCGGCTGGGTGTCAGCCGCCAGATCATCGTGCAGGACGTGACCGTGCTGCGGGCCGCGGGCGCGCCCGTCCTGGCCACGCCCAGGGGCTACCTCCTGACCGAGCCGAGCCGGCCCGACCCCCGGTGGGCGTGCCGGCGGGTGCTGGCCGTCAACCACGGCCCCGACGACATCGAGACGGAGCTCGACGCCGTCTGCGACCTGGGCGGGCGGGTGGTGGACGTCATCGTGGAGCACCCGATCTACGGGGAGCTACGGGGCCTGGTCATGACGGCGAGCCGGGCGGACGTGGACGAGTTCGTCGAGAGCCTGCGGGCCAGCGGGGCGGCACCGCTGTTGGCGCTCACCGGCGGGCCCCACCTGCACACCATCGAGGCGGCCAGCGAGGCCCGGCTGGACGCCATCGCCCAGCGTCTGCGGGAGCTGGGCTTCCTGATGGAAGAGTGACGGCCGCGGGCAGTCCCCCCTCACCCAGGACGGCGGGCTCCGTTTGGCGAACGCACGGCAAACCGCCTGGCGATGCGAGGGGGCTTGCGGCATGGCGGCTGTGCGGTCGGGCCGGCGAGGCGCGGTCCGACGGTCGGCCCTCGAGAGACGGCTCCAAGAGGCGGCCCTGGCCTCGAGGCGGCTGGTCTTCTATCAAGGGGTCGTCGACTCCCACCCGGTGGTGCGTCCCCTGGTCCAACTGGTCAGAGCGCTGGCCCAGCCGGAGACAGACGCCTCTTCCGATGTGGCCGCCGATACCCTCTGGCAAACAGCCCGAGCCCTGGCCGGCAGCCTGTTAGCCGATTGGCGGGGCCTGGGTCAGCACGACGCTGCGCCACCCTGGCAGGATGGCGTCCTGGACGCGGTCTTGACCGACGACAATCCGTTCGCGCGGGCGGCGGCGTCGGTCGACCGCCTGGAGGAGCTCCCCCCGGCCGTCCGGGGGGCGGCGGCGGCCGATCTGCGGCGGCTCCAGTCGATCGCCACCCTGCTGCCGCATGAGCTCGAGACAGCCCTGCAGGCTCGTGGCGTCCCATGGCCTGGAGGCCTGTGGGCATGGGGCCTGCCGTCCGACGAAGCCGAGTTGCGCCCACGGCGAGACCTGGTGGAGGCCGTACGCCGCAAGTGGCGCGTGGCGCGGGATTGGGGCGAGTCGCTCGAGGAACTGGCGGCGTACTATCGCCTGGCCGGCCCGGGCGTGGTAGGCCGGTACGCGGTCCTGCGATGGGACGGCGCCGCCCTGACCGGTGTCGCCCATCCGGACCCCGTCCGCCTGGAGCACCTGGTCGGCTACGAGCGAGAGCGGGCGCAGGTCGTGCGCAACACCGAGCGGCTGCTCGAGGCAGGGCAGGCCCATCACCTGCTCCTGTACGGGCCGCGGGGGACCGGCAAGTCAGCGACCGTCAAGGCGCTGGCCGCAGCCTTCCACGACCGCGGACTGCGGCTGGTGGAGGTACCGGTGAGGCACATCTCGAGCCTGCCGCGCCTGCTGGCGATGCTGCGAGGCTACCGTCAGCGCTTCGTCGTCTTCGTCGACGACGTCTCGTTCGAGGATGCGCACGGCTCGTTCAAGGAGCTCAAGGCCATCCTCGAGGGGTCGGCCGAGCCTTGTCCCGCCAACGTCCGGGTTTACGCCACGTCCAATCGGCGCCACCTGGTACGGGAGCGGCACGGCGGCGACGAGACGGCCCGTCCCTCCGACGAGCGCAACGAGGAGCTCTCCCTGGCGGACCGCTTCGGGATCACGGTCTTCTTCCCGGCGTGCGACCAGGAACTCTATCTGTGCATCGTCGAGGCCCTGGCGCGCCGGGCCGGGATCCGGGTCGTCGACGGCGCCGATGGCGATGCGGGGCTGGCCGACAGGACGCCTGGGGCGTCCATCGACCGCTCGACGCTGCGGCAGAGGGCCCTCCAGTGGGCCCTGCACCACGATGGGCCCTCGCCCCGCACCGCCGCGCAGCTGGTCACGGAGCTGGCCGGCGAGCTGGCGGGTGGACGCCCCTAGACAGACCTCGCGGCCAGCACCGCTTTCCTTGCCGCCACCAGCCGCTCCCATCGCGCCCGATCCAGCGGCCGGTCGAAGCTGCGCAGCTCGGCCAGCCGGAAGCCGTGCTTTCGGGCCAGCTCTTGCATCCAGCGGATGGTCTCGATGGTGAGGTCGGCCCCCAGGCTCGTGTGCTGGTAGTGGTGCTCCAGCGCCAGCATGATGGTCTCCGACATGCAGGCGTAGGCCAGGCCGCGCTCGTAGCCGAAGTGCCAGCCGAAGTCGGGGCGCCCCGGCACCTCGATGACGCCGCCGTCGATGACCAGCACATCCGGCCGCTCGGCGTCGACGCGGCGGCTGACGTTGGGCGGCCGCGACATGTCGCAGACCACGGCGCCAGGTGCCAGCATCTCGGGCGTGATGAACTCGTCGGCGGAGTTGGTGGCCACGACCACCAGTTGCGCCCGCCGAAGGGCCGAGGCAGCGTCGGTCGTCAGCGCCAGCTCCGGCGGCTCCTGTCCGGCCTCTCGGGCCGTCCGCCGCACCTCGTCGGCCACCTGCTCCAGCCTCGCCAGGGCCCGGGCTCCTGACCCCGGGTTGCCCACCAGGTCCAGGCCTCCCACGTGGGGTGCCAGCAGCAGGGCGGTCGCCCGCCCGATGGAGCCACCGGCTCCCACCACCGCGGCGCGGCTGCTGGCCAGGTCGATGCCGACGCGCCGCGCCCCCTCGACCAGCGCCTCCACGGCGGCCGCCACCGTGTAGCTGTTGCCGGTCGTCAGCGCCACCCCGAGGTCCGTCAGGTGCAAGCCGCCCCGCGAGGCGATGGCGGTGTAAGCGCCGAGCCCCACGATGCGGGCCCCCCGGTCACGCGCCAGCTCCACCGCCTGGCGGATCACCGCCAGGACTTCGTGGCGGCTCTGCGTGAGGATCTGCCGGGTCGTGCGCGGCACCACCACGAATTCCCCGTAAGCCCGCCGGCCGGCCGCCGAGACCACCCGGGTGCGCCCGATGACGAAGGGCTCCAGGAGCTCGTTGAAGCGGTCGGCCAGGCGCTCCACCTCGTCGGGGGTGAGCCCTTCGAGGGCCACGTCGAACTCGGGATAGTTGCCCAGATCCAGCGGGTGCACGAGGAAGGCGAAGCGCCCTTCGTCGGGATCGCCGTCGGGCTGCACCAAGGTCGCACCCGTCCTCGCCGCCGCACGCACCGTGGCCGGTGCGGCGCCGGTCCCGGGTGCCTTGCCGTTGGTCGCCGCCACCGGCGCCCGAGGCCCTTCGTCGGCTACCAGGTGACGCACCAGGGCGTCGGTACGGCCCTCGGCCACCAGCGACACGACCCGCTCGATGGCGTCGAGCGCCTGGCGGCACTGCTCCTCCGTCACGATGAGGGGCGGCTCGATGCGGATGACGCTCTGCCCGTTGAGGGTGGGGGCCACCCGCAGGCCCTCCACGTCCAGCAGGTAGCTGGCGATGACCGGCGTCAGCATCTCCTGCTCCGCCATGACCGGCAACAGGGTGCCCGGCCCGTACGGCGGGAAGGCCTCCCGGCCCAACCGGAAGTCGATGCCAAGCATCAGCCCTCGTCCCCGCACCTCGCCGATGACGTGGGGGTAGCGCCGGGCCAGCGCCTGGAGCCCCTCCATGAGCTGGCGGCCCCGCTCCTGGACATTGCGCAGCAGGCTCCCGTCGTCACGGGTCAGCCACTCCAGCGCGGCCAGGCCTGCCCGGCAGGCGAGGGCCCCGCCCGCGAAGGTGGAGGAGTGCTTGAGCGCGAAGTCCTCGTTGTAGGCGGCGTCGTTGGCCAGGCAGGCCCCGATGGGCACGAGCCCGCCGCCCAGGGCCTTGGCCAGCGTCATGACGTCGGGCACGACGCCCTCCTCCTCGCAGGCGAAGAGCCGGCCCGTCCGCCCCAGGCCCGACTGGATCTCGTCGAGGATGAGCAGCACGCCGTGGCGCGCCGTCAGCTCCCGGGCCGCCCGCAGGTAGCCGGGAGGCGGCACCACGATGCCCCCCTCGCCCTGGATGGGCTCCAGGATGAGGGCGGCGTAGCGGCTGCCGTCTCGCTCGAGCGCCTGCTCCAGCGCCGCCACGTCGCCGTAGGGCACGAAGTCGAACCCCTCCACCGGCGCCCCGAAGGGCCTCTGGTAGGCCGGTCGACCCGTGGCCGACAGCGCTCCCAGCGTCTTGCCGTGGAAGCCGTTGTGGGCCGCCAGGATGCGCGGGCGGCCCGTGGCGGAGCGGCACATCTTGATGGCCGCCTCGACCGCCTCGGCCCCCGAGTTGGTGAAGGTGACGTACCGCAGCCCCTGGGGCGCGATCTGCACCAACCGCTCGGCCAACTCGCCGGCCGCCTCCAGGTAGGAGGGCTGCACGAAGCTGGGCTCGCCACGCGCCTCCACGGCTCGCAGCGCCTCCCAGATGGGCGGCGGGTTGTAGCCGAAGGGCAGGGCGCCGTAGTTGGAGATGAAGTCCAGGTAGCGCCGTCCCTGCTCGTCCCAGAGCCACGCCCCCTGCCCGCGTACGAAGCGCCGGTCCATGCGGAGCCGCTCGAGCAGCTCTGCCAGCGGCGGGTTGACGAAGCGTGCGAAGGGGTGCGACGGGGCCGATGCGGTGCCCATGATGTCCCTCCATAGCCCGGGAGACGGTGTCCCGCGAGTGCTGTGCGCAGCGTGTGCACAAACCTGTGCACACACTACGGCGGCATTATAGTCCACCGCCACAGGTGGCGCAACGGCCGCTTGCCCCGCAGGGCGTGGCCGCGGTAACCTAGCCCCGAAACCATCGCGAAAGGCAGGGTCCTGCTTGCCGGGTGGCTTGCCGCACAACGAAGCGTGGTTGTGGATACCGTTCGTCGTGATGGTGTCGGTGGCGCTGGCGGTCGACCTGGGCGTATTCAACCGCAAGGCTCACGTACCGTCCACCCGTGAGGCCGCGGCGTGGACGGCCGTTTGGATCCTGTTGGCGCTGGTCTTCAACGGCCTGGTCTACCTGTGGGTGGGCTCGCAGAAAGCCCTGGAGTTCCTGGCCGGGTACCTGGTCGAGAAGTCGCTGAGCGTGGACAACCTCTTCGTCTTCCTGATGATCTTCAGCTACTTCTCGGTGCCCGCCCAGTTCCAGCATCGGGTGCTCTTCTGGGGCATCCTCGGTGCCGTGGTCATCCGGGGCATCTTCGTGGCGGCAGGGGCGGCGCTGTTGTCCTCCTTCCACTGGGTGGCCTACGTCTTCGGCGCCTTCCTGGTCTACACGGGCCTCAAGATGGCGCTGGGCAAGGAGCGGGCCGTCGAGCCCGAGCACAATCCCGTCTTCCGCTTCGTGCGGCGCTTCCTGCCGGTGGTGTCCGAGTACCGTGGACAAGCCTTCGTCGTGCGCGAGGGCGGGCGCCGGCTGGCCACGCCCCTTCTGTTGGTGCTCATCTTCGTCGAGCTGACCGACGTCGTCTTCGCCGTCGACTCGGTGCCGGCCGTCTTCGGCGTCACGTCGGATCCCTTCATCGTCTACACGTCCAACATCTTCGCCATCCTGGGCCTGCGGGCGCTCTACTTCCTGCTGGCCGGGATCATGCCCATGTTTAGGTACCTCAAGTACGCGCTCTCCATGATCCTGGCTTTCGTGGGCGCCAAGATGCTCCTGGCCGACGTGGTACACGTGCCCATCACGATGTCGCTGGTCGTCATCTTCGGCCTCCTGGTGGTCGCGGTCGTGGCCTCGATGCTCGTGCCAGCATCGGAATCCGAGGGCGAGACCCGCGAGCAGGTCAAGACCGCCTGACGCTGCGGCATGCTCACCGGGGCCGGCCGTCTCGGGGACGATGCCCCGGCGGCCGGTCCCCGTACGGCATGGGGATGTACTGGACGGTCGGCCGCCGCTGGGCCGGCTGCGGGAAGAGGTCCATCAGCTCGTAGACCTCGGGTGGCATGTCGTCGGAGACGGGTAGGCCGAGCTCCTTGGCCTGTTCGTATGTGATAGGGTAGTCGTGGGTCCATCGTCCGCTCCCGAGGGCGTCGGCCAGACGCTCGGCCTTGTCGAGGGGCATCCCGTTGGCCGTGGTGAGGCGGATGATGAGGTCGCGCACCTGGGCCAGGGCCTTGCGGGCGGTCTGCGCCATGATGAGGGTCTGGTCGTCGATCTCGCTGGGCGGCTTCATCTCCACCACCTTGAGGATGTCGGCGGCGGCGAAGCTGCCGATCTGCGGATCGACGGGGCCCAGCACGGCGTTGGGATCCATCACCACCTCATCGGCCGCCAGCGCCAATAGCGTGCCGCCCGACATGGCATAGTGGGGGATGAAGACCGTCACCTTGCCCTCCCGGTTGACCAGGGCGTGCGCGATCTGCTCGGTCGCCAGCACCAGCCCCCCGGGCGTGTGGAGGATGAGGTCGATGGGCATCTCGGGCGGCGTCAGCTTGATGGCCCGCAGGATCTGCTCGGAGTCGTGGATGTCGATGTAGCGGGCCAGCGGGATGCCCAGCAGGGCCACCTGCTCCTGGCGGTGGATCAGGGTGATGACCCGGCTGTGACGACGGGCCTCCAGCCGCCGGATGGTCCGGAGGCGATGGGCCTCGAGTTGACGCTGGCGCCACACCGGCGAGAGGGATGAGATGAGCAAGAAGATCCAAAACAGGTCGAACAGACCGAAGGTCACCGGGATGACCCCTTTCATCAGCCCGATGGCCGCTGTGGATCGGCGCGGCCGAGTCGTGGGGCAGATTTCGGGACGGACCGCGCCGCCGCCTGCCCCGGCGACGCACGAGGGGCGGGTGCGGCGTGGCTGACGCAGGCGCTGGCCCCGCCTCCGTCAGCGAGCGGCTCCGGCGGCGCTTGAAGGAGGCCGGTCCCGGCGGGCCACCGCTGACGCTGGGCGAGGTGGTGGACCTGTCGAGGGAGCATGGCTTCGGCCTTCTCTTCGCGGTGCTGGCGTTGCCGACCCTGGTGCCCGTCCTGCCACCGGGTACGGCTGCCTTCATCGGGTTGTTGTTCGCGGTGCTGGGGCTGCAGCGGGCCTTCGGCCTGGAGCACCCGTGGCTTCCCGCCCGGCTGCGCCGGCTCACGCTGAGCCCGCAGGCGGCGCGCTTCATGGACGAGCGGGTCATCCCCATCCTGGCCCGCTTCGAGCGCTCGTCACGCGGCCGGTTGGGGCTGGTGGCGACGGAACCGCTGTTTCGGGCGGCGGCGCTGTCGGTGACCCTGCTGGGACTGCTGATGGTGACCCCGCTGCCCTTCTTCAACACCCTCCCGGCGCTGCTGGTGCTGATGGTGGGCATCGGCTTCCTGCGACGGGACGGGCTCTACATCCTGGTGGGGATGGCGGCCGGTTACGTGCTGGTGGCCGTCGTCGTCGGACTGGTGGCGGCGGGGTTGCTGGCCATCTCGTCATGGCCGTGGCGATAGGGGAGGAGGCTCGACCGGAGTGGCTTCGTATCCCATCGTGGTGCTGGAGGGCGACGAGACGGGCCAGGAGCTCCTGATGGAGGCGCTGCGGGTGCTGCACCCGTCCGTCATCGGGCTGCCCCTGGAGTTTCACACCTTCGACCTGAGCCTGGAAAACCGCCGCCGCACCCGCAATAAGGTGGTGCTGGAGGCGGCCCAGGCCATGGTGCAGGCAGGCCTCGGCCTCAAGGCGGCCACCATCACCCCCGAGGGCAAGGACGACGTGGGCAGTCCCAATGCCATCTTGCGCGAGGCCATCGATGGCACCGTCATCGTGCGCACCGGCCGGGTGATCCCCGGTGTGCGGCCCATCGCCGGGGTCAACGCGCCCATCAGCGTCATCCGCATGGCGGTGGGCGACGCCTACGGCGCCCGGGAGTGGAGGGAATCGTCGGGCGACGACGAGGTGGCCTACCGCACCGAGAGCATCAGCCGGCGGGTCTGCCGGGCCGTGGCCGAGTTCGCCTTCCTGCAGGCCCGGCGGCTGGGCGGCAAGGTCTTCGGCGGCCCCAAGTACACGGTGAGCCCCATCTACGAGGGCATGTTTAAAGAGGAGATGGATGCCGCCGCGGCCCGCCACCCCGACGTGCCCTACGAGCCCCAGCTCATCGACGCGACCTACGCGTTGCTGCTCTCCCACACGGGCGAGCCGCTGGTGATCCCCGCGCTCAACCGCGACGGCGACTGTCTCAGCGACCTGGTGCTGCAGATGTTCGGCACCATCGCCGGGTCGGAGTCGTTGCTGTTGTCGATGGACGACCAGCTGCGGGTCAAGTGCGTCATGGCCGAGGCTCCCCACGGCACCGCCCCTCGCCTCAAGGGCAAAAACGTGGCCAACCCGCTGGCCATGATCCTGGCGGGTGCGGCGCTGCTGTCCTACCTCCCGGGGGGCGCGGGGCAGCGGGCCTCGCGGGCCATCTACGAGGGCGCGCTCGAGACCATCCGGGCCGGCATCCGCACCGTGGACCTGGGTGGCCAGGCCAGCACCACCGAGTTTACCGACGCGGTCATCGACCGGGTACGCGCCAAGCTGGAGGTATGGGAGTCGCTGCGCATCTGAGCCCCCGGGGCGCCAGGAGACGGTCCCGGCGCCGTGGTATGTACCACTCGAGAGGGCGTCCCGCGGCCCGGGGCGCCATCAAGAGCCGGACGGGAGCGTTGCCTCATGGGATACTCGGCCATCGACCCCGAGCAGTTGCGCCAGTGGCTGCAGGTGCCCGTGGATGAGCTGGAGCGCCATCCCCAGGCGAAGATCCGCCTCCAGATCCTCCCGACGCCGCAGGACGTCCACCGGCACTTCGCCCAGAGCATCTTCGACGAGATCGAGCAAAACAACCGCCTGGGGCGGCCCACCCGCCTCATCGTCCCCTGCGGGCCCCGGGAGCCGTTTCCCATCCTGGCGCGGATGGTCAACGAGCACCGGCTCAGCCTGCGCAACGTCCACCTCTTCCACATGGATGAGCACCTCGACTGGCAGGGCCGGCCCGTCCCCCTCGACAGCCCGTGGAGCTTCGAGGGCTGGTGGCGGCGGCACTTCTACGAGGTCGTCGACCCCGAGCTCAACGTGCCGCCGTCGCAGCGCCACTTCCCGTCGCCCTTCGACCCCGACGCCATGGCCCGTGCCATCGAGGAGGTGGGCGGCATCGACACCGCCTACGGTGGCATCGGCTTCCACGGGCACATCGCCTACAACGAGCCGCCGCTGGCCATGTGGCCGGTGGTGACCGCGGAGATGTTTCGCCGGTCCACCACCCGGGTCGTGATGCTCAACCCCGACACCATCATCTCCATGGCGCAGCGCGAGGCGGGGGGCGCGGTGCACCTGGTGCCCACCATGGCCGTCACCATCGGGATGCGCGAGATCCTGGGCGCCCGGCGCATCCGCCTCTACAGCACGACGGGCGCGTGGAAGCAGGCAGCGCTGCGCATCGCCCTCTTCGGGCCCGTCACGGTGGAGTATCCGGTGACGTTTTTGCAGGAGCACCCCGACGCCATGATCATCGTCGACCGTGGCACGGCGTCCGCCCCGGCGGGCGTGACGGGCGCCAACGCGGGGAGCTACTAGGGCCTCAGGGGCGGGATTGGTCCGCCCTCCGACCCTGTCCATCGGCCGCAGGGCCCGGCGCGGCGTCAGAGGCTCGCAGACCTTGGAGCACCAGGCTGGCGAAGGTGTCGGCGATGGCCTCGGCCGAGGCCGGGCCCTCGGGGCGGTACCACCGGTGCATCCAGTTGCACATCCCCAGGATCGCGAAGGTGGCCAGCGACGGGTCCAGATCCCCCCGCAGATGGCCCTCGGCGGCTCCCCGCCGCAGTAGGTCCAGCCACAGCTGGCGGTACCGGCGGTGCAGCGCCATGATGCGCGAGCGGTAAGGCTCTCCCAGGAAATCGAAGCGCTCCTGCGCGATGACCGCGAGGGTGGGGTAGTACTCGGCCGCCATGACCACATGCCGGCGGATGGCCTGCCGCACCGCCTCCGTCGCCGGTAGATCGGAGCCGCCCACCGCCTCCAGGGCGTCCACCAGCTTCTGCAGCGGCGTCAGGATCACTTCGAAGAGCAGCTCATCCTTGCTCTGGAAGTAGTAGTAGAGGCTGCCCTTGAGCATGCCCACGGCCGCGGCGATCTCCGCCATCGACGCCCGGTGGAAGCCCTGCTCGTTGAAGATCCGCGCGGCCGCGTCCACGATCTGCTGACGCCGTTCCTTCGTCATGCGCCGCTCACCCGGCCGATCATTCGTCTCGCCGCCGCCGTCGCCTCCGCCCGTCGCGTCGCGCCGCCAGGAACGGCCGGAGAGCGGGTGGAAAGAGCAGGACGAGCCTCCAGGTCGAGGCGGACGCGGTCGGAGGAGGCCGGAGCGGTTGCAAGCAGGGGGCTCTGTCCAGGCGCCCGTCGTCGAGGTGCTGGTCCGCTGGTGCCACGAGCGACGGCTGGAGCCCGTCACCGTCGTGGCGCCGTCGTGGGAGGCGGGCATGCAGGTGGCTCGCCGGGTGGCCGAGCGTCTCGAGGGGCGCGCCTGCCTGGGGCTCCAGGCTGTCCCCGTCGAGGCGTTGGTGGAGCGTCTCGGGGGGCCTGCCCTGGCGGAGGCCGGGGTGCGCCGGCTGCCGCCCTGGGGCCTGGAGTGGCTGGCCGAACGGGCGGCCCGCTCGGTGGAGGGCTACTACGCCGGGGTGGTGGAGCGTCCGGGCTTCGCGAGGGCGCTCGCACAGACCGTGGCCTTGCTGCGCCAGCACGGCGTCCCGCCGGAGCGATTGGAGCAGGCGGCCTCGGCGTCGGCGCCCGCCGAGAGGGACCGGTGGCGAGCCCTGGCCCGCATCTACCGCCTGGTGAGCGAGAGCCTCGCCCCGGCGGGGCCGTGGCACTCGGACGGCTCCTGGGCGGACGGGGCGGCCGTCTGGTGGGCCGCCATCCGGGAGACGAGAGAGGGGCGGGCCCCCGAGCGGCTGGGCGGCTCCACGGTGGTGCTGTGGCTGCCGCCGGAGCCCTTCGCCCCCCAGCACCTGTGGTACCGGCTCGAGGAGGCCCTGGCGCACGAGGCGTCGGGCCTGCACCTGGTGCGCCATCCGCTCGATCCCGAGCCGTTGCGTCCCCGGGCCGGCGAGGTGCGGCTGGTGGCCGCCTCCGACGAGGTGCGCGAGGCCGAACTGGCGGTGGCGGCGCTGCTGGAGGCGGCCCGCGAGGGCGTCCCCTTCTGGCGCATGGCGGTCATCGTGCGCTCCGACGCCGGTGCGTGGAGCCTGGTGGCCGACGCGGCCCGGCGGGCGGGCCTGCGTCCGTACGTGCCGGGCGCCATGCGCCCGGTGGACTCGCCGTACGGCCGGGCGCTGGTGCGGTGGCTCCGGCTCCTCGAGGAAGAGCTGCCTCCCGCGGCCGTCATGGCGTGGCTGGCCGAATCGCCGGTGCGGCCGGAGCGCTTCGGCATCGAGGCCGGGCGCTGGCAGCCGGGGGCGTGGGAGGGGCTGGCCATGCGGGCGGGGCTGGTGAGCGGCCTGGCGGCGTGGGAGGAGCGCCTGCAGAGCGCCGGCGACGCCGTCGGCGACGATCCGCGCTGGCCGGACCTGGAGCGGGCGGCGCGAGCGGTGCTCGACGAAGCGCGTGGCTTCCCCGAGGCCGGTGACTGGCGGGAGATGAGCCAGGCGTGCCGCGCCTTCGTGGAGCGGACGATGGTCCCCCACCCCGAGCGCGAAGCGCTGCTGGACCAGCTCGAGCGGCTGGAGGCCCTGGACGAGGTGGCCGCCGGCGGGCCCGTCTCCCGGCTGCGCCTGCGCCAGGCGGTCGAGGCCCTGCTGGGCGCCCCTTCGGGATCCGAAGGCCGGTTCGAGCAGGGGGGACCCGCCGTCCTCACGGGCCCCCACGCGATGGGATGCAGCTTCGACACGGTCGTGGTGGTGGGGCTCAACGATCCGGGATGGCCGGCTCGGCACCGGGCCACGGCGGGCCCGCTCCTCGGCGAGTCCGACATGGAGCGGCTCGGGCTGGCGGGAGCCGGCCTCCGCGGCGCGTGGGAGGCCCGGCGTGAGTGGCGGCTCTTCGCGGCCGCGGTGGCCTCTGCCGAGCGGCGGCTGGTGGCCAGCCGGGCCCGGGCCGAGGCGCTGACGGGACGCTCCCGGGTCGACTCCCCGTACCTGGCCCCGCTCCGGGCGTGGACGCCCGCCGGCGACAGCCGGGCCGACGGCTGGACGCGGGAGATCCTGGACGCCGCCGGCTTCGACGTACAGCTGGCGCGCCGCCGTCGGCGCGACGCCGAGCCGTACCTGAAGCGGCGCTACCCGCTGGCTGCACGAGGGGCCATGGCTCGACGGGCACGATGGAGCCGTCGCCTGACGGAATGGGACGGCCTGGTGGGTGCCGACGGGACGCTGCCGGCGACGCTCGTCATCTCGCCCACGGCCCTCGAGGGCTACGCCCGTTGCCCCCGGCGGTTCTTCTTCGAGCGCCGGCTCGGGGTGATGCCTCCGGAGGATCCCGAGGCCTCCGAGGGCTTGCAGGGGCGGGCGCTGGGGAGCGTCGCCCACCGGGCCCTGGAGATCTTCTTCACCCGCTGGATCCAGGAGCGGACGGCCAACGCTGCGGCCCAGGGGCAGCAGGCCGAGTGGCAACGATGGCTGGACGAGGCCGTCTCCCAGGCGGTACGCGAGCAGGCGGCGGCCGTGGCCTCCATGCCCGGGCTCGCTCGGCTGCAGCAGGAGGCGGTGGCCGACGCGCTCCGGCAGTTCCTCATGGCCGAGACCGAGCGCCTGGAGCAGGACGGCTGGCGCCCCGAGGCCCTGGAGCGATCGGTGGAGGCTGAGCTGACCTTCGACGAGGGGCTCGTGGTACGCCTGCCCAACCGCCTCGACCGGGTGGACCTGCGACGCGATCCCGCGACCGGCCGGCCCGTGGCGGCCCGGGTCGTCGACTACAAGACCTCCAGGTCGGCTCCCGACCCCACCCGCCTGGACGGCGGCACGTCGCTGCAGCTGCCCCTCTACCTGCTGGCGGCAGCCCGCTACGCCGAGTTGCCGGTCGAGGCGTGCGAAGCCGAACGAGTGGCACTGCGGGAGGATGGCTCGATCGACCGGGCGACCCTGCCGGGCATCCGGTGGGCGGCGATGGAGTCGTCGTTGCGGCTGGCGGTGGGGACGCTGGCGCGGCTCATCCTGGAGGGGTGCTTCCCCGGTGCGCCCGTCACGGGTCGGGAGTGCGAAAACTGCCCGTTTCGGGCGATCTGTGGTCCCGAGACCTGGCGCCAGGCTCGCCGCAAGGCCGATGAGGCGCCGTTGCAGAAGCTCGCCGCGGTGAGGGAGCAGGCCAAGTGAAGACGACAGACGTCGCCCGTCCCGTCGTCGACGCCGAGGCCCGGGAGCGGGTGGTCCGGGAGCTGGACCGCTCCTTCTGCGTGGAGGCGGCTGCAGGTACCGGCAAGACCACCCTGCTGGTGCAGCGCATCCTGCGGCTGCTGGAGCAGGGGCTCCGGCCCTCCCAGCTCGCGGCCATCACCTTCACCGAGCTGGCGGCCGCCGAACTGAAAGGCCG
>Ga0207873_1001702_pt1 | contig 20120 bp, 17 predicted proteins | sample BGWIniCompost_FD_187373 | JGI IMG/M metagenome (GOLD analysis project Ga0207873, IMG submission 187373) | Cellulose adapted compost microbial communities from Newby Island Compost Facility, Milpitas, CA, USA - BGW Initial Compost (SPAdes)... ...
GAGCGAGGCAGCATGGACGTCAGAGTGGTCGACGAGCGCACGATGGCGGCGATGTCCGAGCCCGATTTCGTGCGCGTTCGGGTGCTCCGGCGAGGTGCGGGCGACGATCTCGCGATCACGACGATCGAGCGCGTCGTCCGAAGGAACGTCGTCAAACCGACGTCGCCGGCGCGGAAAGTGAAGACGCTGATCGAGCGCCAGCCGATGACCTTCGACGCGGCGCTCGGCTTCGCGAAGCTCTACGCGAAGAGCAAGAACATCAAGCTCGTTCTGACCACCGAGGACGCGTGACGGAACCTCGAGCCCCGTCGCGCAGCAGAGGCTAATCCATCGCGAGCAGCGACGCGTTGCCTCCGATCGCCATCGTGTTCACGGTATAGGTCTGCTCGGTCGCGAACTGCAGCAGATAATGCGGGCCGCCCGCCTTCGGCCCGGTGCCCGATAGCCCCACGCCGCCGAACGGCTGCACGCCGACCTGCGCGCCGATGATGTTGCGGTTCACGTAGACGTTGCCGACGCGCGCGCGACGAGCGACCGATTTCGCGACCGACTCGAGCCGGCTGTGCACGCCGAGCGTCAGCCCGAAGCCGCTCGAGTTGATCGCGTCGACGAGATCGTCGAGCCGGTGCTCCGGATAACGCACGTAGTGCAGCACCGGCCCGAACACCTCGCGGGTGAGCTCGCGGGGCGAGTCGAGCTCGATCAGCGTCGGCGGGAAGAACAGGCCGTGCGCGTGCGAGTCGTCGAGCGGACAGCGATAGCGCACGCGGTCCGCGCGGCTCGCGACGTAGTCCGTCAGCATGCGGTGCGCCTCCTCGTCGATGACGGGGCCGATATCCGTCGACAAGAGCGCCGGATCGCCGATCACGAGCTCGGCCATCGAGCCCCGCAGCATCTCGACGATCCGCTCCGCCGTATCGGCCTGCAGGCACAGAATCCGCAGTGCCGAGCAGCGCTGACCCGCGCTGTCGAACGCCGACGTGACGACGTCCCGCACGACCTGCTCGGGCAGCGCCGAGCTGTCGACGATCATCGCGTTGACGCCGCCCGTCTCGGCGATGAGCGTCGCGAGCGGTCCTTCGCGTCGGGCGAGGGTGCGCGCGATCGCGCGTGCCGTCTCGACGGAGCCAGTGAACGCGACGCCGGCGACGCGCGCGTCGGGCAGCACGGCATCGGCGATCGTCTTGCCGTCGCCGGGCAAAAAGTGCAGCACGTGATCCGGCACGCCGGCGGCCGAGAGGAGCTCGACCGCGCGCGCCGCGACGAGCGCGCTCTGCTCGGCGGGTTTTGCGAGCACGGTATTGCCGGCCACGAGCGCGGCCGCGACCTGACCCGTGAAGATCGCGAGCGGAAAATTCCAAGGGCTGATACAAACGAAGACGCCGCGGCCGTTGAGTCTCAGCTCGTTGTGCTCGCCGGTCGGTCCCGGCAGGATCGCCGGAGCCGAGAAAAGTCGCCGCGCCTCGGCGGCGTAGTAGCGCAGGAAATCGACCGCCTCGCGCACCTCGGCGACGGCGTTCGCGACGGTCTTGCCGGTTTCGGCGATGCAGCGGGCGATGAGCTCCGGCGCATCGGCCTCGAAGCGGTCGGCGGCGCGCTCGAGCATCGATGCGCGCACGTGCACCGGCGTATCGTTCCACTCGCGCCAGGCACTCGCCGCGGCTTCGAGCGCCGCGCGCGCGTCGGCGGGCCCGGCGACGGCGACGCGGCCCGCGACGCGCCGCCGGTCGGCCGGATCGCGCTGCTCGACGACGCCGGAGCCTTCGACTCGCCGGCCGTCGACGATCGGCGCGGCTTCCCAGCCTCCGGGCTCCGTCCGCGCGAGCGCGGCGGCGAGTCGGCCGAGCTCGAGGCCGTCGGCCAGATTGACGCCGCGCGAATTCGCACGCTCCCTGCCGAACAACGCTCTCGGCAGCGGAATTCGCGGGTGCGGCAGCGATTCGACGAGCGATTCAGTGAGCTCGACCGGATCCGCGACGATCTGCTCGATGGGCACGTCGGCGCGCGTCAAACGGTTCACGAACGACGTGTTCGCACCGTTCTCGAGCAGCCGCCGCACGAGATACGGCAACAGGTCCTCGTGGCTGCCGACCGGCGCGTAGACGCGCACCGGCCGCTCGAAATGCGCGCTGTTCAGCAACTCGTCGTAGAGCTCCTCGCCCATCCCGTGCAGGCGCTGCAGCTCGAAGCGGGCCCGGGCGCCCACGTGCATGAGCCAGGCGACGGTATGCGCGTTGTGCGTCGCGAACTGCGGATAGAGGTGCGGGCTCTCGTGCAGCAGGAGCTTCGCGCACGCGAGATAAGACACGTCGGTGCTCGACTTGCGCGTGAATACCGGGTAGCCCGAAAGACCCTGCTGCTGCGCGCGTTTGATCTCGGTATCCCAGTACGCGCCCTTGACGAGCCGCACGGGAATCACGCTGCGCCGGCCGCGCGCGAGCTCCTCGAGCCAGAGCAGCACGGGCCACGCGCGCTTCTGATATGCCTGCACCGCGATCCCGAAGCCTCCGGAAGAGCTCGCGAGCGAGCGGCGTTTGAAAACCCGCTCGAAGACGGCAAGCGAGAGCTCGAGCCGGTCGCTTTCCTCGGCGTCGACCGTGAGCGCGCAGCCCGCATCGATCGCGGCGACGGCGAGCTGCTCGAGCCGGTCGGCCAGCTCTCGAACGCAACGTTCGCGCTGCGCGTACTCGTAGCGCGGATGAAGCGCCGAGAGCTTGACCGAGACGCTCGGCGCGGTCGTAATGTCCCGTGACGAGGATCGAGCCTTCAGCGCGGCGATCGCGCCGAGATACGCCTCGAAGTAGCGCTCGGCGTCTTTCGCGGTCAGCGCGGCTTCTCCGAGCATGTCGAACGAATAGCAGTACTGCGGCGCCTCGTCGGCGCGGCGCAGCGCTTCGTCGATCGTGCGTCCGATGACGAATTGACGCCCGAGGATGCGCATCGCCTGGCGCAGCGCGGCGCGCACGACCGCATCGCCGAGTCTGTCCATCAGGCGCGATAGCACGCGCGCGACGGGCTGCACGGGCAGCTCCTCCGCGCGCAACAGCCTTCCCGTGAGCAGCAACGCCCACGTCGACGCGTTGACGAACAGCGATTCGCTTGCGCCGAGATGGGCCTCCCAGTCGGCTTCGCCGAGCTTTTCCGCGATCAGCTTGTCCGCCGTCTCGTCGTCCGGGATGCGCAGCAACGCTTCGGCGAGACACATGAGCACGATCCCCTCGGACGACGAAAGGTCGTACTCGGCGAGGAACGCGTCGAGCCCCTGGGTCTTCTTGCGGCGTATCGTCTCGACCAGCGCGCGCGCTTCGCGCTGCACGGCCGCGGCCGCGCCGGCCGGCAAGCGGGCGTGCTCGAGGAGAAACTCGACGGAGCTCGTCTCGTCGGCCAGGTAGCGCTCGGCGATCGCGTTGCCCGCCGTGATCAGCGGCGGCTCGCCGGCACGGAAGATCCACTCGCGCGATACCGAGACCGTCATGGTCTCAGTGTAGCGAGTTCCGTGCCCGGCGGCGCGGCCGCGTCGTGGTCGGGACGCGCCGCGGCCCGACCCGGCTTAGCCGATCGAGCTCGGACGTCCGATGATGTTGAGGAACTCGGCGCGCGTGCGGGGGTCGGAGCGGAACTGGCCGAGCAGCTGGCTCGTGATCATCGTCACGCCTTGCTTGCGTACCCCGCGCGTCGTCATGCACTGGTGCACGCCCTCGACGACGACGCCGACCCCTTTGGGCTTCAACACGTCGTGAATGCAGTGCGCGATCTGCGCCGTCATCGCTTCCTGAACCTGGAGCCGGCGCGAGAAGGCCTCGACGACGCGCGCGAGCTTACTGATGCCCACGACCTTGCGGTCCGGGAGATAACCGACGTGCACCTTGCCGGTGATCGGCGCCATATGGTGCTCGCAGTGCGATTCGAAAGCGATGTCGCGCAGCACGACCATCTCGTCGTAGCCGTCGACCTCGTGAAACGTCCGGCGCAGGAACTCGACGGGATCGTCACGATAGCCGCCGAACCATTCCTCGTACGCGCTGACGACCCGCGCCGGCGTGCCGCGGAGCCCTTCGCGGTCCGGATCGTCGCCGATCCAGCGAATGAGCGTGCGGATCGCCTCTTCCGCCTGTTCTCGAGTGGGCTTGGTCAAGACTCGATCCTGAAGGTAATAGCCAATCGGGAAGGGAGGCCGTCGAAACGGCGACGGCAGTCTAAGGTGCCGGGCCTGAGCCCGCAACCCGCCGTTTGGTATGCTGCGCGCTCGTATGAGCGTACGGCGAATCCTCGAATCGTTCGATGCGTGGCGGCGGGAGGGCGTGCCGATCGTGCTCGCGACCGTCTACGAGACGCTCGGCTCGACCTACAGCAAGGCCGGGCATCGGATTCTCATCGCCGCGAACGGGGACTACCAGGGTCTCGTCAGCGGCGGCTGTCTCGAGGGAGACCTGGCCGAGCGAGCACGAGCGGTCGTCGCGGGCGGGGCGCCGTCGGCGGTGACCTACGACCTGCGCGACGATAGGGACGATCTGTGGGGACTCGGAATCGGCTGCAACGGGCTGATCGAGATTTTCCTGCAGCCGCTCCTGCCCGGCGAGGGCTACGAGCCGTTCGCGGCGATCGCCGACGTGCTCCGCGGCACGCGCGGCGGCGCCGCGGCGACCGTGATCGCGAGCGACCGCGACGATGCTCCGGCCGGTGCGACGGTCGTGCTGCCGCGCGGCGACGCTCCGCGCGGCTATCGCGTCGAGAGCGAGGCCGCGCTCGCACGGCTCGCCGACGGCTGTCGCGAGGTCCTCGAGACCGGCCGCGCGATACGCGTGCAGGACGGCGCGACGGACGTCTTGTATACCGTGCTCAAGCCGGTACCTCGCGTGCTGGTGCTCGGAGCGGGGCTCGACGCGGTTCCCGTTGTCGATCTCGCGGCATCGCTCGGCTGGTTCGTCGTCGTCGGCGATCATCGGCCTGCCTATCTCGAGCGCGGCGGATTCGCGCGCGCGGACCGTGTCGTCCACATCGATCCGGCAAAGCTCCCCGAGCACGTCGCGCTTGGCGACTTCGACGCGGTTGTCGTGATGAGTCATCACCTGGAAACGGACCGCAAGTATCTCGAGCATCTCTCCGTCGTGCCGTTCCGCTACATCGGCGTGCTCGGACCTCGCGCGCGCCGCGAGCGGCTGCTCGACGCGCTCGGCGCCGCCGGTGACGCGCTGCGCCCGCGGTTGAGGGGACCCGTCGGGCTCGATCTCGGCGCCGATTCTCCCGAAGCGATCGCGCTATCGATCGTCGCCGAGATGCAGGCCGTATTCTCCGGCAAATGCACGGAGACCGCGTCGATCGCGTAGCGCGCGGCGCACGCCACCTATCGCGCGGCGGAGCACGGCGCGGCCGAGGCTATACTGGCCGCATGGCGCGGTCGCGAAATCGCTTGTCAGCCGGTGTCGTCGTCGTGCGCGAGACGCCGGACGGCGCGCGCTTCCTGCTGCTGCGAGCCTATCGGCACTGGGATTGTCCGAAGGGCGTGGTCGAGCCCGGCGAGGAGCCGCTCGATGCAGCGGTGCGCGAGACGGCGGAGGAGACCGGCATCGACGATCTCGAGTTCGCCTGGGGGCACGACTATCACGAGACGCCGCCGTATGCCGGCGGCAAAGTCGCTCGCTACTACGTCGCGCGCACGAGGAAGGAGGAGATCGAGCTGCCGATTCGCCCCGAGCTCGGACGTCCCGAGCATCACGAATATCGCTGGGTCGATCTCGGCGAGGCCCTTCGGCTCACCGTGCCGCGCATTCAGTCGGCGATCACGTGGGCGTCCGGAAAGGTCATGGGCGAGTTCCGGATCGCGTAGCGGGCGAGGGCGGCACGCGGCGTTGTCGATCGGCAACGCTCAGCCGCTGCCTTCGCCGGTGAGCTCGATCGACAGGGCTCGGAGCTCCGCGCGCGCCTCGCCGTCATAGGCCTGCGCGTGGGCGCGCCCGACGTCGAGACCGTTGAAGAAGAACCCCGAACGGCCCTCGAGCTCGGGTGACACGGCGAGCTGCATCACCGCCCGCGCGCCTTCCTCGACCGTGCTGCGCGGCGCGATGCCCGCCCGCTCGACCATCGACGTGTTCATCAGCGTCGCCGGATGAAGACTGTTCGCCGTGACGCCCGAGCCCTGCAGCCGCTCGGCGAGATCGATCGTGAACATCACGAGCGCGAGCTTGCTTTGCGCATAGGCTCGCGCCGGCGAGAAGCCGCTCTCGAGCATCACGTCGTCGAAGTCGATCGGCTGCTGCGCGATCGACGAGACGTTGATGATCCTCGCGGGCGCGCTCCGCTCGAGCAGCGGCAGCAGCCGGTGCGTCAGGACGTAGGGCGCGAGATAGTTGACGGCGAAGACGAGCTCGTGACCGTCCTCGCTGAGCCGCCGCTCGTCGGTGCCGTCGGTCCAGATGCCCGCGTTGTTGATCAGCAGATGGAGCCGGTCGTGATTCGCGAGCACGGTCTCGGCGAGCCCCCGCACTTCGGCGAGCGATCCGAAGTCGGCGGCGTAGAACACCGCTCGACCGCCGGAGGCCTCGACCTCGCGCACCGTCTCCGCGCCGCGTTGCCGATTGCGGCCGTGCACGATCACCGTCGCGCCGAGGGCGCCGAGCTCCCGCGCGGCGACGCGGCCAAGCCCGTCCGTCGAGCCGGTCACGAGCGCGGTCTTGCCTCTCATCGACACGCCCTCCCATGCACTGTCGCCGCGTCGAGACGCTTCCGACTGCAAGCCCTGCTGAGCGGCGACCCTCGACGCGGCGGCTACGGCTGCGGCTGCCGTGCCCGTGATCAGCAACCGTCGTCTCGATAGTACGACCTCGTCGTGCTGCATTCGATCCTCCCCGTCCGGTGCGGCCGCCGGGAATCCCCCCATTTTTCGCTACGAAGAATCCGCGTCGCGAGATTCTTCGCGTTCGTTCGATTTTGCCAATCGTAGCGGAAATTCCTGTGGCTGCGGGAATGTCCGCGCTCGCGCACGAACGTGGCATGGATATTGCTCGAAGCGCTGGACACTTTGTGCCGTTCGAGTGGAGCGAAGACTTTCAAGGAGTGACCATGCGCAAGATAGTGACAGTGGTAGCGCTCGGCATCGCCGGGTGGGTGCTCGCCGGATGCGAGCAGCAGCAGGACACCCTCGAGCCGGCGACGGGTCTTCCGCAGAACGAGAGGGAAGGCGACTCCGACATCCAGATTGGCAGAGGCGATCCGATCGACGAGCCGGAACGCGAGCCGGCGGCACCGCCCGTCGAGCGCGAGATCGAGCCGAACGTCATCCCGGGCGACCAGGGCGCGGGCGATCGACCGCAGACCCAGCCGCAGGACCGGCCCGTCAGCCCGGAGCCGCAAAACTGATAGCACTCTGAAGCGGCGCGCGCCGCTCGAAGGAGCGGTGCGCCCGATCGAGACCGAGCGTGCGGCGCGGTAGAGTTCCAAGCGAGGGCGCTGTTGCGGAGCCTACCGGTGAAGGGAAACGGCGACACCGCGGGGCTTGCCGGCGTCATCGCCGGAAAGACGGCGATCTGCGCGGTCGGCGAAAATGCCTCGAGCCTTCGCTACCGCGGATACGACGCGTTGGAACTCGCCGAGCACGGAAGCTTCGAGGAGACCGCGTACCTGCTCCTGACCGGCGCCTTGCCGAGTCGCGCGGAGCTCGCGCGCTTCGACGCGCGCCTCGGCGCGGGGCGGTCGCTGCCGTCCGAGCTCCGCCGAATGCTCGAAGCGATGCCGGCCGAGTCGCATCCGATGGACGTGCTGCGAACCGGCTGCTCGCTGCTCGGTCAGCTCGAGCCCGAGGCGGACCGCTCGCGAGAGGTCGATTGCGCGATCCGACTCGTGGCGGCGTTGCCGTCGATGCTGCTCTACTGGCACCGATACGTCGCCGACGGAGCAAGAATCGAGACGTCCACGGACGACGAGTCGATCGCCGAGCAGCTCTTGCATCTGCTGCATGATGAAGCGCCTAGCGACGCGCACCGCAAGATGCTCGACGCGTCGCTGACGTTGTATGCGGAGCACGAGCTCAACGCGTCGACGTTCACGGCAAGGGTCATCGCGTCTACGATGTCCGATCTCCACTCCGCGGTGACCGGTGCGATCGGCGCGCTGCGCGGGCCGCTGCATGGCGGCGCGAACGAGGCGGCGATGGCGCTGATCGAGCGCTTCTCCTCTCCGGAAGAAGCGGCCGAGGAGGTTCGGCGCATGCTCGGCCGTAAGGAGCGCATCATGGGATTCGGGCATCGCGTCTACCGCACGTCCGATCCGCGCAACGCGCCGAGCAAGCGGATGGCGAAGCGCCTCGCGGCCGAGAGCGGCGACACGCGCCTTTTCGACGTCGCCGAGGCGATCGAGCGCGTGATGTGGGAAGAGAAACGGCTCTTCGCGAACGCCGATTTCTACTCGGCGTGCATTTATCGCTACCTGGGCATTCCGACGAAGCTTTTCACGCCGATCTTCGTCTGCGCGCGAGCGACCGGCTGGTGCGCGCACGTGTTCGAGCAGCGGGCAGACAACAAGCTGATACGGCCGAGCGCCGAGTACGTCGGCCCGGCGCCGCGGCCGTATCTGCCGCTCGAAGCACGCGGTTAGCTCGGCGTCCCCTTGCGCACCACGTACCAGAGATTCTGCACGTCGTGCGCGAGCTCGTTCTTCTCGATCGAGCGGAAGCCGGCGCGCGTGAGATACTCGCGCGTCTTCTCCTGGCCCCACATCGCGCCGAGCCCCTCGCCGCCCTGCGCGAGCGACACCGTCATGCAGTGCATGCACGAGATCGTGTAGAGCAACGTGCCGATCGGATGCTCCGTATCCTTGTGAACGTGGCCGGAGCCGCCGATCTCCTGCATCAAGTACACGCCGTCGTCGCGCAGCGTCCGGTAGATGCCTTTCAGCACGTTCAACGGGCGCGCCTGGTCGTGGATAGCGTCGAACGTCGTCACGAGATCGAATGCGCCGGGAGTCGCCCATTGGTCGAAGTCGCTCAGGTCGCGCACGATGAAGCTCAGGTTGTCGAGCCCCCGAGCGTTCGTCCTCGCGAACTCGATCGCATCGGCGGACAAGTCGATCCCGACGAAGCGGCTTCGCGGGAAGAGCGTCGCGAGCCTTTTCAAGATCATCCCCCGCCCGCAGCCGAGATCGAGCACGTCGATGCCGCGCTCGAGCCGTTCCACGAGACCGGGCACGAGCGGCAGGATGTGGCTCTCGAGCGACGAGAGCACGCTTTGGCCGCTGTCCTCGGCCATCACCTCGTGGAAGCGGGTGAACCGCTCGTACGGCACGCCGCCGCCGTGGCGGAAGCACTCGACGATATCCGTCTCCACGGCGCCGAGCGTCGCGATGTACTGCGCGAACACGGCCATGTTGTCGGCGGCCGCGGCGCGGGTCAGGCAGGCGGCGTGCTCCGGCGGAAGCCGGTACTGCCGCGTCGCCGGGTGGTAGGCGACGACGCCGGACGTGACCATCGCGCCGAGCCACTCGCGCACGTAGCGCTCGTTCAGGCCCGCCGCGGCCGCGATCCCCTCGCTCGTCGACGGGGCGAGGCGCGACATCGTGTCGAACAGGCCGGTGCGATGGCCGACGGAGATCATCAGGCACAGCGCGCCGTCGTTCAGCGCCTGCAGAAGTCGCTCGGCGAAGGCCTCCTTCCGGTCCGGGGCTGCGATATCCAGGGTCGAAGCGTTCATCTCGCGGGCTCCTTGGGTTCTGGCAATCTCGAGTGCGAGACAGCCTAGTCGGGCCGCGGCCGCCTGCGTTAGAGTCGTTTAGGACAAGAAGCGGACATATGTGCCATGCCGGTCTCGGGAAAGCTCGTCGTCGCCGTCCTCGCCGTGCCTGAATCGACGGCCGGCACTCTTTACGGGATGTACGAGGTGCTCGAATCCGCGGGGCGGGATTGGAGCGCCGTGACGGAGGGCGTGCTCGGCGAATCCCGGATCCGGCCGATCATCGTGTCCGCCGACGGGCGGCCGTTCCGTACGACGAACGGGCTCGCCGTCGAGCCGAGCTGCACGCTGGACGAGTGCGAGGCACCGGATGTCGTCGCGATACCGGACCTGTCGATCACGCCTTCCGAGGCCATCACCGGCCGCTACCCGCGGGAGATCGAGTGGCTCAAGCGGCTCGACGCGCGCAGGGTCACGTTCGCGACCGCGTGCACCGGCGCGTACCTCCTCGTCGAGGCCGGGCTTCTCGACGGCCTCGACGTCACGACGCACTGGGCGTACTGCGACGCGATGGCGGCGCGCTATCCCAAGGTGCACGTCCGTCGGAACCGCGCGCTCGTGGTCGCCGGCGAGGGCAGGTTCATCATGGCGGGCGGCGGATCGTCGTGGAACGATCTCGCCCTTTATCTGATCGCGCGGTTCGTCGGCGCGGAGGAGGCGATGCGCGTCGCCCGGCTTCATCTGCTCGAATGGCATCACGTCGGTCAGCAACCGTTCGCGGCTTTGACCGCGTGCGGAAGGACCGACGACGCCGTGATCGCGCGATGCCAGGAATGGATCGCGATGCACTACGAGCAGGATGCGCCGGTCGCGGCGATGGCCCGCATCAGCGGATTGCCGGAGCGGTCCTTCAAGCGTCGGTTCACGCAAGCCACGGGCATGTCTCCGCTCGAATACGTGCATGCCGTGCGCCTCGAGGAGGCGAAACACCTGCTCGAGACGGGCGAGCTTCCCGTCGACGCGATCGCGAACGAGGTCGGCTACGGGGATGCGAGCTTCTTCTCGCGCCTGTTTCGCCGCAAGGTGGGTTTGACGCCCACGCAGTACCGGCGGCGCTTCAAAGCTTTGCGAGACGCGCTCGAGCGCGGCGAGGCGGCGCGCCAGGATGACCGAATCGCCGAAGAGCGGCGGAGCGCGTGATCGGGCGTCGGGTCCAAGAGCCTTCCTTGTATTTCCTCCGGGCGAATGGAATATTGCGCCGCGGGGCGAGAGTCACGGAGCGACGAGGGGAGCCATGTACTCGAAGCCGGTAGCGCCGCTGCCGATCGGCGCGGTGCTCGACGACGGCTTCTCGCTGTATCGGCATTCGATCAAACGAGCCTTTCCGTTCGCATTCGCGTCGGCGGTCGCCGCGTCGATCGTCAATCGGTCGATGACCGACGCGTCGGTCGCCGGCGACGGGGGAGCGTTATGGCTCGAGGCGGCGGGCATGCTGCTCGCTTCCGGCGTATCGCTGTTTCTGCTCGTTCCCGTCATCGCGACGATCAAGGCGGTCCACGACGGCCATGCGTTGCGGGCCGCCGATGCGTTGCGTCTCGCGGCGCAAAGGTTCCTCCCCGTGCTCGGCGTCGCCGTGCTTTATTCATCGATGCTCTTCGTCGGCGCGCTCCTTCTTCTGGTCGCGCCCGGCGTATGGACGCTCGTTCTCTCCGTCGTCGCGGTGCCGGCCGCCGTCTGGGCGCTCGTCGCTTTCGTCTTCGCGCTGCCGGTCGTATGCGTCGAGCGCAAGGGCGTGCTCGAAAGCCTGCGATACAGCTTCGATCTCGTGAAGGGCCGCTGGTGGCGCACGGCGGCGGCGCTCACGGTCGGAGCGCTCGTCCTCTACGTCTTCATGGGATCGGCGGTCGGCGCAGTGATCGCGTTCCAAGGCGACAGTCTCGTCGTCGACGGGCAGGTGCGCTTTCCTTGGTATGTCGATGCAATCGTCCTCCCCATGGCGACCGCCGCGCTGATGCCGCTGCTGTACGCGCTGCTCGTCGCGCTGTACGCCGACGCGAAGCTGCGGCACGAGGGCGAGGATATCGCGGCGCGCATCGCCGCTTTGGAAACGTGACGGCTCGGCTCGCAGCTCTCGCCGCCGTGCTGCTCGTTTCGACGAGCGGCGCCGCCCGCGCGGACGACGAGTCGGACGGCGTGCTTCCGGCGCTCGAGGCATGCACGGACGCGCTGCACGAGCTCGCCTCGTCCCGCGGCGACCCGCCGTCCGGACGGCTCGGCGACGTCTGCGCGGAGCTCGCCGCGGAGCTCGACGATCGCGTCTGGGGCGAAGCGTTGGTATCGACGAGCGCAGAGGACCTGTCGGTCCCCGCATTCGGCGAGCTCGGCCAGCTGATCGCGCACTACGAGCGGCCGAGAAGCGATCCGAGCGGGCTCGACGTCGACGAGCTCGCGCGCATCGTCGAGTCGCTGGGCGCGCTCGAGCCGGTCGTCGAGCTCTCGCCGTGGCAAAGAATCGTGCGCTTCGTTCGAGAACGGCTCGGCCTCGACGACGACGGGAACGCCGGCGATTGGCTCGCCTGGCTGAGGCGCGTCGGCTTGCCCGAGGACTGGCAGCGCGGCATCGTCGTCACGCTCGGCATGCTCGCCGCGGTCTTCGTCATCGTCGTCGTCGCGAACGAGCTCGCCGCACGGCGCGCCGCGAGCGCGGAACGGGGAGCGGGCGCCGGAACGGCGCCGCTCGGACGCGTGCTCGGTGTCGACGATATCGAGCGTGCCGCTCCGGCGAGTCAGCCCGCGCTGCTCCTTTCGCTGCTGCTCGCGCGCCTGCGCGAACGTTTCGGCGACGCAGTGCGCGAAAGCATGACCCCGCGCGAGCTCGCGGCCGCGGTCGGCGCGCTAGGACTTTCGCGTCGCGACGATTTCGGTCTCGTCGCCGAGGCCGCGGAGCGCGTCGTTTTCGCCGGATGGCGCCCGGAGGCGGCCGATGCCGCGGTCGTGCTCGCGCGCGCTCGCGCGGTGCTCGACGAGCTCGACGGCAACGCGGTCGGGCAAGCGGCGAGGGGCCGATGAGGGAGAGGCTCGTCACCGCCTGCGGTGCGCTGCTCGCGCTCCTCGTGCTTTACGCCGCGTTCTTTCAATCGACGAGCGCGCCGGTCACTCGCCCGGTGACGCCCGAGACCGGCCGCAACGGCTACGCCGCGGTGAGCCGCTGGCTCGAGTCGGCCGGCTACAGGGTGATCAGCTTCAGGGAACGATACGACCGGTTGATCGAGCAAGAGTTCGAGCCCGCGCCCGCGTTTCCGTTCAGCGGCAACGTGCTGATCACGACGATGCCGCACTCGATTCCGGTGCGGTCCAGGGAGCACGAGCACCTGAAGGCGTGGATCCGCAGCGGGAACACGCTGCTCATCCTCGCGGCGCTAGACGATAGGCCGGAGTGGAGCCCGTCGGGCGCGGACGCGCGCTTTCTCGGCGACTTGCAGATCATGTCGGGCCTGCGGTTCGTGCCGCATCGGACGGGCAGCGCGCCCTACGCGGAACCTTCGACGGTCCCGGCCGGAACGGCCGTCGAGCTCGCGCCGCTCGAAGGGCATCCGTTGATGGAGGGCGTGTCGGCGTTACGCGGCTACTCGGACTCGCGCAGCGCGATCTGGGTACCGATCGAGCCTCGACCGTTCGGGGACGGCGATCGCGTGCTGCTCGGCATCGCGACCGAGCGGACGACGGGCGTGCACGCCGCGTGGCAGCGCGTCTACGGAAACGGGCATATCATCGTCGTCGCGAGCGGCACGCTGCTCACGAATCACGTCGTCGCCGACTCCGACGCCGGGCGATTCCTCATGAATCTGATCCGTCATCACCTCGAAGAGGACGGCGCGGTCATTTTCGACGACATGCACCAAGGGCTTTCCGCGCGATACGATGCCAGCGCGTTCTTCCGGGATGCGCGCTTTCACCGCACGCTGTGGTTCCTGCTCGGCGCGTGGCTCGTCTACGTGCTCGGCTCGAGCAATCGTTTCGCGCCGCCGATGCCGGCGTCGACGGCGCCGACGCAGCGCGATTTCATCGAGGCGGTCGCGGGGTTCATGGCGCGCCGGCTCGACGAGCGCGACGCCGCGAGGTCGCTGCTCGATGCGTGGTTCGACGAGGTGCGCCGGGCACGGGGACTCGCGAGTCGCGAGCCGCCCTGGGCGACGCTCGAAGCGATACCGACACTCGACGCGGCGACTCTCGAGCGTCTGCGGCAGCGCTACGAGGCGCTCCAGTCGGGCGCGAACGTGGACCTGGTGGAGCTGCAGAATCTGTTGAGGTCGGCGAGAGAGGCGATCGGATGACGGAGCAGGCGAGAGCACTCGAGAGTTTCCTGCAACGAGAGATCGGGCGAGTCGTATACGGCGTCGAGCATGTCGTCCACGCTTTGACGATCGCGCTGCTCGGTGGCGGTCACGTGCTGCTCGAAGGTCCGCCCGGGCTCGGGAAGACCTTGCTGGCGAACACGTTCGCGCGCGCGCTCGGCGGGAGGTTCAAGCGAGTGCAGGGCACCGCGGACCTGATGCCCGCCGATCTCACCGGGCTGCACGTCTTCAATTCCGAGACGCGCCGTTTCGAGTTTCGCGAGGGTCCGCTCTTCGCGGACGTCGTGCTCGTCGACGAGATCAATCGCACCGGGCCGAAGACGCAATCGGCCCTGCTCGAGGCGATGGAGGAACGATTCGTCACGGTCGACGGCGAGCGGTTCCGCTTGCCGGAAGATTTTCTCGTCGTCGCGACGCAGAACCCGCGCGAGTTCGAGGGCACGTACCCGCTGCCGGAATCCCAGCTCGACCGATTCATGCTCGGCGTGCGCATGGACTATCCCGCGCGCGAGCAGGAGGCGCGCATCCTCGCCGAGTACGCGTTTCCCGGCGCGGTTCAAGCGCCGATCGAGATCGAGCTCGTCGACCGTGGACTCGTCGCCGCCGCGCGAAGCGAGCTCAAGGCGGTGCACGTTTCCGACGCGCTCACGGGGTACATCCTCGACATCGTCGCCGCGACGCGCCAGAGCTCGAGCATCGCGCTAGGGCTATCGAGCCGCGCGGCGCTCGCTCTCGCGCGCGCCGCGCGCATCGAGGCGGCGCTTCGCGGCCGCGGATTCGTGATTCCCGACGACGTGAAACGCGTCGCCGCATGGGTCGTCCCGCACCGCATCGCGTTGACGCCCGACGCCGTGCTCGACGGGCATTCGGCGCGCGCGGAGCTCGAGCGAATCCTCGACGCGGTCGCGGTGCCGCGCGAAGCCGTATCCGCGTGAACCTGACACCGCTCGGCATCGTCGCGCTAGTCGCGGCCGCGCTGCTCGGCGTCGTGGGGACGTGGAGCGACGCGCTCGGATCGTTTCCGTGGTGGCGGCTCGCCGTGGCCTCGCTCGTCGTCGGCCTCGCGCTCGAGTTCGTCACGGTCCGCGGTTTGCGCGTGGATGCGCGCTGGCGCGAGGCCGCGCGGCTCTTTCTCGGCCGCGCCGAAACGCTCGAGCTCGAGCTGCGCGGCGAGACTCGGCGGAAGCTTTCGTTGCGCGCGCTGCCCGTGTTGCCCCACGGGCTCGTCCTGGCCGACGCCTCTGCGCACGACCGCACGAGCCTCGACGACGGCATCGGCGGTCCTCACGTGCACGAGCCGATCGAGCTACGTCTTCCTCCCGAAGGCTCGGCGCGCGCGCCGATCGTCGTGAGGCCGCTCAGGCTCGGCGTCCACGCGTGGCCGACGCTTCCGGTCCGCGTGCTCGGGCCGCTCGGGCTGGCGTGGTGGTCGAGACGGCTCGATCCGAGGACGACGAGTCGGGTGTTGCCGGACACGCTCGGTCGCCGTTCCGTGGAAACCGGCACGGCGGAGGCGGGCGGCGCGCCGCGGCCTCGGGTCGGCAGCGGGCGCGAGTTCGACCAGCTGCGCGAGTATCGGCCCGGCGATCCGCGCAACGCGATCGATTGGAAGGCGAGCGCGCGCGTCTCGAAGCTCATGACGCGCGTCTACAGCGAGGATCAGCATCTCGAGATCATGCTGTTGCTCGACGCGGGAAGAACCAGCCGCACCGAGATAGACGGCATGAGCCAGCTCGGCCATTACGTGAATCTCGCCGCGCGCTTCGCCGAATATTGCGCGAGCGGCGACGATCGCGTCGGGCTCGTGGTCTTCGCGGACCGACCGATTCGCGTCCTGCCGCCCAGCGCCGGCCTGCCGGGCGTCGTACGAATGCGCGGCATGCTCGCGGATCTCGAGGCCCTCGCGGTCGACTCGGATCCGATCGAGGCGGCGCTGTGCACGGCGCGCATCGTGCGCCACCGCTGTCTGGCGATCGTGCTGACGGATCTCTACGAGCCGAGCTCGATAGCCCGGCTCGCCGCGGCCGCCGCGCTGCTCGCCGAGAAACACTTGCCGATCGTCGTCGGCTTGCTCGGCAGCGACATCGCCGCGCTCAAAGGCGTCGAGGCGCGCACTTGGCTCGACCCGTACCGCGCCATCGCGGCCGACGAGATCGATAGGCAGCTCCGGGCGCACGCGGCGCGTTTGGCCGGGCTCGGCGCGCTCACGTTGACGGCGCGTCCCGCGGAGGTCGATCGAAACGTGCTCGAGCTCTATCGGCGGCTGCGGGCGCGGCACCGTATCTGAGGCTACGCCGGCCCGAGAGACTGCTCTTGTTCTCTATGCCGCGGCGCGCCCGCGGCGCTGCACGAGCCGCTCCAGCGCGCCGCTCAGCACGACGACGAGCACGCCGAGAAAGCACAGACCGATCGCGAGCCGCGCCCAGAGCGGGTAGATCGGATTCGGCGAGACGTAACCCTCGAAGAGACCCGCTCCGACGAGAAAGACGCAGCATACGACGAACAACGGGATCGTGCGTGCCGTCGCGCGGCGAAACGCTTCGGCGCGAGTCAGATGTCCCGGGCGTGCGAGCGCCTCGCCGAGCGATACCCCGCACGCGCCGGCGATCATGATGACCGAAAGCTCGACGAAGCCGTGCGGTGCGACGAACTCGAGCAAACGCACCGCGAGGCCGTGCTGCGCGGTGTAGGAGAAAACCGCGCCGAGCATCAGGCCGTTCATGCCGATGATGTAGACCGTGCCGAGGCCGTAGAAAATGCCGACCACGAGCGCAAACAGCGCGACCGTGATGTTGTTCGCGAAGATGCTGACCGCGAGCACGGACGACGGCACGACGTTGAGCAGCCCGTCCGTCCATAGCCGGCCGGCCTGCACCTGCTCGATCATCGCCTCCGACGCGAAGAGCGCGACGATCTCGGGATACTGGTTCACGAGCCACGCGCCCGCCGTCGCGCTCGCGAAGAACAGCGCGGTGATCCAGACGATATGCCACGCGAGCGAGCGCGCCGTCGCCGGCGCATCGCGCAGGAAGATCGCCGCGACGTCGTGCCCGAATCGGCTCGGGCGTTTGAACAGCGAGCGGTGCAACGTGAGATGGAGATGCTCGAGGCGGCGCGTCAGCGGAGCGTTCGGCGCCGCGGCGCGGGCGATGGCGACGTCGCGGGCGACTTCCGGATACGCGCGGACGATGCGGCGCACGTCGTCGGGGCTCGCCGACCGGCCGCGCTCCACCGCGTCGACTTTCTCGGCGACGTCGCGCCAGACCGGTAACCGGTCCTCGATCCACTTCGACGTGTCTCTCACGGCTCGCGCCCGGCCTATCCCAGCAAGCTCTCGAGCTTCTCGCGCAGCTCGAGCTCGCTCGCGTCACCGGTCGGCGTGCCGACGTTCGCGAGGAGGCGTCGCGCGAGCGCGACGCGGATATCGGGACGGAGATCCCGCCAGCGAGCGGCGAGCTCGGCGGCGAGGCTCGCGCGTTCGAGGCCGAGACGCTCGACGCCGCGCAACGGGGCGGCGTCGTCGAGCGCCGCGCCGCGATCCTCGTCGTAGACGAGCAGCGTGCCGGCCGCGATGTCGCCGATGCGCACCGACGGCCGCGTGAGCATCGCCGTGGCGAGGCCGACGCAATACGCGAAGGGTAACGAGTCGATCGGCCGGAACAGGTTGCGCACGAGAATCTGCGCCGCGGAAGGCGTGGCGCCGTCACGGCTCACGATGCGCACCCCGGCGATGCGCTTGCCCGGCGTGCGGCCGCGCATCGCGATCTCGAGCACCGGGTGATACAGCGAATACAGCAACGCGGCCGGCACGCCGAGGACGACCCACGTGCCGCCCGACGACGTCGCGTTCGCCGACGGCCGGAGAAACAGCACGGCGGCGAACATCCAGCCGAGCGCGAGGAGCGCGCGGATATGCCAGTCGATGACGAATGCATAGCTGCGGCCGCCGACGCCCGCGACACGCAGCTCGACGTCGATGCCGGTGACGGTCGGAATTCTGAGCGTGTCCATCGAGCGAGAGGTTTTCGAGCATCCTTTGTCGCGCGCTTGCTCGTCGAGTATAGAGCGGCACGCGCGGGCCGCGACAGCGACGCGGCAACGCGGTGACCGGGCCGCGCCGATTCAGTACAGTTCGGACTCCCGCGGCCGCGTTCCCCGGGGGCATCGATTGGGCTCGAGCGACAGGATCACGAAGCGCCGCAGGCGGCTCGTGTGTGCCGCCGTCGGCGCGCTGACGATGACGGGTTGCGCCTCGGTCGGCGATTCGCCGAGGGCGCCGTACGGGCTCTCGCCCGCGCTCGAGGACACGCGGAACGAGATCCCCGCAGGCCTGCCGTTCCGCATCGCCGACGCGTCGTCTTGGCGGCAGGCGATGGCGGCGCGCGGAGAATCGGGATTCGGCGAGCCCGCGCTCGAGCGAGGCAGGCTCGGGCTCTTCGACGCGGCCGATTTTCGCGTCGCGCGCGGCGATTGCGCCGACTGCGGCGTTTCCGAGCTGATCCGCTGGTGGTTCGCCGACGAGCTCGTCGCGGTGCCGGCGGGCACGCCCGCGGGCGGCGCCGCGGTGCGTCGGCCCCAAGGCATCTGGATCGGCGCGCCGTCACGGGTCTTCTCGGCGAGGCTCGCCGCCGGCGGCCGAAGGCTCGAGAGCGGCGGAAGGGGGATCGAGCTCGCGATCGTGCCGCCGCTTCCGACGAATACCGCGTATCTCGACGACTCGACGCTGCGCTACTTCGCCGCGCGGCCGCTGATCGTTCGCGGGGGCCTCGCACCCGATCGGGAAGTATTCGTCGCCCGCACGCTTTTCCCCGACGATGTTCGCATCGACCTCGATGCCGCGCCGCGGCCGCTCGCGCGCCGCGAGCTGCTCGCGACGCTCATCGAAGCGCAAGCCTCGGGCGAGGCGCAACGCGTGCTCTTCGCGCGGGACGGCGAATGGCGCGGCCGGCCGGTCGTCGCGTTCGTCTTGACCGGCGCGCAGGGCGACGACGACGGCGCTCGGGGCGGTCATCTCGCGGTCGCGACCGGAGTCGTCGGCGAACGCGGCGAGTGGCACGACTGGCTCGTGACGAACTTCTACCCGCTCGTCGAGGGCAACGCGAAAGGGATCATTCCCGCTTCGCTGCCCATCGACAACTACTTGTATGACCTAAATAGCGGGCAGCTCTTCTATCGGCCCGGATACATGCTCGTCGCCGTGCTGCGCAACGATCGCGTGGCCGCGGCGATCCAGAAGGCCCTCGACGAGACGCTGCTCGAGCTCTACTGCGGCGCGATCGAGTTCGACCGCGCGCGGCTGAACAGCACGGCGATGACGATCGACACGCTGCGCGATCTCGGCTGGCGCATTCCGGAAGTCGGGCCGACGAGCCGCATCGCGGGGCTCGTCGCGGCGCCGATCGCGGGGATCGTGCGGCGGAGCCTCGGCACGGCGCGCGCGATCTATGCGACGTTCGCCGCCGAGAAGACGCGCCTGTTGCCGCGGGTCGCGTTCGAGGTCGCGGGCCACGATCTGCTCGAGCTCGCCGCGCTCGGGAACGAGACCGACGCGCTCGACGACCTCACGCCTTTCGAGCGCATGCTCGCAGAGGACGTCGTCGGCATCGCGTTCGTGAGATTGCCGCAGGTGCCTTCCGCACGCTCGTTCGGCACGTATCCGGCGGCGTCGTTGCTGACCTACGGCACGACGCTGCTCGCGGACCCGAGACCCTACGAAGGCGCGCCGGAGGCCGCGCCGCGAGCTTTCTCGGAGCGGCTCAAGGCGGCGTGTCCCGCATCGTCGTGAAGGCGGGTCGGTTCCGGCCCGTCCGTCGAGCTTGCCGTATCCGCCGTTCCCGCTGCACCGCCGCCCTGCCTCGACGCGGTGAAGATGTCCCAGACCGCGAGGAACAGCGCGCCGATCACCGGCCCGAGCAACAAGCCGTTCACGCCGAACAGCGAAAGCCCCCCGAGCGTCGAGATCAGCACGACGTAGTCGGGTATCCGCGTGTCCTTGCCGACGAGGATCGGCCGCAGCACGTTGTCGACGAGGCTGATGACGAGCGCGCCGTAGGCGAGCAGCACGATGCCTTGCCAAACGTCGCCGGTCGCGAGCAGGTAGATGCCG
>Ga0207873_1001703_pt1 | contig 20089 bp, 19 predicted proteins | sample BGWIniCompost_FD_187373 | JGI IMG/M metagenome (GOLD analysis project Ga0207873, IMG submission 187373) | Cellulose adapted compost microbial communities from Newby Island Compost Facility, Milpitas, CA, USA - BGW Initial Compost (SPAdes)... ...
GTACATCAGCCGGTTGCGCAAGAAGCTGGAGCGGGACCCGGCGGCGCCGGAGTACCTGCACACGGTGCGGGGCGTGGGCTACGTCTTCCGCCCCGCGCCACGACGCGCCAACGTCGTTGCCCTGCCGTCAAGCGTCGGCGTCAACGGCCACGTGGAGGACTTCATCCAGTCAATCGGCTGACGGCCGCCTGCCGGCAGCTCAGGACGCGGAGCCGGTCCGACCTATCGGCGGCACAACCAGTTGCCCGGCGACACCGGTTCGGCCATAATCGGTCCGGGTGAGGTGGTGCCCCGGCAGGGTCGGCTTTGCCTGCCGCGCCGGGGCTGTGGGACTGGTTGAGGAGGATCGTTCTTGATTAAGAAGATTTGGGTGCCGGCGGTCATCCTTCCGGTGATCATCTGCGCCTTCATCTTCCTGATGATCGTCGGGATCGGTGAGTCCCTGCTCTTTACGTCGATCGAGATTTCGGGTGAGGCGGCCGTCGCGCTGGGCGTGTCGCTCCTGACGATCATCGCTGGGGTGTCGTGGTTCGTGGCCCGGCGGGTCGACGAGTAGCTCCGGAGGGGGCGCCCGCATGACGGCCCTCCGCGGCAAGGTCGCGCTGATTACCGGCGCTGGCAGTGGCGTCGGTCGCGCGACCGCCCTGCGGCTGGCGCGGGAGGGCGTAGGCGTCGGCTTGCTCGGCCGGCGTCCTGAGCCGTTGCAGGAAACCGCGACCGCGGTGCGCCGCATCGGCGGGCAAGCGGTCGTGCTCCCGGCCGACGCAGCGGACGAGGTGGCCGTGGGCACCGCGGTGGCACAGCTCGCGGGCGATCTCGGCGGTATCGACGCCCTGGTCTACAGCGCCGGGGTCGGCCTCTACGGGCCGGTCGAGCACTACTCGCTCACCGACTGGCAGCAGACATTCGCCACCAACGTCACGGGCCTCTTCCTCTGTGCCCGAGCCGTGCTGCCGTTCCTCCGGCGGCGTGGCGGCGGCCACATCATCGCCATCTCCTCCGGCGCCGGGCGCCGCGGCTACGCCAATCTGGCCGCTTACTCCGCCTCGAAGTTCGCCGTCATCGGCTTCATGGAATCCCTGGCCGAGGAGGTCGGGCCGGACGGGATCAAGTGCAGCACGATCCTGCCCGGCAGCATCCTCACCGACTTCGGCCCGAGCACGCGCGCCGAGAAGCGCGCGAGCGGGAAGAAGTACCTCGACCCCGAGGACGTGGCCGACGCGATCCACTACCTCCTGACCCAACCCGACCACGCCTGGGCTCAGCAGATCAACCTCTGGCCGTTCTGACCCCGAGCGCACTCCGTGCGTGGACAAACCACATGCGGGCGAATGCGCATGGCTTCGGAGTGCGGCGACCTGAGCCGCCGCGTTGGTATGGCGCGGCATCAGCCGCGCTGGGAACTGAAGGGGCTGGGGACGCGGCGCCGGGCGGGGTCCCGAATCGGCTCTGCCTGTGTGTGGCCATCGCAGCCCCTTCAGTGGGCTTTCCCGCTATTCAGCCCGGGGGTTTACCCCCGGGCCCTCACCGATCGGTGGACACTTATCATCTGGGTCTGAGTCCTGCTGCGCCCCAGCCCGCTTTAGCGGGCTTCGCCTTGTCAGCCCGGGGGGTTACCCCCGGGCACGTGCTATCAGACCGGCGTTCAGCCCCGGGCACATGCCGACTTCTGAAAACAGAAACCCCCGGCGGGGATCCCCGCCGGGGGTGAACTGTTCGGCTGGAACGCTACGCCGCGTTGGCAAGCTGGATCAGGTCCGACTTGCGCAGCTTGGCCAGCGCCTCCTTCTCGATCTGGCGTACCCGCTCGCGGCTGATGCCGTAGTACTCGGCAATCTCCGCCAGCGTCTGCGGCTGCTGGCCGCCGAGGCCGAACCGCAGCGTCAGGACGCCCCGCTCGCGCTCGCTCAGGCTCTCGAGGCTGCGGCGGATCTGATCGCGGATCGCGCTGGTGACCGCCTGGTCCACCACCTCGTCGCTGGCGGGATCAGGCAGCAAGTCGCCGATGGTGCTCTCTCCATCCTCGCCAATCGGCTTATCGAGGGACGAGGTCCGCGGGATCGCCGACCGGGCCTGCTCGATGCGCTCGACGTCGAGGTCGAGGGCCTGGGCCAACTCCTGGTCGGTGGCGGGCCGACCATGCAACTGCTCGAGCTGCGCCTCCGCCCGGCGCACCTTCGAAATCAGGTCATGCATATGCACCGGGACGCGAATGGTCCGGCTCTGGTTCGCCACGGCGCGGCCGATCGCCTGCCGGATCCAGAAGGTCGCGTAGGTGCTGAAGCGATAGCCCAGCTCCGGGTCGTACCGCTCAACCGCGGTCATCAGACCGATATTGCCCTCCTGAATCAGATCGATCAGGGGCAGCCCACTGGTCCGATACTTCTTGGCGATCGACACGACCAGGCGCAGGTTATGTCGGATCAGCTTCTCCCGAGCCGCCTTGGCACGCTCGATAATCTGATGCAGCTCCTCCGAGTCCTCACCGGCCTCGAGCCGCTTGCGCGCCTCCAGCCCGGCGCGAACCGCCCGGGAATACTCGATCTCTTCACGGTGCGTTAGGAGCTGGTGCCCACCGACGTCGCGAAAGTAGCGATAGACAGCGTCGCTGGTGGCCTGGTCGATGAGGTCCGCCGACTCATCGACGACGTCCCGAACCTCGGCCTCTTCCGCCAGCCGCTCCAGTTCGTAGGTGTCCTGGATCGCTCGCTCCGTCATGTGACTCCTTGATTCTGACACTTCACACATCCGCTCCGCGCTTTCGGACCAGACCTGCCGCCCGGTCCGAAAACCTAGATAGTTTAGCACACACCCGTTGCTATGTCAAGAACGCACAACGCCCCAAACGGATGCGGGGGACGCATCCGGTGCCAGAGCCGGTGCGGCTACGTGTTGTTGGTGGAGGAGTCGCGGAGCGACATGACTACTTGGAGATGATGCCCTCCAGTGTGTTGGCGAGATCCTCTCCACGGTCGGCGACATCCTCCAGGCGGTGGTAGAGCTCTTCCCAGCGGATCTCCTTGATGACCGAGGGGATATCGTGGACGTCGGCGTAGAGTTCGGCCAGCGCGTCGCTGAGCGCGTCGTCGGCTTCGTCCTCCAGGCGGTTGATCTCGACGATGTAGGTCATAATCTCGCGCCGATGATTGTCCTGCGCGAGCAGGTTCATCGCCGCGGCGATCGCGGTGCCCTGCTCCGCGATGATGCGCCCGAAGAGCCGCGCGCGCTCGGTGGGGCGGTCGATCTTGTAGAGCACGAGCCGACCGGCGGCGGCGGTGATGTAGTCGATGAAGTCGTCCAGCGCCGCAGCCAGCTCGCGGATGTCTTCGCGGTCGAACGGGGTCAGGAACGTGGTGTCGAGCGCCGTGAGGACGCGATGGGTGATCTCGTCGCCGCGATGCTCCAGATCCTCCAGCCGGCGCACCCGATCCGGGACGTCGGTGAAATCATCGAGGATATCGCTCAGGCCCTGCGCAACCTCACGCGCGTTCTCGGCCCCCTCTTGGAAGTACTGGAAGAACCGTGTGTCTCGCGGGAGGAGTCGCACCATCCGGTCCCGCCCTCACCCTCTCTCGCTCCTACCCCGGCTGGGGTGCGGCCTGTCTTTCAGAAGTCTACCGCACATTGGTGGCCGTGCCTCGCCGATGGCCACCCGGGCCGAAGACTTGCGACTACATCGGGCACGACTCTGCGCGAACCGAAAGCGGCGCTGCGACATGATGAGCAATTGACACCTGGACACTCTCGGACTATGCTCGGAACGAGCGACGCGACAACCGAATAGGGCGCTCGGCCAAGCCGCGCCCGCGCGGACAGGAGGTGTCGTCATGTGGAAACCGGAGCCGGCACTCCCCGACTTGCATTTCCTCCTCGACAGAGCGGGTCTGACGCGGGAGGCGCTGCTGGCACAGTACCGCCAAATGTGCCTGATCCGCGACTTCGAGGAGTTGATCGCCGAGCGCTACGCCATCGGCAAGACGCCGAACTTCAACATGGCAGCGGGGCCGATCCGCGGCGAGATGCACCTGGCCGTGGGACAGGAGGCGGTCGCGGTCGGCGTCTGCTCGTTGCTCACGGATGCCGATGCGGTCGTGAGCACACACCGGCCGCACCACCACGCGCTGGCCAAGGGCATCGACCCCGGCCGCCTTGCGGCCGAGATCTTCGGCAAGAACACCGGGTTGTGCCGCGGCAAGGGCGGCCACATGCACCTGTTCGACGCCGAGAAGAACTTCTCTTGCAGCGGCATCGTCGGCGCGTCCTACCCACAGGCTGCGGGGGCGGCCTTCAGCTTCCGTGCCCAGGGGCAGCCGAACGTCGCGGTCGCCTTCTCCGGCGAGGGCGCAGCCAACCACGGCACCTTCAGCGAGACGCTGACAGCCGCGGCACTCTGGCAGTTGCCGCTCGTGATCGTGATCGAGGACAACCTCTACGCCGACTCGACGCCGAAGTGGGCCGCGCTGGCAAGCACGCACCAGTCCCACCGAGCGCAGGCGTACAACGTCCCGGCCTACCTGGTCGACGGCATGGACGTCATCGACGTCTACGCCGCGGCGAAGCGCGCCATCGAGCGGGCGCGGGCGGGCCACGGCCCCACGGTGATCGAGGCGGTCTGCTACCGCTACCGGGGTCACTTCGAGGGGGACGGCGAGGACTACCGCACCCGCGAGGAGGTCGAACTCTGGCGCACGCTCGACCCGATCGAGCGGCTGGGTAAGCGCCTAATCCGGCTGGGTTGGGCCGACGACGCGACGCTGGCGGGGCTGCGCGAGGAGGCAGCGCGTGATGCGGCGCAGGCGATTGCCTTCGCCGAGGAGAGCCCGCTGCCCGAGCAGCGTGAGGCGCTGATGGGGGTGTTCGCATGAGCGCACGAACGATGAAAGGCATCGCCTTCGCCATCGCGGAGGCGATCGACCAGGAGATGTCCGGCAACCCCAAGGTCGTCGTGATGGGCGAGGACGTTACCTACTGGGGCGCCGTCTTCGGCTTCACCATGGGCCTGCACCAGAAGTACGGCCGCGAGCGGGTGATCGACACTCCGATCACCGAGCAGACATTCATGGGCATGGCGGTCGGCGCCGCCGCGACCGGGATGCACCCGGTGGTGTCGCTGATGTTCGTTGACTTCCTCGGCGCCGGCTTCGACCAGATGTACAACCACATGGCGAAGAACCACTACATGTCGGGGGGCCAGTTCGCCATGCCGGTGACGGTCCTCACCGCCATCGGCGGCGGCTACGGCGACGCCGCGCAGCACTCGCAGGTCCTCTACGGCCTCTTCGCCCACGTCCCCGGCTTCAAGGTCGTCGTGCCGTCGACCGCCTACGACGCGAAGGGGCTGACGCTGACCGCGCTGCGCGACAACAACCCGGTGGTGATCTTTGGCCACAAGCTCCTGACCGGGCTGCCGTTCCTCCCGTTCGAGGGCGAGGAGGAGACGGTGCCGGAGGAGCCGTACACCATCCCCTTCGGGCAGGCGGCCGTCCGCCGTGAGGGGAGCGACCTGACCATCGTGGCGGCGGGCGTCATGGTCCCGCGCAGCCTCCGTGCGGCCGAGCGCCTGGCTCAGGACGGCATCGACGCTGAGGTGATCGACGTGCGCACCCTGGTGCCACTCGACACCGACACCCTGGTCGCCTCGGCGCGCAAGACCGGCCGGGTCCTCATCGTGGACGAGGATTACCAGAGCTACGGCATGACCGGGGAGCTGGCCTTCCGCATCCAGGCCGCGGCCTTCGACGCGCTCAGGGCGCCGATCCGCCGGCTGGCGGTGCCGGACGTGCCGATTCCTTTCTCCGAGCCGCTGGAGTCGGCGGTGATTCCCGGCGTCGACCGCATCGTGGAAGAGGCTCGGGCGCTGGCCGGGGCACAGGTCACGGCGGATTGACCCGCGACGGGTGATGTGAGGGATCCCGCGCGGTGGTTGGGGTCCGGGGGTAAACCCCCGGGCTCACAATGAAAGCCGGCTAGAGCGGGCTGAAGGAAAATGGGCTAACACCCCGGTGTTGAGCGCCGACCGGGCGGTTAGTGCCCGGGGGTAAACCCCCGGGCTGACACGGCGAAGTCCACTGAAGGGACTAGGGACGCTGGGCCTGTCCGGAGGCTGGATCGGGTCAGCCCGGGTGTACGAGATGGAAGCCCCTTCAGTGGGCTTACCCATTATTCAGCCCGGGGGTTTACCCCCGGGCACGGACCACGCTGCGGAGATCCTCTCACCACCCGGTCGGTTCATGACCCCCAGCCCGCTTTAGCGGGCTTCGCATTGTGAGCCCGGGGGTTCACCCCCGGGAACGTGCCGGCCGCGTTCCCCCGACAAAGGCACCTCGTGCCCTCAATCCCCGGGCACGGACCACGGCGCGGAACCCCTCACCACACCGGACGCGTTCATCACCCGTTCCCACTGCCTATGCGCCCGTGTGACCCGCGTGGTACCCTGCGTGTGGAGACACGCGTTGATCAACGAGGAGCGATCGCCCCGGACGGTGCGGGGCGGGCGATGACGGAGGCTGGCGATGGAGAGCGCGGCACGAGTGGCGGATCGGCCGGATGAGGCGACGCTCAACGCGATCCGGGTTACGGTCGACCGGCTGCGGGCCGCGGTGGAGCAGGTCATCGTCGGCAAAAGGGCGGTGATCGACCGGCTGTTGGTGGCGATCCTCGCCGAGGGGCACGTGCTGATCGAAGACGTTCCGGGGATCGGCAAGACAAAGCTCGCGCGCTCGCTCAGCCTAGCCCTCGGCGGCACCTTCCACCGCATCCAGTTCACACCGGACCTGCTCCCATCCGACGTCTCCGGCTCGCTCGTCTTCGACCAGCGCAGCGCGACGTTCACCTTCCACCCCGGGCCGGTCTTCGCCAACGTCGTCCTTGCCGATGAGATCAACCGCGCCGGGCCACGCACGCAATCGGCACTCCTCGAGGCGATGGAGGAGCGGCAGGTGACGGTCGAGCGGCAGACCTACCCACTGCCCCGCCCCTTCCTCGTCGTCGCCACGCAGAACCCGGTTGAACTCGAGGGAACCTTCCCGCTGCCGGAGGCGCAGCTCGACCGCTTCTTCCTCAGCACGGCCGTCGGCTACCCGGAGCGCGAGGACGAGCGGGACATGCTGCGGCGCTTCCGGGTGCATGACCCGCTGGCCGAGGTGCAGGCGGTGACCAGCCCGGAAGAGATCACGGCGATGATCGGCACCGTGCGCCGGGTGTACATCGGCGCGGCCGTGGAAGACTACGTGCTGGACATCGTGCGCCTCACCCGTTCCCACGATGAGATCGAGCTGGGCGCCAGCCCGCGGGCGGCGCTGGCGCTGGCCCGCGCGGCGCAGGCGACCGCGGCAATGAACGGGCGCGGCTTCGTCATCCCGGATGACGTGCGGGCGATGGCGCTGCCGGTGCTGGCTCACCGGATCATCCCGGCCGCGCGCGTCGAACTCCAGGGCCGCACCAAAGAGGCGATCCTCAGCGACCTGATCGCCCAGGTCCCCGTGCCGGTCGAGGAGGAGACCGAGGCGTGACGCGTCATACGTGAAGCGTCATCCGTCATCCGCCTTTGTGCATGCTGACCGGAGACAAGAGGACAACACCGATGACAGAGCACGGAACGCGGAACACGCAATAGGCAGCACTCGTCACGATTGACGCATGACGCATGACGTATGACGGATGACGCATGACGCCTGACGACGGGTCTCGCCCCGACACCGGCTGGAAGGATCCAGAGCGCATCCGCTATCTACTCAGCGGGGCGGTGGCGCTGTTCCTGGTGGCGGCGCTACTGCGCCAGCCGCTGCTGGCACTGCTGGCAATGGCGGTGGCGCTGGCCATCGGTGTGGCGCTTCTCTGGCAGCGGTACGGTCTGCGACACGTGCGCTACACCCGTTCCTTCTCCCGCTCCCGCGCCTTCCCCGGCGAGGAGGTGCTGCTGGAGATCACCGTCGAGAATGCCAAGCTCTTGCCGCTGCCTTGGCTGGAGGTAGAGGACCAGTTCCCCCAGGGGCTGGAGTTCCCCGGCCTGTCGCTGGAGCCGTCGCCCACGCCCAAGATCGATATCTTCCGCACGTTCTTCGCTGCGCGACCCTACGAGCGCGTCCGCCGCCGCTACCGGGTCGTCTGCGAGCGGCGGGGTTACTATCGCTTCGGCCCGGTGGATCTCAGCACTGGCGACGTCTTCGGTTTCGCCACCTGCCGCGGGTCGCTGGAGGTGGTCGATGCTCTCATCGTCTACCCGCGCGTGCTCCCTGTGACCGCGTTCGGCCTGCCGGCCAAGCAGCCGTTCGGCGACGAAAAGCCGGTCAAGCCGCTGCTGGAAGACCCGCTGCGCGTGGCCGGGGTGCGCCCCTACGTTCCGGGCGATCACCCCCGCCGGGTCCACTGGCGCGCCAGCGCCCGGACGGGCACGCTGCAGTCCAAACAGTACGAGCCGAGCGCGTTGCCGACGCTGGCGATCTTCCTCGACGTCAACACGTTCGAGCACTTCTGGCAGGGGATCGACCCGGAAGCGCTGGAGCTGGCGATCTCAGCCGCAGCCTCGCTCGCCGCGCATGGGCTGGAGGAGCGGCGCCAGGTCGGGCTCTACGTCAACGCCCCGCTGGTTGGTGGGCAGCGCTCGGTCCGCCTGGCGCCCAGCCGGCACCCGGCGCAGTTGGGGAAGATCCTGGAGGCGCTCGCGCTGCTGATCCCCTACACCGGCTTCCGCGTCGAGACGCTGCTTGCGAACGAGGCGCGGCGACTGCCCTGGGGTGCGACGGTCGTGGTCATCACCGGCTACGTTACCCCGGCGCTGGAGGAGACGCTGGCGCGGCTCTACCGCGCGGGGCACGCGGTGGCTCTGCTCGCGTTCGGTGAGCGGGCGCCCGATCTCCCTGCGCGCCCCGGCTTTACGGTCCACCGCTTCGGTCCGGAGGTATCGCTTGAGCGCATGGCTGCGTTCCGCCTGGGTTGATCTGCTGCTGTCGGGGCTGGTCGCGGCGGTCGAGGTCGCGGCCATCGCGCCGTGGCTGCACCTCCTGGCCGGCATGCTCGGGCACCCGGGCGCGACGGTCCCCGCGCCGCTCGGGATCGCCCTGGCCGGGCTGGTGGCCTTCTGGTCGGCGCGCGGCTTCCTCAGCAGCGGCTGGGACATCGCCGCCGCGCGGCTGCTGAGCCTCGGCCTCTGGCTGGCGCTGGTGATCGTCTGGCTGGGCCTGGCCGGTGCCGGCCTCGCGGCGCCCCTAACCCTGATCGACGGCCTCGTGAGCCGCGACGGTGCGGTCTACGCTCTCCTCGCTGTCGCCGGGCTGGCCTGGTGGCGCGGCATCGCCCTCGGCGTGCACCCCGACCCCTTCTCGCCCGGGTCCGCGCGGGGCCTACTCGAACGCGGCATCGCCCTGCTGGTCGTCGCGTTGATCGTGGCGGCCGCGACCGGCGGCGAGGCTGGGCGGAACGCGCTCGCATCCGCTGCCACGGCGGTGCCGGTGGTGCTGATCGGTGGGCTCGTTGCGGTAGCGGCGGCGCAGGAGCGGGTGGTGCGGGCGCGCGTCCGTGAGGGCGGCGCAGGCTGGATCGGGGCCGGCGCGGCGCTGGCGGTCGGCATCGTCCTCCTGGCGCTGCTGCTCGCGGGTGTGGCCGGGCCGGACGTCTGGCGTCAGGTGCTGCGGCCGCTCCTCCTCGTGTTCGAGGCGCTCGCGACCGGGCTGATTTGGGTCATGACCGCGGTCGCCTACCTTTTCTTCCTGGCGCTGACGCCGCTGATCTGGCTCGTCCGCGCCCTGGTCGGGGAGCGCGAACAGCCGCAGGAGGGGCAGTCCCCCGGCCCGCCGCCGCTGCCGGAGTTCCAGGAGCAGGCGCGGAACGCGCTGCCCCCGTTCATCGGCACGGCGCTGGAGATCCTGCTGATCGCAGGTGCTCTCGCCGCCGGGGTCTGGCTGGTGCTGCGCACGCTCCGCCGCTTCCGGCCCGAGCGGACCGACCAGGCGCTGGACGAGGTGCGGGAGAGCGTCTGGTCACGGGAGCTGGCGCTGGCGCAGCTCCGCGGCTGGCTGCGGGGGCTGGGCGCAGCGCGCGGCGGGCGCCGCAACGGTCACTACGACCTCGACGCACCCCCGACCAGCGTGCGCGAGGCCTATCGTCACCTGCTGGTCCTCGCCGCCCGCGCCGGCCTCCCCCGCCGGCCCACCGAGTCCCCCGGCGACTACGCCGCCCGCGCCGCCGAGGCGTGGCCGTCGGCCGGCGAGCCGCTGGCCGACCTCACTCAGCGCTACCAGATCGCCCGCTACGCCGACCACGAAACCCCCGCCGACCTCACCCACGCCCGCGCCGCCTGGGAGACGCTGCGGGAGAGGGTGGAGCGGGGTGAGCGTGACGGCTCGTAGGCTACGGGCGCAGAAAATCCCCCTTGCGGACGCTCTCAATGGTGAGGCCGAGCAGCTCAGCTGCCTCCACGAGCCCTGTGTCGTCCGGGTGGATCGTCTCCGTGGGACACGGGTGGTGGACCATGCGTGTGTCGAAGATCGCCCAGCATTCCCAGTCCGGGTTGAGGCGGGAGGGATAGCGAATCCCGGCATAGAGCGGGTTACCCGCCTCGTCTACCTGCTCGTAGACGTACCGTGCGCAGTCCTGAGTGAAGCGCCGCTGTCTGCTCGTGATCGTGCTGAGATCGATGTCGTCGATTCCCAGTTCGGCCGCACGCTTTGCCAAAGCTGTGCGTAGGTGCGTCATCGTCTGGGGTGCGGCAAGGTCGACGAACCGCAGTGAGGGATCGAGGTATGTCACGCCGACGCGGCGTCTCAGACGCCAGTCGCTCGGAACCAAACCTCGTCGGGGGTCCTCAGGATCCACTACTCCCCGCAGTGTCTCCACAAGCGGTTCATCATCAACAACATCATCGACATCGGCGAGTTGCGCGATAAGCTCCAGCGACGGACGCATCCGGGCAATCGTCTCGCCGAAGGCAGCCGCTCGTTGTGTTGCGCAGTAGATGGTACGGAAGCGCTCTGACTCGGGAATCCCAACCAGGGCGCCGGGATCGTCGAATCGGTTCCCGAATGTCCCGTCGTCGTCTGCATATTCCCATGGCGGTGGCGCGAACGGGTCGGCGCCGCGCGCAACCCGGTAAACGGGGGTGTCGGGCGGCGGGACCGCAACGAGTTGGCTAACCACCGACCACAAATGCCCGCGCCGCGGCCAGGGCCTCGCGGAGTTGCCCCTCGCGGATGACCTCGGCTGGAGAGCGATCGTCGAGCTGGGGGTTGAGCCCAATAAACCAGGCCTTGACGGTCTGCGGCGAGTCGTGGAGCAGCAAGAGCTGGGCGATCTCGTAGGCCGTCCGGAGGCGCTGCTCGGTCTCGTGCTCGCGGATCTCCGTGACTTCACCGTTCGCCCAGCGGGAAACGGTCTTCCCGTCCTTGACCCCCGCGATGAAGGCCGTCAGCCGGCGTGAAAGTACCTCCTGAAGTAGCCCGGCAACCTCAGTTAGTGGAGCCGCGACGGCCTGTCGATGAACCTGCGTGATCGGGTCACTTGCGGTGTTGATGGCTGTCATGACCGCTTCCTGTCTCTGCTATGCCTCTCCTATGCCCCGCCGATGCCCTCTCTATGCCCCAACTATACCTCATGGGTACCGTACGTCAAGTGTCGCTGGTTGCCCCTGGTTCCGGTCACATCCGCACGACGACCCGGCCGCGGACCTCGCCGCGCAGGATGGCGGAGAGGGTGGCCGGGAGGTCGGTGAAGGGGATCTCCTGGGTGATCGGGTCGAGCAGGCCGGCGGGTTTCCAATCCGTGGCGAGGTGCTGCCAGATCTCGCGGCGTAGATCCATCGGGCACTCGACGGTGTCGACCCCGGCCAGTGTCACGCCGCGCAGGATGAAGGGGAAGACGGTCGTCGTCACCGCCGCGCCGCCGGCGACACCGCAGAGAGCCACTGTGCCGCCGTATCGAGTCGTGCGCAGCAGGTAGGCGGTGGTCGCCCCGCCGACCGGGTCCACGGCGCCGGCCCAGCGCTGGCTCTCCAGCGGGCGCGTGCTCTCGGCCGACGTCTCCTCCCGCGGCAGGATCTCCTGGGCGCCGAGGCTCCGGAGGTAGTCGTGCTCGGTCGCCTTGCCGGTGCTGGCGGCGACGTGGTAGCCGAGCTGGGCCAGGATGGAGACGGCGATCGAGCCGACGCCACCGGTGGCGCCGGTGACCAGCACCGGCCCCTGCTCCGGCGTGACGCCGTGCTCGCGCAGGCGGTGCACCGAGAGCGCGGCGGCCAGCCCGGCGGTGCCCAGAGCCATCGCCTCTTTCGTCGTCAGGCCCTCCGGGAGCGGGAGGACCCACTGGGCGGGGATACGCGCGTACTCGCTGTAGCCGCCGAAGTGTGAGACGCCGATCTCGTAGCTGGTGGCCAGCACCTCATCGCCGGGCTGGAAGCGAGGATCCTGCGACTCCACCACTGTGCCGGCCAGATCGATCCCCGGCACCATCGGGTAGCGGCGCACGACGCGCCCGGTCGGGATCACCGCGAGTCCGTCCTTGTAGTTCACGCTGGAGTAGGCCACGCGGATGGTCACCTCGCCCGGCGGCAGGTCGTCCGGGCGCAGCGTGCGGAAGTCGACGGAGACGTCGTCCCCGTCCTTCTCGACGTACAGGGCGCGGAACTCGTTGGGGATCGCGGTCATTTCAGTTTCCTTTCCTTGCTCGGGAGCGCCGGCATTCCTGGCGGGGTGCGACGGGGGCCGGGAAGGACGCCGGCGCTCCTGGGTTCGTCACGGCCCGATGGTCAGCCGGGCGACGACGGGGCGATGGTCGGAGGCGCGGCTGTCCAGGATCTCGATGTCGCGCAGCTCGATGCCGGTGGTCGCGAGGATGTAGTCGATCCGGCGGTGGTCCTCCGAGGTCCACGCCTCCGGCCCGAGCACCTCTCCGAGGTCGACGAACCCGGCCTCTGCCAGCGCCTGGAGCACCTCGCTGTCCGGTTCGGCGTTCAGGTCGCCCAACAAGAGGGCCGGTGTCCGCCCGCCCCAGAAGTCGATCAGCTCCGTCACCTGGGTCATGCGCACCTGGCCTGCCTCTGTCGGGTCATCGAGGTGGGTGCCGAAGACCCAGAGGTCGCCGCGCTCGGTTGCCAGCCGTACGCCGATGACGCCGCGCTTGAGATTCTGCGTGGTCGTGTACTGGCGGTGGGCGACTTCCAGGATCGGGGCGCGGGTCAGGATCGCGTTGCCCCAGATCCCGTCGTCGGCGTTTGTGCCGAAGACGTAGGGCATCCCGAGCCGGTGGCTGAACCAGCGCAGTTCGTCCACCCCGCTGGAGACGAGCCAGCCGCGGCTGACCTCCTGGAGCACGACGACATCGGGGTGGACCTCTTCGATCGTGCGGGCGAGTGCGTCCAGCGCGAAGTAGTTGTCGATGGAGAATCCGTTCTGGATGTTGTAGGTGATGACGGTGATGTCGGGGCCGAGCGGCGGACCGGCGGTCACGTCCTCGGTGCCGAGCCAGGACCAGCCGCAGGCGAGCGTGAGCAGGCCGGCGATGCCGAGCGTGACGGTTGGCAAGGCCGACACGCGGGCCGGTGGGCGATGCGCGCGCGGCGCCGCAGCGGCAATCGCTCCCGCCGCGAGCAGCAGGACGGCGGGCCAGATCAGGCCCGGCCGGCCGGAGAAGGTGTAGTAGGCGAAGATGATCCCGACCTGCAGCAGCATCCCGCCGGTGAAGGCCGCGGTGTCGGCCCGGAGGCTCGCCCGCTCGCGCGGCGTGGGCGCGAGGAGCGCCAGCGTCACCAGCGGGAGGCTTGCCGCGCCGGTGGTCACGAGCCCGGCCCCGACCAGCGCCCACCCCTCGGCGTTCCATGCCAGCCAGAAACCGACCGCGACGACGATCGCCAGCACGGCCGCGCTGCTCAGGCGTGACCGGCGCTCACTCTGGCTCGCGACGACGCCGCTCACGACCAGCCCAACGATCGCCCCGAGCGCGAGGGTGGCGCCGGCGCCGGGAAGGTCCAGATCGAGCCGCGTCTCGGCTACCCCGAGGTTGCCGATCTGCAGGTGGAACAGGGCCAGCGCCGGGCCGATGGCTAGCAGCGGGAGCGCCGCGCCGGGCGTCGGTGTGTCAGACGCCGCCCGTGCCACGGCGACCGCGCTCCAGAGCAGCGTAAGTAGCAGGACCACCGTGACCACGTGGGCGCCGGGGCCGGGCAGCCAGGGGAGATCGACCGTGCCCCTCGCGATGCGGATGCCGAGGTCGAGCGCCAGACCGGCGGGCAGGCCGAACGCGACGGCGCGACGGTCAAGGGTGATGAGGCTCAGCGTGAGCCAGCCCCAGGCGATGATCGTGGCGGCACCGAGCACGAGCCGGGGGACCGGTGCGTCCCAGAACTGGAGGAGCAGCCGCGCCAGGGCCAGCGCCCCGGCTGTGCCGAGAAGCGCCTGCCGTGCTCCGACCACACGGATCAGCGGGCCGCCGAGCCCGACGCTGAGGAAGACCCCCACCGCCACGGCGGCCAGGGTTCCCCGGTTGGCCTGGTCGATCACGAAGACCATGTAGGAGACGAAGACCCGCATCGCCCCGACCATGACCGTGGTCGCCAGCGCTGCCAGCACCACACCCGCAAGGAGCGAGCGCTCCGGGCTCGGCGCTGAGCTCCGGAGCGACCGGGGAGTCAACGTCGCGGTCATTCCAGCTCCTTCGTGATGCGAGAGGGTGGCCCTCGCCTCCGTCCCCGCTCCCAGCTCTGGGAGAGGGACGCAACCATGTTATCCCGGCACGAGCCGCAGGCGGTGCGGTGGAGGGCTCCATTCCCCTTCACCCCTCCGGCACCTCGCGGACGGGGCGATTCCACTCCGATGTCGCACCATTCCGCTTCGGTCGGAATGACGTGATGCATTGTAGCGCGGGTGGCGACAAATCGGGTGTTCGCATCCGTCAGCGGAGGACGCTGACCCACCAGCGTGGGCTGTGCACCGGCACCCACTCGCCGCTCCGGTACTCGTAGGTGGCTTCGTGGCGGTCGGGGAGCGGTCCGGTGTCGATGGCGTCCTCGATCGTTCGGAGCGCGGCGTCGAGCAGGTCCGCCTCGCTGGGCGGCGTGCCGTCGAGCGTGTCGAGCAGCGAGTACATGAAGGCGAAGACGGCCACGCCGCCGCTTGGAGGTCGCACCAGGAACGAGGCGATCTTGCCGAGCAGGACCGGCGTGAACTCGAACCCCGGCTTGCGGCGCCAGATCGCGTGTCCGCGGTGGTCGGCGACGTGCTCATGGGTCGGCAGCACCATGGACTCCTCTCCGGTGAACCAGGCCCCCTCGGAACGATCATCCCGCGGGGTGGCCCGAAGTCGCTGGCGATCTCAGGTGATACCATCGATGGTGGCAGGTTCGCCGCTCGTGGTGTTGTCGTTTCGCCACGGCGTTTTCGAAAGTATCTCATTGGTGATCACGCTGCCGGAGCGCCTGCAAGCTCGCCTCTCGACACCCGCCGGAGGTCAGCGGTACTGGGAAGTCGATGCACTCCGTGGTGTCGCCATCCTCATGATGGTGCTCTACCACTGCCTCTACGACCTGGCCGAGTTCGGCGGGCACGACATTCGCGTCCGCTCCGGATTCTGGGACGGCTTCGCGGACGCGACGGCGTTCCTCTTCATCTTCCTCGCCGGTGTGTCGCTCAGCATCAGCTACGCGCGCATGCGCGGCTGCCAGCCGAGCCCTTCATCGGGCGGCTTTCCGAAGTTCGCGCGGCGTGGCGCCCGGATCTTCGCCTATGGCCTGCTGGTCAGCGTCGCAACCTGGGTGGTCGATCCGGAGCACTACGTCCGCTTCGGCGTGCTCCACCTGATCGGCGCGTCGATCATCCTGGCGTACCCGCTGCTCGGGCGCGCGGTTCCTGCCGCCGTGCTCGGGCTGGTGCTGGTGGCGGCCGGGGTCGCGCTGGAGGTCGTGCGCTACCCGCTCGGCTACCCGTGGCTGCTCTGGGTCGGCTTCCGGCCGGACCACCTGCCCGTGTTCGACTACCGGCCGCTGCTCCCCTGGTTCGGCGTGGTCCTGCTCGGGGTCGCGCTCGGCCAGTGGCTCTATCCCCAGGCCCGCCGGGTCGTCGAACTCCCCGACCTCTCCAGGTTCGCCCCGATCGCGTTCCTGGGGCTCCTGGGCCGCCGGTCACTGGCGATCTACCTGGTGCACCAACCGCTCTTGCTCGGCGTGCTTGCTCTGCTCGGCGCCATCGAGCTGTAGCGCCCGGTGTGCCCTACGCCGCGCTGGCGGCCATCTGACGGCACGATTCGGCGCAGCGGCGGCAGACCTCGGCGCAGGCCTGCATCCGCTCGTCGCCGGTGAATCGCTCGCAGTCGGCAGCGCAGGCGTCGCACACCTCGGCACACACGGCGCAGACGCGCCCTTCGAGGGCCGAGTCGCGCAGCATGAACGCCGCCGCGGTCCGGCAGATGTCCACGCAGTCGAGCATCAGCCGGATGTGCTCGGCTTTGGCGTGCTCACCACCGTGCTCCAGGCAGTAGCTGATCGTTGTCAGGCACGTGTCGTGGCACTCATTGACCACCGCGATCGCGTCGGCCATCTGGTCGTCCATGCCGTGCCGGCTGGTGTGGTGTGCCATGGTCGGCTCCTTTGGTGGTGCGTCCGGTGCGCGCGGTGGCACGCAAGGGGTATGCCCCTTGCCGCGGCCGGTCCGAGCGGCGACGATAAACCGCGGCGGCCCGGCCGCCCCGCGAGCGAGCGTAAGGAGGGACCATGTTCACCGGCATCGATCACATCGTGATCCTGGTGCAGCGGCTCGACGACGCGATCCGCACCTACCAGGGGCTGGGCTTCAACGTCTACCCGGGCGGGGAGCACCCCGGCGGCACCCACAACGCCCTGGTGATCTTCCAAGACGGCGCCTACCTGGAACTCATCGCTTTCCAGCGGCCCGACCGCCCCCACGATCACCGCTGGTACCGCTTCCTCTCGACCGGCGGCGGGATAGTCGACTTCGCCGTCGGAGTGGACGATGTCGCGGCGACCGTCGAGCGGGCCCGGGCGGCAGGGCTCGACTACCGCGGCCCGGTTCCCGGTGCGCGCCGCCGGCTGGACGGCGTCGAGGTCGCCTGGCGGCTCGGCGTTACGGCCGAAGACTTCACCGGCGAGATGCCGTTCGTGATCGACGACGTCACCCCGCGCGAGGTGCGCGTGCCGACCGGTGACGTCGCGGTCCACCCCCTCGGCGTCGTCGGGCTCCGCTCGGTCGTCGTCGCCGTGCGCGACCTGGGAGAGGCGGCCGAGCGCTACGGCGCGCTCCTCGGCGTGACCCCGCCCGCTGCCGTGGCCGACGACGCGCTCATGGCCCAGACCGTCACCTTCGACATCGGCCCCCACCAGATCGTGCTTGCCTACCCCTCCGACCCCGGCAGCCCGCTGGTCCGGCGCATCCAGCGCCAGGGCGACGGCCCCTGGCAGATCGTCCTCACCGCCGAAGGCCGCGACACCCCGCTCACCATCGAGCCATCCCAGGCCGAAGGCGCCCGCATCGTGATCGAGCCGGTGTAGCGCTTACCCCTCACCCCCCTGCCCCCTCTCCCACAAGGGGAGAGGGGGGAACGGGATGCGCGGTGGAGTCTTCTCCCCTCTCCCCTGGTGGGCTCCGTCCGAGAGGGGCCGGGGGTGAGGGGTAACCCCACCTCACGCCGCCACGACCAGCGCCGTGAGGTACATGATCGCGATGCCGGCGGTGACGCCGGTGAGGGAGGTCCAGTCGAGGAGCGGGGCGCGGCGGTCGGCGCCGGTGAGGAGCCGGGCGACCTCGACGACGACCTGCGCGATGGCGCCGATGCCGATGGCCAGGAAGAGCGTGGCCCAGAGGGGACTGAACGCGAACCCGCCGATCCACACCCCGGCGATGGCCGGCCCGCCGGCCAGGAGCGCCAGCAGCGCGAAGTGGGTCAGGCGCGGGCGTTCGCGCAGGATCGGCGCGGCGATGCCGACGCCCTCGGTGACGTTGTGGAGCGTGAAGCCGGCGATCAGGAAGACCCCGAGCGCTACCTCGCCCAGCGCGAAGGCCGCGCCGATGGCCAGCCCCTCGCCGAGGTTGTGCAGCCCGATGCCGAGCGCGATGCGGTAGGCGACATCCAGCCCGCGCCGCGGCGCGCCTTCCGGACGGCGCGCCAGGGTCATCAGCAGCAGGAAGGTGAGCAGCGCCACCACCGGGACGAGGAGCGGCCCGCTCAGTGCCCCGGGCACCCGCGCCGCGGTCTCCTGCGCCTCTTCGAACATGTCGATCGCCAGGAAGAGCAGCAGCCCCACCGTGAGTGCCAGCAGGAAGCGCATCCCGCGCCGGCCGAGCTGGCGCAGGGCGGGGTACCAGAGGAGCCCGATCGCCACCGGCACCACGCCGACGTAGAACCCGATCAGCCCCAGCCGCACGAAGGTGCTCGCCTGCGGCGCGGGTGACTGCACTGCGACCGGCACCTCGGCCTCGAAGCGCACCCCGTTGCGCGAGAGGAGGGTGATCGTGTGCGCCTCGCCCTCGACCCACGGATAGGGGATCGCGATGGTGGCCGCGTCGAGCCGGCCGAGCGTCTGGGATGGCTCCATGGTGAAGGCCCAGTAGGCGTCGTCCACCAGCACCTGGGCGATGGTGACCGGGTCGGGGCCGTCGTTCACCACCTCGAGCTGGATCATCCCCGGCGCGGGCAGGGTGACCCGCTGGATGCTGAGGGCCTCGATCGGCGGCACATCACGCCGGGTCAGCCCACCGCCGGTAGCGATGATCGCCGCGAGCACCGCCGCCAGCAGCACCAACGGCACCAGCGCGAGCACGACCCGTCGCGCGCTCCACCGCGACTCGGCCCGCTGCTCCACCCGCTCCGCGCGTGCCATGGTGCTGTCCCTTCGAGCGCGTCATGCGTCATACGTCATGCGTCAGCCGTACTGCGTATTGCGTGTTCCGTTGTTCTCCCCTCTCCCCGGGTGGGCTCCGTCCGAGAGGGGCCTGGGGTGAGGGGGACGTATGACGGATGACGCTACCTCACCTCAAACACGCTGCTCCAGCCCAGCTCGGCGAACTCCGACTGGTGGGCGTGGAACATGTACAGGCCCGGCTCGTGCTCCTGGTACGAGAACTCCAGGATCCCGCGCTGCGCCTGGCACTGCATGACCGTGTCGATCCGGCGCAGCGTCGGCTCCAGGGTGGTGCCGTGGTCGTAGTAGTCGAAGAAGTTCGCGTGCAGGTGCAGCGAGTTGACCGGGTCGAACTCCGTGATGTTGATCAGGTAGACCCGGATCTGCCGGGTCCGGTCCACCGGGATCGGGTGCTTCATATAGTGGAAGGCCACGGTGTTGACGGCGTAGACCTCGTTCTCGCCGTCGAAGTCGGTGTCGAAGGCGTTCATCACCATCACGAACTCCTGCCACGCGGCCGACTCGGGGTAGTCGGGGTGGCGGGCGCGTGCGGCCTCACCGTGGCGCGCCGGGTCCGGGTTGATGATGAAGGCGCCGTAGAGCCCCTTCGCGATGTGCTTCTTCAGCGGCATGCTGTGGCAGTGGTAGAGGTGGCAGCCGAACGGCTCCGCCCGGAACTCGTAGGTGAACGCCTCGCCGGGCTCGATATCGCCGCGGCCGATCCCCGGCACCCCATCCATGGCGGCGGTGTGGATGCCGTGGAAGTGGATCGTGTGCGGGTGGCTCCCGGCGTTGACGAAGTTGACGCGGACGAGGTCTCCCTCGTTGCAGCGCAGGGTCGGGCCGGGCACCTGACCGTTGTAGGTCCAGGCCGGGAAGAAAACCCCCGGCGCGATCTCGATCTCCTTGTCGAAGGCGGTCAGGGTGAACTCCCGCACGGTCTGTCCATCCGCGCCCACGCTGATGGTGCCGTAGTCGAACGCGGTGAGAAATTCCGACGGGTCGTAGCCCATCGCCGCGGTGTCGACCTCCCCCACCGTCATCGCCGGGCCGTGCGGGGTCGCCGCGTGGTTGTCGGTGTGGCCTTCAGCGTGGGACGTGTGGTCGTGATCGCGGCCGGGCGAGCGCGTGCCGAGCCAGCCAAGCCCGCCGACCGCCGCGCTCAGCGAGCCGGCCCGTAGGAACTGTCGTCGTGAGAGCCACCGCTCGCCCATACCCTCGCTCCATTATGTCACCTTCCCAGCATGAACTGTGCCG
>Ga0207873_1001704_pt1 | contig 20070 bp, 13 predicted proteins | sample BGWIniCompost_FD_187373 | JGI IMG/M metagenome (GOLD analysis project Ga0207873, IMG submission 187373) | Cellulose adapted compost microbial communities from Newby Island Compost Facility, Milpitas, CA, USA - BGW Initial Compost (SPAdes)... ...
CGCGGCTACCTCAGCAAGATCTTCAACGACGAGTGGATGGCCGACTACGGCTTCCTCGAGGACAGCGGCCCGAGCGCCCGCGTCGCCGACGTGCTGCAGGACAAGGAGGGCTCCATGCCGTCCCTGGTCCACATGCACCCCGACGAGACGGTCGGCCAGGCCATCGAGGTGCTGCGCGAGTACGGCGTCTCGCAGATGCCGGTCGTCAAGCCGGGCGCCGGCCACCCGGACGTGATGGCCGCGGAGGTCGTCGGCTCGGTGGTGGAACGGGAGCTGCTGGACGCGCTGTTCAGCAAGAGCGCCTCGCTCGACGACCCGCTGGAGAAGCACATGTCGCCCCCGCTGCCCCAGGTCGGCTCGGGTGAGCCGGTCGCGGACCTGATGGCGGTGCTCGGCAAGGCGGACGCGGCGATCGTCCTGGTCGAGGGCAAGCCGACCGGTGTGGTCAGCCGCCAGGACCTGCTGGCGTTCCTCGCCAAGACCGGCAAGTGAGCGGACCGGTACGCGAGCGGGCGACCGCCCGTGGCGGCAGGGAGCGGGCGTCGCACAGGTGAACGACCGCCGGGCGCGGGGCCGTTGAGCCGCACGAGGTCCGCGTGGACTTCGCGCAAGTGGTACGAGGGCGTCACGTCCGCGCAGCACTCGGTTAACACGCGTCCGGCAGATTGAGATGCGTCGGCGGGACGGGGACGCCTCCCAGGCCCTTCGGGCACGAGGGGAGCCTCTCCGCTCCGGCCGACGGTGAGAAACGGCGTCACGGACCTCCGGAGCGGCTCCCGGACCTCCACCGACGCCATGGACGCGCCACCGGCTCAGTCCCGGTCCCGCGTCCCTCGCGGGGACCGCCGTCGTCCCGCCCCCCGGGTCCACCGGGGGTGTGGCGGTCCCCGCGCACACCTCTGCCGCCGGGAAGCGGCGGGGTCAGTCCTCGCGGCCGGCGCCCCGGTCCCGGTGGCCGTGCCCGCGATTGCTGAACAGTCCCGGGTTGGTGCGGGCGAGCTGGGCGACGTTCACGCCCACGATGCCCAGCCAGGCTGCCAGCAGGCCGGGCAGACCGGCCTGGGTTCCGCCGATCGCGGACAGCGGCACCGCGAGGACCAGGGAGACGATCGCGAAGCCGAACCGGTCTCCCCAGCTGTCCATGGCCCTCGGCGCCCGCGACTCCCGGGCCACCGTCATCTGCCGCTCGGCCAGTTGCCGGCGCACCCGGCGCTCCACCGCGCCGTCGATGCGCTGGTCCACCTTCTCCAGGAACGAGTCGATCAGCGCCGTCTCGTACTCCTCACCCAGCTCCCTGCGCGCCCGCAGGGTGGCGTCGAGCTCCTTCTTCAGCTCGGCGTCCCGCGCGTCCATTCCGCTCATACGGCTCACGGTAGGCAGGGCACGGCCCGCGCGCACTGGGGCTAACCCCCGTTCCCGGCTCGGGACGGCCGGGGGTGCGGAGAGCGGCTCGACCACCTCGTTTGCGCAAGAAGCGGATCTGTCGATGAAAACGAATGATCAGCAGCTGTCGGGTGCGTCGGCGCGCTGCCGGGCTCTCATCGCCGGGACGCGGCATCGCATGAGCCACTCTCGGCGGCTACCGGCCCTCTGGCTGCTGACTGTCGAACAATTGCAAAGATGGCGCGACATCTTGCGTTCATCTGTCGCCGGTGGTTGAGTGTGCCGCGCCCCCACATCTGCACCGCCCCGCCCCGACGGCGGGGCCTCCTGCCGCACTTGCCCGAAGGGGACCACCATGCCCAGTGCCCGTCGCGTCCGCCGTTCCGGCGCGGCCGCCCTCGTCTGCGCACTCACGCTGACCGCCCTCGCCGCCTGCGGCACGAGCAGCAGCAGCGGCGACGGCGGCTCCGGCGGCAGCGGATCGACCGACCCCGCAGCGCCGCTGGATCCGAAGACCAAGGTGTCGATCACCATCGACTGCATGCCCCCGGCGGCGAAGAAGGCCGAGCTGAAGCAGTGGAAGGAGGACGTCGCCGCCTTCAACAAGATCTACCCGAACGTCAGGATCGAGGGCCGCTCCACGCCCGGCCAGTGCCTGGAGCCGCCGCGCTTCACCGCGATGCTGAAGGCCAAGTCGCAGCCGGACGTCTTCTACACCTACTTCACCGACCTGCCGCAGGTCCTCTCCGAGGACGGCGCCGAGGACATCACCGCCTACGTCAACGAGAAGACCGTCCCGGCGCTGAAGGACATCGACCCGGACGTCCTCGGCATGCTCAAGCGGGGCGACAAGCTCTACGGCCTGCCCACCAGCAACTACACCATGGGCCTGATGATCAACCGCAAGCTGTTCCAGCGGGCCGGCCTCGACCCCGACAGCCCGCCGCGCACCTGGGCCGAGGTGCGCACCGCGGCCAAGAAGATCGCAGACCTCGGCAACGGCATCGCCGGATACGGCGACTACAGCGCGGGCAACAACGGCGGCTGGCACTTCACCGCGCAGATGTACAGCCGCGGCGGCGACATCGTGGACGCGAGCGGCAAGAAGGCCGCCTTCAACAACGAGATCGGCCGGCAGCTGGCGAAGGACCTCCACGCCATGCGCTGGGAGGACGGAAGCATGGGCAAGACCCAGCTGCTGAAGTGGGGCGACCTGCAGAAGCAGATCGCCTCCGACAAGCTCGGCATGTTCCTCGCCGCCCCCGACAACATCGCCTACATGGTCCAGCAACTCGGCGCGGACTACGACAACTTCGGCATGGGCCCGATCCCGGGCGGCAAGCACACCCTGGCCGGCGGCAACGGCTACATGATCAAGAAGGGTATCTCGCCGGACAAGATCAAGGCCGGCATCGCCTGGCTCAACTTCAAGTTCACCACCGTCGGCAAGGGCCAGTTCGACTGGGCCCGCACCAAGGCCGACGGACTGCCGGTCGGTCTGCCGCAGCCCAACTTCTGGCAGGGCGACTCCAAGCGCAAGGACGACGCCGAGCGCGCCAGGAACGCCACCATGAACGTCGAGGCCTTCAGGACCTTCACGGACAACCCCGTTCCCAGCAAGCCGGAACCGCCCAAGGCGCAGGAGATCTACAAGATCCTCGACAACGTGATGTCCGGCATCCTCACCAACGAGGACGCGGACGTCGACAAGCTCCTCGACACCGCCGAGCAGCAGGTCGACCAGGTGCTGGCCAAGCCATGACCGCCCCCCGGTGAACGGCACCGGGCGGGGCCGGGAGCCCTCCCTGTCCCGCCGCCCCGCCCGGCGCACCGCACCCGGCAGCAGTCACCGCCACGACCAGCAGCGAGGAGCGACCATGGCGGCCCCGAGCCTCACCCCGAGCAAGGCGGGACCACCCCGCACCCCGGCGCCGCGCCGGACGGAGACACCCCCCGGCGGCGGCCGGTTCACCCTGGCCCTGCGGCGCCATCTGACCGCCCACGCCTTCCTGATCGGCGCGGTGCTGTGCTTCGCGGTCTTCTCCTGGTACCCGATGATCCGTGAGTTCTTCCTGGCCTTCCAGAGCACCGAGAACGGCCGGACCGTCTGGGTGGGCCTGGACAACTTCACCACCGTGATCAACGACCCGGCGTTCTGGCAGGCCTGGCGCAACACCCTCTGGTTCACCGTCCTGGCGCTGCTTCTCGGCTTCGTGGTGCCCTTCGTCCTGGCCCTCGTCATCAACGAGTTCCGCCACGGCCAGGGCTATCTGCGGCTGCTGGTCTATCTGCCGGTGATGCTCCCGCCGGTCGCGGCCGTGCTGCTCTTCCAGTACCTCTACGACCCCGGCTACGGCCTGCTCAACGAGCTGCTCGGCCTGCTCCACCTGCCCGAGCAGCAGTGGCTGCAGGACGCGGACATCGCGATGGTCTCCCTGGTCATCGCCTCGACCTGGATGAACATGGGCGGCGCCACCCTGATCTACCTCGCCGCGCTGAAGAACATCCCCGGCGAGCTGTACGAGGCGGCCGAACTCGACGGCGCCGGGCTGCTGCGCAAGATCTGGCACGTCACCGTCCCGCAGACCCGGCTGGTGCTCTCCCTGATGCTGCTGATGCAGATCATCGCCACCATGCAGGTCTTCGTGGAGCCCTTCCTGCTCACCGGCGGCGCCGGCCCCGAGGGGTCCACCACGACGGTCGTCCACCTGATCTACCAGTACGCCTTCAACTTCAACGACTACGGTGCCGCGGCGGCCCTCGGCCTGATGCTGCTCGTCCTGCTGGCCGGATTCTCGGCCGCGTACGTCCGGCTCAGCCGCACCGAGGACGCCTAGGGGAGCGGGGGAGACCCACCATGTCCACGCGCACGCTCATCTCACCGGCCCAGCTCGCCAGGCCCCGCGGGAAGCGCCTGTACCGGGCGGTCTTCGCCCTGGTCACCGGCGGCTTCACCCTGGCCTTCCTCGGGCCCCTGTACTGGCTGATCTCCAGCGGGTTCAAGGACGCCCAGGAGGTGATCAGGACGCCGCCGACCCTGGTGCCCGAGTCCTTCACCCCCGGCAACTACAGCCAGGCCTGGGACGTCATGGACCTGTCCACCCTGCTCCTGAACACCCTCTACTACGCCTTCGGCGCGCTCGCCTTCCAGCTGGTGCTCGACGTGGCCGCCGCCTACTCGCTGTCCCGGCTGCGCCCGCTGTTCGGCAAGGCGATCCTCGGCATGATGCTGGCCACGCTGATGATTCCGGCGACCGTGCTGGTGGTGCCCCAGTACCTGACGGTCCTCGATGTGCCGGTCGTCGAGCGGAACCTGCTCAACACGCCCTGGGCGATCTGGCTGCCCTCGGTCACCAACGCCTTCAACATCTTCCTGCTGAAGCGCTTCTTCGACTCCGTGCCCAAGGAACTGCTGGACGCCGCCGCCATGGACGGAGCCTCCCCGCTCAGGGTGCTGTGGTCGATCGTGCTGCCGATCTCGCGGCCCGTGCTCGGCGTGGTGTCGATCTTCGCGGTGGTCGGCGTCTGGAAGGACTTCCTCTGGCCCATGCTCACCCTGCCCGACCCCGCCAAGCAGACCCTCAACGTCGGCATCTACTCGCTCTCCAACGGCGTCCCGGTGAACGTCCTCATCGCGGCGCTCACCATCGCCTCCCTGCCGGCGCTGATCATCTTCCTGATCTTCCAGCGCAACATCATGAGCGGCCTGACCGCCGGCAGCCTCAAGGGCTGACGGCTCCCTCCCGCCCCGAGCCTCCGCCGCCGTCCCGGGTACCCGGCATCCAGCCGCCCTGGACGACGGCGGAGTACCACCCCTGCCCGAAAGGAACGCCCGTGGCAGCCCCTCATCCGTCCCGCCGTGCCGCCGACTGGTGGCGCGACGCCGTGATCTACCAGGTGTATCCCCGCAGCTTCGCCGACGGTGACGGCGACGGCACCGGTGACCTCGCCGGAGTCCGGGCGCGGCTGCCCCACCTCGCCGGCCTGGGCGTGGACGCCGTGTGGTTCACGCCCTGGTACGCCTCCCCGATGGTCGACGGCGGCTACGACGTCGCCGACTACCGCGCCGTCGATCCGCTCTTCGGCACTCTCGACGAGGCGGAGAAGCTGATCGCCGAGGCCGCCGAGCTCGGCATCGGAGTGATCGTCGACATCGTCCCCAACCACGTCTCCGACCGGCACCCGTGGTTCCGGGCCGCGCTGGAGGCCGGGCCCGGCAGTCCCGAGCGGGAGCGGTTCCACTTCCGTCCCGGCCGCGGCGCGCACGGGGAGCTCCCGCCCAACGACTGGCCCTCGCAGTTCGCCGGCGGCACCTGGACCCGGGTGCCCGACGGCGAGTGGTACCTGCACCTGTTCGCCCCCGAGCAGCCCGACCTCAACTGGGCCCACCCGGACGTCCGCAGGGAGCACGAGGAGGTGCTGCGCTTCTGGTTCTCCCGCGGGGTCGCAGGCGTCCGCATCGACTCCGCCGCGCTCCTCGTGAAGGACCCCGAGCTGCCCGACTACGTGGAAGGCACCGATCCCTGCCCGTTCATCGACCAGGACGGGCTGCACGACATCTACCGCTCCTGGCGGGCGATCGCCGACGAGTACGGCGCCGTGTTCGTCGGCGAGGTCTGGCTGCCCGACGCCGAGCGCTTCGCCCGTTACCTGCGCCCCGACGAACTGCACACCGCCTTCAACTTCACCTTCCTCACCTGCCCCTGGGAACCGGGCCGGCTGCGCCGCGCCATCGACGACACCCTCGCCGAGCACGCCCCCGTCGGGGCACCCGCGACCTGGGTGCTCAGCAACCACGACATCACCCGCACCGTCACCCGCTACGGCCGCGAGGACACCGGGTTCGACTTCGCCGCCAAGCGCTTCGGCGTCCCGGCCGACCTGGAGCTGGGCACCCGCCGCGCCCGCGCCGCCGCCCTGCTCACCCTGGCCCTGCCCGGCTCGGTGTACCTGTACCAGGGAGAGGAACTGGGACTGCCGGAGGCCGACATCCCGCGCGAGCGCATCCAGGACCCCATGCACTTCCGCTCCGGCGGCACCGACCCCGGCCGCGACGGCTGCCGGGTGCCGCTGCCCTGGGAGGCGGAGGCGCGGTGGTACGGCTTCGGCTCCGGCGCCGAGCCCTGGCTGCCCCAGCCGGCCGACTGGGCGCGCTACGCCGTCGACCGCCAGAGCGCCGACCCGCACTCGATGCTCACCCTCTACCGCCGGGCACTGCGGCTGCGCCGGTCCGAGAAGGGGTTCGGCGACGGCACCCTGACCTGGCTCCCGGCGGCCGAGGGCGTCCTGGCCTTCGCCCGCGAGGAGGGACTGCTGTGCGTGGTCAACCTCGCCGGGCGTCCGGTCGCGCTTCCGCCGCACCGGGAGCTGCTGCTGTCCAGCGGGCCGCTCACCTCCGACGGTGGCCTGCCGGCCGACACGGCGGTGTGGCTGCGTGCCTGACACCTCCCGTACCCCTGCGGTACGCCCGTCGTCTCTTGCAACGCGCTTGCGCCAGGCGGAGGCCCCAGCCGACGCGAACGACCGCAATCCTCTTGCGCAATTTGCGCTAGCCTTGCGTCCATGACGCGACGACTTGCTCAGGTGGCGAAGAAGGTCGGGGTCAGCGAGGCCACGGTCAGCCGGGTGCTCAACGGCAAGCCCGGGGTGTCCGAGGCGACGCGCCAGTCCGTGCTCACCGCGCTCGACGTCCTCGGGTACGAGCGGCCGACCCAGCTGCGCGGCGAGCGCGCCCGGCTGGTCGGCCTGGTGCTGCCGGAGCTGCAGAACCCGATCTTCCCGGCGTTCGCCGAGGTCATCGGGGGCGCGCTGGCGCAGCAGGGGCTGACCCCCGTGCTGTGCACCCAGACCAAGGGCGGTGTCTCCGAGCCCGACTACGTGGATCTGCTGCTCCAGCAACAGGTCTCCGGAGTGGTCTTCGCCGGCGGTCTGTTCGCCCAGGCCGACGCGCCGCACGAGCACTACCACCGGCTGGCGGAGCGCAAGATCCCGGTGGTCCTGGTCAACGCCTCCATCGAGGGGCTGGACTTCCCCTGTGTGGCCTGCGACGACGCGGTCGCGGTGGAGCAGGCCTGGCGGCATCTGGCCTCGCTGGGCCACGAGCGGATCGGGATGGTGCTCGGCCCCGCCGACCATGTGCCCTCCCGCCGCAAGCTCGAGGCCGCACGGGCGGCGGCGAAGGAGTCGGGCGGGGAGCTGCCCGAGGAGCGCGTGGAGCGGTCGATCTTCTCGCTGGAGGGCGGGCAGGCCGCGGCCACGCGGCTGCTGTCCCGGGGCGTCACCGGCATCGTCTGCGCCAGCGATCCGCTGGCCCTGGGGGCGATCAGGGCCGCCCGCCGCGGCGGGCTCAAGGTGCCGGCGGACGTGTCGGTGGTCGGCTTCGACGACTCCGCCTTCATGACCTGCACCGAGCCTCCGCTGACCACCGTCCGCCAGCCCATCGAGGCGATGGGCCGGGCCGTGGTCGATCTGCTCGGTGCCCAGATCCAGGGCACCCAGGCCAACCCCGGTGAGCTGCTGTTCGAGCCCGAACTGGTGGTCCGCGGCTCGACCGCGCCGCCGCCGTCCCGCTGATCCGCCGCCGTCCCGCCGTTCTCCCGGCCGGACCGCGCGCCGCCGCCTTCCGCCGGCCCCTCCCGGTCTGCGCGAGCCCCGGAACGCCTTTGGTGTTCCGGGGTTTTCTTGTTGCGGCACTGACAGAACCGTTGACAACACCTTCACGCGGTAGAAACCTGTGGCGCCAGTAACGCAAATTCAGAACAGAATCACTCAAGAACGTGTCGTGTCATCACTGTCCAACCGGCATGCGGAGCCGGTCGCGGCCCGCGCCCGGAACGTGGAGAGGCTGGAGAGGCCACCATGAAAGGCACACACCCGAGCAGACGGCTGGGGGCGGGACTGCTGACAGCGGGCCTGATCGCCCTCGGCCTGATGCCCGCCCCCGCGCACGCGGCGGCGGAAGAGACCAATCTCGCCCTCGGCCGCACGGCCACCGCCCAGGGAGCGCACGGCGCTCACCCGGCGCTCAATGTCACGGACGGCAGCCAGCAGACCTACTGGGAGGGCCCGGCCGGCGCCTTCCCGCAGTGGATCGAGGTGGACCTCGGCCGCTCGGCCGAACTGGACCGCGTCACCCTGAAACTGCCCGCCACCTGGGAGGCGCGCGACCAGACGCTCGCCGTGCTCGGCAGCGCTGACGGCGAGTCCTTCAGCACCCTGGCGTCCGGCCGCGCCCACGCCTTCACCCCCTCCGAGGCCAACGCCGTCACCCTCGACCTGCCGTCCGCCGAGGCCCGCTACGTCCGTATCCAGGTGACCGCCAACACCGGTTGGAACGCCGCCCAGCTGTCCGAGCTGGAGGTCTACGGCGACGGCGGACCCGCCGCACCCCCGGCCGACGGGACCGACCTGGCGCGCGGCAAGCCGGTCGAGGCCACCTCGGCCGCCCAGAACTACGTGGCGACCAACGCCAATGACGGCGACACCGGCACCTACTGGGAGTCGGCGGGCTTCCCGGCGAGCCTGACCGTGAAGCTCGGCGCCGACGCGGACGTCTCCGCGGTCGTGCTGAAACTGAACCCGGACGAGATCTGGGGCCCGCGCACCCAGTCCCTGCAGATCCTCGGACGGGCCCAGGGCGCCGACGAGTTCAGCACCCTGAAGGCCCGCGCCGACTACGCCTTCAGCCCGGCCGAGGACAGCAACACCGTCACCGTCCCGGTGTCCGGCCGGGTGTCCGACCTGCGGCTGACCGGCTTCGCCAACTCCGGTGCGCCCGGCGTGCAGGTCGCCGAGATCCAGGTGATCGGCACCGCGGCGCCCGCCCCGGACCTCGTCGTCACCGGCCTGACCTGGACACCGGAGAAGCCGTCGGAGAAGGACGAGATCACGGCCGAGGTCACCGTCCGCAACGCGGGCAGCGAACCCGCACCCGCGACCACGGTGGACGTCAGCGTCGAGGGCACCGTCGCGGGCTCCGCCCCCGTCCCGGCGCTCGACGCCGGGGCCTCCCACACGGCGGACGTCCCCCTCGGCAAGCGGCCCGCGGGCTCCTACACCGTCTCCGCGGTCGCCGACCCCGGTGACACCGTCGCCGAGTCGGACAACAGCAACAACAGCCGCACCGCGGACGGCGAACTGACCGTCACCCGGAGCCCCGGCCCCGACCTGCGCGTCACCGGCATCACCAGCAACCCGTCCGCCCCCGCCACCGGAGCCCTGGTCTCCTTCACCGTGGCGGTGCACAACCGCGGCACCACCTCCGTCCCGGCAGGCACCGTCACCCGGCTGACCGCGGGCGAGACCACTCTCGAGGGCAGGGCCCCGTCGATCGCCGCGGGCGAGACGGCCGACGTCGCCCTCGACGGCACCTGGAAGGCGACCGACGGCGGCGCCACGCTCACCGCCACCGCCGACGCCACCGACGTCGTGGCGGAGACCGACGAGGACAACAACGTCTTCTCCCGCTCGATCGTCGTCGGCCGGGGCGCCGCCGTGCCGTACACCGAGTACGAGGCCGAGGACGGCCGCTACGAGGGCACGCTGCTGACCGCCGACAAGAAGCGCACCTTCGGGCACACCAACTTCGGCACCGAGTCCTCGGGCCGCAGGTCGGTCCGCCTCGACGACACCGGCGACCACGTCGAGTTCACCTCGGTGAACGCCGCCAACTCCATCGTGGTCCGCAACTCCATCCCGGACGCGCCGGGCGGCGGCGGCCAGGAGGCCACCCTCAGCCTCTACGCCGACGGCACATTCGTACGGAAGCTGACCCTGTCCTCCAAGCACAGCTGGCTGTACGGCAACACAGACCTGCCCGAGGGCCTGACCAACCGGCCGGGGGGCGACGCCCGGCGCCTGTTCGACGAGGCGCACGCGCTGCTCAGCCGCACCTACCCGGCGGGCACCACCTTCCGGCTGCAGCGCGACGCCGACGACCGGGCCGGCTTCTACGTCGTCGACCTGATCGACCTGGAGCAGGTGGCACCCCCGGCCGAGAAGCCCGCCTCCTGCACCTCGATCACCGAGTACGGCGCCGTGCCGAACGACGGGATCGACGACACCGACGCCATCCAGCGGGCGGTCACCGCCGACCAGAGGGGCGACATCGACTGCGTGTGGATCCCCGCCGGGCAGTGGCGGCAGGAGCAGAAGATCCTCACCGACGACCCGCTCGACCGCGGCGAGTACAACCAGGTCGGCATCCGGGACGTCACCATCCGCGGCGCCGGCATGTGGCACAGCCAGCTCTACACCCTCACCCCGCCGCACGAGGCGGGCGGCATCAACCACCCGCACGAGGGCAACTTCGGCTTCGACATCGACGACAACACCACAATCTCCGACATCGCCATCTTCGGCTCCGGCACCATCCGCGGCGGCGACGGCAACGCCGAGGGCGGAGTGGGGCTCAACGGCCGCTTCGGCAAGAACACGAAGATCAGCAATGTGTGGATCGAGCACGCCAACGTCGGGGTCTGGGTCGGCCGCGACTACGCCAACATCCCCGAGCTGTGGAACCCCGGCGACGGACTGGAGTTCACCGGCATGCGGATCCGCAACACCTACGCCGACGGCATCAACTTCACCAACGGCACCCGCAACTCCACCGTCTACAACTCCTCCTTCCGCAACACCGGAGACGACGCCCTCGCGGTCTGGGCCAACCGGTACGTGAAGGACCCCTCGGTGGACATCGGCCACGACAACCACTTCCGCAACAACACCGTCCAGCTGCCCTGGCGGGCCAACGGCATCGCGATCTACGGCGGCTACGGCAACACCGTCGAGAACAACGTCGTCGCGGACACCATGACCTACCCCGGGATCATGCTGGCCACCGACCACGACCCGCTGCCCTTCTCCGGCCAGACCCTGATCGCGGGCAACGTCCTCCACCGCACGGGCGGCGCGTTCTGGAACGAGGAGCAGGAGTTCGGCGCCATCACCCTGTTCGCGCAGGGGCCGGACATCCCGGGCGTCACCATCCGGGACACCGAGATCCACGACTCCACCTACGACGGCATCCAGTTCAAGACGGGCAGCGGCACCACCCCGGACGTGCAGATCTCCGGCGTCCGCATCGACGGCTGCGTCAACGGCGCCGGCGTCCTCGCCATGGGCGGCGCCCGCGGCAACGCCACCCTCACCGACGTGTCCATCACCGGCTGCGCCGAGGGGGAGGTGGTGACCGAACCCGGCTCGCAGTTCGTCATCGACCGCACCTGAAGCCCCTCGCATCCGAGGCGCCCGCCGAACCAGGTCGTGCGGCGGGCGCCGCGGCTGTATAACGGCATGCAAGAGTTGCGGAGAGTGAATAGGTCCGAGGGGGAGCACGTCATGAGCGCCGCCGACAGCCCTGCCGCGCGCCTTCAGGCGCTGTTCGAGGGGCACCGGCTGACGCCGACCCAGCGGCGCATCGCCCACAGCATGGTGCGCCGCGCCGCCGACGTGCCGTTCCTGTCCAGCGTCGAACTGGCCGAGCTGGCCGGGGTCAGCCAGCCCTCGGTGACCCGCTTCGCCGTCGCCCTCGGCTTCGACGGCTACCCGGCCCTGCGCCGCCATCTGCGGGAGGTCGCCCCGGCCGAGCCCGTGCCCGACGACGGCACCGTCAACGAGTACCAGCAGGCCGTCGAGGCGGAGATCCAGAATCTGCGGCATCTCGCGGAGGCGCTGGGCGACCCCGTGCCCGTGCAGCGGGCGGGCCGCCTGCTGGCCCAGAGCCGTCCGCTGCCGGTGCTCGGGCTGCGCGCGGCCGCCGCCCAGGCGCACGGCTTCGCCTACTTCGCCGCCAAGGTCCACCCGGACGTGCGGCTGCTGGACGAGGGCGGCTCCGTGCTGCACGACCGCATCGACGCCGCCGTGCGCGCCGGTGCCGGTGCCCTGCTCTGCTTCGCGCTGCCCCGGCACCCCCGGGAGGTCGTGGACACCCTCGCGTACGCCAAGGAGTCGGGCCTGACCGTGGTCACCGTCGCCGACTCCGCCTTCGCGCCGGTCGCCAAGGTGTCCGATCTGCTGCTGCCCGCCCCCGTCGGCACCGGGCTCGTCTTCGACACCGCGTGCGCGCCGATGCTGCTGGGCCGGGTGCTGCTGGAGGCCATGTGCGACGAGCTGCCGGACGCCCAGGCGCGGCTGGAGGAGTTCGACGCCAAGGCGGCGGCCCGCGGGCTGTTCGTGGAGTGAGGCCCGCGCCGGCTCCCGCCCGGCGTTCTCAGACTCGTCTCAGCTTCTGTCGCTAACGTGCCGCAGTTGGTACTTCTTCTGGTACCGCTTCTTCAGGGTTCCTCAGGGTTCCTCGGCTTTCACCGGGGACCGCTGTCGGACCGTGCGTCGGACGTGCATCGGATGTGAGACGGGAGGCTGGAAGGTGTCGCGCGGAGGTCAGGGGCTGGCTCGGGTGGCCGTCGTGGTACGGGCCGGGGCCGCGCCGCTGTGGTGGCTGGGAGTCTTCGCCGCGGGCGTCGGTCTGTCGGTGCCGGGACTGACCGGGCGCCGGATCGGCGTGCTCGCGGGTGCCGCCCTGTTCATCGTGGCGGCCGCCGTGGTCGCCCTCCTGCGGCGCGGACGCTACCGCGAGCTGGCCCGCGGGGCGGCCCGTGCGGGCAGGCACGACGTGCTCCAGGACCGCGCGGTGACCGCCCGCAACTGGCGGCGCGGGCACCGCTGGTGGCTGCTGCTCGCCTTCCTCGCCGCGCTGGGCAGCGCGCTCGCGGCCCCGGCCGCCGGCGGTCTGCTGCTCGCCGGGTGCGGGGTGGGCCTGTGGCTGAAGGCCTCCTGGATCGGCCGCCTGGAGAAGGCCGGCGACCACCTGCTGTGGGTGCGGGTCGACTGGCTCGGCCGCGCCGCGGGCAACCCGGCCGGCAAGGCGGTCAAGGCCTACCGCACCACGGGCATCGCGGCCGGCGACGCCAAGCCGGGCGGCTCCCGCCGCAAGACCCCGGCGATGGCCTGACCGGGACGCCCGGTCACCGGGCGGGGACCCGGGGGCACGCCATCACCGGGCGAGGGCCCGGGGCACACACGCATCGGGCGAGGGCCCGCCGCACGCCGGCGGGCCCTCGCCCGTGCTCAGGACCCCGGTTCCCGCGCTCTCAGCCCCCCAGCCCTTCCACCAGCGCGTCCGCGTGGTCGCCGCCCGACTCCCGGACGATCTCCTCCGTCGTCTGGGCGGGGCGGACCAGGGCGAAGGAGACCTCACCCGACTCGTCCGCGACGAAGCCGTGGACGGCCGGGCGGGGCAGCGAGTTGTAGGCGTAGTGGTGGGCGAAGTAGTACGCGCCGGTGTCCAGGGCCGCCGCGTAGTCGCCCTGCTCCAGCAGCGGCAGCGGGTACTCCCGGGCCAGCAGGTCGCCCGCGAAGCAGGCGGGGCCCGCGATGTCCTGTTCCACCGCGGGCCCCTGCTTCGGCAGCCCCTTGGCGTCGTAGGCGGCGATCCTGAGCGGCCACTCCTGGGGCGCGTAGACGGTGCGCGTGGCCACCTGCACGCCCGCGTGCGTCACCGCCACCGGCCGGCCGCCCGCCCGCTTGGCGTACTCCACCCGGGCGAGGAGCGTGCCGTGCTTGGCCAGCAGGGACCGCCCGAACTCGGTGACGATCCCGTACCGCCCGTCGAACAGCCCCGGCACCGTGTCCCGCAGCACCCGCGCATACGCCCCGTACGTCGGGGTGATCGCCTCCGAGGCGAAGTTCACCGGCAGCCCACCGCCGATGTCGAGGGTGTCCACCTGCCGCCGGCCCGCCCGCCGGTTGATCTCCTCCGCGAGCTCGTAGGTCTCCGCGACCCCGCGTGCCATCAGCTCGAGCGCCACGCCCTGCGAGCCGGTGTGCGCGTGCAGCCGGGTCAGCCAGGGCCGCTCCAGATACGCCCGCACGACCCACTCCCGCGCCCCCTCGTCGCGCAGCGCCACCCCGAACTTGCTGGTCGCGGTGGCGGTGGACAGCGCTTCGATGGCACCGGACCCGAGCTGCGGATTCACCCGCAGCCCGAGCGGTGAGCGGGGCGTGCCGGCGCCCACCAGGGCGTCGATGCGGGCCAGCTCCTGCGGATTGTCGGCGTTGACGGCGATGCCCAGCGCCAGCGCCTCGCGCAGCTCCGCCGGGGTCTTGGCGGGCGAGTCGAGCACCGTCCGCTCCGGTGCGATCCCCGCAGCCCGGGCCAGCGCCAGCTCGCCCGGGCTCGCCACCTCGGCGCCGACGCCCTCGTCCCGCAGCAGCCGCAGCACCGGCACCAGCGGTGCCGCCTTCACGGCGAACGCGTGCAGGATCCGCGTGCCGGGTGCCGCCACCGCCTCGAACGCGGCGCGCAGCCCTGCCGCGGACTGCCGGATGCCGGTGACGTCGAGCAGCGCCACGATGGGCCGGTCCGGGCCGAGCAGCCCCTGCTCCACGGCCTGCCGCACGGCCCGGTCCCGTCGTGCCGACCGGCTTTCCTCATGGCTCACCGTTCGCCCCTCCCGTCGCAGCTGTTCGTCTCCTGGCTCTCCTGACCCATGCATCCAGCCAAACACCCGACCCGCCCGTACGGCGGCACCCCCATGTATTGACTAGCTCTATTCAGGAGCTGAGTATGTGAATATCTGCAGTAACACGCGATGAGGAGGCAGACATGTCAGGACCCCGCACCGTCCGGGCACCGCGCGGCACGCAGCCGAGCGCCCTGGGCTGGCAGCAGGAGGCCGCCCTGCGGATGCTGCAGAACAACCTCGACCCGGAGGTCGCCGAGCACCCCGACAAGCTCGTCGTCTACGGCGGCACCGGCAAGGCCGCCCGGGACTGGCGCTCCTTCGACGCCATGGTCCGCACGCTGAAGACCCTCAAGCAGGACGAGACGATGCTCGTCCAGTCCGGCCGCCCCGTCGGCGTCATGCAGACCCACGAGTGGGCGCCGCGCGTCCTCATCGCCAACTCCAACCTCGTCGGCGACTGGGCCACCTGGGAGGAGTTCCGCCGCCTGGAGGCCCTCGGCCTGACCATGTACGGGCAGATGACGGCGGGATCCTGGATCTACATCGGCACCCAGGGCATCCTCCAGGGCACCTACGAGACCTTCGCCGCCGTCGCCGCGAAGCGGTTCGGCGGCAGCCTCGCCGGGACCATCACCCTCACCGCCGGCCTCGGCGGCATGGGCGGCGCCCAGCCGCTCGCCGTGACCATGAACGACGGCGTCGCGATCTGCATCGACTGCGACCCGCGGGCCATCGACCGGCGGATCGAGCACCGCTACCTCGATGTGAAGGCCGACAGCCCGGACCACGCGCTGCAGCTCGCCGTCGAGGCCCGCGACGCCCGCCGCCCGCTGTCCGTCGGCGTCCTCGGCAACGCCGCCGAACTGGTGCCGCAGCTGCTGGCGATGGGCGCCCCGATCGACGTCGTGACCGACCAGACCTCCGCTCACGACCCGCTGACCTACCTGCCGCTCGGCATGGCCTTCGAGGACATGGCGGAGGAGGCCGGGAAGGACCCGCGGGGCTTCACCGCCCGCGCCCGCGAGTCCATGGCCAAGCACGTCGAGGCCATGGTCGGCTTCCAGGACGCCGGCGCCGAGGTCTTCGACTACGGCAACTCCATCCGCGGCGAGGCGAAACTCGCCGGATACGAGCGGGCGTTCGCCTTCCCCGGCTTCGTCCCCGCCTACATCCGGCCGCTGTTCTGCGAGGGCAAGGGCCCCTTCCGCTGGGCCGCGCTCTCCGGGGACCCGGCCGACATCGCCAGGACCGACCGCGCCGTCCTCGACCTCTTCCCGGAGAACGAGTCCCTCGCCCGCTGGATCCGCATGGCGGGGGAGCGGGTGCACTTCCAGGGGCTGCCCGCCCGCATCTGCTGGCTCGGCTACGGCGAGCGCGACAAGGCCGGCGAGCGCTTCAACGACATGGTCGCGAGCGGCGAGCTGGCCGCACCGGTCGTCATCGGCCGCGACCACCTGGACTGCGGTTCCGTCGCCTCCCCCTACCGGGAGACCGAGGCGATGCTGGACGGCTCCGACGCCATCGCCGACTGGCCGCTGCTGAACGCCATGGTGAACGTCGCCTCCGGCGCCTCCTGGGTCTCCATCCACCACGGCGGCGGCGTCGGCATGGGCCGCTCCCTGCACGCCGGCCAGGTGACGGTCGCCGACGGCACGGCGCTGGCCGGGGAGAAGATCCGCCGGGTGCTCACCAACGACCCCGGCATGGGGGTCATCCGGCACGTCGACGCGGGCTACGAGATCGCCGAGTCCGTGGCCGAGCAGCGGGGTGTGCGGGTGCCGATGCGCGAGGGCGGCCCGCAGTGAGCGGCACCGGGACCGAGCACGAGACCCTCGGCGGCGACGGGGCCGGGCGTCCGGCGGCGCCCGGACCGGCCGGCTCGTTCCACGCCATGTGGCGCGAGCTGCTCCCCGTCGGGCGCCACCCCGGCACCGGCGGCTACCGGCGCTACGCCTGGACCCCCGCCGACGCCGAGTGCCGGGCCTGGTTCCGGGAGCAGGCCCGCGCCCGCGGCCTGACCTACGAGACCGACCGCAACGGCAACCAGTGGGCCTGGGCCGGTGATCCCGCCGCCGGCGACGCCGTGGTCACCGGGTCGCACCTGGACTCCGTGCCCGACGGCGGCGCCTTCGACGGACCTCTCGGGGTGGTCTCCGCCTTCGCCGCGCTCGACGAACTGCGCGCACGCGGCGCGCGGTTGACCCGCCCGCTCGGCATCGTCAACTTCGGCGACGAGGAGGGCGCCCGCTTCGGGCTCGCCTGCGTCGGTTCCCGGCTCACCGCCGGACGGCTCACCCGCGAGCAGGCGCACCGGCTCACCGACGGCGACGGCATCACCCTGCCGAAGGCCATGGAGGCCGCGGGACACGACCCCGACGCCATCGGGCCCGACCCGGAACGGCTGGCCCGGATCGGCGCGTTCGTCGAGCTGCATGTCGAACAGGGGCGCGCCCTCGACCTGACCGGCGACCCGGTGGGCGTGGCCGGCGCCATCTGGCCGCACGGCCGCTGGCGCTTCGACTTCCGCGGCGAGGCCAACCACGCCGGCACCACCCGCCTTCAGGACCGGCGCGACCCCATGCTGCCCTACGCCGAGACGGTCCTCGCCGCCCGCCGCGAGGCCCGGCTCGCCGGTGCGGTCGCCACCTTCGGCAAGATCGCGGTGGAGCCCAACGGCGTCAACGCCATCCCCGCCCTGGTGCGCGGCTGGCTCGACTCCCGCGCTCCCGAGCAGGGCAGCCTGGACACGGTGATCGAGGGCATCGAGGCGGCGGCCCGCGAGCACGCCGCCGCCCATGGCGTCGGCCTGGACGTCACCCGTGAGTCCTTCACCCCCGTCGTCGAGTTCGACCACGCCCTGCGCGACGAACTCGCCCGCATCCTCGGCACAAACCGGGAGCTGAAGGTGCCCGTGCTCGGCACCGGCGCCGGACACGACGCCGGAATCCTCGCCGACGCCGTCCCCACCGCCATGCTGTTCGTGCGCAACCCGACCGGCGTCTCGCACTCCCCGGCGGAACGGGCCGAGGAGGACGACTGCGTGGCCGGGGTGCTGGCCCTCGCCGACGTACTGGAAGGACTGGCCTGCCGGTGACCGCGACGACGACGTACTGGCTCGAGCACGCCTGGCTCGGCGACCGCGTCGAGCCGGGCGTGCGGCTCGACGTCCGCGACGGACGCATCCACACCCTCACCCCGGACAGCCCCCTGCCGCCGCCAGGAGCCGTGGTGCTGCGGGGCCTGACCCTGCCCGGACTCGCCAACGCCCACAGCCACGCCTTCCACCGGGCGCTGCGCTGCTTCGTCCAGGTCGGCTCCGGCACCTTCTGGACCTGGCGGGAGGTCATGTACGCGATGGCCCACCGCCTCACCCCGGAGAGCTACTACCGGCTGGCCCGCGCGGTGTACGCGGAGATGGCCCTCGCCGGCATCACCTGCGTCGGCGAGTTCCACTACGTACACCACGCGCCCGGCGGGACCCGCTACGACGACCCCAACGCGATGGGGGAGGCGCTGATCGAGGCCGCCGCCGACGCCGGGATCCGCATCACCCTCCTCGACACCGCCTACCTCTCCTCCGGCTTCGGAGCGCCGCCCACCACCCACCAGCTGCGCTTCTCCGACGGCACCGCCGAGGCCTGGGCCGCCCGCTGCTCCCTCCTCAAGGAGCGCGAGCACGCCAGGATCGGGGCGGCCGTCCACTCCGTGCGGGCCGTGCCGGCCGACCAGTTGGCGACCGTGGCGGGCTGGGCCGAGGAGCGGCGGGCCCCGCTGCATGTGCACCTGTCCGAGCAGACCGCCGAGAACGACGCCTGCCTCCAGGCCCACGGATGCACCCCCACCCGGCTGCTCGCCGACCACGGAGTGCTCGGCCCGCGCACCACCGGCGTGCACAACACCCACCTCACCGGCGAGGACATCGCCCTGATCGGCGGCAGCGGCACCGGCACCTGCATGTGCCCCACCACCGAACGCGACCTCGCCGACGGCATCGGGCCCGCCGCCGAACTCCAGCGGCAGGGCTCCTCGCTCTCCCTCGGCTCCGACAGCCACGCCGTGATCGACATGTTCGAAGAAGCCCGGGCCATGGAGCTGAACGAGCGGCTGCGCACCCGCACCCGCGGCCACTGGACGGCGAACGCCCTGCTGCGCGCCGCCACCGCCGACGGCCACGCCGCCCTCGGCTGGGACCGGGCGGGCAGCATCGAACCCGGCGCCCTCGCCGACCTCACCACCATCACCCTGGACTCGGTCAGAACAGCGGGGCCGCTGCCCCGACTCGGCGCCGAGACGGCCGTATTCGCCGCGACCGCGGCCGACGTACGGCACACCGTCGTGGGCGGCCGGCACGTCGTACGCGACGGGACGCACACCCGGGTGCCCGACGTACCGCACGCCCTCGCACAGGCCGTCGAGGCCCTGCGCGCCTGACGACCCCCCACGAGGACGCCATGAGCAGCAGCACCGTCATCACCAATATCGCCACACTGGTCACCAACGACCCCTCCCGCCACGGCGATTCACCCCTGGGCCTGGTCCGGGACGCGGCTGTCGTCATCGAGGGCGACCGCATCGCCTGGACCGGTGCATCCAGCAAAGCACCCGCCACCGACAAGCGGGTCGACGCCGGCGGCCGCGCGGTCCTGCCGGGCTTCGTCGACTCCCACTCCCACCTGCTCTTCGCGGGCGACCGCACCGAGGAGTTCAACGCCCGCATGTCCGGCCGCCCCTACAGCGCGGGCGGCATCCGCACCACCGTCGCCGCCACCCGGGCCGCGACCGACGCAGAACTCGAGGCGAACCTCACCCGCCTGCTCGCCGAGGCACTCCGCCAGGGCACCACCACCTTCGAGACCAAGTCCGGCTACGGCCTGACCGTCGACGACGAGGCCCGCGCCCTGCGGCTGGCCGCCCGCCACACCGACGAGGTCACCTTCCTCGGCGCGCACATCGTCGCCCCCGAGTACGCCGAGGACCCGGCCGGCTATGTCGCCCTGGTCACTGGCGAGATGCTGGACGCCTGCGCCCCGCACGCCCGGTGGATCGACGTCTTCTGCGAGCAGGGCGCCTTCGACGGCGACCAGGCCCGGGCGATCCTCACCGCCGGGAAGGAGAGGGGCCTGCACCCCCGCGTCCACGCCAACCAGCTCTCCTACGGTCCCGGTGTGCAGCTGGCCGTCGAGCTGGACGCGGCCAGCGCCGACCACTGCACCCACCTCACCGC
>Ga0207873_1001705_pt1 | contig 20068 bp, 17 predicted proteins | sample BGWIniCompost_FD_187373 | JGI IMG/M metagenome (GOLD analysis project Ga0207873, IMG submission 187373) | Cellulose adapted compost microbial communities from Newby Island Compost Facility, Milpitas, CA, USA - BGW Initial Compost (SPAdes)... ...
GGATCAGACCCCAAGGACCTCACGGCGACCCTCTCCCGAAACTGCGTGCCGTGGGACCCTAGCCCGGGTCTGAGCGGCATGTGCTGGTGATACAAGGACCGGGCGCCGTGGATTGGTTGCGCGCCACCATCGCCTGTTCGAGCGCCGCGATCCCGTTGCTGCTGACCTGGTGGTTGTTTCGGCGGATCGCCGAGACGCGCCACGTCTCCGGGCGCGTCGTCCTGCTCACCTGCGGGTTCGGGGGTCTGGCGGCGGTGGTCGCCGCGGTGCTCGAGGCGCGCCTGGTGGCCTGGACCGGCGTGCCGCTGCGGGGCTCTCTGGCGAGCCCCGTCGGCGCGGCGTTGATCATGCTGCTGGTGGTCGGCCCCCTCGAAGAGGCGTTGAAGATCGCGGTCGTGTGGCCGTCGTTCTTGCGGCGCCGGCTCACGAGCGGTCGCGTCGGTGTGCTGCACGCGGTCGCCGCAGCCAGCGGCTTCGCTGCCTGCGAGGTGTTGTCGGCGTACTTCGTGGCGGGCTTGCGAGACTGGCTCGACGTGCTGCGCTCGACCATCGCGCTGCCGGCGCACCTGTTCTTCGCATCTCTGTGGGGTTACGCGTTGGGGCGGGGGCGCCAGGGATCCCTGCCGAGGTTGTGGCTCGGCGTGGCCCTGATCCACGGCGGGTACGATCACGTGGTCTTCGGGCGCGGGCCGGCGCTGCTCGTGGTCGTCGTCCCGGTGCTCCTGCTCATGGTCGTGGGGACGTGGATGATGCTGCGTCATGAGCCGAGCGCGCCGGGCTCCGTTCCTGGCGGGGTGTTCGAGCCGCCTTCGGTCCGCACCGTGCGCGAAGCCATGCGCGGCACGGGGCAGCCGCTGATGGTGCATTGGATCCTCGTGGGGGCTCTCGTGACCCTCGGGGTCACCCTCGCCTTCCTCGCCGCCGCGGTGTGGATCGGGCACCGCTACGGGGTGGACTTCGCTCAGGTGGACGAGTCGGAGCTGGTCGCCAGCGTGCCCCTCGCCTTGCTCGGCTCCGCCCTGCTGGCGGCGTTCCCCGTATCAGGGTACCTGGTCGCGCGCGCGAGCGGGGCACGCAGCGTGATCGAGCCCGCCTGGTCCACGGGCGCGGCCATCCTGGTCACCCTCGGCATGTTCAGCATCACCGAGCCCATGGCGCTCGTGGTCGCGGCCAGCGTGGCGCCCGTGGGGTTCGCGCTCGGCTGCATCGGAGCTTGGTTCGGCCTGGATCGCGCCTCTCCCAGGTGACCCCACGAACCACGTCACAGGGCGACAACGCGATTGCGACCCTCGCTCTTGGCGCGATACAGGGCCTGATCGGCCTGGCTCACCAGATCGTCGAGGCGCGCCACCTGGGGATGGGGCCAGGTCGCCACGCCGAAGCTCGCGGTGACGCTCACCGCGCTGGCGCTCGTAGGGACCCGCGCCGCCTCGAGGGCCGTGCGACAGCGTTCCGCGGCCACGATCGCTCCCGCCCGATCCGTCTGAGGGAGCAGGAGCGCGAACTCCTCGCCTCCGAACCGGGCCGCCGCGTCGCAGGCCCGTAGCTCCGCGCGGATCACCCGGGCGACGGTCTTCAAGACCGCGTCCCCGACGGGGTGCCCGAAGGTGTCGTTCACCTTCTTGAAGCGGTCGAGGTCGACCATCACCAGGCTCAGCGGGGCGCGATAGCGCGTGCACTTCGCGAACTCGGCGCCGAGGACCTCCACGAGGGAGCGACGATTCAGGAGCCCCGTCAACCCGTCCGTGCGGTTCAGGGTCTCGAGGAGCGTGCTCTTGTCGCGCAGCTCGTCCTGGAGCTCCCTCAGGCGCAGGTGCACGCGAGCGCGGGCGACGAGCTCTTCGTCGTGAAAGGGCTTGGTGAGGTAATCGTCGGCTCCCGCACGGAGGGCACGCAAGGTGGCGCGGGTGTCCTCCTCGGTCGCGAGCAGGATCACGGGCACGCCCTCGAGCTTCGTCTGTCCGCCCTTCAGGCGCAGAAGCTCGAACTCGTCGAACCCTGCCGCCGCGGGGTCGCAGAACACGAGAGTGACGGTGTGCCGGGTGAGCAGGGCACAGGCTTCCCGGCCATCGCGCGCCGTGAGGAAGACATCGGCGACCTGGTGGTCCCGCAGCACGCGCTCGACGGAGTGACGCACGGACTCGGAGTCGTCGACGATCAGGACCGTGCGTACCATGTGTGTTCGTCTGGGTGGTCGCTCACTGGGCAGTATGAGTCAGTATAAAGGCCCGGCGGCCGGATTGTCCGGGGGCTTTCTCGAAGTTACTTGTGACCGCTGCGCTCCGCAGATTTTTACTCGGTCCGCGCGGTCCCCGATCCAACCAATTCGCTCCGCGGCGCGCGACCCCTCGAACGGGGCGGGGGCGTCATTGCCCGACAGCGGTGGCGGTAATGGGGCGGCCGAGCATCCGGTGCGGCTCGGGAGCGCCGTACTTGGGGGCGCCGTGTCGAGAGCGTCCTGTGGGGAGCGCGGTGTCGGGAGCGCGGTGTCGGGGGGCGCGGTGTCGGGGGGCGCGGTGTCGGGGGCGCCGTGTGGGGAGCGCCGTGGCGACGCCGTCAGCGCCGATCGGAGGGGACACCACCGCGCACGTCGATCTCCCGCGCGTCCGTCACCACCCAGTCGCAGGCGCGATCGTGAGCCTCGTGGGGGAGCTCCGTCAGCAGCTGGAAATCGAAGGCGACCACGACGCTGATCGCGGGGGGCACCACGTCCGGGAGCGTCGCGTCGTAGTACCCCATGCCGTACCCGACCCGGTGACCATCCGCCGCGACCGCCAGGGCGGGGACGAGGACGACGTCGATGTCGCCCCGTCGGGCCTCCGGCGCGTCCGGTGGCGGCTCCGCGAAGGGCTGCTGGCGGGGGACGAGGTCATCTGGCCGTTCGACCTTCCGGAAACCCGTACGGTAGCCGGTCGGCGTGGGGTCCATGAATGGATAATAGAGAGCGACGCCCCGGTGGCGCAGGGCCTCGTCCAGGGGTCTCAAATCGACCTCACGGCGCTCCAACAAAGGCGCGAAGGAAGCGACCGCCTTCGCTCCCGCGAGGATGGGGAGGGCGAGGAGCCGTTCACAGATCTTCGCGCTGCGCGCCGCGACGGCGGTCGACGGGTAGGCCTGACGGGTGGCCCGCATCCGCTGGCGGATCTGACGTTTCGCGCGGTGGGAGAGGGCTGCCAGGTGCTCGGGATCCAGCTGGAAATCCGGGTCGGCCACCGGTCTTGTCTAGCAGCTTCTCGGCGATTTGTGCGGGCGCTGGCGCGGATTATTCTTGGAGCGCATGCGGACCATCTACGTGGGGGGAGAGCGGCATTTGTTCGCTTGCTCGCTCGGTGAGGCCGAGCTGCGTGTGGAGGATCGCGTCGACGCCGGAGCGCTGCCCTCCTTCATGGCTTTCGCTCCCAGCCACGGCACCGCTTACGTGGTCAACGAGCGCGAGGACGCGATCGGCGTCCTGCGTCTCGAAGGCGAGCGGCCCGTGCTCATCGGGAAGGTCGCGTCTCCCGGCGGACCCGCGTACGTGTCGGTGGATCGCAGTGAACGCTGGGTGCTCGCGGCCAACTACGGAGGGGGCACCGTGCGTCTCTGGCCCATCCTCGACGACGGCACCTTGGGCCCCTTGAGCGACGAGCAACGCTCGGGCGCCCACCCGCACTGCGTGCTTTCGGATCCGACGAACGCCTACGTGCTGGTGACGAACAAGGGGAGCGACACGATCGCCTGCTATCGCTTCGATTCCCAGCGCGGGAAGCTGTGGGAGGGGGAGCCCTTCGTCGTTCCGCTGGCGCGTGGCTCGGGACCACGGCACCTCGCGTTTCATCCCCAAGGGCACCGCGCCTATCTCGTCGACGAGCTGGACTGTACGGTGGTCACTCTGGCCGTCGAAGGCGCCAGCCTACGACCGCTCCAGGTCCTGTCCACGCTGCCGGGCCCGCGGGGATCGGACGACAGCGGGGCGGACCTCCACGTCAGCCCCGACGGGCGCTTCGTCTACGTGTCGAATCGCGGCCACGACAGCATCGCGATCTTCAAGACGAGTGACGACGGCCTCGCCCTGGTGAGCCACGAGAGCACCCGGGGGCGGACCCCCAGAAACTTCTGCCTCGTCGGCGACGATCGGCTGTTGGTGGCGAATCAGGAGAGCTCGAACATCGTGGGCTTCGAGCGGAACCGGGAGACGGGCGGCTTGTCGTTGCAGTTCGTGGCTCCCGTCGGCGAGAAGGCGTACTGGGTGGGCCCGCCGAAGCACATCGTCGCCTATTGAGCCGCGAGGAGAGGTCGGAGCGGGAGCTCGGGCAGGGCTTGGACGCGGAGTTCGCCGGGGGCTGTGCCGAAGGGGCTGTGCCGAAGGGGCGGACTCCGGTAGACATCCCGAGGACACCGTGCGAACCGCAGCTTTCCTCATCCCCGCCTATCGCGCGCGAGACAGCGTCGCGGACGTGATCGATGGCTTGCGGCGCGCGTGGGCGACCGCCTGGGAGCGGCTGGAGGACTCGGAGCGGAGCCAGTGGCACGCGGACGCGCTGTGCCTGACGGTCGACGACGGCTCCGGGGACGAGACGGGGGCCCGCGCCGAGGCGGCGGGGGCAACGGTCCTTCGCCACCCGCAGAACCGGGGCAAGGGGGCTGCGTTGCTCACGGGCCTGCGCTGGGCGCAGGAGCGAGGGCTCGACAGCGTGGTCAGCGTGGACGCGGACGGTCAGCACCCGCCCGAGGAGGCGGTTCGTCTCGTGCTGCTGCCCGCGTCACCGCAGGCGTTGGTCCTCGGCGTGCGGGATCTGCGGCGGGACGGCGCGCCCTTGCCCAACCGCTTCTCGAACGCGTTCTCCAACGTCTTCTTGTCCGCTTACGGTCGCATGCGCCTGCGGGACACCCAGTGTGGGCTGCGGCGCTATCCCGTGGAGCGCACGTTGCAGCTCGAGCCACGAGACCCCGGCTACGCCTTCGAGGCGGAGGTGATCCTTCGCTTCGCGCGCAACGGTCTGCCCATCGTCCAGGAGCCGATCTCGGTGATCTATCCTCCGGAGGAGGAGCGGGTCACCCATTTCCACTCCGTCCGCGATCCCGCGCGCATCGTGCGGCGGGTCCTCTGGACGGTGGCCACGGTGCCCGTACGCAGACGCCCGCGCTCCTGACGCCCGACGCCTGGGACGTCACGAGGGCGTCACGTCACCTGGTTTGGCGTACACGCCCCGAGTCGGCTGCGCGCTTGCGATGCTCGCAGTCCTCCGGTTCGCGGCAATGCCCGTAGAGTTCGTGCTTGTGGTGGGTGACCACGAACCGGTAGCGCGCCGCGATCCGTTCCTGGAGCTCCTCGATCAGGGGCTCCTCGAACTCGGTGATGTGGCCGCACTCCTGGCAGATGAGGTGGTCGTGGTGAGCGTCCTCGTCAGCGAGCTCGTAGCGAGTCACCCCATCGCCGAAGTTGAGCTCGTGCGCGATGCCTCCCTCGGCCAGCATCTTCATCGTGCGATAGACGGTGGCGTACCCGATCCGGGGATCGACGGCGCGCACCTTCTCGAGCAGCTCGTCGATGGTCAGGTGCTCGGTGGTGTCGAAGAGCGTGTCGACGATCAGCCGCCGCTGCTCCGTCGTGCGCAGCCCCCGGTCCGACATGTAGTCATCGAGGGCCTGGCGCAGGCGCTCCAGGTTTGGACTTCGCGCACGCTGGCCGAAGTGGGCGTCCTCCCGATCGTTGCTCACAGTGTCGTTTCACTACCACGAGATGACGCGGGGGTCAGTCTTCGCGGGCCCGAAAGGCCGCCGCGAGCGTCCCGAGCAGCGCAGCGCAGGGCGCAACGGCCGGAGAAACGAGGTCGAACGCCACGGCCAGGGTAGCCAAAGTCGGTGGAACGACGTTCAAGGCGAGTATCGCGCGCGCGCCATCGCGCGCCCGTCGCGCGATGCGCAGAGTCCGCGCGGCGTCGCGTACGTCGTCGGAGGCGAGGCCGACGCTCCAATCGGCGTTGCTGGCGGCAGCCGCACGCAAGGTGATCGAGACGTCCGCCGCCGAGAGCGCGGAGTCGTCCACGGGGCTGCGGCCGATCACCGCCACGACCGCGCCGCCCTCGGAGAGCTGACGGATCTCTTCGCCGCGTTGCGCTGCGGGGAGCTCCGGGCGCACGTGCTCGATGTCGATGCTGCGGGCGATGGCGTCCGTGGTCTCCCGGGAATCCCCCGACAGCAGGACTGGTTCCACCCCCAGGTCGAGGAGGTGCTGGACGGCCGCTCGTGCGCCGGGCCGAAGCCCATCCTGGAGCGCCAGGATGCCCGCCAGGCGACCATCCACCGCCACGAGCAGCGAGGTGCGCCCCATGGATTCGAGCTCCGTGATGCGGCTCTCGGCGCGGGCAACGCTGATTTTTTCCCGGAGCATCAGCGCTCGGCTCCCGACGACGAGACCCTTGCCCGAGGAGGTCACCGCGGTGACGCCGAGGCCAGCGATGGGGTTGTGGTTGCGCGTGGCGTCGGGGCGGACGTTGCGGGCCCGGGCCGCTCGCAGCACCGCGGTGGCGACGGGGTGATGCACCGCGCTCTCCGCTCCGGCAGCGAGCGCGAGGAGCTCCTCCGGGGAGAGCTGATCCAGCGGCTCCAGCCCCGCGACCTCCGGCTCTCCCAGAAGCACGGTGCCTCGGGCGCAGAGGGCCGCCACGGTCGCGCGCCCCGCTTCGTCCAGGTGCTCCGCCGCGTGGAACGCGATCCCGTGGTCGAGCCCTTCCAGCGTCGCTCGCGCCATCCGAGCCGCCGCGAGCTCGGCCAGCCCCGCGTGGGCGAATGCTCCGTGGACGGCCGCGGCCGCCAGGGCGAAGAAGAGGCCATCTCCTCCGAGGGCGAAGCCAGCGAGCAGCACCAGGCCCGCCGCCGCCACGCCGCCCCGCTGGGCCGCGAGGTACCCCGTCCGCGCAGGGGACGAACGCAGATCGACGCGGCGCGTCGGATCTGCCGTCAGCCGCAGCCAGGCGCGGTCCGATCCGGTCCACCCCGTCACGATGCGGAGCGCCCCCTCTTCGATCAGGGCGCCCGCCGGGATCGGCTCCCCTTCGCCGCGGGGCTCCGAGCGGTGGGCGCCCAGCCAGGGCACGATGCGCGCGTGTCCCGCAACGACCGTGCCGTCCGCCGGGACGAGCTCGCCGGCCTCCACGAGGATCTCCTCGCCGGGGCGGAGCTCGTCCGCGGAGCAGTGCTCGGTGACGTGGCCGCTGAGGCGACGGGCCTGCAGGTGCAGGCGGTCGACGAGGGAGCGTCGCCCGCGGTCGACGGGCTGCGTGAAGCGCTGCACCAGGCCGGTGATCACCGCGCTGGCGATGATCACGGCGCCAGCGACCGTCAGCGCCGAGGGAGCGTCCGGGTGTCCCCCCAGGTGCGCGGTGGCGGCGATCACGGTGGTGAGTACCGGGCTCAGGAGCAACGACACGCGATCCAGCTGCCGGGGATCCCGAGGGCTCAGCAGCGCCTGGGCCACGAGCACGCCCGCCCCCGCGCCGAGGACGGCGAGGCGGCCCGTCTGCGCCGCTGCCGAGGGGCCCGCGAGGGTGAGGGCGATGCTGAAGGCTCCGCTCACCGCGGCGATGCCGAGCAGGAGCAGATCCTGTGATTCCTGGCCGCGGGAGGCCGGCTCGCGGCCTCCGAGCGAGTTGAGGGCGGCGGGGAGGGTCGCCGGTGCCTGGACGTTTCCGGAGAGCGCCGCGGCCGAGTGCGGGTGGGATGGGGACGGCGGAGGATCCCAGGTGGACGCGGCCGTAGGGGGCGCGCTCCGCCCCGAGGCGGGGCCGCTCGAAGCCGGACCTCCGGAGATCGGGCCTCCGGAAGCCACGGAGCGAACCGAGGAGGGGGGCCTCGTCTGGACGGAGGGGGGCGGGGAGCTGGCCACGTTCGCCGGTGGCGGCGTGGCGGGAGCGATCGGCGGTCCGAGTTCCAGGGCCTCTCCGAGCGCGGGGGTCAGCGAGCGCTCCTCCCCGCGGACGGATCCGAGTTCGTCAGCGTCGGGGAGCTCCTGGGAGCGGATGGTCGGAGGCCCGACGCTGACGGCGTCACCGGCACCACCGACGACGCCGTCGAACGGGCCCGCGCTCGCCCCGTCGAGGGGCGCCACCGCCGGGAGCTGGGGAGGAGCCGGCAGGCCCCAGGTGCGCCTGGGCGCCTCGAAGCCGCGCTCCGAGAGGAGCTGCCCCGCGGCGCTGTCCACGTCGAAGGACTCGGCGTGCTCGACGGAGCAGAAGAACCACAGGCGCGAGTCGATGCAGCGCACGCGCGGGGCCCGCAGCGCGTCGACAGGCTTGCCGCAGGTGCCGCAGCCGACGTGCCGGGGGGCGGGCCCGATCTCAGCCATCCATGCCCAACGCCCAGAGCAGCACCGCCTTGGCGGTGTGCAGGCGCGCTTCGGCCTGATCCCAGACGATGCTCTGCGGACCCTCGAGGACCTCCTCCTCGATCTCCTCGCCGCGGTGAGCGGGCAGGCAGTGCAGCACCACCGCGTCCTTGGCGGCTCGCTGCAACAGCGCCCGATCGACTCGGAAGCCCTCGAACGCCCGCAAGCGGGTGGCGCTCTCCTCCTCCTGGCCCATGCTCGTGAAGACGTCGGTGCTCACGACGTGGGCGCCCTGCGCCGCCTCCGCTGCGCTCCGCACCAGCTCCAGGCGAGCGCCCCGCTCCCGCGCCTCGTTCCAAAAGCGCTCGTCGGGATCATACCCTTCGGGGCACGCCAGCCGCAGGTGCAGCCCGAGGAGCCCCGCGGCCTCGATCCAGGAGCTGGCCATGTTGTTGCCATCTCCGATCCAGGCGTAGGTCAGCCCCTCGAGCTTGCCGAAATGGGCCCGCACGGTCTGCAAATCCGCCAGGAGCTGCATGGGATGACTCTGATCCGTGAGGGCGTTGAGCACCGGCACCGTCGAGTACTCCATCACCTCGAGGATGCGCGACTCGTCGGAGGTGCGCAGGGTGACGGCGTGGACCATCCGGGTCAGCACCCGGGCCGTGTCCTTCAAGGGTTCACCCCGTCCGAGCTGCGAGCCCTGGCTCGTGATGACGATGGGGTGACCGCCGAGCTCGGCGACCGCCACCTCCAGGGAGAGGCGCGTGCGCGTGCTCGCCTTCTCGAACACGAGGGCGACGCTCTTGCCCGCGAGGGGACGTTCGTTGGTCGTGCCGCGCTGCGCCTTCAGACGATCTGCGCGGTCGAGGGTGGCGATGAGGCCGTCTCGGCCCAGGTCCGAGAGGTTGAGGAAATGGCGAGTCACGATAGCTCTCCCAGGACGCGATCGACGGCGCCGAGGGCTTCGTCGAGGTCGCTCCGTTGAATGATGAGGGGAGGGGTGAACCGGAGCGCGGTTCCCCCGGCCACGGTGAGCAGGACACCCTCCTCACGCAGCCTCTCGAGCAGCGCCCGGGGGTCGGTGTCGTCCCGCAGCACCAGGGCTCGTAGCAGGCCCAGACCTCGCTGGGACTCGGCGACCGCGTGCTTCTCGACGAGCTCCTGCAGGCGGCCGGCGAGGTACTCGCCCATCTGCGTGGCGTGGGCCATCAGACCGTCCCGTTCGATGACCTGGAGCACGGCGAGCGCGGCGGCGCTGGCCAGGGGATTGCCCCCGTAGGTGGATCCGTGGGCGCCGGGAGGGAGCGCCTCCGCGAGCTTCTCCTTGCACAGCATCGCGCCGATGGGCATGCCGCCCCCCAAGGCCTTGGCCAGGGCGACCGCGTCCGGCTTCACCCCCGCCTGCTCGCAGGCGAGGAACGTCCCCGTCCGACCGACCCCCGTCTGGACCTCGTCGGCGAGGAGCAGCGCGCCGTGCTCGTCGGCGATCTGGCGCAGGGCCTGCAGAAAGCCCGCCGGGGCGGGGGTCACGCCGCCTTCGCCCTGGACCGGTTCCACCAGGATCGCCGCCACGTCCGGGCCCATCTCCCGGCGCACCGCCTCCGCGTCGCCGTAGGGCACGTGGGTGACCCCCGGGAGCGGGCCGAAGCCGTCGCGGTACTTGGGCTGCCCGGTAGCCGCCAGCGCGCCCAGGGTTCGACCATGGAACGCGTTGTGGAACGCGATCACGCGATAGCGCTCCGTCTGTCCCTGGGCGAAGAAATGACGGCGCGCCACCTTGAGCACGGCCTCGATCGCCTCCGTGCCCGAGTTGCAGAAGAACGCTCGGTCCATGCGGGCCAGCCCGCAGAGCTTCTCCGCGAGCAGGATGTTCGGCTCGTTGTAGTAGTAGTTGGAGAGGTGGAGGACCTTGCCCGCTTGTCGGGAGATCGCCTCCACGAGCTCCGGGTGAGCGTGGCCGAGGGCGCTCACGGCGATCCCCGCGTAGAGATCGATGTACTGCTTGCCACTCGTGTCCCAGAGTCGGACCCCCTCGCCACGTTCGATCACGAGCGGAGGCTGACGGTAGTTGGGATAGAGGTGCTGCTGTGCAGCGCCGAGGAGTGTTTGCAGTGAGGACATGTTCTTCGGATCGGTGACGAGCTCGGCCGCGCGCTTCCCGTCGAGGGAGGCCACGCCGCCCGAGCTCCTCGTCGTTGGGGCAAGGCGAATGGGTACCGAGCGGGCTGCGCGTTGGCAATGTCCCGAGGTGCGCGGGCCTCGGGGGCGCCCTCGAGGACGCTCTCCGGCGCCACGGAAGCGTTGCGGAGGCGGCTCGAGGGCTCGAGGGCAGGGGTCGAGGGCGGGGCTCGATGACCGTCAGCTCTCCGCCTCCTCCAGGGCCGTCCGCAGGGCGCGCGTCAGGTGCTCCCGGAGGGGTCGGGCCAGGGCCTTGCAACGCAGCCCCATCGCATCCCACTGGGCCTCGGCGATGTACTCCCAGTCCCAGGCCCCCGCGGGCCGCGTGGACACACAGAGAGCCGTGCCCTGCTTTCCGGCGTCGATCCGATAGTCGAGCCCCTCGATTTCCAGCTGGAGGATCGGGTCGCTGTCGTAATTGACCATTTCACTGCTCATGCGATCAGTATATGGGCGCCGGTCGGCTCGCCAAGAGCAAATCGTGGGCCCTCGCGCGCGGCTCGTCGCGGGAGCGACGGCGCCGGGGGCATCACGTAGACTCCCGCCGATGCACACGCGCTTCCTTTCCGTCCTCGTCCTCCCTGGCGTCCTCCTCCTCGCTCCCCTCCTGGTCGCAGGGTGCGGCGGCCGTCCGTCTCAGGAGCCTTCCTCCCCGAGCGCCGAGCGCACCGGAGAGGCCGCGCCCTACGAGGAGTCGTCGCCCGGCGACGACGCAGGGGACGCGCCGACGAGCGGCGGCGCGGACGGAGAGGTCGCTTGTGGCGGGCTCCAGGGGCCAGGATCCGCGCCCGGGTGCGCCGAGGGCGAGTTCTGCGACTACGCCCTGGACGCGCACTGCGGCGCCGCCGACCAGAGCGGAGTGTGCCGACCGCGACCCGAGATGTGCACCCGCGAGTACGCGCCCGTGTGCGGCTGCGACGGCAAGACCCACCCCAATCGCTGCGAGGCGAACGCGGCGGGCACCGCGGTGGCGGCCGAGGGACCCTGCGCCGACGACGCGGGGTGATCCGGACACTCCCCGATGACCGTCCATGAAGCCACGGTTCGCTGGCGGTTCGACGGCGAGCCACGGGCGTTCCGCCAGGGTCAGTACTCTCGGGCCCACACCTGGACCTTCGACGGGGGGCTCTGCCTCCCGGCGTCCCCGTCCCCCGCCGTGGTGAAGCCGCCCCACTCGGATCCGAGCGCCGTGGATCCGGAGGAGGCGTTCGTGGCCTCCGTGTCGAGCTGCCACATGCTCACCTTCCTGTACCTGGCCCACCGCCGCGGCTTCGAGGTCCGGGGGTACGAGGATCGTGCCCTGGGCACGATGACCAAGAACGAACGCGGGGTGCCCTGGGTGAGCCGCGTCGTGCTGCGACCGCACGTCACCTACGGCTCGCGGGCGCCGAGCGCCGATGAGGAGGCTGCTCTGCACGAGCGCGCGCACGCGGAGTGCTTCATCGCCAACTCCGTGCGGACGGACATCGTCGTCGAACCCGGCGACGGTGCTTCGCCTGATGCTGCCGCGCCTCCGGCTTCGACGAAGCCCCCGGTCGTGACGAACGGCGAGTAGCAGGCTGTCGCGGGACATCCTCCCGGCGGCGCCCGCGCGAAACCGACCCGGGCTGGCGCTCCTTTCGTTCGCTAGCTCGGCTCCGCCTCGACTCGGCGTGGAGGGGCCCTTCGGGTAGGATGCCGGCTCGGTGCTCCCGTGCGTCGCGGGAGAGCTGCTCCTCCCGCCGAGAGCCGGAGAGGACGACACACGACGAGGTTCGAATCATGGCCGGGACACGACTGGACACCACCGACCACGCTCACTTCGACTCGCGCAGCCCGCTCCCCCGCGAACCGGGACGTCTCCTGGACACGACCCCCCAGGGGCGCGACAGGGCTCTCGACCGGGGAACGACCGGCGCTCGGCGACCAGCCAGGAAGAAGTCTCCCTGGGGTCGACGTGCTCGTTGGGCCTTGCGCGGGGCGCTCCTCGGCGCCGTCCTCCTCGCCTGTGTGAAGCTGCCGCGCACGGCGCGCGCCGATCACGAGCTGTGGCTCTGGTCCGAGATGCGCATCCCCGTGGCGACCGCGGAGGAGTTCCCCGTCCGCACCACCTTCCGCTTGTTCAACGACACGCGCTTCAGTGGGCGGCGCGATGGGCTACATCAGGTCTTTCTGCGGTTCGGACCCATGTTCGAGGTGACGCCCTGGCTGCTCCTCGCTCTGAACGCGACCGTGTACGCGGATCACCTGGCCAGCGGCGCCTTCGACGAAGAGCGCCGCGCCGAGCTCGAGCCCACCGTCCACTGGCGCTGGGGAGACCTCGCCTTCACGGATCGCAACCGCCTCGAGTACCGCTGGCGCGACACCGGCGACGCGGTCCGCTACCGGAACCAGCTCCGTGTCAGCTACGCGCCGCCGGAGCGTCGGATCTTCCCCTTCGTCTGGAACGAGGCGCTGATCCTGCTGAACGAAGAAGGGTTCAATCAGAATCGACTCACGGCCGGCCTCACCGCCGCGCTGAGCCCCACCACGCGCCTCGAGGCCGGGTACATGTTCCGGAGCCGCGAGGAGCTCGGGACCTGGTTCCACGATCACATCGGGGTGCTCTACCTCTTTTATGACGGCTGGGGCCGCTGACCTTCGCGCGTCGATGCTCTCTGCAGCTCCGCACGGAAGCCCCGTACAGCGAAGCCGCGCACCGACGCCGCGCACCGACGCCGCGCACCGAAGCCCCGTACAGCGAAGCCGCCCTCGAGCTTGGCCGCCGAGGGGCTCAGGGGGCCTTGTCCATGGCGTCGCGGTCAGCGTCTTCGACCAACCGGTGGAAGCGCCGAAGCGCCGCGAGCGCGCCATCGAAGACCTCCTGCGGTACGGACAACACGAAGCGGTGATGCTCCGGGATGCCCGTCCAGGCGGGTCCGTTGACGAGCAACCCCGTGGTGGCGAAGAGCGCCTCCACCAGCCCCCCGGCGCCGAGGTGAAAGGACCGCGGGCCGTCGGGGGTCACCAGCTCCACCGTGCGCGCGCCGTAGCCCGGGCGCGCGACCACGAACAACCCTCCCTGGGGCTCGATGGGATCCCAGCCGCACTCTCGGAGCACGTCGCAGAGGAGCGCGGCACGACGCGCGAGGAGTGCCCGCTGCTCGTCGAGCTCGCGGCGCGTGCGTGCGTCCGGGTCGAGGAGCTGGGCGAGGGTGCGCTTCAGCGCGAAGCGCAGCGTCGGGTGGGGCACGCCGAAGGCAGCGCTCCCCGCCAACGCTCGTGAGAGGTCCGGGGTGCTGGCGTAGCCGTAGCCGAAGCGGAGCCCGCCCGCGGCGAGCTCCTTGGAGACCCCACCCAGCACGACGAGCTCCGTCGGGGCAGAGAGGTCTCCCAGCGGCGCTGATGGGGAGCTCCGAGCGAGCGCTCCGGGCGTCGTGCTCGCGCCGATCCCGTGGGGCGGCGCGTGGTCGAGCCCGGTGAACACCGTGTCGAGGATGACCTTCACCCGCGCGGCGCTCGCGATCCGGAGGAGCTCCGCCAGCTCCGCGGCGGAGTAGGCGGCCCCCGTGGGGTTGACGATGGGAGCGTTCAGGTAGAGCCAATGCGGCGCCGCGCATTCGTCGATGGCCGCGGTCAGGGCCGCGGGGGTGACCTTGTAGTCGTCGGAGCGGGCGGTGACGATGGGTCGAACCGAAGCGCCCACCAGGCGCGCGCACCCCTCGAAGTAGCCGTAGGCCCCCTGCGGCAGGAGCAAGGTGCCCCCCGCGGCGGCGCAGGCCAGCATCAGCGAGGTGAAGAGAGGCGCGGTCCCTCCCGCGACGTGGAGACGTTCGGGGGCGATGTCCTGGAGCCCGAAGCGCGCCTCGAGCAGGGCGATGAGCTCGGGGCGAACGTCGCTCTCCGCCTCGTCGAGCTGGCGCCGCGCGAAGGCCTCGAGGAGATGGGCCCGCAGGCACGTGGGCGCGCTCAGGGAGTTCTCCCCGTAGTCGAGCCGGAGCACGTCGGCTCGCGCCGGGTCTCCGGGCAGCGCGAGGGCCGCCGGACGCTCGGTGGCGGTGGGGGGCGGGGGGCGTTCCGGAGCGCGTGGGCGGCGCGGCGTGCCTCCGGTCCCCTGGATGCGGAAGCTCAGCAGGTCCGCCAGGATGCGCGCGTAGTAACGCTGCACGAGCAGCGGCGGTCGGCTGTAGGTGAGCTCGGCCACGTCGGCGAGCGCGCTCAGCGTGGCCGCGTTCTCGGAGACGAGCACGCTGAGCTCGAGATCGCGATACACGTCGTCCTTCACCAGGCCACAGAGGAGCGTGACGTGCTCCGGCAAGGGCTGCTCGGCCAACAGCCGTAGCGCCGGGTGCTGCGCGGGGGCGCTCGACAGCTCGAAGCCCGCGGACACGTCGAGCACCAACGTGGTGTTCGTGGTGCGCGCGGTCTCCACCAGGAGACGGATCGAGTCGAGGCTCTGGCTCTCCGGAGACGTCAGCGCGACGACGAGCAACCCGGGGCGCAGCCGCTCGAGCAGCTGGCGGCACAGCTCCAGGCTGCGGGGTGCCTCGAGCACCTCCGTGCCGCCCCAGCGTGTGGTCGAAGTGCCGAGCTCTGGCCCGAGCAGCAGCGTCGCCAACTCCCGATCGATCAGGGCGCGCGGCGGGCGATGATGGAGCAGGAGCGCGACGAGCGCGGCGGCGCGCGTCGGGGTCGCGATCAGCGCGTCCGGCGCGATCGGCGCCTGGAAGTAGCTCGCCAGATAGGACGCGAGGTGCTCGCGGAACTCGCTCAGACCCGCGGTCTGAGCGTATGGGAAGCCGCGCGGGCGCGCGAGCCAGTCCGCCAGCTCTACCAGGAAGCTCAGCTTCTCCTCGGCCACGTGCTCGTCGCCGAACGCGAGATCGATGGCCCCGTGCGCGTCCTGGAAGACGGGATCGCGGAGCACCGCGAAGAGCGCCTTGACCTGTTGCGAGTGTTCGAGCGCGCCCTGGTAGACGTGGATCGAGTGGTAGATCGTCCCCCCGGCGGCCGCGAAGGCGGCGGCGGTCCGCGCGCCCACGCTCTCTTCACTCTGTGGTCCCAGGAAGAACTCGAAGCGATGGTCCGTGCGTGCTTCGATCTCGACGAGGCTCTGGATATCCGTGTCTTCGGCCTGGGGCGCGCGGGTGCGCCAGATTTCGCTCACTCGGTAGCCGCGGCGCTCGAACAGCCGGCGTAACAGGGCCCGCCCAGGCCGTCCCCCCAGGTTGAAGGTCACCTTGCCCCCGGGGGCGAGCAGCTCGATGGACTCCTCGAGGACGCGCGCCATCAGGCCCAGCCCGAAGCGATCTTCGACGAAGCCCTGCCGACCACAGTAGTTGCTCAGGGCGTGGAGGAAGTCGTCCGAGCGCGCGTGAGTGTCCAGCTCGCGGCCCAGGGTCGGATCCAGCACCTGGGGGATGCAGCCGATGATATGATCGAAGGTGAGGCGCCGTTCTCGACACCAGGTGAGCACGTCGGACACGTGGAACTCGATCCGGTCGAGCAGGCTCTTGCCGGTGGAGTCGACGAGGAGCGAACCGTCCGGGGCGGAGGCGTCGAGGTGAGCGTTGAGCCGGGCGCTCAGCACCGCGCGGGGGTTGATGTCGAGGCCGTAGACCTTCCGGGGCAGGCCGAAGCGGGCCAGGGCCAAGCTGATCCAGCCATTGCCCGAGCCGAGCTCGGCGACGACCCGCCCTTCGAAGTCCGCATGCGGGATCCGCCGCAGGCCTTCGTAGAAGGTGAAGGACCACTGCTCGGGCGCGAAGACGCTCGGCAGCTGGAGGAGGCGGAGCCGATGCCCCGGGAGGGAGAGCCGCGTCACCGAGAACGGGGCGTGGGCGGCCCGCTCGGCCTCCCCGACGACGGCGTGGAGCAGGCGCGCGGCGGGGGCGCGGCGCGCGGGATCGTCGAGGCGTTCGAGGAGCTCTCCCAGCCGCGCGTGCATGACCTCGGAGCTCTCCCGACAAGCTTCGAGGAAGCGCGCCGCATCGTCCGGGTGAGCCAATGAAGAGACCACGTCTCCCTAGGATAGCGGGTTCCGGCGCCGGGGCGTGCTATGGCACGGCCAACTCATGCCAGTGCTCGACGCGATCGAACTCCGCAAATCCTATGGCGCCTCCGTCCTCCTCGACGGCGCGTCGGTGACCCTGCGCCGAGGCGAGCGCGTCGGCCTCGTGGGATCCAACGGGAGCGGCAAGAGCACCCTGGCGCGCATCCTGGCCGGGGAGGAGGAGCCGGACACCGGCCAGTTGGTCAGGCGCCGAGGGAGCACAGTGGAGTACCTCCGTCAGGAGCCGCGGCTCCCGGAGGGCAAGACCATCCTGGAGGTGACCCTCGAGGGGCTCGGCGTGTGGGCGGCGGTCAAGGCCCGGTACGACGAGATCAGCGCGCGGCTCGCGGCGAGCGACTCCCCGGATCCGGAGCTGCTCGATCAGCAGCAGCTCGCCGCGGCGGAGGTCGAGCGCCTGGGGGGCTGGGATCGCAGCAGCGAGGCGCGGGGGGTGCTGTCCCGGTTGAACATCGACGAGCCCGATCGCCTGGTGGATCGACTCAGCGGCGGCGAGCGTCGTCGTGTCGCCTTGGCGCGGCTGCTCGTGGCGCGGCCCGATCTGGCGATCCTCGACGAGCCGACGAACCACCTGGACGCAGAGACGATCGAGTGGCTCGAGACCTACCTGGTAGAGCAGCTCCCGGGGGCGCTCCTCCTCATCACGCACGATCGGTATCTCCTCGATCGCGTGGTCCAGCGCACCCTCGAGATCGAGCGGGGGCAGCTCTACTCCTACGAGGGCGGGTGGGAGGAGTTCTTGGTCGCGCGGGCCGAGCGCCAGGCACTCGAGAAGCGCACCGAGGCGAACCGGCAGAACTTCTTGCGGCGCGAGCTCGAGTGGCTGAGGCGCCAGCCCAAGGCGCGCACGGGCAAGCAGAAGGCGCGCATCCAGCGCGCGGAGGAGGCGCAGAGCAGCGGCGCCCCGACGGCCAGCGGCGACTCCCTGGAGCTGCGGGTGGCCGGCAAGCGCCTGGGGACGACGATCCTCGAGGCGCACGACCTGGCCGTGGAGATCGGGGGGCGCCGGCTCGTCGAGGGGCTGACTCTCCATCTCACCCGGGGAGAGCGGATCGGGATCATCGGCCGCAACGGCGCGGGCAAGACGACCCTCCTGCAGTGCCTGTTGGGGGAGCGTGACCCCGCAGGTGGCCGCGTGGTCCAGGGAAAGAACACGTCCTTCGCCTATTTCGATCAGGGCCGCAGCGGGCTCGAGCCCGAGCGCAGCGTGCTCGACACGGTGACGGGCGGCCGCCCCACGCTCACCGTCGGTGGGCAGTCCGTGAGCAGCTACGCTTATCTGGACCGCTTCTGGCTCGGCGGGGACAAGCTGCGGCAGCCCGTCGGGAGCCTGTCCGGCGGTGAGCGGGCGCGGGTCGTGCTGGCCAAGCTCCTCCTCGAGCCCGCGAACGTGCTGGTGCTCGATGAGCCGACGAACGATCTGGACGTGACGACCCTCGCCGCCCTCGAGGAGATGCTGATCGAGCTGCAGGGGAGCGCGCTCATCGTCAGCCACGATCGCTACTTCCTCGATCGCGTCGCCACGTCGATCCTGGTCGTGCACGGTGACGGGCGCGTCACACACGTACCGGGGACTTACTCAAGTTACCTGGCCTGGCGCGCCGAGGAGGAGCGCCGCGCGACGCGGGAGAAGACCGAGCAGCGGGAGCGCGCGCGGGGGGAGAGGGCGACCGGCTCCAACGTGCGCAAGGGTATTACATACGCAGAGCGCCTCGAGCTCGATGGGCTGCTCGAACGCGTGGAAATGGCTGCGGGAGAGGTCTCACGGCTCGAGGCGGAGCTCGCCGATCCGACTCTCTACGTGGAACGTTATGCGGAGGCGGCGGAGCTCGAGCGCCGTCTGCGGGAGGCGCGCGCAGAGGCGGAACGCCTGGAAAACCGCTGGCTCGAGCTCGAGTCGAAGCGTGAGGCCGCCGAGAGCTGACGACGCTGGCCGATTCGGGCCGGTGACATCCGTGTCTCGGTGCTTACGTGGCGAGGCGTCCTCGCGTATATTCCCCGCCTGAGGAGATGACTCTATGAGACTTGAAACGCTCTTTCTCGTGACGGTGTGCGGGCTCGGCGTGGGAGCCTGTGGCGGTGCGGCGGTGCCGCATGCACAGATCACCAGTGCCGAAGCTTCCGTGCGCGCCGCCGAAGTGGGCGGTGCTCAAGGTGTGCCCAAGGCGGAGCTCCACCTGAAGCACGCTCGTGATCAAATCGAGGCCGCGAAGCGCCTCATCGAGGAGGGTGAGAACGAACGCGCCCTCTACGTCCTCAAGCGGGCCGAGGCCGACGCGGAGCTGGCGCTCGCACTCGCCGAAGAGCAGCAGTCGCGCCGCGACGCCGAAGGAGCCCTCAAGCGTATTCAACAGCTGACGGAGCAGTGAACCATGGCCCAGAATTCTTCGATCGGATCGATTCGACAGCTCCTCGGTTTGGGGGGCATCACGGTTTTGCTCGGCGCCTGCGGCGCCGCCATCCCCCCTCAGGAGCTGGTCGACGCGCGCGCCGCCTACCAGCAGGCGGTCGAGAGCCCTGCCAGTGAGTGGGCGCCGGCCAAGCTGGACACGGCTCGTCAGTCGCTGGAGGAGGCGGAGGCGGCCTTCGAGGACGATCCGGATTCCGAGCTCACCCGGGACCTCGCCTACATCGCCGAGCGGCGCGCGCGGGCGTCCGCCGCGGCCGGTCAGCGTGAGCAGAACAAGCGCCGTCTGGCCCAGCTCGAAGCGGAGTATCAGGAGCTCGAGCGCAAGCAGGCGAACATGACCAAGGAGGAGCTCGAGAAGATGCGCGCGCGCCTCGAGGAGGAGCGACGCCGCGCGGCCGCAGGTGAGCAGGCCCTCGCCCAGAAGGACGAGGCGCTCGCCCAGAAGGAGGCCGAGATCGAGCGAGAGCGTGAGGCCCGCAAGGCGGCGGAGGGCAAGCTGTCCGCGGCCATCGCCAGCCTCAAGGAGATGGGCAGCGTCAAGGAGGAGTCGCGCGGGGTCGTCATCACCCTGTCCGGCTCGGTGCTCTTCGCCACCGGCGAGTACAACCTCCTGCCGATCGCCAAGGAGAAGCTGAACGAGGTGGCGACGGCGCTGAAGGACCAGGGCTACAAGAAGATCGTCATCGAGGGGCACACCGACTCGCGCGGCAGCGCCGCGAAGAATCAGGAGCTGAGCCTGCAGCGGGCGCAGTCCGTGAAGGCGCACCTGGTGACGCAGGGCATGGACGCCTCGAAGATCGAGGCGGTGGGGCTCGGCCCGGATCGTCCGGTGGCCACGAACGACACCGCAGAAGGACGCGCGATGAACCGGCGCGTCGAGCTGGTGGTCGAACCCGAGTGATCGGGGGGGCCCAAGTGGGCTGACGAGAGGGCGGCGCGGTGAACCCCGGGCCGCCCTCGCTGCTTTGTGGGGGGGCGTTTCGAAGGTCTGGCCTCGGCGGCTTGGACGTCGAGGGCCAGCGTCTTGGGAGCCAGCGTCTTGGGGGCCAGCGTCTTGGGAGCCAGCGTCTTGGCAGCTTGCGTTTGGCTGCCAGCGTCTTGGCAGCTTGCCCCTTGGCGACGCGCCCGGCGGGAGCGGGCGTCT
>Ga0207873_1001707_pt1 | contig 20049 bp, 18 predicted proteins | sample BGWIniCompost_FD_187373 | JGI IMG/M metagenome (GOLD analysis project Ga0207873, IMG submission 187373) | Cellulose adapted compost microbial communities from Newby Island Compost Facility, Milpitas, CA, USA - BGW Initial Compost (SPAdes)... ...
GCTGGACGCGGCCAGCGCCGACCACTGCACCCACCTCACCGACGCCGATGTGGACGCCCTGGCCGGCGGCCGCACCGTCGCCACCCTGCTGCCCGGCGCCGAGTTCTCCACCCGTGCCCAGTGGCCCGACGCCCGCCGCCTGCTGGACGCGGGCGCCACCGTGGCGTTGTCCACGGACTGCAACCCCGGCTCGTCCTTCACCTCCTCGATGCCGTTCTGCATCGCGCTCGCCGTGCGGGAGATGGGCATGACACCGGACGAGGCGGTGTGGTCCGCCACCGCGGGCGGCGCCAGGGCCCTGCGCCGGACCGACATCGGCCACCTCGCCGTGGGTGCCCGCGCCGACCTGACCCTGCTCGACGCCCCCAGCCACGTCCACCTGGCCTACCGCCCGGGCGTGCCCCTGGTCAGCGGCGTGTGGCGGGCCGGCGTACGGGTGGTGTGAGCATCAGCACAGCACGCGGGCCCGCGGAGAGCTGAGTGGCGGCGCCAGGGCGCCGGGAGGGGGGAGGCGACCGCGGGTCCGCAGGGCACGCGCAGCCCGGCGGGGGAGGGGGAGCCGGAACAGGGGAGAACGCGGCGCGCCCCGCGCCCGGACGGCACCCGGTGCCCCCGGCCGGTACGGCCAGGGACATCCGGCGCCGACAGGGCGCGGGGCGCGGTCGGTCGATCACGGTGGCCGGCTGCTGCCGGCCTGCTCCGGGCCTGCGCCCGGGCGCCGCTCATTCCTCCACGGTCAGTGCCTTGCGCAGCCGCATCAGGGTGCGCGACAGCAGCCGGGAGACGTGCATCTGGGAGATGCCCAGCTCCTCGCCGATCTCCGACTGGGTCATCCCGGCCACGAAACGCAGCGACAGGATCTTCCGGTCCCTCGGCGCCAGTTCGGCGATCAGCGGCTTGAGCGACTCGATGTACTCGATGCCTTCGAGGCCGTGGTCCTCGTAGCCGATCCGGTCGGCCAGGGCGCCCTCGGCGTCGTCCTCCTCGGGCTGGGCGTCCAGCGAGGAGGCGGTGTAGGCGTTCGACGCCGCCATGCCCTCGACGACCTCGTCGTCGGAGATGCCGAGGCGCTCGGCCAGTTCGGTCACGGTGGGCGCGCGGTCGAGCTTCTGTGCCAGTTCGTCACCGGCCTTGGCCAGGTCGAGGCGCAGCTCCTGGAGGCGGCGCGGCACCCGCACGGACCACGAGGTGTCGCGGAAGAAGCGCTTGATCTCGCCGATGATGGTCGGCATCGCGAACGTGGGGAACTCCACACCGCGCGACAGCTCGAACCGGTCGATGGCCTTGATCAGGCCGATGGTGCCGACCTGGATGATGTCCTCCATCGGCTCGCTGCGGGAGCGGAAGCGGGAGGCGGCGAACTTGACCAGGGCGAGGTTGAGTTCGACGAGGGTGTTGCGGACGTAGGAGTACTCGTGGGTGCCTTCCTCGAGCGACTCCAGGCGTTCGAAGAGAGTGCGGGACAGGGCCCGTGCGTCGACCGCCTCGACCGTGTCGTACGGGGGGATCTCCGGGAGTCCGGCGAGTAGATCGTCCTGGACGACACTCATGTCGTCCTGCTCGATGGGATCCAGATGTTCCTCAGGGAGTGTCGACGTCGCTTTCGGGGTACGCGATGCGTCGAGCCGGGGTGACATGGGTGTCCTCCATCGTTCTCGGCATATGGCTGCCGAAGCCAGAACGTGCACTGCGGTGTGCGGCGCCTCCAAAGCCGGCCGTGTCGGGTACGTGTTCTTACTAGCCCTACCCGCTCCGACAAGCCGGTCGCAAGTGCGTTCTGTTCGGGTATGTCCGTTTCTGCGTGATTGTTATGGTGCCGGACCACCGCCGGAGGGCGTAGTGTTCGAGGGCGTCAGCAAAGCAGACACGAGGTCGGGAGAGAGAGACGGCATGGACCGCGGGACGGTCGGCAGCGCACAGTCGGGCCGGCTTCTGGTCGAGGTGCGACAAGAGGGCCCCAGTGCCGTCGTGACTCCGGCGGGTGAGTTGGATCACCACACCGCCGATCTGTTGCGTGAGCCACTGGAGGACTGCCTCGCCAAGGGATTGAACCGGCTTGTCATCGACTGCTCCCGGCTGGAGTTCTGCGACTCCACCGGGCTCAACGTGCTGCTCGGGGCCCGGCTGAAGGCCGAGGCCGCCGGGGGCGGAGTGCATCTCGTCGGGATGCAGCCCGTCGTCGCGAGGGTGTTCGAGATCACGGGGGCGGACGCCGTCTTCGCGGTCCACGACACCCTCGAGGCCGCCCTGGCCGACGACTCCGGATGACCCGCGCGGCCGGGGCGGGGCACCGCCCCGGGTTCCGCGGTCCGGAGCCCAGGCGCGTCTTTTCGTATGAATACGGGGGTGTCCCCTCGGGTCCCCCGGGCAGGAGACATCCTGAACGTGTCGGCCGCCGTGGTCGCAGGGGTGCAGTGAACCGAACGCGCCGCGCACTGCGTGACTGACTGAGATACGGATTTTTTAATCGTGAACCGGTGAATCGGTGAGGTGAAGCGCTGATGAGCACCACCCGGCCCTACTCGCCGGGCGACCGCGGTCCGGAGCCCGGCGGCGCTTCCGGCGCGTCCGGGGGCGGCGCGGTGGCGGACGCCGCCGACGGGGGCGTCGCGGCGCCCGCCGGCGCGCCGGGGTCGTCCGGGGCCGCCACGGGCCGGCAGGTCCGTCGGCTGAGTTTCGAAGGCCAGAGCGGTGTGGTGCCGCTCGCGCGCGACTTCACCCGCCAGGCGCTGCACGCCTGGGGCTGGCTGCCCGCGGCCACCGCCGACCAGCGGGCCGCCGCCGAGGACGTCCTGCTCGTCGTCTCCGAACTGGTCACCAACGCCTGCCTGCATGCCGAGGGTCCGGACCGGCTCACCCTCACCTGTGACAACAAGGTGATCCGCCTGGAGGTCACCGACCGCGGCACGGGCCAGCCTGCCCCGCGCACCCCGCACCGCGCAGGCCGCCCCGGCGGTCACGGCATGTTCATCGTCCAGCGCCTCTGCCTGGACTGGGGCGTCGTCCGCACACCGGGCGTCGCCGGCAAGACGGTCTGGGCGGAGCTGGGCGCCCCCGCGTAGCCCGCCGCCCCGACCGACGCACCGCACACCCCGCGCGCCGCCCCGCAAGCGGCGCCCTTCCTTTTCCTCGTCTTCTCCTTTCTCCTTCCCGCGTCTTTCCTGCGCCTTCCTCGCCTCCGCCCTGATCGCCTCGGCGCGCGGCCGCACCCGACCGGGCGTGTCACGTCTCTTCCCTCCTCGAGGTCCCCGGCGCACCGTGACCGCCATCTGGCGAGGCGTCAGAAGCCAGGAAGGCAGGGGACCGTGTCGTACCGGAACCGGACCGCCGCCCTCGCGTCCGCCGTCGTTCTGGCCGGGTCCACGGTGCTGCTGACCGCTCCCGCCGTGCAGGCGGAGGTCGTCGACGTCGACCACCCGCGCAAGACGCCGATCGGAGACAAGAGCGCGGTCTCTCCCATCGAACGTCGAGGCGGGACGCAGCGGCAGCGGTCACCGCGTCACCATGTCCTGGCAGAAGGGCGTCTCCTCCGGCCCCTTGGGACTGGGCGGGGGCGCGCGGACCCTCGCTCTCCTGACGGTCCCCGTCGCCCTCTGCCGGGCGGCCATGGCCGTGCTGGAGCGGGGCCGGCCGCACAGGAAGGGCCCTCGCACCCGGTGGGTGCGAGGGCCCCGCGTCACAGCGCGTGCGGCGTCAGCGGACGTCGCCCATCAGCGCCTTGACCTTCTTGCGGTACATCCACACCGCGGCACCGGCGACCACGGCCAGCGTCGCCTCCAGGGCGACGATGCCCATCTTGTTCAGGTCGACGCCGGCGATGGACAGCAGACCCGTGGTGGCGTCACCGGCGGTGACCGCCAGGAACCAGACGCCCATCATCTGCGAGGCGTACTTCACCGGGGCCATCTTCGTGGTGACCGACAGGCCGACCGGCGACAGCAGCAGCTCACCGACGGTCTGGGTGAAGTAGATCGCCACCAGCCACATCGCCGCGGCCTTGTGGCCGCCGTCCGCGATGGACAGCGGAGCGAGGAACAGGAAGAAGGACGCACCGACCAGCACCAGACCGGAGGCGAACTTCACGATGGTGCTCGGCTCCTTGCCCCGCCGGTTCAGCGCCAGCCAGAACCAGGCGAAGACCGGGGCCAGCGCCATGATCAGGACCGGGTTGACCGACTGGTACCAGGAGACCGGGAACTCCCAGCCCAGGACGCTGTTCTCGGCCGAGGAGTCGGCGAAGATCGACAGGGTCGAGCCGCCCTGGTCGTAGATCATCCAGAACACGGCGGCGGCGACGAAGAACCAGATGTACGCGGACATCTTCGACTGCTCGGCGGTGTCCAGGGACTTGTCGCGCTTGATGCGGGTGAGCACCATCACCGGCACGATCACGCCGAGCAGCGTCAGCGGGACCAGCACCCAGTTCAGCGTGTAGTGGCCGGTGAAGCCGACGATCGCGTAGAACACGGCGGCGACGACGGCCCAGAAGGCGGCCTTGCGCAGCGTGGTGCTCTTCTCCTCGGCCGACAGCGGCTTCGGCACGACGCTGGACTGCGCGGCCAGGTGACGGCTGCCGAGCAGGAACTGGGCGACACCCAGACCCATGCCGAGCGCGGCCAGGGCGAAGCCCAGGTGCCAGTTCACGTTCTCGCCGACGGTGCCGATGATCAGCGGCGCGCCGAAGGCACCGAGGTTGATGCCCATGTAGAAGACGGTGAAGCCACCGTCGCGGCGCGGGTCGTCCGGACCGTGGTAGAGCTGGCCGACCATCGTGGAGATGTTGGCCTTCAGCAGACCCGAGCCGATGGCGACCAGGCCGAGACCGGCGTAGAAGGTGCCGGAGGAGGGCAGGGCCAGCGTGAGGTGGCCCAGCATGATGATGCCGCCCGCGACGGCGACGGTCTTGCGCGGACCCCACACGCGGTCGCCGAACCAGCCGCCCGGCATCGTGAGCAGGTACACCAGCGACAGGTACACCGAGTAGATCGCGGTCGCCGTGCCGGCGCTGAGACCCAGGCCGCCCGGAGCGACGAGGTACAGCGGGAGCAGGGCGCGCATGCCGTAGTAGGAGAAGCGCTCCCACATCTCGGTCATGAAGAGGGTGGCCAGTCCGCGGGGGTGGCCGAAGAAGGTCTTCTCGGAGCCGGGGGTGCCCGGGGTGACCGAGTCCTTCGTCAGGCTGGACGCCATGGTGGTTCCTTGTTGGTCGGGACGCGTCGCGCGAGCGTGTACGCGCCCGGTGGGGGGCGGCGGCCGGCACCGGCGGGCCCTGCCGTCCCATCCCACGCCCGAGGGAGGTCCGCTCCGGATCGCGGAGCGGCGGACGGCGACCACCGGGATCCACGCCCTTCCCGCGCGGCGATGCGCGGACCGGGCCCGGCCACAGGTCATTCCTTCCGGGGCCGGCCGGAAGCCGGCCCGCACACAAAAGAGACCTTCAGCGATGAATTCCGCCAAAGGTCCCCGCGGTGCAACAGGCGTTGACTCACCATACGTCAGGACACTGCCTGGTATGGAAGGGTTTGAGACACGGATCACAGGTTTCCCCGGAACCGCGCTCGCGTGTTCGAAGGTCCTCCCAGGATTGCACCCCCGTCTCGAAGGCGGAACGGAGGGGTCCAGACCACTCGTCGTCCTGTGCCGCCGAGGTGAGAATCCGGTGAGCAAGCGGTAAGAAGCGAGCCCGCCGATCACACCCCGGGCCGCATCGCGGCGGGACTACCATCACTGCATGACCCGTGTACTGCTCGCCGAGGACGACGCCTCCATCTCGGAACCGCTGGCCCGGGCCCTGCGCCGCGAGGGCTACGAGGTCGAGGTGCGCGAGGACGGCCCCAGCGCGCTCGACGCCGGAATGCAGGGCGGCGTCGACCTGGTGGTGCTGGACCTGGGACTGCCCGGCATGGACGGCCTGGAGGTCGCCCGGCGCCTGCGCTCCGACGGACACACGGTTCCCATCCTGATCCTGACCGCCCGCGCCGACGAGGTGGACACCGTCGTCGGCCTGGACGCGGGAGCCGACGACTACGTCACCAAGCCGTTCCGGCTCGCCGAGCTGCTGGCCCGGGTGCGGGCCCTGCTGCGCCGCGGCGCGGCCGAGCCGCAGCAGCCGCCCGCCACGCACGGCGTGCGCATCGACGTGGAGTCGCACCGGGCGTGGATGGGCGACGAGGAGCTGCAGCTCACCGCCAAGGAGTTCGACCTGCTGCGGGTGCTGGTCCGGGACGCCGGCCGGGTGGTCACCCGCGACCAGCTGATGCGCGAGGTGTGGGACACCACCTGGTGGTCGTCGACCAAGACCCTCGACATGCACATCTCCTGGCTCCGCAAGAAGCTCGGCGACGACGCGGCCAACCCCCGCTACATCGCCACCGTGCGCGGCGTGGGCTTCCGCTTCGAGAAGAACTGACCGAGAGGACTGCCGGCCCCGCGAGGGCCGGCAGTGGGTAAGAGGACATGCGCCGCCGCCTGATCCAGTCCACGCTCGCCGTGGTGCTCGTCGTGATCGCCGTGTTCGGGGTCTCCCTGGTGATCGTCGAGACGCGCACCATCAGCGAGAGCGCCCGCGAGCGGGTGCGCTCCGAGGCGGTCCGGCTGGCCAGCATCGTCGACAGCCGGCTGATCGTGGACGAGCAGGTCACGGCCGAGATCCTCAGCGGCCAGATCACCGGTGACCGCTACGCCGTCATCAAGATCCCCGGCCGGCCGGCCATAGAGGTCGGCGACAAGCCGGAGGGCGACGTGATCAGCGCCACCGCTCCCGGCGAGGAGGGCGAGACGGTCACCGTGCAGGAGCCGCGCTCCTCGGTGACCCAGGAGGTCGCCCGCACGCTGCTGATCATCGGCCTGGTGGCGCTGCTCGCGGTGATCGCCGCGGTGCTCCTCGCCGTCCGCCAGGCCAACCGGCTCGCCTCCCCGCTGACCGACCTCGCCGAGACCGCCGAACGGCTGGGCTCCGGCGACCCGCGCCCGCGCCACCGCCGCTACGGGGTGCCCGAGCTGGACCGGGTCGCCGATGTGCTGGACTCCTCCGCCGAACGCATCGCCCGCATGCTCACCGCCGAGCGGCGCCTGGCCGCCGACGCCTCCCACCAGCTGCGCACCCCGCTGACCGCGCTGTCCATGCGGCTGGAGGAGATCACCCTCACCGACGACCTGGCGACGGTGAAGGAGGAGGCCACCATCGCGCTGACCCAGGTGGAGCGGCTGACGGACGTGGTGGAGCGGCTGCTGACCAACTCCCGGGACCCGCGCACCGGCTCCGCGGTCACCTTCGAGCTCGACGAGGTGATCCAGCAGCAGCTCGCCGAGTGGCGCCCCGCCTACCGCAGCGCGGGCCGCGCGATCGTCAGCTCGGGCAAGCGCAATCTGCGGGCGGTCGGAACCCCGGGCGCGGTGGCGCAGGTGCTGGCCGCGCTGATCGAGAACTCGCTGATGCACGGCGGCGGCACGGTCGCCCTGCGCACCCGGGTCACCGGCAACCAGGTCGTCGTCGAGGTCACCGACGAGGGCCCCGGCGTCCCCGAGGAACTCGGCGCCCGCATCTTCGAGCGGGCGATCAGCGGCCGCAACTCCACCGGCATCGGCCTGGCGGTCGCCAGGGATCTGGCGGAGGCGGACGGTGGCCGGCTCGAGATGCTCCAGGCCAAGCCCCCGGTCTTCGGTCTGTTCCTCTCCCGCACCCCGCCGCAGAAGTCCGATGACGCGGACCGGCAGACGGTCCGCTGAGCCGGCACCGGACTTCGCTGAGCCGGAAGGAGAGGCGGGCGCCTACGGAACGCGCTGCTCCGCGCGGCCGGGCCGTCCCGCTCCGTGTACGACCGGAGGCCCGGTCACCGGCTCACGCACCGGCAGGGCGCGGAACACCCAGGTGCGGTAGGACCAGAAGCGGAACAGGGTGGCGATGCCGATGCCGAGGAACTTGAAGATGTTGCTCTGCAGCCGGCTGTCCCAGCCGAAGCCGTAGGTCGCCGTGTAGAGGACACCGTTCTCGATCACCAGGCCGATCACGCTGAACACCAGGAACAGCGACATCTCCCGGGTCCGCCCGGACTTGTCCCGGTCGCGGTAGGTGAAGTAGCGGAAGCCCAGGTAGTTGAAGATGATCGCGACGACGGTGGCGATCACGCTCGCCCGCACCACCTGCAGGTCGGTGACCGCACGGACCAGGTTGAACACACCCAGGTTCACCAGCAGGCCGGCGCCGCCGACCGCACCGAACCGGGCGACCTCCTGAAAGAGCCGCCGGAGCCCCGAGGAGCCGAGTTCCATCGCCTAGAGGCTCCTGTCCGTCGGTGTCCGTCAACCCAGCCATGCTAACCACCCGTCCTCGCGATCTTCCTGCGGACGGCTGCCGGGGCCGCAAGGCGTCCCGCGGGGCGGGCGGGAAATCGGCCACCCTGCCGCGGCCGATACCCTGGGGGCGTGACGTTCCCGGTAGTCGGCATGGTCGGCGGTGGCCAGCTCGCTCGTATGACCCACGAGGCGGGCATCCCGCTCGGCATCAGATTCAAGCTCCTCAGTGACACCCCGCAGGACTCGGCGGCGCAGGTGGTCGGTGATGTCGTCGTCGGCGACTACCGCGACCTGGACACGCTGCGCGACTTCGCGCGCGGCTGCGACGTGATCACCTTCGACCACGAGCACGTGCCCACCGAGCACCTCAGAGCCCTGGAGGCCGAGGGCATCCCCGTCCGGCCCGGCCCCGACGCGCTGGTGCACGCCCAGGACAAGGGCGTGATGCGGGCGAGGCTCGACGCCATCGGCATCCCCTGCCCGCGGCACCGCATCGTCTCCGACCCCGCCGACGTGGCCGCCTTCGCGGCGGAGGGCGAGGGCTTCCCCGTCGTCCTCAAGACCGTCCGCGGAGGCTACGACGGCAAGGGCGTGTGGGTGGTCGGCTCCGCCGAGGAGGCCGCCGAGCCGTTCCGGGCCGGCGTGCCGGTGCTCGCCGAGGAGAAGGTCGACTTCGTGCGCGAGCTGGCCGCCAACGTGGTCCGCTCCCCGCACGGGCAGGCCGTCGCCTACCCGGTGGTGGAGTCCCGGCAGGTCGACGGCGTCTGCGACACCGTGATCGCCCCGGCTCCCGGCCTGGACGAGGCACTGGCGCTTCAGGCCGAGCGGATGGCGCTGACCATCGCCAAGGAACTGGGCGTCGTCGGACACCTCGCGGTGGAGCTGTTCCAGACCCGCGACGGCCGCGTCCTCGTCAACGAGCTGGCGATGCGCCCGCACAACTCCGGTCACTGGACCATGGACGGCGCGATCACCAGCCAGTTCGCCAACCATGTCCGCGCCGTGCTCGACCTTCCGCTCGGCGACCCCCGGCCGCGCGCCAGGTGGACGGTGATGGTCAACGTCCTCGGCGGCGACTTCCCGGACATGTACTCCGCGTACCTGCACTGCATGGCCCGCGACCCCGAGCTGCAGATCCACATGTACGGCAAGGACGTGAAGCCGGGCCGTAAGGTGGGCCACGTCAACACCTACGGCGACGACCTGGACGAGGTGCTGGAGCGCGCCCGTCACGCAGCCGGTTATCTGAGAGGGACGATCACCGAATGAGCCCTGCCCACCCGTCGCCCGATCACGACCCCGCAACGGGCGCCGACGCGCGCCCCCTTCCCCGGGTAGGCGTCGTCATGGGGTCGGACTCCGACTGGCCCGTGATGGAGGCGGCCGCCCAGGCCCTCGACGAGTTCGAGATCGAGTACGAGGTCGACGTCGTCTCCGCGCACCGCATGCCCCGCGAGATGATCGCCTACGGGGAGCAGGCGGCCGATCGCGGACTGAAGGTGATCATCGCCGGCGCCGGCGGTGCCGCCCACCTGCCCGGCATGCTCGCCTCGGTCACCCCGCTGCCGGTCATCGGCGTTCCGGTGCCGCTGAAGCACCTCGACGGCATGGACAGCCTGCTGTCCATCGTGCAGATGCCGGCCGGTGTCCCCGTCGCCACCGTCTCCGTGGGCGGCGCCCGCAACGCCGGACTGCTCGCGGCCCGCATCCTCGCCGCGCACGACGAGGACCTCCTCGGCCGCATGCGGGAGTTCCAGCAGGAGCTGAACGACCAGGCCACCGAGAAGGGCAAGCGCCTGCGCGCCCGGACCGAGGGCACCGCCGGCTTCGGCTTCGGGAAGTGAGGCGCGTGACCGCCCTGGACGACGCCCGCGCCCTGCTCGCCGAGTTCCCCGTGGCCGACGGGCACAACGACCTGCCGTGGGCGCTGCGCCACACCGGCTACGACCTCGACGCCCGCGACCTCACCGCCGACCAGTCCGCCCACCAGCACACGGACCTGCCCCGGCTGCGCTCGGGCGGGGTCGGCGCCCAGTTCTGGTCGGTGTACGTCCCCTCCGACCTGCCGGACCCGGTGCCCGCGACGCTGGAGCAGATCGACTGCGTACGGCAGTTGATCGAGCGGTATCCGAAGGAGCTGGCGCCCGCGCTGACCGCCGCCGACATGGAGGCCGCACGCGGCGAGGGCCGCATCGCCTCCCTGATGGGCGCGGAGGGCGGCCACTGCATCGCCAACTCCCTCGGCACGCTGCGCGGCCTGTACGCCCTGGGCGTCCGCTATCTGACGCTCACCCACAACCACAACGTGGACTGGGCGGACTCGGCGACCGACGAGCCCCGCGCGGGCGGCCTGACCGCCTTCGGGCGCGAGGTGGTGCGGGAGATGAACCGGCTCGGCATGCTGGTCGACCTCTCGCACGTCGCGGCGACGACCATGCGGGACGCGCTCGACGCCAGCGAGGCGCCGGTGCTCTTCTCGCACTCCTCCGCCCGCGCCGTCTGCGACCATCCGCGCAACATCCCCGACGACGTGCTGGAGCGGCTGCCCGCCAACGGCGGTGTCGCCATGGTGACGTTCGTGCCGAAGTTCGTCCTGCAGGCGGCCGTCGACTGGACCGCCGCGGCCGACGAGAACCTGCGCGCCCACGGCTTCCACCACCTCGACACCAGACCCGAGGCGATGAAGGTGCACGCGGCGTTCGAGGAACGCAACCCGCGCCCGGTCGCCACCGCGGCCACGGTCGCCGACCACCTGGACCACATGCGCGAGGTCGCAGGCATCGACCACCTCGGCATCGGCGGCGACTACGACGGCACCGCCTTCACCCCCGACGGACTGCGTGACGTCTCCGGCTACCCGAACCTCATCGCCGAGCTTCTCCAGCGGGGCTGGTCGAAGGCCGATCTCGCCAAGCTGACCTGGAAGAACGCGGTCCGGGTGCTGGGCGACGCGGAGGACGTGGCCCGCTCCCTGCGGGCGGTGCGCCCACCGTCCAACGCCACCCTGGAGGCTCTCGACGGCGGGCGGTGAGACGGGGCGGCCCGGTCCGTCCGGGTGGTACCCCGAACGCGCCGTCCACCAGGAAGCGACCCGGCACTCCGTGCGACGGTGACCCTGTTTGGATCACCACCGAGGTCACCACGTACGGAGCCCGCCATGGCCGATCTCCAGGACGACCTGTACCCGGCCGGCGAGGTCGGCCGCGTCGACGAGCTGACCGAGCCGTACCCCGCCGAGGCCGTCGTCGTCCCGTCCGAGCCGTACCAGCCGGTCTCCGACCCCGACGACGCGCCCCTGACCCGGGCCCGCGCCGTTCTGGCCGCGCACCCGGTGGCCGACGGCTACAGCGGACTGCCCTCGGCGCTGCGGCGGCTGCCCTACTACGACCTCGACCTGGGGGAGAGCGCCGTCGACACGGACGTCCCCCGGCTGCGCGAGGGGCAGGTCGGCGCGGTGTTCTGGTCGCTGCACCTGCCCGAGGGACCCGGCGCGCCGCGGGGCGATGACGCGGTCACCGCGACGCTGGACCAGCTGGACCTGGCGAAGGGCGTGGTCGCCGCGCACGCGGACGGGCTGCGCCCGGCCCGCACCGCGGGGCAGGTCACCGACGCCCGCAACTGCGGCCGGGTCGCCGTGCTGTTCGGGCCCGCCCCGGCGGCCGCGCTCGGCGACTCCCTCGGCGTGCTGCGCTCCCTGCACACCCTCGGCCTGCGCGTGCTCACCCTGACCGGCACCAGCTGGGCGAGCGCGGCCGGTCTCACCCGGTTCGGCGAGGAGGTGGTGCGCGAGATGAACCGCGTCGGCATGATCGCCGACCTCTCCTACGCCTCCAGCGAGACCGTCCGGCGGGTGCTGACCGTGTCCAAGGCACCGGTGCTGTTCAGTCGCTCCGCCGCCCGCACCCTGCGCCCCCACCCGGCCAACCTGACGGACGACCTGCTGGCCGCCGTCGGCGAGGCGCGGGGCCTGGTGGCGGTGCCGCTGACCGCCGAGCAGACCGGACCGACGGTACGGGACGTCGCCGACCACCTGGACCATGTGCGCTCCCTCGCCGGCCCCGAGTGCGTCGGCCTCTCCGGCACCTACGACACCGGCAGTGCCCACCCCCAGGAGCTCAACGACACCTCCTGCTATCCGAGGCTCATCGCCGAACTGCTGCGCCGCGGCTGGGAGGAGTCCGAGGTGGCCCTGCTGACCTGGGGCAACGTCCAGCGCCTTCTGCGCGGCGCCGACTTCACGGCCCGCGCGGCGCAGCAGCGCCGCCCCCCGTCCACGGCCACCATCACCGACCTGGACGGGTGAGGCGCCCGAGGCGCCCGCCGGTCACGGCTCCTCGATCCGGCACAGACAGAAGGGGTGTCCCGCCGGGTCGGCGTAGACCCGGAAGCCCTTGCGCTCGTCGTCCTCCCGGTCGAGCACTCGCGCCCCCAGCGCCAGGACCTGCTCCTCGGCCGCGTCCACCTCGGCCCAGGTGCCCCCGGCATCGAAGTCGAGGTGGAACTGCTGCGAGTCGTGGTCGGCATGCGGCCACTGGGGCGGGGCGTACCCCGGTGCCCGCTGGAAGGCGAGCCGCGGACCGTCCGGCACCTTCAGCACCACCCAGTCCGGGCTCTCCTCCACCGGTGTGCCACCGGCGACGGCCGCGTAGAAGCGGGCCAGCTCACCCGGCTCGGGGCAGTCGAGCACGACGGAACGCACTGCGGCGACGGCGGTCATGGTGCCTCCCTGGAACGGGTGCGGTCAGCAGGCGCAGAGGCAGAACGGGTGCCCGGCCGGGTCGGCGTAAACCCGCCAGCCGCGCGAGCGGTCCTCCGTCTCCAGCGGCTTCGCGCCGAGCGCCAGCACCCGCTTCTCGGCCGTGTCCAGGTCCTCCACGCTCAGGTCCAGGTGGAACTGCTGCGAGTGCTCGGGCGACGGCCATTGCGGCGGCACATGGCCGGGGGCCGCCTGGAAGGCGAGGGCCGGGCCGCCGGGCACCTCCAGATCCACCCAGTCCTCCTCCTGCTGCGGCGTGCCGCCCAGCACCTCGGCGTAGAAGCGGGCCAGTGCCATCGGGTCGGGACAGTCCAGGACGACGGAACCCACCTTGGCCACGGACATGGATCCTCCTCGGTCACCCGCATGGTTACCTGTTCAATCCGTCAACCGGTAACGGTTACCCCATGCTGCCCCATGGGGGGTAACGTCGCAACCATGAGTGAGAGATCGCCCGCACCCGGGGGTCTGGCCCTGATCGAGGCCCTGGTCAACACGGTCGACCTGGAGAGCGGTGCCGACTCGCTCGACACGGAGGAGGGCCGCACCCGCTTCGGGCTGACCGAGGACGCGCTGCCCGCGGCCCGCCGGCTGCGGGAGTCGCTGCGCGCCACCCTGCTCGCCCACGCCGGGCATCCGCCGCACCGCCCGGTGACTCCGCTCGGCGAGCTGCTCGCCGAGGCGCCCCTGGTGGTCACCGTCGATCCGGCCGACGGCGCCGCCGCCCTCGCCCCGGTGGAGGGCGGCTCGCTGCTCTCCCGGGTGGCCGCGGCCGTGGCCGAGGCGGTCACCGCGGGCACCTGGTCCCGGCTGAAGGCCTGTGAGGCCGCCGACTGCCACTGGGCCTACTACGACCGCAGCCCCGCCGGGCGCGGCCGGTGGTGCTCGATGCAGGTCTGCGGAGCCCGCGCCAAGATGCGCCGCTACCGGGCGAACACGGCCGGGCAAAAGGGTTCCGCAGGGAGCAGGAAGGGGCCGTGAGGGGCGCGAGCGGGGCGGGGAAGTCCCCGGGAGCCTTCACCCGATCCGCGGGGCGTGGTGCAGAATGCAACAAGACGCCGGTTCGGCCGACTGAGCCTCGGCCGAACCGGCGTCACCCGGTCCCGGGAGTCCGCGGGGTCGTCCCGCGGGAGTCCGGGGGAGCCCGCGGGGGCCTCACGCGGGAGTCCGGGGGAGCCCGCGGGGGCCTCACGCGGGTGCGGCCCGCGGGGGCTCAGCCGCCTTCAGGCGGTGGGCCGCCCCATCGCCCGGTAGCGCCAGCCCGCCTTGCGCCACACCTCCGGGTCCAGCGCATTGCGCCCGTCGAGGATCAGCCGCTCGGCCACCACCTCGCCCAGCTGCGCCGGGTCCAGCTCGCGGAACTCGCGCCACTCCGTCAGATGCAGCACCACATCGGCGCCCCGCACCGCCTCGAGCGCCGAGCCGGCGTACCCGAGGGTGGGGAAGATGCGCCGGGCGTTGTCCATGCCCTTCGGGTCGTAGACCGTGACCTGGCCGCCCTGCAGATGGATCTGCCCGGCCACGTTCAGGGCCGGCGAGTCCCGGACGTCGTCCGAGTCGGGCTTGAAGGTCGCGCCGAGCACCGCCACCCGCTTGCCCAGGAAGGGACCGCCGCCCAGCGCCTGGCGGGTCAGCTCCACCATCCGGCCGCGCTGGCGCATGTTGATCGAGTCGATCTCCCGCAGAAAGGTCAGCGCCTGATCCGCGCCCAGCTCACCGGCGCGCGCCATGAAGGCCCTGATGTCCTTCGGCAGGCAGCCGCCGCCGAAGCCGATGCCGGCGCGCAGGAACTTCCTGCCGATCCGGTCGTCGTAGCCGATGGCCTCCGCCAGCTTGGCCACGTCGCCGCCCGCGGTCTCGCACACCTCGGCCATGGCGTTGATGAAGGAGATCTTGGTGGCCAGGAAGGAGTTCGCCGAGGTCTTGACCAGTTCGGCGGTGGGGAAGTCGGTGACGACGAACGGCGAGCCCTCCGCGATCGGCGTGGCGTACACCTCGCGCAGCAGCTTCTCGGCCCGCTCGCTCCGCACGCCCACCACGATCCGGTCCGGGTGGAGGGTGTCCTCGACGGCGAAGCCCTCGCGCAGGAACTCCGGGTTCCAGGCCAGTTCGGCGTCCTCGCCGGCCGGGGCGTGCTCCGCCAGATAGGCGGCCAGCCGGTCGGCCGAGCCGACCGGCACCGTCGACTTGCCCACCACCAGCGCCGGCCGCTTCAGATGCGGGGCCAGCGAGGCGATCGCGGAGTCGACGTAGGACATGTCGCAGGCGTACTCGCCGTGCCGCTGCGGCGTGTTCACGCACACGAAGTGCACGTCACCGAACTCGCCGGCCTCGGCGAAGTCCATGGTGAAGCGCAGCCGCCCGGTGGAGCCCTCCAGCCCGGCGACGTGCCGGCGCAGCAGCTCCTCCAGCCCCGGCTCGTACATGGGCACCTCGCCCCGGCGCAGCTTGTCGATCTTCTCCGGGACGACGTCGAGGCCCAGCACCTCGAAGCCCAGCTCCGCCATGGCCGCCGCGTGCGTCGCGCCGAGATAACCGGTGCCGATCACGGTGATCTTGAGGGCCATGGGGGTGCTCCAGGGGTATACGGCAAGAAGTGCGGGCCCGAGCATAACCGGGGCACCCGTGCGGTCCGTGCGGCCGCTGCGGGGCGCTGTCGTCAAGCTCACCTATCCACGCACGCGGTCCGAGCTTAAAATTTGAGTTACTTAACGGTAGTTAGCGCCAGCATCACAGCGTTTTGGAGCGTGAGAGACCTTGGCCGGATCGGCTGACTTCGACCTGTACCGCCCGTCCGAGGAGCACGACATGCTCCGCGACGCCGTCCGCGCACTGGCCGAGGCGAAGATCGCGCCGCACGCCGCCGCCGTGGACGAGGAGGCCCGCTTCCCGCAGGAGGCCCTCGACGCGCTGGTCGCCAATGACCTGCACGCCGTCCACGTCCCCGAGCAGTACGGCGGCGCCGGCGCCGACGCGCTCGCCACCGTCATCGTGATCGAGGAGGTCGCCCGCGTCTGCGCCTCCTCCTCGCTGATCCCCGCGGTGAACAAGCTCGGCTCCCTGCCGGTGCTCCTGTCCGGCTCCGAGGAGCTGAAGAAGCGGTACATGACCCCGCTCGCCAAGGGCGACGCGATGTTCTCCTACTGCCTCTCCGAGCCCGACGCCGGCTCGGACGCGGCCGGCATGAAGACCCGCGCCGTCCGCGACGGCGACCACTACGTGCTCAACGGCGTCAAGCGCTGGATCACCAACGCGGGCGTCTCCGAGTACTACACGGTCATGGCGGTCACCGACCCGGACAAGCGCTCCAAGGGCATCTCCGCCTTCGTCGTGGAGAAGTCCGACGAGGGCGTCTCCTTCGGCGCCCCGGAGAAGAAGCTCGGCATCAAGGGCTCCCCGACCCGCGAGGTCTATCTGGACAACGTCCGCATCCCCGCCGACCGCATGATCGGCGAGGAGGGCACCGGCTTCGCCACGGCGATGAAGACGCTGGACCACACCCGCATCACCATCGCCGCCCAGGCCCTCGGCATCGCCCAGGGCGCCCTCGACTACGCCAAGGGCTACGTCAAGGAGCGCAAGCAGTTCGGCAAGCCGATCGCCGACTTCCAGGGCATCCAGTTCATGCTCGCGGACATGTCGATGAAGATCTCGGCGGCCCGTGCCCTGACCTACCAGGCCGCCGCGGCCTCCGAGCGCGGCGACGCCGACCTCACCTACCTCGGCGCCGCCGCCAAGTGCTTCGCCTCCGACGTGGCCATGGAGGTCACCACCGACGCGGTCCAGCTCCTCGGCGGCTACGGCTACACCCGCGACTACCCGGTGGAGCGCATGATGCGCGACGCCAAGATCACCCAGATCTACGAGGGCACCAACCAGGTCCAGCGGATCGTCATGGCCCGCAACCTGCCGTAACACCGGGGGGCACACGACACGGAAGAAGGGCGCTCGGAGCACCGAGCGCCCTTCTTCGCCGTCTCGTCCGTCCCGCGTCCGTCCCGCGTCCGTCGCGCGCGGCTCAGGCAGCCTGGGCGCGGTCCGGCTTGACCGCCGGGCGGCGGGAGGCGATGACCTTCCTCGCCAGGGAGCGCGGGCTGGTCAGGAAGCCCCAGCCCCACGACATGTGCATGGTCGCCAGCGCCACCGGGATCTGCAGCCGCGCCTTCAGCGGCAAGCCCTTCCCGGCCGGGATCGAGCCCAGCACGATCGCCGCGAGATAGCCGCCGGGCACCACGAACCCCCACGGGGTGAGCAGCGCGCCCAGCAGGGTCCCGGCCGCGATCGCGCACACGGCGGCCGGCGGGGCCAGGTAGCGCAGGTTGATGGACCCGGAGTGGTAGCGGGCCACCACGTGCCGCCAGCGCCCGTAGTCCTTGTACTGCTTGGCCAGTGCCCGCACGTTCGGCCGGGGCCGGTAGGACACCTTCAGCTCCGGCGAGAACCAGATCAGCCCGCCCGCCTCACGGATGCGGTAGTTCAGCTCCCAGTCCTGGGCGCGGATGAACTCCTCGTTGTAGCCGCCCTGCTGCTCCAGCGCCTCGCGCCGGAACACACCCAGATACACCGTCTCGGCCGGACCGGCCTCGCCGCCGGTGTGGAAGGCGGCGTTGCCGACCCCTATCCGCGAGGTCATGGCGGCGGCGACCGCGTGCTCCCAGTCGTTCTCGCCCTCGGCGTGCATGATGCCGCCGACGTTCTGCGCGCCGGTCTCCTCGAGCAGCCGGACCGCGGTGGCGATGTAGTTCGGCGAGAGCATCCCGTGCCCGTCGACGCGGACCACGATCGGATGGCGCGAGGCCCTGATCGCCGCGTTGAGGGCCGCCGGGGTGCGGCCGGTCGGGTTGGGCACGGTACGCACCCGCGGATCCTCGGCGGCGAGCTCGGCGGCGATCTCGTCCGTGCGGTCCCTGGACGGACCGAGGGCGATCACGACCTCCATCTCGCCGGCGTACTCCTGGGCGAGGATCGCGCGGACCGCGCCACGCAGATGCCGCTCCTCGTTGAGGACGGGCATGATCACGGAAACGGCCGGGGGCCGCACGTCGGGATTGGCGTTCATAGGGGCATCACGTTACCGCGAACGGGGGACACCTCCGCGCGCGCCGGGGGCGATATCCCGGGCCGGAGATCGTATCGGCCTACTGTGCTCACGATCCCGCGTACGGCCGTCGTCCGGAGGTGTTCCCCCTTGCCCACGCCGCCGCGCTCCCCCCGGCCCCGCCCCGCCCCGCAGCGCCGCCCGCAGCCGCAGCGCCGGGCCGCGCGGCCGCCCGCGCGCCGCCGGCCGCGCTGGGCGATGCGGGCGGTGACCACGCTCTCCGTGGTGGTACTGGCCTCCGCGGGCATCGGCCACACGGTGGTGACCAGCCTGGACGCGGAGATCGACCGGGTGGACCCGTTCCGCGACATGAAGAACCGGCCCGAGGCCGGGCACGGCATGAACCTGCTGCTGGTCGGCACCGACGGCCGGGACAAGCTCGGCGCGGAGGAACGGCGCAAGTACCGGCTGGGCGGGGCGCCCTGCAACTGCACCGACACCATCATGATCGTGCACATCTCGGAGGACCGGGAGCGGGCCAGCGTGGTGAGCCTGCCGCGCGACTCCTACGCCGTGACGCCGCCCCACCACGACCGGGTCAGCGGCAAGCAGCACCACGGCCATCCGATCAAGCTGAACGCCGCCTACGCCGAGGGCGGACCCCAGCTGACCGTGCGCACCGTCGAGCGGATGACCGGGGTGAAGATCGACCACTATCTGGAGGTCGACTTCACCAGCTTCATGAAGACCGTCGACGTGGTCGGCGGCGTCGAGGTCTGCACCGACCGGCACCTCAAGGACAGCCACTCCGGCCTCGACCTGCCGCCCGGCCGGCACACCCTGCGCGGCGGCCAGGCCCTCCAGTACGTCCGGGCCCGCCACGTCGACGGCGCCTCCGACCTGGGCCGGATGCAGCGCCAGCAGCGCTTCATGGCCGCCCTGGTGGACCGGGTCACCTCCTCCGGGATCCTGCTGAACCCGATGAAGTTCCGCGATGTGATCCGCGCCGTCCTCGGCTCGGTCCGCGCCGACAAGGGCTTCGGCACCGACGAGCTGCTGGACCTGGGCCGGGCGATGCGGAACTTCTCACCCTCCTCCTCGGAGTTCATCACCGTGCCGATCGGGACGATGGGTTACCCCGTGAAGGGCGTCGGCTCGACCCTGAAGTGGGACGCGGAGAAGTCCGCCGAGATCTTCGAGGCGCTGCGCCGGGACCAGCCGCTGTCCGTGCACCACCCGCGCGACGCCGCCAAGCGCGTTCCGGTGGACCCGAAGCAGATCCGGGTCCAGGTGGAGAACGGCACCGGCACCCCGGGGCTGGGCCGCCGCGTCGACGCGGCCCTGGCCGCGACCGGCTTCGCCACCACCAAGGCCCCTGTCAACGCCGCGCAGCGTGACGTGAAACGCACCGTCGTCGCCTACGACCCACGCTGGGACCGCTCCGCGAAGTCCCTGGCGGCGGCCCTGCCCGGCAGCGAGCTGCGCCCGGTCGAGGGCCAGGGCGCCACCCTGAAGGTCATCGCCGGCGCGGACTTCGAGAAGGTCCACAAGGTCCGCGCCGAGGACCCCGGCCGCGGGGAGGTCGGCGTGGTCCGCGGCGACGAGGTGGGCTGCGGGTCATAGGAGCCCGGCTCCGGTGGCCGCCCGGGATGCGGGCGCCGGCCCGGCAGGCCCGCGTGCCGGGCGGCCGGCCACCGGGCCCGGCCGAGCTCCGTACCGGGCTGTGGCTCGTAGGGCCGGTGCCGGCCCCCCTGGCCTAGGTTCTGTCCGGCGGATCATGTGACCTTCTGACTGGTCGCTCGTTGGTTCGGTCATGGGTCGGGGGGATCTGACGAATCGCGAGTGGTCGCTGTTGGAGCCACATCTGCCGCCTGCGGGTGGCCGGGGCGGCCGGTGGAACGACCACCGCACGGTGGTCAACGGGATCCTGTTCCGGATCCGGACCGGTGTCCCCTGGCGT
>Ga0207873_1001708_pt1 | contig 20044 bp, 19 predicted proteins | sample BGWIniCompost_FD_187373 | JGI IMG/M metagenome (GOLD analysis project Ga0207873, IMG submission 187373) | Cellulose adapted compost microbial communities from Newby Island Compost Facility, Milpitas, CA, USA - BGW Initial Compost (SPAdes)... ...
CTCGCGCCCGGGGGCCGGCGCACCACTCGGCGGGACCCCACTTGTTCGGCCAGCGTCTCGATGGCCCCTCGTACCCGGGCCAGTCGCTCGGCGGAGACCTCCACGCCCGGCTCGAACATCAGCCGCTCTACGTATAGCGTTCGTTCGGCTCGGTCCAGCCTGGCGTCGAGCCTCCCGATGAACCGGTCGCCCTCCAGCACCGGCATGGTGTACGGCCCGAAGCGGCGCCGGGCCGGCAGGGGGCCCTCGGCGGCCAGGCGGTCGCGGACGTAGGTGATGGCCTGTTGGAGCGGGGGCGGGAAAGGGGGCCAGGCGGCGCGGAGCAGGGCACGGACGGGTTCAAAGACGGGGTAGTCGTCCGCCGGCAGAACGCAGCGGGCGTTGGCCCAGTACTCGAAGACGAGCTTGCGGCGGTACAGGGACTCCAGGTGCTCGGAGCGGTAGGCGCCGACCCGGTTGCGCAGCACCAGGTGGTGGTTTCGCTCCACCACAGCGACCGGATCGAGTTGAACGGCCTCCAGGCGGCGGAGGGCCTGAAGCGCACCGTCTTCGCCGTGGAGTTCGTCCCGCCAGGGGACCCCCTCGACATGAGGGCGGCGCCCCCGGGTCCAGCGCAGCAGCCCGCTGCGGGCGAGGATCAGCCGGCGCAGCGCAGCGGGCGTGATGGTGCTCTTTGGAGAGGCATCCCGGCGAGGCATCCGCTGGCGGCTCCGCTCGGCTAAGTCGCTCGGGATGCGTCGCCCGGCCCGTGAGGCTCCGTGCCCGCCTGACGCAAGCGATCCGCGAGCTCGCGGGCTTCCCGCTCCACCCGGGCGTAGCGAGGGTCGGGTTCGGACGCCGCCAGGTGTTGAAAGTACGGCCAGTCGAGGTCGTCCCAGTACGCCGCCATGAGCTGGACGGCCCATTCCTTCGAACCATCGTCGTTCCAGTAAGCGGCCGCCCTAAGACGGTCGGCCACGAGATCTTCGATGCCGATGACGTAAACCGGCAGGCCCGCCACCTCTACGACGGACAACCTGCCGGGGTCACCGGCCAGGGGGGCGGGGGGAAGGTCGACGACGATGGGAACGTCGGGGTGAAGGAAAGACGCCCCTTGCCTAGAAAACCCGAGCTGCTGTAGCGCCTCGGCAGCTTCCTCCAATCCCGGCAGCACCAAATCCAGGTCGGCGGTAGTGTATGCCCCCCGGGTATAGAACTCTACCGCTGACCCGCCGACTACCACAGGGCGCAGTTGCCGGGCCGCAAGGACGCGGGTGATGGCCGCCGCCGCGCGCAGGTGGCGCTCGAGCCGGTCGGACACGTTGACGAAGCGGACGAACTCACCGCGCGTCATCCGCGGCCACGAGCCTCCATGCTCGGGGTCCGATTCGCTCGAATCGCTCGTCCTCCCGCACGAGCCGAAGCGTCAGCCGTGCCAGCGCCTCCAACGCCTCGGGGTCGCGCGGCTTTCGGCGCGGGCTGTGGCGCAGCGGGTTGAAGGCCCGCAGGCGCAAGGCCCGGATCTCCGCCTCCCTGTCCTCTCCTGTCCAGCGGAACCGACGCTGCGGCATGGGCCTGCACCTGCCTCATGGCCCAGACCGGCTGGTGACCACCGGCTGTCAATCAAGCTCGGGCCAACTTTGTCAGCGGCTGCGCCACCCGCCCATCCCCGCCGGCGGCCTTGGCTCTTACCCGGCCCCATTATACCCGCTTCCCGATCCAGGCTGCTCCCGGCGGGTTGACGACGGGCCACCACAGGTTGTAGTATGGGCCTGGCCAAGCAACTACATATGGTGCCCGCACGGTGCCTGTCCGACAGGGCAGGGCCTTAGCGCTGGGGGAAGTCCGGTGAAAGTCCGGCGCTGTCCCGCAACGGTAACCGGCCGGGCCGTGTCTGAGTGCCCGGGCCGGAAGCCCGAGTACCCACGCCGTGCGTGCGTATCCGCCCCCGAGGAGGGGTGAGGGCGCAAGAGGCGGCACGACCTCGCCGGCCGGGCCGGTCTCATGCCCGTGCCCTCCTTGCCGCTGGGGCGGATCGGCGGGAAGCCATGGCAAGGAGGAGCACCGACGGCATGAGCCGGATCCGTGAGCTGACGGAGCGCCTGATCAGAGACCTGCCCGAAGCCGGCCTGCTCATGGGCACCCTGGAGCGAGACCCGGCGTGGAGCGCCCCGGTTCCCGACCACGCCGAGGGTCCCGAAGCGCCACTGGTCCTGCTGGCCTCGCAAAACCTGGCATACGAGCCCGCCTTCGAGCGCCTTGCCCTTCGCGCCACCCTTGCCGCCATCTACCGTGAAGCGCTGGGATGGGACCTGCGCCGCAACGGCACATGCTGGCCACCCTCCCCCGAGGAATACCGCGCCGGCTTCGAGCGGTACCTGCTTCACGGGGTGGAGCTGGGGGAACTGGACCGGCGGCTCCTGGCCTTCGACCTCGGGCTTCTGGCGGGGGCGCTGGCGCCGGACCGCGACGAGCTGCTCCCCTACGCGGGGCTGGTCACCCTGGCCGACCGCTACCTGGTGCGCCATCCCGAGACCCGGCGTCTGCTGGAGACCCCTCAGTTCTTGTTCATGCGGGTGGCCATGGGCCTGGCCCTGGCCGAGCCGGCAGAGCTTCGCAACGAGTGGGCCCTGCGCTTCTACGAGCACATGAGCACCCTGCGCTACCTTCCCAGCACGCCCACCCTGTTCAACGCGGGCACCACGCATCCGCAGCTCTCGTCGTGCTACCTCTGCGACGTGCTGGACTCCATGGACCACATCCTGGAGTCGGCCACCGACTTCGGCCACCTGGCCAAGTACGCCGGCGGCATCGGCGCCGCCATCACCAAGCTGCGCTCGGCCGGCTCGCCGGTGCGGGGCATCAACGGCCAATCGTCGGGGATCGTCCCCTTCGCGCACATGTACGACGCGCTCATCAAGGCCATCAGCCAGGGCGGGCGTCGCCGGGGCACCCTGGCCCTCTACCTGGAGCCCTGGCACCTGGAGATCGAGCCGTTCTTGGACCTGAAGCGCAACGCCGGCGACCCCTACCTGCGCACCCCGAGCCTCAACACCGCCCTGTGGGTGCCCGACGAGTTCTTGAGGCGGGTCGAAGCGGACGAAGCGTGGTACCTCTTCGACCCCTACTACGTGCCTGAGCTGCCGGAGACGTTCGGCCAGGCCTTCCGGGCGGCGTACGAGCGGTATATCCGGCAGGCCAGGGAGGGAGCGCTTCCCACCCGGGCGTTTCGGGTGGTGCGGGCGCGGGAGCTTTTCCGTGAGATCCTGGCCACCTTGCAGGAGACGTCGCACCCCTGGATCGTGTTCAAGGATGCCGGCAACGCCCGCAGCATGATCGCGGGCACCATCCACTCCAGCAACCTGTGCACCGAGATCTTCCTCCCCACCTCCCCCGAGGAGATCGCCGTCTGCAACCTGGCCTCGGTGAACCTGGCGCGCCACCTCACGCCCGACGGCGGCGTAGACTGGGAGAGGCTGCGGGAGACCGTGCGCGTGGCGATGCGGGGTTTGGACGATGTCATCGACGTCAACTTCTACCCCGTCGAGAAGGCACGACGCGCCAACTTGAAAAACCGCCCCGTGGGGCTTGGCGTCATGGGCTTTGCCGAAGCCTTCGCCCGGCTCGGCATGGTGTACGGGGACGAGGCCTCCCAGGAGTTCACGGATCGGGTGGTGGAGTACGCCAGCTTCTGCGCCATCGAGGCCAGTTGCGATCTGGCCGATGAGCGCGGCCTTTTCCCGGCCTTTCCCGAAAGCCGCTGGGCCCAGGGCAAGGTGCCCGTCGACACCCTGGACGACCTCGAACGCCTGCGGGGCGGGCTGGACGTGGACAAAAGCGCCCGCCTCGACTGGGACCGCCTGCGGGCTCGGGTGCGGCAGGGCATCCGCAACGGCACCGTGATGGCCATTGCCCCGACGGCCACCATCGCCCTCATCGCGGGCACCACCCCGAGCCTCGACCCGTACTACGCCAACGTCTTCGCCCGCCAGACCCTCTCCGGCAAGTTCCTGGAGGTCAACCGGGTGCTGGTGGAGCACCTGAAGGCGCTCGGACTTTGGGAGGAGGTGCGCGAGCGCATCGTGGCCGAGCGGGGCGACATCTCGGGCATCGAGGAGATTCCCGAGGCGATCCGGCGTCGCTTTCCCACGGCCTACCAGATCGCCCCCCGGGCGTACATCGACGTGGCGGCCCGGGCGCAGAAGTGGGTGGACATGGGCATCAGCCGCAACCTGTACCTGCAGGAGCGGGACCTCGACCGCATGGCGGAGGTGTACCTCTACGCCTGGCGCAAGGGCCTCAAGTCGACGTACTACCTCTTCATGGCGCCGCGCATGTACGCCGAGCCTTCGACGGTGAAGGTCAACAAGGCCCGCCAGCGCCTGCGGTGGAGCTTTTTAGAGACCGCCCCGGGTGGCGAACCCGCCGCCGTGCAGGCCTGTTCGCTGGACGGAAGCTGCGAGTCGTGCCAGTGACATCCCCACAATCGAATCGAAAGGAGCTGCCCGTGCCATGTCCGAAAAGCAGAGCGCCTGCTCCTCACCCCTGTTTGCGGGAGATCCCCTGGAGCCCATGGAGCTGTTCCCCCTGCGCTACCCGTGGGCGTACGCCCACGCGCAGCAGGGGAAGCGCAACACGTGGTTCCCCGAGGAGATCCCGCTGGCCGACGACGTTCGGGATTTCCGGGAGAGGCTCTCCGACGAGGAGCGCCATGCCGTCGAACTCGTCCTGAGCTTCTTCAACCCCATGGAGTCCCTGGTGGCCCACAACCTCATCCTGTCGGTGTACCCGGTCCTGACGGCGCCGGAGGTGCGGCTGTATTTGGCCCGGCAGGTGTGGGAAGAGGCCAACCACACCATGGCCTTCGAGTACGTGCTGAAGACGCTCCCCGTGGATCGGGCCAAGGTCTTCGCGGCCCACCGGGACGTCCCCGCCGTGCAGGCCAAGGAGGCCTTCGAAAAGGCGCTCACGCGCCAGTGGCTCAAGAGGCTGGACGTCAGCACCGACGAGGGCAAGCGGGCGCTTTTGCGCAACCTGGTGGGCTACTACGTCATCCTGGAGGGCGTCTTCTTCTACGCGGGGTTCCTATTCTTCTACAGCTTCCGGCGCCGCAACCTGCTGCGGGGGCTGGCCTCCCTCATCGACTGGGTGCTCAAGGACGAGAGCCTGCACCTGTCCTTCGGCATCCACCTCATCACCGCCATCCTGGAAGAGCATCCGTACCTCATGACCCCCGAGTTCGCCCGGGAGATCAAGGGGCTCATCCTCAGGGCGGTGGAGCTCGAGCGGGAGTACAACCGGGCGCTGTTCCCCCGGCCGGTGCTGGGCGTCGGCGCCGACGTGCTCAACGCGTACGTGGAGTACGTGACCGACCGCAGGCTGGAGGAACTGGGGCTGGGCGCCCACTTCCAGACGCCGAACCCCGCCCCCTGGATGGCCACCGAGGTGGACGTGCCCGAGATCGTCAACTTCTTCGAGGCGGCGAACACCTCGTACGAGGTGGCCGCGCCGCGGGAGCGGGGAAGGTGAGGGGGCGGGACGAGGCAGGGGTGGCGTTTAAGCGGGGGTGGCATTTAAAAAGGATTAGAAGAAGCGCTCCCTCCGCTCGCGCCCCCTTATGTCCCCCCCGCCAGGGCCTATTTATCCGCTCGGTTCGAGCTCCAGCCGCCGGACGGCCCTGGCGCGCCGCTCGTATTCCGCCCACGCCGTTTGCCTTTCGAGGGCCCGCTGTGCCTCGAAGGCGGCGTAGTTGCCGGACCCGGCCGGCATCCGGGCGCAGGTGCCCGGCGATGATCCGCAAAGGCGTCGTCTTGCCGCAGCCGTTGACGCCGACCAGCCCGATCCGGTCACCGCGGTGCACGGTGAAAGAGACGTCGGCTAAAACCGGCTGACCCGAGAAACGCCGGTCGGGACGTTCCGCCTGGACGATTGCCTCTGCCGGCCGGGCGCGGCGTCTCACATGCTACCGATAGGTAGTTGCTACAAGTAAAAGGTCTCCGCGCCGGCCGGTGCCGGCGCTGCAGCCTGACCAGCGTGAGGAGGTTGAATCCTGGCATGAGCGTCGACCCCGAGACCCTGACCCGCCCCCGTGCGCTGCCTCGCATCGGCGAGCCCGCGCCGCAGTTCGAGGCCAAGACCACTCAAGGCACGCTGAAGCTGAGCGACCTGGCGGGCAAGTGGGTCGTGCTGTTCTCGCACCCCGCCGACTTCACGCCGGTGTGCACGACGGAGTTCGTCGCCTTCGCCCGCCGCTACGACGAGTTTGCAAAGCGCAACGTGCAGCTCGTGGGCTTGAGCGTCGACAGCGTCTACGCCCACCTCGCCTGGCTGCGCAACATCGAGCAGAACTTCGGCGTCCGCATCCCGTTCCCGGTCATCGCCGACCTCGACATGGAGGTGGCCCAGCTTCACGGGATGATCCATCCCAAGGAAGGCACCACGGCGGCCGTGCGGGCCGTGTTCATCATCGACGACACGCAGGTGGTGCGGGCCATCCTGTACTACCCCATGTCGACGGGCCGCAACATCGACGAGATCTTGCGGGTCATCGACTCCCTGCAGACCGTTGACCGGGAGAAGGTGGCCACCCCCGCCGACTGGCGGCCGGGCGACCCGGTGGTGGTGCCGCCGCCGCAGACGCAGGAGGGCGCCGTCGAGCGCCTGCAGCAGGCGGCCGAAGCCGGGTACGAGTGCAAGGACTGGTATCTGTGCTTGAAGAAACTCTGACTCTGGTGAAGGAAGGCCGGAGCGCGGCAGGCCGGGGCGGCGACGCCCGGCCTGGCGGACCACCTCTTTGACCTGCAACGTCGGGCTCACCACCCGGTAGCGCCCGGGGCAGCCGACCACCTCGTCCCGCACCACCCGGACCCGCCGCATGCGCATGCCCACGATGTACTCGAAGCCCGCCTGCTCCAGCGCCTCCAGGGTCCGCTTGCCGACGGCGCCCCGGTCCGCCACGAAGAGGACCTTCTGGAAGGCAAACCGGTGCTTGAGCTGGCCGATGATGGCCAGCGTGGCCTTCACGTCGTTGAGGTTGCCGGGGTAGACGGCGTGGGCCAACGGCCACCCGTCCCGGGTCAGCAGCACGCCCACCACCCTGCCAGACCGGCTGGCCGTTGGCATCCACTCCGAAGACGGCCAGCTTGGTACGGTCGTAGAGGATCCGTCGGGGCACCCCTCCGAAGAACTCGAAGGCATGGACATGCCCGCGCAGAAAGGCGGGGATGTCCGCCCGGCGGACGAACTCCACGAACATCATGCGGGAGTAGCTCAGCACCATGACGAAGACATACAGCCGATGGAGCTGGCCCTGTTCGTCGACGTAGCGCACCTCGGCCAGGTCGACCTGGGCCTGCTCACCCGGTCCCACTTCGTAGCGCACGACAGCCTTCGGAGCCCGCGGGGGTCGGAAGGGTTTCAGATAGTCCTTCAGAATGGTCTTCCCGCCGGTGTAGCCCATAGCCCGCAGCTCCTGGTAGAGCCGGCTGGCGTTGAAGACGCCACGGGCCATCGGCTGCTGGAGGTACCCATAGAAGGGCGCCAGCTTCGACGGCCGGGGCGGGCGGGGCCCATATCGCCGGGGGCGCGGGTCTTTCAGATACTTGGCCACGGTCCGGCGGGACATGTGTAGCAGCTTGGCCACTTTAAGGCGAAGTCATACCACCACGCTCTTGTCGCCGAGTTCGGGCCTGAAGCCCTTGCCGCTGGTGGCAATCTGTTCCTTGGAAGCCGATATGCCGAGACGGACCGGATTAACTTCGGACTAAACCCCGGTACGGCGGGGGTTGGCGACAACCTCCCGTTCGAAACTGACCTGCTGGTCCGGGAGGAGACGCCACTGTACAAAGAGAGCGACCTCCCGTACTGGCGGGTGACCTGGCCACCTATCAGCTTCCGCACTTCTCGCGTGCGAACAGCGAGAGTCGGCTCGGAGCCGCCTTCTCTCAGCCGGACCGGAAGCTCGTACGTCCCGGCGGCGGCCGGCCTTGGCCGCGCCCGACACGAGGCGCACCAGGGGCCGGCCGTTACAAGCCCAGGAACTGCACGAACGGCTGATGGGAATACTCGAACGAGGTCGAGGGTCTCCGGATCGACACCCTCAAGCCCCACAAGCTCCTTAAGTTACGGCGATCTCCTCGCGTCGATGGGCGAGATAATGAGATGGATGCTGCCGTTCGCTCGGCGCCGGAGAACGGAGATGCTCACAGCAGGCGCGGCTTGCCCAGCAGTGCTCGCAGCGTCATGATCTTTCCATGGTGGTAGCCGCGGTGGTAAAGGGAGAAGAGTAGTCCCTCGGCCACCGTCCGGTAGGCGCCCGTGGGGTGGGGTGCCGGTAGCGAGAGCTGCTCCTCCCGCGCCAGCGCCAGCATGTCCTGCTGAGCCGACGCCAGGAAGCCGACTACCACGTCCAGTTGAGGCAGTCCTTCCTGCCCTCCGGTGCCCCGGCGAAAGAGGTTCTCGTACCCCTCCGGGATCTCCACCGGGAGGCCGGCGCGCTGGAGCAGGAGCTTGTCGGTCAGGGCGACGTGGCCGACCTGCCAGACGATGGGAGCGAGCCCTTGCGGCATTTGCATGGCCTCTTGGGGCGAGAGGTCCTGCAGCGAGGCCACGATGCGGTCGTAGGTGACGGTCAGGATGCGTCGCAGGGTCTCCGCCGACAGTGGCGAGGTCAGTACGCTCATGGAAAGCTCCTCCATCTCGGCAAGCCTTGACAAGGACGTATCGGGACCGGCGCCGTCGTGTCAACCTCGGGCCATGCACACGCCGAGGCCCCATGGGTCACCCGGGGGTCTTGCCGTAGCCGGCGATACCCCCAATCCAGGTGCGCACCGGGTCTTGCATGTCGCGCTCCACGGGATGGAGGAGGTGACAGTCCGGGACCTTGCGTAGAGCCTGGGCCTCCCCCAGGGTAAACGGAGACCCCCTGCGAAACACCACGGAGAAGGAGTAGATGGGCGGGTAGCGTTTCGGGCCGCCGCCGAGTGCCACGGCAAGTGTGGGGAAGAGCACCTCCTCCAGCGCGAAGATGCGGCTGTCCCGCATGGCTGCCACGATGTGCTCCAGATGGGGATGGGTCACGATCCGCTCCACGAGGCTGCGGCGAAACGCCTGAGCCACTGCGAAGGCCCCATACGGATGGGGGACGCCCAATAGCGGCTTCCACCGGTCCCATTCCTGCCACGCGGTCTGGCCCGGGACCCAAGGCATGGAGGGGTGATGCACCGACCGGAAGTCGACGGCCATGTACTCCGATTGGCTGAGCTCACGCTCCAGCAGCGACTCGTAACCATGCTGGATGAACAGCGCGTCGGAGTCGAGTGTGACGAAGAAGTCGAAATCCAGCCCCTCCTGCACCACCCACATCATGGTCTCCAGGACGCACCAGTCGAGCCTGCCCCAGTACATCTTGCGGCTGTAGGGGCAGACGGGCGCGGATATCCCCTCGAAGAGGGAAGGGTCGCCGCTGCCGTTATAGACCACCGGCACCGACCCGGGACAGAAATGCCGCACGTTGGCCAGCAGGTCTTCCAGGCACTCCGGGCACGTATGGGCCGAGATGGCGAAGCAGATGGCCATAGCACTTGTCCCCCCCCCGGGGGTGGTGTGGGCCCGGATCGCCGTGAGCCAGGTTACGCGCAGGAGCTGTGATCGGTGCAGCCTGACCCTCTTGCTTCGCGGCTCGAAGGGCAGGCGCGCCCTGCGGCGAAGGGATTCGTCCACGTCAGGGGGTGCCAGGGTGAGCGCCCGCCGCTACACGGACTACGACGCGTTCGCATGGTTCTACAACCGCTACTGGGGCGGCTTCAGCAGCCGGGCCCTGCCCGTCCTGGATCGGCTGGTACTGGGCAACTTGCCGCCCGGAGCCACCATCCTCGACCTGTGCTGCGGGGCGGGCCATCTTGCTTCCATTCTCACGGCCCGCGGCTTTTGCGTCGTGGGGGTGGACGGCTCGTCCGAGATGCTGGCCTTCGCCCGGGAGAATGCGCCGCAGGCCCAGTTCGTCCTTGCCGATGCACGGGAGTTCAGGTCGCCGGAAGCGTTCGACGCGGCGCTCTGCCTGTTCGATAGCCTCAATCACATCATGTCCCTCGACGAGTTGGAGCAGGTCTTCGCCAACGTCTACGCCTCGCTCGTACCGGGCGGCACCTTCGTCTTCGACCTCAACATGGAGACCGGCTACCGGTCGCGCTGGAATGGCTCGATGGGGTTGGCCCGGGAGGACCACGCCCTGATCGCCCGATCGAGTTACGACGTCGAGACACGCACCGGGCGGATGGACCTGACCATGTTCCGGTTGATCGAGGGTGCATGGCACCGCAGCGACGTCACGCTGACGCAGCGCGCCTACGAGGAAGGGGAGGTGCGCGAAGCCCTCGGGAGGGCCGGCTTCCGGGAGGTCGCGGTGCTGGACGCCGAGCGCGACCTGCAGATGCCGACCGGCGCAGGCCGGAGCTTCTTCGTCGCCGTCAGGCCACTCGACGCGCCGGATCTGGGGCTGCCGCACCATCCCGAGGGGATAGCGGGGCCGAGACGGTAGGACCCGGCCCCATCCGGTAATCTCGGTAGCGCACCTCGGCGGTGATGCCCAGCGGGCGGATCTCTATCTGCTGCGTGTCGAGCACGGTATAGGGCCCGACCTGCTGGTAGGTCTGGTCGATGACGAGATGCCCCCACCAGTACGAGAGTTCCAGATGGGTGACCGTGCCGTCGGCGGGCTCCACCCAAAATCGCACCAGGCGGGCTCCGTGGCCCGGTTGGCGGGGGACGGCTCTCACCACCCAGACTTCCTGCCCCGCCGGGGTCCGCTCGCGGCCCTCCAGGGTAGGCTCATAGCCCTCCAGCAGGTCGAAGGCCTCGACCAACGCCAGGCTCAGCTCCTCGGGGATGAACCATGGCGCCCCGACGGTCTGGACCACGATGGAATCCTCTCGCTTGCTGACCCAGGCGTCGAACTCCCAGGTCACACCCAGCCACCGGACCCGGTAGATCTGGCGCACCTGGGCCTCGCCCTCGACGAGGCGCGTGGCGCGGCGGGCCTGCTCCAGGACCTGCTCCAGCTGGTCAGGCGATGCGGCGGCAGGCGTGGCGCTCAATGCCACGCCTGCCAACACCACGGCGACGCACAGCAGGCTCGACAGCCGGTACGCCGCCCTTGCGGTCCCCACTGCCTCTTCTCTCCCCACCTGTGGCTCGTCCCGCTCCAGTATAACGGGAAGCGACAGAGGCGCCGCGAGTCGCCCGGCCTCCGGCCTTACCCGATCAACCCCTCTTCCCTCAGCCACTCCTCGGCGACCTCGTCGGGCTCGTAGCCCTCGATGTCGACGAGGTAGTTGAGGTGCGTCATGGTCTCGGTGTCGAGCCTCGGTGCGATCTCGCCCAAGATCTCGGCGATCTCGGGCCAGCGCGCCAGCGTCTGCTCCCGCACCACCGGCGCCGGGTTGTAGACCGGGAAGAACTGCCGGTCGTCCTCGAGGTTGACCAGGTCGAATGCCGCGATGCGCCCGTCGGTGGCGAAGCCCATGGCCACCTCCACCTGCCCGCCTCGCAGCGCCTGGTAGGTCAGCCCGGAGTCCATGGTCAGCACCATGCCCCGGTCGAACCGGAAGCCGTAGAGCTGCTCCAGTGCCGGAAAGCCGTCGGGCCTGGCGTAGAACTCGTGGTTGGTGGCCAGCGAGACCCGGCCGTCCTTTCCGTTGACGTAGGCCGCCAGGTCGCTGATGCTGGCGATCCCCAGCCGCTCGGCGTCGGCGCGTCGCATCATCAGGGTGAAGGTGTTGTTGAAAGGCGCGTACGGGAGCCAGACCAATCCGTTGGCGGCATCCTCCTCCTTCACCCGCCGGTAGGCCTCTTCGGGATCGGTGATGGGCCGGTCATGACCGAGCGCGACCAGCCAGGCGGTGCCGGTGTACTCCCAGTAGAGGTCGATCTCGCCGCTCTCCAGCGCCCGGCGCGTGGCCACGGTGCCGGCCAGGCCCGTGCGGTCGACCACGTCGAAGCCCGCCTCGCGCAGGGCGATGAGCGCGATCTGCCCCAGGATGAGCTGCTCCGTGAACTCCTTGGACCCCACCGTTACGGGCCCCTTGGCGGCAAGCGCGCCGCTCGCACCCACCAGCAGGCACATCATCAAGGCGATGGCCACCGCCTGAACGGATCGTCGCATCGTCATGTCAGGACTCCCTTCGAATCAAGTGGAGACAACAGGCTTTCGCCAAGGGGTGAGGCGCTGCTCGACCCACCCTGCGGCCCGGTCCAGCACCAGCGCCAGGATGGCCGTCAGCGTCGCCCCCACCATCAGCACGGACATCCGGTTGAGGCTGATGCCGGTCACGATCAGGTCGCCCAGACCCCCGGCGGCCACGAAGGTGGCCAGCGGGGCCGTCCCCACGTTGACCACCACCGCGGTGCGCACGCCGGCCATGATGACGGGGGCTGCCAGGGGCAGCTCGACCCTCTGCAGAATCCGAACGGGCCGCATCCCCATGCCCCGGGCCGCGTCCAGCACCCGGGAGTCGACGCCCGTCAGCCCGGTATAGGTGTTGTGGAGCACCGGTAGCAGCGAGTAGACCCACAGGGCGAAGATGGCCGTCTTCCACCCCAGCCCCAGCAGGCCCATGAACAGCGCCAGCACCGCGAGGCTCGGGACCGACTGGCCCACGTTGGCCACCGCCACCACGGGCCCGGCCCACCGACGCAGGGCCGGACGGCTCAACAGCACCCCGACCCCGACGCCGACCCCCACCGCCAGCGCGGTGCCGGCCACCACCAGTTGGAGGTGCCTCAACAGGGCGTCCAGTATCCGCTGGTAGGTGAGGTAGTCCCTGACGATGGCGTCGGTGGCGGACTCCACCGCCCCCACACTGATGGTCACCCCCAGCAGGATCAGCAGGAGCACGCTCACCGCATCGCCCCCAGCACGTCTTCCATCGAGAGCACCCCGCAGAAGCGCCCCTGCTCGTCGTAGATGGCCGCCAGGTCGGCCCCCATGCCGACCATCTCCGAGAGGGCATCGTGCAGGGTGGTCTCGAGGTCGACGCTGACCGAGAGCACGGGCCAGTCGCCGCCGGTGGGCCGGTCACCGTAGCCCGCGGCCTTTCCGTTGGAAAGAGGCGTGCGCCCGTCCGGCCCGCTGTCGCCGGTTTCCAGCAGCGCCTCCACGGTGGCACGACCGTTGGAGGCTCGCTCGATGTCTTCGAGGGTGATGGGCGCCACCGCCCGACCGCCGTCCCAGACGGCGAAGGCCACCTCGACCGCGTCCTCCCGCATGCGTCGTCGCACCTCGTCGAGGCGGTCCCGCAGCGAGACCACCACCGGAGGGCGGCGGCCCTCCACCACGTCGCGCACCTTGATCAGGTGCAGGCGCTTGAGGGCCCGGTTGCGCCCCACCAACCCCTCGACGAAGGCGTCGGCCGGCGCCCGCAACAGCTCGTCAGGCGTGCTGTACTGCACAAGCCGCCCCCGGCGCATGACGGCGATGCGATCGCCCATCTTGATGGCCTCGTCGATGTCGTGGGTGACGAAGACGATGGTCTTGCGCAGGCGCCGCTGGAGCTGAAGGAACTCGTTTTGCAGCCGCGCGCGGTTGATGGGATCGAGGGCTCCGAAAGGTTCGTCCATGAGCAGGATAGGTGGGTCGGCCGCCAGCGCCCGCGCCACCCCGACGCGCTGGCGCTGCCCGCCGCTGAGCGCGGACGGATAGCGATGGCGGTACTCCTCCGGCGGCAGCCCGACCAGCCTCAGCAGCTCGTCGACGCGCTGGGCAATGCGCTCGCGGGGCCACCGCAGCTCCACCGGGACCGTCGCCACGTTGTCGGCGATGGTCATGTGGGGGAAGAGCCCCACCTCCTGGATCACGTACCCGATGCGCCGGCGCAGTTGGATAGGGTCGACCTCACGCACGTCCTGCCCGTCGACCCGCACCACGCCCTCCGTCGGCTCCACCAGGCGGTTGATCATCCGCAGGGTGGTCGTCTTGCCGCACCCCGACGGCCCTACCAGCACGCAGAATTGACCGGCTTCGATGGAAAGCGACAGATCGTGGACGACCGGGCGCTCACTGCCCGGGTACCGCTTGGTGACGTGCTCGAGCTGGATCAACGGCATCCCCCCTCTCGGGCGTGTCGCGACGAGTCGACGGCCGCCTGCGACGGGAGATCGACAGCGGCAGGTCCACGAGCGTGGCCATGGCGGCGACTGCGATGGCGCCGGTCAGCACCATGTTGGCGTTGGAGCGGGAGATCCCCCGGAAGATGAGCTCGCCGAGCCCGCCGCTGCCCACGTAGGCCGCGATGGTCCCCAGCCCCACACCCATCACCACGGCGGTGCGGAGGCCCCCCAGCAAGACCGGCAACGCCAGCGGCAACTTGATCCGCACCAAGATGCGCCACTCACTCATCCCCATGCCCCGGGCGGCATCGAGGATGGCCGGATCCACGCCCCGCAGCCCCGTGTAGGTGTTGCGCAGGATGGGCAGCTGCGTGTACATCACCAGCCCCGCCACCGCAGGTGCGAAGCCCAGGCCCATCACCGGAATCATGAAGGCGAACATGGCCAGGCTCGGGATGGTCATCACGACACTGGCGGCGGCCAGCGCGATCGAGGCCAGGCGCGGCGAGTAGGTGCAGGCGATGCCCAAGCCGACGCCCGTCACCACGGCGATGCCCATGGCGGTCGCGACCAGCACCACGTGCTGCCCTGCCAGCTCGACGACCAGATCCCAACGACGTGTCACGAACTCCCACAACGTCATGCCGGTGGTCGGATCGCTCGCTCCCCTCCAAGGCCTGGCCGCACGATGCGACCGAGCAGGATGAAGCCGCGCACCCGGTGAGCCGGACAGGCAGGGTACGACGACCTTTGGCCGTTATCGACGCAGGGATACGAGATTTTCCGCAGGGCGGAACGCGTGCCGTTTCGCGACGAGTATACCGCCCGCGCCCGGGGGAGGGCAAGTCAATTGCCCGCCAGGCGAAGATGGCCGAGATGTGCGGAGAGCTGAGCCGCTGCCTCCTTGAGCCGCTCCAGCAGCATGGCCTGGCTGCGGGCCAGGCGGCCCCTCGGCAGCAGGATGCAGAGCGCGGCCGTCACCGCGCCGGTGAAGTCTCGGACCGGGGCCGCCAGCGACGCCGAGTCGGCAGCGTACTCCCCCACCGAGACGGCGTAGCCCCGCTCGCGGATGAGGGCTAGGTCCCGCAGGAGGCGGCGCACCTCGGAATGGCCCCGATGCTCGGGCCCGAAGTGGCGGTGCAGGTAGGCGTCGATGGCCAGGGAGTCGAGATGGGCCAGCAGCACCTTGGAGCCCGCCCCCCGGTGGAGAGGCATGCGCTCCCCTAGCCGCTCCGCCAGCCGCACCGCATGGGTGCCGGGCGCCCACTCGATGAGAAGCGACTCCGTCTCACGCCTGACGCAGAGGTAGACGTCCTCACCGGTCTGACGTGCGAGAGCTTCCATGATGGGCATCGCCTGCCGGCGCAGGTTGATGCCGCGCCGCGCTCGCAATCCCAGGGTCACCAGCGTCGAGCCCAGGCGGTAGTTACGGCTGAGCGGATCCTGCTCGACGTAGCCGTGACGCTCCAGGGCCGAGAGCAGGCGATGCGCCGTGCTGGGAGCCAGGCCTGCCCGGTGGGCGATCTCGACGAGGCCCATCCCCTCGTCGGGAGAGGCACTGGCCAGAATCTCGAGCACCGAGACGACCCGGTCGACCAGACGGATGGACGCTCACCTCGTCCGCGGGCCATTCCGTTGAGTGGAAATCCACCCGCTTCACGATAGAGGTGGCGTCACGCCCTGTCAAGAGGGGGTCAGCCTTCGGTCAGCAGTTGCCGGATGTCGTGCACCAGCTGCTCGGCGGTACTCCCAAACGGCAACTGCACCCGGATGCGGCCCGAACGGTCCACCAGCAGCACCGAGGCGGTGTGCGCCACCGTGTAGGCGCCCGGCACCCCACCGGAGACGGGCACCTTCTCGGCCGTCACGCCCCACGCCGCCACCACCTGCTCCACCTGGGCCGGCGTGCCGGTCAGGCCGATGACGTCGGGCCCGGCGGGCTCCAGGTAGCGGGCCAGGCGCTCCGGAGTATCCCGCTCCGGATCCACCGAGACGAAGACGAATCGCACCGAGTCGGCCTCGGACGTCCGTGCCAGCTCCTGGCGGGCCCGGGCGAACATGGCCACGGTAGCCGGACAGACGTCGGGGCAGTAGGTGTAGCCGAAGAAGACGGCCGTCACCTTGCCCCGCAGCTGCTCCGACGAGAAGGGCCGCCCGTGCTGGTCCACCAGCGTGAAGGCCGGCGCCTGCCGCGGTGGCACCAGCGGTTGCCCCTCGAAGGCGTTGGGCTGCCGCCACACCATGGAGGCGGCCACGGCCGCCACAGCCAGGATAACCAGCGCCAGCCATTCGGCCCGACGCGCCCATGCCCGCATCGAATCGCCCGCGCCTCCCCGCCGCCCGCTCCCGGCGGCTGCATGTGACGTCCATGGCAATATAACCTGTGGCGCGGGAAACCACCTGGGCGACCGGCCTCCCCCAGGCGATGCGGTCCGTTGACAAGGGCCCGGGCGCGGCCTAGGTTGTGATGGATCCCGACGTGCGGATGAGAGGAGGGGCGCGCACGCTGGGCGAGAGCTCGGCCTGGACCTTGCAACCCCATACGGTGGTCTGGGTCTTGCTGCCGTTGTACGCCTATCTGCGCGCCCTGCCGGAGCTGCGTCCCTCCGGCTGGGAGGCGGCGCGCTTCGTCGCCGGCGTGGCCGCGCTCTTCGCGGCGCTCATCTCGCCGCTTCACGTGGCGGCGGACACCTCATCCTTCCTGCTGCACGTGATCCAGCACATGCTGCTGCAGATGGTGGCGCCGCCGCTGCTGCTCTCGGGCATCCCCCGCCACGCGCGTGCCCGGCTGGCCGCCCACCCGGGCCTGGTGAGAGCAGCTCGGCTGCTGCTGCACCCGCTGGTGGCGGCCGGGGTCTACAACGCAGTCCTGGTCCTGTGGCACTGGCCCCTGCCCACGAGCCGCGGCGAGCTGCGCCTCGCGTGTGGCGTCCTGACGGATCTGGCAACCCGCTCGCCCGTCGTCGCCGTCTTGCAGGACATCCTGCCCCTCGTCGCCGGCCTGCTCTTCTGGGCGACCATCATGCTGGAGCCTCCGCTGTCGAGGTCGTCGCCGGGGGCCCGGGTGGCCATGCTGCTGGGCTCCATGGTGCTCAACTGGCTGCTGAGCTTCTCGCTGGCCTTTGCCGACACGCCCATGTACGCCAGATACGCCGGGACGCGCCCGCCCTTCGGCCTGAGCCTGCTGGCCGACCAGAAACTGGGCGCCGGCGTCATGTGGGAGCACGGCAACATGACCTACGTGGTGGCCCTGGTGATGTGGCTGCGGGCCTTGCTGCGGCAGGCCGGCACAGCCGGCACGGCGGGCACACCTGTTCCTTGACGTCGCACGTCGGCCCTCATGGGCGCCCGGCCGCTTGACACCCCGTGCATGCTCCGCTCATAACAATAACAACGATGGGTATGGGTTTTGTGGGACTTGGACCGCGCCCGGCGGATCCCCGCCGTCGGGAGCGGTCGGAGAGGCACACGCCGCGTCGATGCATCTGTAGCTGGCGGCGAAGAGGCGCCTGAAGGGCGTCTTGCGGGCGCGCGCCGCCACCTGCCCAGCTCCGCCCCTCCCCTGACCCGGCAGGAGCGTTTCGGCTCCCGCCCGGCGCCCGTACCGGCACCCGCTTCGCCGCGATGCCGCCAACGAGAGGTGCGCCGCATGCCGGCGACCTCTTCCCGGTCTCATCGTCCCATGGAGACATCAGGAGGTGTCCGGATTGACTCAGTCATTGGCTGACGAGCTGGCCAAGGCCAAGGGTTACGCGCACCCGGAGGCGCTGGTCTCCACCGAGTGGGTGGCCCAGCACCTCGACGACCCCAACGTGCGGATCGTGGAATCCAACGAGGACGTGCTCCTCTACGACCTGGGCCACATCCCCGGCGCCGTGAAGATCGACTGGCACACCGAGTTGCAGGACCCGGTGATGCGAGACTACCTGGATCCCGAGGGCTTCGCCCGCCTCTGCAGCTCCAAGGGCATCGGCGAGAAGACGACGGTGGTCTTCTACGGCGACAAGAACAACTGGTGGGCCTGCTACGCCTTCTGGGTCTTCAAGCTCTTCGGTCACCCCGACTGCCGCATCATGGACGGCGGCCGCAAGAAGTGGGAGGCCGAGGGCCGGCCCATGACGCGGGAGGTGCCCCAGTATCCGCCCACGGACTACCCGGTGCGCCCCCGTGACGACGCCGCCATCCGGGCCTTCCGGGAGGACGTCGAGGCGCACTTCAAGGCCGGCAAGCCGCTGGTGGACGTGCGTTCGCCGCAGGAGTACCGGGGCGAGCTCCTGCACATGCCCGACTATCCGCAGGAGGGCGCCCTCCGGGGCGGTCACATCCCCGGCGCCCGCAACGTGCCCTGGGCCCGGGCCGTCAACGAGGACGGCACCTTCAAGACGGCGGAGGAGCTGCGCCGCATCTACGAGGAGGAGGCGGGGCTGCGCCCCGATCAGGAGATCATCGCCTACTGCCGCATCGGCGAGCGCTCCTCCCACACGTGGTTCGTCTTGAAGTACCTGCTCGGGTACGACAAGGTCCGCAACTACGACGGCTCCTGGACGGAGTGGGGCAACCTGGTGCGGGCGCCCATCGAGCGCTGACGCAAGACCCGGCGACCGAAGCCGGGGGCTACGAATCGGGGGCAGGGCCGTGTCGAGCAACGAAGGCCATCGACCGGATCTGGAGTTGATCTCGGAACACTTCCGCCACCCGCGCCACTTCGGGGCCATCCCGGATGCCGACATCACCATGCCGGGCGGCAACCCGGGTTGCGGGGACGTGGTGGTCATCCACCTCAAGGCGGACGGCGATCGGCTGGTGGACGTCCGCTGGGAAGGCCAGGGGTGCACCGTCAGCCAGGCGGGCACCTCGATGCTGCTGGACGAGGTGCACCGCGCCGGCCTCTCGCCTGAGGCGATCCTGGAGATGGACTACCACCACATGGAGGAGCTGTTGGGCAGCGAGGTGGTCAAGGCCCGCCCCCGTTGCGCCACCCTGGGGCTGGCGACGCTCAAGGGGGCCGTGCGGGCGTGGCAACGTCGGCGCGCGCTGGCGGAGGGAGGGGTGCAGCCGCCGTCGGGGCCCCCTCCCGGCGGTGACGCGCCCGAGATGCTCGGCGTCGTGCTGGGCGAAGGGGCTCGCGAGGCCGCCGGCCCGGGCATTCCCCACGACCCGTAGGGGCGCCGCGCGCCCCTCACCCCCACCCGGGTCCCGGCGTAGGATGGTCGACGCATCGACGATCCTGACGGTCGGTGGGTGGGGCCGGGATGTGCGGCTTCGCAGGATGGGTCGACTTCGGGCGAGACCTGACCGGGCTGCGCGAGCAGGTGGAGGCCATGGGGGCCACCCTGGCCTGTCGTGGCCCCGACCAATGCGGGCTCTGGGTCGGCCCTCACGCCGTCCTGGCGCATCGCCGGCTCGTCGTGCGGGACCTCCACGGCGGCCAGCAGCCCATGGTGTGCGACCGCCACGGCCGACGCTACGTCATCGTCCACAACGGCGAGATCTACAACTCCGACGAGATCCGGGCCGAGCTGGCCAACCGGGGATGGGTGTTTCGCGGATACTCCGACACCGAGGCCCTCCTGGCAGCCTATGTGGAGTGGGGCCCCGCCTGCCTGGAGCGCCTCACCGGCATCTTCGCGTTCGCCATCTGGGACGAGACCTCGCACCGCCTCTTCATGGCTCGCGATCGCCTGGGCGTCAAGCCCCTCTTCTACGCCGAGCGGGAGGGCGGGCTGCTCTTCGGCTCGGAGCTCAAGGCGCTGCTGGCCCACCCCCTCGTGCCTCCCGAGGTCGATGCCGATGGGCTGGCCGAAGTGCTGGTGATGGGTCCGGCGCGCACCCCGGGACACGGCGTCTTCCGCGGCGTCCACGAGCTGAAGCCGGGATGCTGGCTCAGCTTCGAGCCTGACCTCCCCGCCGGGTCGTCGGGGCCGGTGCGGGAGCCCCGGGGGCGCCTGGTCTGCCGGCGCTA
>Ga0207873_1001709_pt1 | contig 20034 bp, 25 predicted proteins | sample BGWIniCompost_FD_187373 | JGI IMG/M metagenome (GOLD analysis project Ga0207873, IMG submission 187373) | Cellulose adapted compost microbial communities from Newby Island Compost Facility, Milpitas, CA, USA - BGW Initial Compost (SPAdes)... ...
AGGGTGACCATCGGGCCCGGCGCCAGCAGGTGGAGCATGTCGTAGAGAACCAGGATCTGGCGCCAATCCGTTTCCTCTGGAGTCTTCGCTTCGTCGTGGACGGCGGCGATGGCCGCCTGGATCTGGTAGGGGCCCAGGGGACCGGATTCCAGGGCTGCCGTGAGAAGCGCTGTCCCTTCCCTGATGGCTTCTTTGTCCCAGAGGCTGCGATCTTGCTCGGCCAGCGGAACGAGGCTGCCGTCGGCCCCGGTTCGTGCCGGTCTCCGGGCGTCGGTCAGGAGCATCAACGACAAGAGCCCTGTGAGCTCTGTGTCGTGCGGAATGAGCGAGTGCAGTTGGCGGGTCAGGCGAATCGCTTCGCGACTCAAGTCCACCCGGGTGAGGCTCGGTCCTGCGGTGGCGGCGTACCCTTCGTTGAAGATGAGGTACAGCACCTTCTCGACGGCTGCGAGGCGATCGGTCCACGCTGTTTCGGCAGGCATCGCGAACTCGGCGCCGGCGGCGCGGATCGCCTGCTTCGCCCGGCTGATTCGTTGCCCCATCGTCGACTCCGGGACGAGAAAGGCCCGGGCTATCTCCACCGTCGTGAACCCGCCCACGGCCCGAAGTGTCAGCGCCACCTGCGAGGCGGTTGTCAACGAGGGGTGACAGCAGAGGAAGAAGAGAGTCAACACGTCGTCGTCGGCGGTTTCGCATGACGCGGCATTCTCTGCCGCTGCCTCCTCCCGGCGGTGTCGGGCCGAGTCGCGGCGCCACATTTCGATCAGGCGGCGGGAGGCGACCGTTGTGAGCCACGCCAGGGGGTTCAGCGGCACTCCGTCGGAAGCCCACTGATTCGCTGCTGCAATCAGTGCTTCCTGTACGGCGTCTTCGGCGCCGTCGAAGTCCCGGTAACGGCGCGCCAACCGACCCAGCACCTTGGGAGCCAGGTCCCGGAGGAGGGGTGTGAACTCCTCGCTGTGCAGGGGTCGAGTGCTCGGCTCCGTCTACATCTCCAATGCGCGATATGTCATGACAGGGCGAATCTCCACGAAGCCCAGGTCGCCTTCCGCTTCCGGGATTCGGCTGGCGATCTCTTGTGCTCGCCCCAGGCTCTCGCACTCCAACAGGTAGATTCCGGCCAGTTGCTCCTTCGTTTCAGCGAACGGCCCGTCCGTCTTCACGACCTGATCCCCATTCGTCGTGACGCGAGAACCATGTGACTCCTCGGCCAGCGACTCGGCGACGATGAGCTCACCTGAAGCGGCCAACTCCTCGTTCAGGGCTCGATAGAACTCGAGACTTTCCGATCGTTCCTCATCGGTGAGCGACTCCCAGATCTGGCGGGTGCCGGGGTTCTGGTAGATCAGCAGCAGGTACTTCATCGTGTCCTTCCTCGAGGAATTTGCTCCTACCGATGTCGAAACCGATGCCCTCGGTTTCGACATCTGGTCGAACCTGCAACGTCCCCTAGGAGGAGCTATCCATGGAGTTCACCCGTGAAACTACGCTTCAGGTCCGCCTTTCCGGACTGATTTTTCCCGAGTCGCCCCGGTGGCGCCACGGCCGACTGTGGCTGGCCGACTGGGGAGCACAAGAGATCATCCGCCTGGGCCCCAATGGCCGCGAGGAGATCACTTCCGACCTGGCTGCAGTCGGCGCCATCGATCACCTTCCAGATGGTGCCTCGTCGTGGTGGATCCGGTCGAGTCGGCTCTGATGCGGATCGAAAACGACGGCTCAGTGGAAAGAGTTGCCGACCTCGCTCCGTTCGGCACTCATCCCTGGAACGACATCGTTGTCGACGGCCGGGGTAACGCCTACATCAACAACCTGGGCTTCCGCTACCCGGCAGAAGAGTATTCCCCCGGCTCGATCGTGATGGTGGGCGGCGATGGATCGATCAAGCATGTCGCCGACGGCTTGGCTTTCCCGAACGGCATGGCCGTGACGCCGGACAACACCACCCTCATCGTTGCTGAGTCCTATGGGAAGCGCCTCGCAGCCTTCGACATCGAGGCGGACGGTTCGCTGTCGAATCGCCGAACCTGGGCCGACGTGGAGGGCCACCCCGACGGAATCTGCCTCGATGCGAGTGGCGCTGTTTGGTACGCCGACGTGCCGAACCAGCGGTGCGTCGCGTCATGGAGGGTGGAAAGGTGTTGGATGTCGTTGAACTCGACCAAGGGTGCTTCGCCTGCATGCTCGGTGGGCAAGACCGGAGGAACCTTTTCATGTTGACCAACCAGTGGAACGACGACGGGGTTTCAGAGCCTTCCGGTCGGGTCTTGTCGATCGAGGCTTCGGTTCCCGGAGTTGGATGGCCGTGAGTGGGGCGTAGGGAAGAGGGAGCTGATGACACACATCGACAAGACCTTCACGGCGGCTCTGGAGAAGAGCCCGGCCCCTGGCGGCTGGACCTACATCGTCACCGACTGGACCGCAGAATTCTTCGGCACCCGGGGCCTCGTCAAGGTGTCGGGCACCGTCGACGGACATCCTTTCACGAGCGCATTCATGGCGCTGGGCGACGGACGTCACAAGCTGCCGATCAAGGCCGACATCCGGGCCGCGATCGGAAAGGAGGCGGGCGATACCGTCATGGTGCATCTGACCGAACGGGTCGAGGAATAGTCCGAGCGAGTCTCACCGGATCGGATACTCTGCACGCCGCAGAAAGGGAGGCATGCAAGACCATCTGGACACCCTGGCTGGGCAACTCAGGGCCCCTCTGATCCGACCCGGTGACCCGGACTACGACCGCGCCCGCGGCGCCTGGAACCTCATCTACCGCCACGAGCCGGCGGCCGTGATAGAAGCGCGGTCGGTGGACGACGTGGTCGAGGCGGTACATCTGGCGCGGGATCTCGGCACGTCGTTGGCCGTCCAGGCAACCGGCCACGGGTTCACCGTTCCTGCTGACGGGACGGTCCTCGTCACGACCGCCGGTCTCGACCGCATCGAGATCGATGAGACGGCGGCCGTTGCCCGCATAGGTGCGGGGGTGAAATGGGGTGCGGTCCTGGAATCGGCGCAACCGCTGGGCCTGGCTCCGCTACTCGGGTCCTCTCCCGACGTGGGCGCCATCGGCTACACACTCGGCGGGGGGTTCGGGTGGCTGGGGCGGCGCTACGGCCTCGCCGCCGACCACGTCAAGTCGTTCACCGTCGTCCTCGCCGATGGTTCGGTGGTCACCGCGTCCGACGTCGTCAACCCGGACCTGTTCTGGGCGCTGCGGGGAGGAGGGCACGGCAACCTCGGAGTCGTGGTCGAGATGGAGATCGGGCTCGTCCCGGTCACGCAGGTGTACGCCGGGAACCTGCTCTATCCGATCGAAGCAGCAACCGAGGTCTTCGAGCGTTACCGCGAGTGGTCGCCGGGCCTCACGGACGATTTCACGACCGCCTTCACGATCATGAACTACCCGCCGATCGAAGACGTACCGGAACCGGTGCGGGGGCGCTCTTTCGCCATAGTGCGCGGGTGCCATTGTGGCGATGAGGCCGAAGCCGCGGCTCTGGTCGATGAGTGGCGCGCTTGGCGCGAGCCCGCTATCGACATGTTCGGGCCGATGCCCTTCACCGAAATCGCTGCTGTCTCACAAGACCCGATCGACCCCGTCCCCGCCATGAGCACGGGTTACTGGCTCACTGGCCTCGGCCCGGATGTGGTCGAAGCGATGGTCGAGGTAGCTGCCGCCGGAGACCAGCCCTCGCCGGTCATCTTCGCCGAAACTCGTCATGCCGGTGGCGCCATCTCACGGCCCGCCGCCGACACCGCCTTCACGGCTCGGAACACGGACCGGATGCTCCAGGTGGTGGCCCTGACGCCGGGTGCGGAGGCGATTGCCGACACGGAGGCCCGTTTCGAGAGGCTCCGGCGCCATCTCGGCGACCGCATCGCCGGTCCCTACCTCAACTTCATGGAAGGCGAGGAGAGGGCCGGGTCCGGGGCCAGCGCCTTCTCCGGAGAGGCCTGGCAACGCCTGGTGGCCGTCAAGCAGGCGGTCGACCCGGACGGTGTGTTCTCCCACGGCATCCAGATCGACATCTGACGGCGACAGAGCTGTCGCATTGCCGTTCGGATCTATCGCCTCTGTTCACTCCGACGAAACATTCTCGCAACACGCCTCCGGTTCTCTCCCCGGCTGAAAGCACCGGGTCCTCAGAGAGGAGGCACTATGAAACGAAGGCTGATCACGGTGGCGATTCTCGCCGCCAGCCTGTCGATCCTCGTGGCGAGTCCGGCATTCGCTCAAGAGGAGTCGGCGGCCGCGCCCCAGTGGCTGGTCGACAACCTCTGGATCATGATCGCCGGCATCCTCGTCTTCTCGATGCAGGGCGGCTTCGCCCTCGTCGAAGCGGGGCTCACCCGGGCGAAGAACGTCGGCAACATCGTCATGAAGAACCTGATGGACTGCATGTTCGGGGTACTGGCATTCGCCCTGATCGGCTACGCCATCGGGTTCAGCGGCCAGGAACTGCTGGGAGGATGGTTCGGGTTCGGCTTCGGGGTGCCCGGCATAGAGAGCACGAACGCTGACGGCGGTCTGTTGCCGGCCACGTTCTTCTTCTTTCAGGCAGCCTTCGCCGCCACCGCCGCCACCATCGTCTCGGGGGCGATGGCCGAACGGACGAAGTTCAGGGCCTACATCATCTACAGCATCGTGATCACCGCCCTGGTCTACCCGGTGGTGTTGCGCTGGACGTGGGGAGGCGGGTGGCTGGCTCAACTCGATGTCCCGTTCTCCGACTTCGCCGGTTCCACGATCGTCCACGCCACCGGCGGGTGGACAGCGATGATGGGCGCCTGGATCCTCGGGCCGAGGCTCGGCAAGTACACGAAGGACGGGAAGTTGCGTCCCATCCCGGGTCACTCGATCCCCTTCGTGATCCTGGGCGCCTTCATCCTCTTCATCGGATGGTTCGGCTTCAACCCCGGCTCGGAGTTGGCCGTGGACGAATTCGTGATGCCGATCGCCTTGAAGACGCTGATCGCCGGGTGCGCCGGTTCGGTGGCGGCGATGATCGTCAACTGGATGCGGGACGGAAAGCCCGACGTGTCCATGGCGGCCAACGGCCTCCTCGCCGGCCTGGTGGCGGTCACCGCCCCCGTCGGCACCATCGAGACCTGGGCGGCGGCTTTGATCGGGGCAATCGGCGGCGTGATCGTGGTCTTTTCGGTGGCGTTCTTCGATCGGGTCAAGATCGACGACCCAGTCGGCGCCATCTCTGTCCACGGCGTCGTGGGGACCTGGGGGACGCTCTCGATCGGCCTTTTCGCCCGCTACGACGACGCCTTCCTCGGGCGGGAGAACGCCGGTCTGTTATATGGCGGCGGCTTCGATCAGCTGGGCACCCAGCTCATCTTCGTGCTCGTCCACTTCGTCTTCGTCGTGGTGGCGACCGGCCTGCTCTTCCTCCTCATCAAGCGGACTGTCGGTCTGCGGGTCTCGGAGGAAGAGGAGCTCGCCGGCCTCGATGTCCTCGAGCACGGCTCTCCCGGCTACGGGCTCGATCCCGGCATCCCTGGGGCGGGCAACGTCGGTGCTCCCGCTCCCTCGCCGGCACCAGGAACGTGACGATGCTGAGCACGGAGACCCCAGGGCGCAGTCGGGCTCGAGTCGCAGAAAGGATCGGGAAGTGAAGCTGATCATCGCCTACATCAAGCCGTTCAAGCTCGAGGACGTCCGTGATGCTCTCAAGGCGGTCGGCGTGTCGGGCATGTCCGTCCACGACATCTCCGGCTTCGGTCGCCAAGCCGGCCACACCGAGGTGTACCGGGGCGCCGAGTACGAGGTGGCGTTCGTGCCGAAGGTGCGGATCGAGATCCTCGTCCCCGACGACCTGGCCTGGCCGGCGGTGAGCGCCATCGAGACTACCGCCGCCACGGGCGAGATCGGCGACGGCAAGATCGCCGTCCTGCCGGTCGAAGAGGTGGTGAGGATACGCACCGGTGAGCGCGGCGCCGAGGCTGTCTGAGACGCCGGGCCCCCTGCGTGAATTCCTGGAGTGTCGGCAGGCGCTCCGGGGGGAGCGGGTCGGAGCAGGAGGTGAGGAGGTGTGCACCCTCCTCACCTCGACGCTCGACAACGCAATCCGGGAGATCGCTTCGGATCTCGATCCGGACTTGACGGTGGTCGCGGTCGGCGGATATGGACGGGGAGAGCTGAGCCTCTTCTCCGACGTGGACCTGTTGCTCCTCCACGACCGCCGCGACCCCGGTGATGCGGCGTCGGTGCTCTTCCGCCCCCTGTGGGACGCCGGACTTCGGGTCGGACACTCCGTGCGTCACATCGCCGAGGCCGTTGTCGCCGCTCGCTCCGGCTTCGACACCTACACCACCCTCCTCACGGGGCGGTGGCTGAGCGGCGACGTCGGACTGTTCGACCGCTTGCATCGGACGGTGGCCTCGGTGACCCGGGCCCGACCTCTCCGGCGTTACCTTGTCGCCGAGGAGCGGGAGAGGCGCCGCCGCAATCCCTACCTCGTCATGGAAGTCGACGTGAAGTCCGGTCGCGGAGGCCTGAGGACGCTCCACGGATTCGAGTGGGAACGGCGCCGCGAGGAGATGATCGGGAGGTTTTCGCCTCCTCCCGGGCCGGAGGAAGCCGAGGCGCGCCGCACTCTCCTCGCCGTGCGCAACGCCCTCCACGCCGCCGCCGGCCGGGCTCACGACGCGTTCACCTATGAGCTGCGCGAGCATGCCGCCCGCTGGCTCGACATGGATCCCTACGACCTCGCCAGCCGTCTGGTCGAGACGACCCAGCAAGTGGACCACCTCGCCAACATCCGCTGGCCCGAATTGCTGGATGAGCCATCCCGCAAGGAGAGACGGCAGCGCCGTCGGCGGCCACCGCGTACCCGTGAAGGGGTGTCGCCGGCGGAACTGGCTGAGCTCTTGAGGGGCGGAGAGGAAGGGCGCCACCGACTGTTGCCACTGCTGGATGAGGTGATTCCCGCTTGGCCGCAGATCATTGCGGTCCCACAGTTGGAGCCGTTCCATGACCATCCCGTGGTCGCCCACCTGTGGCGGACCGTCGACGAGATGCAGGCACTCATCCACAACGATCCCCATTACGCCGCCATCGCCGAGGAAGTGGGTTCGGCCGACCTGCTGACCTTGGCCGCTTTCCTCCACGACATCGGCAAAGGGCAGGACGGCGACCACTCAGTGATCGGCGCAGAGATCGCACGGGACTTCTGCCGGCGGATGAGGATCACCGGCTCCGACGCCCTGTTGTTGGGGGACGCCGTGCGTCATCACTTGCTGCTGGCGCGTGCGGCCACCCGGCGCGACCTGGACGACCCCGCCGTGATCGACGAGGTCGCCGACGCCGTAGGCTCCCTGCGTCTGCTGCAGGTGCTCTACCTGCTGACCGTTGCTGACTCACGGGCTACCGGGCCCGGCGTGTGGAATCGCTGGAAAGAGGTGCTGGTCCGGACGCTTTTCCTGCGGGTCGCCAGTCGATTTGGTGCAGGCGCACCCCTCCGACTCGGCACCTCGAGAGAAGAGATCCTGGCGGTGGCGGGCCCAGAGCGCCGTCCCGTGCTGGAGGCCCACCTCGACGGGCTGCCCGACGAGTATCTGCGAAGTAACACCGTCACCGATGTCCTCTGGCATATCTCCCTCGTCTCCGACCTCACGGAGGACGCCCGCCTGGACATCCGGCCCCGTGACGTGGCCGACTCAGCGGTCGTCGTCGGACGGGGGAGGCGCGATCTGCGGCGGCTCGTCGCTCAATCGTTCGCCGCCAACGGGATCGACGTGCTGGAGGCCCGGATGATGACCCGCGACGACGGGGTCGTCCTCGACACCTTCCGTCTGCGTCCCGACCGCAAGGACGGTCGGGTGGGCGAGAGTCAATGGGAAGCGGTACAGGCCGATCTACGCGGCGCCCTCGCAGGCAGTGTCGATCTCGGTGAAAAGGTGGCGGCACGCCTCCAGGCATACTCATCCGTCACACCGCCTCCGATCCCGCCCGACGTGAAGGTGGAGATCCAGGGGAGGGGACAGGCAGTAGTGCGTGTTCAGTGCGCCGACCGCATCGGGCGCCTGGCGGAAATCATTGCCGCCCTGGAGGACGCCGGCCTCGAAATCCGTCTGGCCAAGGTCGACGGCCGCCTGGGGATGGCAGTCGACACGTTCCACGTCCGGAACCTCGCCTCGGAAGGCGCCGACACGGTGGATGCGCTGGTGCGCAAGATCTCCGCCTCTATACGGCCTTGAGAGATACGTTTGCCCCACCTGGTCAGCCGGGTAGAGAGGGTGCGGGGTCACGGAGCGTGGCCCAGACCGTTCTACAAGGAGAAGTAATGATCGGTTTCATAGTTGCAGGTTTGGTCATCGGCGCCATCGCCCGGCTCTTGCGGCCCGGCCGTCAGAACCTCGGGTGGATCGCCACCTTGCTCATCGGCGTGGCGGGTTCCCTCGTCGGTGGTCTCGTGGCCAGCCTCCTCGGAACCGGCAACATCTGGGAGCTCAACGTCCTGGGCTTCATCGTGGCCGTGATCGCAGCAGTCATCTTCGTGGGAGTGGCGGAAGGCATGACCGCCAACCGCACCACCTGAGTCAACGAAGAACAGCCCGATTCCAGACGGCCGGCGTGTTTTGACCGCCGGCCGTTCTGTTTGCGTTGGAACTCACCATCTGGTTCAAGCCTCCCGAGGGTTTCCCATCGCTGATGTTGACGTTGAGTCCGAAGACGAGACCCGGCGCGGGATCCATTCCGAGAGCCTCCCACGGAATCGCCGCTTCGATCACGTAGCCCCTGTCGATTGCTGATGCGACGGCTTGCACACCCGTGTCCTCGCCTGACAGGCCGGGCACGAAGACGCCTCCCTGGGGCACGTTGATCCCCACCACAACTGCTCCTGAACGGTCGCCGGGGGCGAGGATCACGTGCTTGTCCCCGGACCGGAGGCTCTCGGCTCCCTCCGAGTCGGGGCCGATCTCGAAATGAACCGAATCCCCCTGATACATCTGAGACGGGTCGTCGAGCGGTCCCGGGTCGACGGAGGCATCGCTGGCCCGAGCGAGGAGATAGAGGGCGTCCTCGTCCCAGCCGATGAGCCAGGACGCCGTCACGACCGGATCGGCTTCCGTGCGTGGAAAGACGGGCCGATCGGATTCGACTTCGTCGAGGTCGGGCCAATCGCTCGAATCGCCGTCGACTCTCACGCCGTCGACACGCGACACGGCAACGGCACCTTCGGGGATCACGATCCCGGGCGTCGTGGTGGGTTCCACGGCGACGGTTGTAGTGGGATCCCCCCCCGTGTCGTCAGGGCCTGGCGACGGCTCCCCGTCGGGAAGCATCTGCACCACCCCTACGAAAACCACGAGGGCGGCGGCGACGCCCATCGCCCACCGCAAGACGGCCGGGGTGCCCCGAATCGGCGCGGGCGCCGGCGGCTCGACGCTGGGCGGCAAGGGGGGGATCCCGGGTTCGGGAGCCTCGGTCTCGGCTGCGGTGGACGCCAGCGCGAGACGCATAGAGGCCTCTCGCTTCAATCCTTCGTCGTCGTGCAGCTGAGGGTCGAGTTCTTCGGCGTCCTCGACCAGCGCCACGACTTGCTCCCAATCTCCCACCTCGAACGCTCTCTTCGCCTGGTCCATGAGGTCGCGCGCCCGGATGCGCCGCTCGACCTGCTCGCGGGCGTCGAGGGCCCCGGCGTGGTCGGGCACAGCGACCAGGACCTGGTCGAGGATTCGCCGCGCCTCGTGGAGTTCTCCGTCGTCCATCGATGCCCGTGCCCGGTCGACCTCGCCGTCGGCGGCGACCTCCTTGAGTTCGCGGGCCCTGTCGCCCACGTTGCCAGGGTCGCCCAGGAGCGGATCGAGCTCGTCGACACGTTCCAGCAGCGTCAGGGCGGAATCCGGGTCGCCGTTCTGGACGGCGGCGCCCGCCTGGGCGTACAGGCGCTCGGCATCCAGGCCGGCGCCGGCCTGAGCCAGGAAGCGGCCCGCGGTCTCGTCGTTGGGTGACGACTCCACGACCTGCTCCCACAGGGCAACGGCGTCGGCGAACCGTCGCTCCTCCAAGGCGGTCATCGCCCGCTTTCGCAGGTCGTCGGATACAGGGGGTTGGGTCGTCCTCTGCAGGTCGAACACCCGTGCATCGCTGGAGCGGAGGTGGAGGACGGGTGTGCCCCACTCGACGTCGTTGCCCGAAGCGAATATCGCCTTGCGGGCCTCGACCGTCGCCGCATCGATCGGATATCCATCGGCGATGGCCATGTAGAACTCATGAGCGAAGACCAGGGCCGCTTCCTCGCTGATCTCGAACTGCATCGCGACCGCTGCAGGCAGCCCTTGCCGTATCAACGTCTGCGCGACCCCACCCAACGGGTTGTCGATCGACCCCCGAGCTCCCTCACAGGCGTTGAGGACGGCGAGGCGGAGGCTGTGGTGGTCGTGGAGGATGACACCCAGCTCGAGCCCGCTCACCGGTCGGCTCGTTCCCTGCTCGTTTACGAGCATGATCAGGCCGTCGTCTTCCTTCTCGTCGAACACGCCGTGACCTACGAAATGGAAGATGAAGGTGGGGCGGTAGTTGCGTCAACTCGTCCGTAGCTCGCTCCGATTCAGTCGACGATACCTACGAGGGATAACGCACGGTGATGTCACCGTTGGAGGTGGTGATGGTCATCGAGGCGTCGGCGTTCGGGTCCGTCCGGATCTGAGTGTCGGTTCTCCCGTTCGAGGTGGTGGTCGACAGCGCCACAGCCGGGGCGTCATCGGCCAGGACTATCTCGATGTCGCCGTTGGACGTGCGGGCCTCGAGTGTGGTCGGGGTGGCGGAAAGCTCGAGGTTGATGCGGCCGTTCGACGTGCTCGCTCGGAGCGACGGCGATGACAGGCTGCCCCCCTGGATGCGGCCGTTGGACGTGCGCACGCTCACCTCGCCCGACAGGCCACTCATCTCGATCGCGCCGTTGCTGGTGGCGACGTCCACAGCCGCTTCGATGCCGTCGAGGGTGATGGCGCCGTTGCTGGTGCCACCGCGTACCTCGACACCGGCCGGGACGGTGATCACATACGTGCCGCCGCAGCCAAAACCCAGCACGGGCGGGCAGCGTTTGACGACTCTCAGTGTGGACCCGTTCTGTTCTTCGCTGCTGGAACCCCCGAACCACCCCGAGGTGACGTCCTTTCTCACCACGACTGATTCACCGTCGGCACGCACCGTCACCGCCGCAGAGTCGAGGTCGAGTTCCAGCACCGTCACCTCTTGGAACTGGGCCGTCGACTGCTCTCGGACGGACCCGCTGAGGAGGCCGGCGATGGCGATCACCCCCAGGAGAATCAAAGCCGCGCCTACGAGTACCAGCACGGTTCGGGACGAACGGGTGCGATCGGGCCGATCGGTCATGGAGCCTCCTCTCCGGCCGGGCTCCAGTGCAGCCGCGACAGGCCAAAAGCGCAACGTGAATAGGTGGTCGATCTGGCAGCGCGGGTCAGCGCCTCACATGTCCGAACCCGGCCGGATCACAGTCAGTCGGCCTGGGCCGAGACGCTCCTCGATCTCGTCGACGAGCTCCAGGGCGGTGAGATCGATGATGTGGGCGTCGGTCAGGTCGATGACGAGGCGACGAGAGCCGAGATCGATCAGGCCGTTGAAGAAGTGCTCGGCGGTGTCGTGATTCACGTCTCCGCTGACGCGCATCACGCGCTCATTCCGGTCCTGGCTCCACTCCAACGCGTAAACGGGAGATTCGTTCTCCTCAGCCATTTCACGACCGTCGCTTCTCCAAGCGGTTGAGCCAGCGGAAGAGGCCCAGAACCCCGAAGATACTCCCGCCCGTCGCGGCTGCGACGACGACGTCTCCTTCGCCTTGGAAGAGCACGAAGAGGGCACCGACGAGAGCACCGAGGACGGCTGCGGCTATGGCGTCGATGGGAAGTGCTCGCTCGTACTCCAAGGAGGCCTCCTGACTCGGGGTTTGCGCTTACCCCTGTGGACGAGGCTCAAACGTCTCGTTCGGTTTCGAACCTGTAACGAGGGGTAGCACCGAGGCACCGAGAGGCAGGTCCGCCTCGTGAGCGCCAGGAGGACATGCAAATGACGACGTACGCCACCGCCCCGCAGACGAAATCGGGCAACGGCAAGCTCAGGGCACGCCAGTGGATCGGGCAGAACCCGCTGCCCTTCGTCTTCGCCTGCCTATTCGCCGGCCTCCTCCTCGGCCGCCGGACGATGAGGCGAGCCGCATGAACGAGACGAACAACGGCGGTCCCCGGGTCGACGACCTACGCGCCTCCATCGAAGGTCGGAGACGTGATATCGCCGAAACGATCTCCGAGATCGAGCGACGCCTGCAGCCGGGTCGCCTCCGCCAGATGGCGGCCGACCGGCTCTACGACGCAACCTCCGCCTGGCGTCAGGACCCGATGGGTCAGATGGAGGCGTGGGGGCGCGATCTTCTCACTCGGCTGCGCGAGATGGCATGGATGAACCCGGTGGGTCTCGGTGTCGGCGCCTTCGTGGCGGGATGGCTCTTGGGGCGCAAACGATCCCGTTGACGTCACCCGACCAAGCGATCGCCGTCGATCTCGAGGACGGCATAGGCCTGCTTCAGAAGGGGCATAGCGACGTTTCGGACCGGGGTCCCTCCGGGGGTTTCCCCCGACGGTGAGCCCACGTGGGCGTGGCCGTGGATCGCCACGATGGCGCCTCCCGCGTCGACCGCTTCGGCGAGGGCCACGCTGCCCAGGAAAGCGTGGATCTCGGGGCGTTCGCCCTCCAGTGTGTCCCGAGAGGGTGAATAGTGGGTCAACGCCACCCGAATGTCGGTGTCCAGTTCCTCCAACGAATCTCGGAGAGACTGCGCCAGCGCCTCGCCGGTGCGTACGAACGCTTTCATCTCCGGCTCGCCGAAGCACGACGCCATGGCCGGCGGGAAGCCGCCTCCGAAGCCCTTCGTGCCGGCGACACCGACGGTTCCTCCTGGCGTTTCGACCGTCGCAGTCGACCCTTCGAGAACCGTGACCCCGACCTGGGAGAGGATCTCGACGACAGTGTCCGAGTGGTCCGAGTGGTAGTCGTGGTTGCCGAGCACGGCGATCACCGGCACGTCTACCGACGCCAGTTCCCCGGCCACGACTTCCGCTTCTTCGGGTGATCCGACATGCGTGAGATCGCCGGCGAGCAGGAACAGGTCCGCCCGTTCGTGCAGGTCGACGAGGGCAGGTGCATATCTTCCCCGGCTCTCAGTCCCGAGATGGATGTCGCCGATTGCGGCGATGCGAATCACCGGTTCTCACCGTCACTCGGTGGGGGAGGCATTTCGACCGCTTCGGTATCGTCGACGATCTCGTGGCCGGGGAACTGCTCCTGGGTGAGTTCCCGCATCCGTCGCCTGTGGCTTTCCGTTGCCACCTTGCCGGTGAGATGGATGACCAGGCCTTCCACCGTCACCTCGACTTCGAGTTCACCGAGGTCGGGGTCCTGGGCGAAAGCTTTGATCAACCGATGCTCGACGTACTCGGGCTCATCGGTCATCGTCGCGGCGGGTCGGTGAGACGGAGCAGGTCCTCGAGGATCGACCCGGGGACAGATAGGCCCTTGCTGACTGCGTAAGCCAGCAGGCTCAGGACGCGTGCCGGGCCCCTGCGTGCTCGATGCAGCAGGTACTCCCAGTCGATTTCGCAGTTGCCCAGGATGCCGAGGGAATCGAACCAGTGGCGGGGCGTCTCTTCAGCGTGGGCCAGAGCCTTCATCACGACGAGATCCTCGGGTCCCACCACCTGGATCGTTCGGCCTTCATACTCGCCAGTGACGCTGTGATCGATCATCTCCGGATCGAGGTAGATGTCCCCTTCGGACCGGAAGAGGACGTCGACCAGCCAGCCGTCGCTGCGTGCCTTGAACAGCCAATGCGGGAAGGTCTCCTCCGTCTCGAAGCCTGCCCGCTGCAGAGAGTCGAGGGTCTCCCGGGCTCGATTCGGGTGGACGAGGATGTCGATGTCGACGGTGTGGCGGTACCGGCCCAGGACGGCGGAGGCGAGTCCGCCGATGAACAGATAGGGGACGCCCGAGTCCGCCATGGCCTTCGTGACCCGGTCCAGGATCTCCACGAACCCGTTGGAGTCACGCAGCAGGCGTTCCGCCTCATCCGCGGCTCCTCTCTCCAGTTCCTCTCCCATGAGCACCGATCTCTCGTGAGCTCGAGGCCTACCCCGGGGTGGATGGTCGAAACCGGCTGCCCCGAGGATGGGCGCGGGATGTGGTTACCCTCGTGACCGGAGATGAACCTGACACACCTTCGACACCTCATGGGGCCGCATGGTCTCTTCGAGCACGCCCTCCTTCGCGAGCCTCGTGTGGAGCACGGTTATTGCACCGACGACAACGCCCGGGCCCTGGTGATCACGGCCGGGGAGGGAGCCCCGGACGCCGCCGACATCTTCCGGCGCTGCCTGGATTTCGTCGACGCCGGTTGGACACCCCGCGGGTGGAGGAACCGCATGTCGGCCGACGGCGAGTGGACCGACGCGCTCGGGTCGGAGGACTGCCACGGCAGGGCGATCTGGGGCCTCGGCGTCGCCGCCCGACATGGCCGCCTGCCCGCTGACCTGCTCCCGAAGTTCGACAGTGGCCTGCAGCGCAAGTTGATCGCCCCCCGGGCTATCGCCTACTCGCTGTTGGGGGCCGTCGCCGCACTCGACTCCCCTGAGGCCGGCGAGGCGGCACGGAGGGGGGTGGCACTTCTCAGCCGGAGCCTTCCGCCTGTGCAACCTGGCGCATGGATGTGGCCCGAGCAGAGGCTCACCTACGACAACGCCCGCATCCCCCAGGCGATGATGCTGGTGGGCGAGGCGACCGACGACCTCATCCTCCGCACCGTCGGTCTCGAACTCCTCGACTGGCTGGTGGCAGTGGAGTGGCGAGGGGACCACTTCAGCTTCACTCCAACGACCGGTCGCGGGCCGGGTGAGACCGGACCGGCGTTCGATCAGCAACCTATCGAAGCATGGGCGATGGCCGAGGCGTGCGAGACGGCCGCCGCGCTCACCGGCGACTCGGAATGGGTCGAGCGCGCCCAGGCGGCGGTCGACTGGTTCCACGGTCGCAACGACGTCGGTGTCGCGCTCTACGACCCGGAGACTGGCGCCGGCTACGACGGCTTGGAGCCCGACGGCGTGAATCTCAACTGCGGCGCCGAGTCCACCCTTGCCGCCCTGGCGGCTGAGGCGGTCGGGGCTCGGCTCTCCCGGCGGAGGTCGGCGGTCTCCACCTGACATGCGGGTCGGCATGCTCGCTCCCATCTCCCATCCCTTCCCGCCGGGCGGATACGGGCCGTGGGAGCGCGTATGCCACGATCTGACCGAGGGGCTCGTCGAGTTGGGTCACGAAGTGGTCGTCTATGCCCCGGAGGGGTCGACCACGTCGGGGCAGCTGCGGGCGACGGTGCCCGCTCCGTTGTCCGATGCTCCCCCCGACAGCCTGCCGGACGCCCGGGTGTGGGAGGAGTGGCATGTGGCGATGGCCGTCCAAGACGCCGTTCGCTCCGACCTGGACGTACTCCACTCCCACCTCCATGTCCACGCTCTCGGCTTTGCCCCGCTGCTTCCGATGCCGCTCGTCTCCACGCTCCACGGATCGGCGTGGCACCAGCCCCATCACGTCATGCTGCGCGCGTTCCGCCAGGAGCCTTTCGTCTCGCTCTCGGACTCCGAACGAGGCTTCCTGCCCGAGCTCAACTACATCGCCACCGTCAACAATGGGATCAGGACGGAAGACTTTCCTATGGGGCCGGGTGGCGACCGTTTGATCTTCGTCGGCCGGATGGCGCCCGAGAAGGCTCCCGACCTTGCCGTCGCGGTGGCGCGGAGGACGGGCCGAGATCTGCTCCTGGTCGGCGGGATAGAGCCCCAATACGACGCCTACTTCCGTGAAGAGGTCGAGTCGAAGCTCGGGGGCGGGATCGAATTCGCCGGGCCGGTGACTCGAGAAGAGGTCGCCTCCCTGGTCGGGGAGTCCGCCGCCCTGTTGATGCCGCTCCGCTGGGACGAGCCGTTCGGGTTGGTCGTGGTGGAGAGCCTGGCGGTGGGGACACCGGTGGTGGCTTGGAATCGGGGGGCGATGCCCGAACTCATCGACGAGGGCATCACCGGGTTCGTGGTCGAAGACGTAGACGAGGGAGTGCGTGCGGTCGAACGGGTCGCCGGCTTGGACCGGAAGGCGTGCCGGGAGGTGGCGGAGCGACGCTTCTCGTATCGAGTCATGGCCCAGGGCTACGTCGACGCCTACCGCCGAGCCATCGACGACTTTCCCGCCGATCGCCGCAGGTAGATTCGGACCATGCCCACCTCGGTGAAGGTGAAGCGGCTGTACGAGCCGGCTGAAGCGTCCGACGGGGTGCGCATCCTCGTCGACGGGATCTGGCCGAGAGGAGTCCGGCGCGAGGAATGGCCCGACGACTCCTGGCGACCCGATGTCGCCCCATCCAGAGAGCTACGCCAGCGATACCGTCATCGAGCGGAACTGTTCGACGAGTTCGTCGAGGCCTACAGGAGAGAGCTCGAGGCGAACAAGGGGATCGAGTCGCTGCTCGAGGTCGATGGGACCCTGACGCTCGTGACTGCCACCCGCGACGTCGAGCACTCTCACGCCGCGGTACTGGCCGAATACCTCAGATCGCTGATCTGACCCGGAGGTCAGTCCATCGCGTCGAGGACCTCCGAGACCGACATGGTGGCGATGCGGATCCCGTAGTCGCCGAATCCGTAGGGAACGACGAGGACATCGCCGTGGAGAAGCGCGCCGCACGAGTAAACGACGTTGGGCACGTAGCCGTTGCGCTCGGACGGTTCGGGCACGAGCAGCGGCTCCCGCATCCTGGCGACGAGTTTCGTTGGTTCCTCGAGATCGAGCAGCACCGCCGACAACACGTACTCGCGCATCGGACCCACGCCGTGCGTGATCACGAGCCACCCATCGGGCGTCTCCAGCGGTGAGCCCGAATTGCCCGCCTGGATCAGCTCCCAGGGCTCGCTCGGGCGCAGCACCAACTCGGCTACCTCCCAGCGGCGCACGTGGTCCGACCGCATGACGAACGTGCTCTCGTTGTCCGTACGGGCCAGGGCGACGTAATCGCCCTGGATCTTGCGGGGGAACAGGGCAATGCCCTTGGAGCGGGCGCACGCACCAGTGAGGGTGGCGACCTTGAAGGATCGGAAGTCGGTGGTCTCGATCAGCTGCGGAAGCGCCTCGAACCCGTCGTAGGCGGTGTAGGTGGCGTAGTAGCGCTCCGAGCCGTCATCGTCCACGAAACGGACCAGGCGGGCATCCTCCATGCCCCGGCTCTCGATCGGTGCAGCAGGGGAGAGGACTCGCTCCGACATCGGGATGTCGTCGAACTGCACCTCGTAATTCGAAGCCGCCAGCCAGTGCATGGCGCGTTCGGTCTCGAAACGGAGAGCTGCCGGGACATCGGACTCGGCCAACCTGGCGAGGGCGATCTCGAGATCCTCCAGCGTGAACTCCGGTCCGAGTTCGTCGAGCACCCGGTTGGAGAAGTCGTTGTCGACACGCATCTCCCGCAGACGGTGACGGAAGATCGACGAGTCGAATCGGCCGGAACGGCGCGTGCCGTGCTGCGCCCAGCGGGATACGTCGTCTAGCTCGACCTTTCCATCCGCCGAGACACGCCCGGTACGGAAGGCGATCGACGACAGATGCCCTTCGCCGATCGACCGGGTCGTCATCACGAACTCTTGGCTGCCATCGGGCGCCTCGTCGCCGAGGGAGGCGATCGACGGGTTGCACACCGCCGTCGACTCGAAGGCGAACTCCTGCGTGAAGGCCATCCCCACCAGCTTCCGCCGCTCAGGGCTGAGCTCGTCGACTGCGGGCGCCATACCGGCGGCGCGCTCGGCGTGACGCTCCCAGGTCGCTTCGAGGTCGCGGTGACGGCCGGTGAACGACTCGGTCACCCGATCGACTTCGCGGCGGACCTCGTCGTCGGTCAGGGCCTGGATCCGTTCGATGATGAGGTCGACCCGCGAGCGGTCCCCGCCGAAATTCGTTTCACCGGGGAAGAACGGCAGGGCGAGGACCCGGGATGAATCGGGAAGGAGGATGTGAGGGGTCCGATTGACCGTCACCATGTGACGGCCCATTTTCCCACCGCTGCTGACGGTTTCAGGTAATTGCCGCCGGGCCGACCGAACCATTCGTCGACGGGCAACGCCGGTTTACGACATCGAATGTCGTGGTACCGCCTCCTCGAACGGAGGAGAACATGACACAGGGAGAGAGACCAATGCGAATCGGGCTTCCCGCCCGGGAAGCCGCCCGCCGTTGGGAGGAAGCGGCGACGACGATCTTGGCGACGGACGGGGAACCGAGCCCGAACATCGAGAAGGTCGGCGACATGACCTGGGAGTGGAGACTCGGTGACACGGAGAGCGGTCGCATAGAGTTCCGAGACGCCGGGGAGGAGATCGGGGAGTTCATCATCGACATCGACCGGCTCGATGACGACGGGGCGGCCCGGCTCCGGTCGATAGTCAACGGCTTCACGCGGGCCGCCGCGGGTGCCGGCGTCGATCGGCCGGTCGTGGCGGCCGATCCGCATCAGGGAGAACCCGTCGAGGCGGCCACCGACGAAGACCAGCCACTGTGAGGTCCACATGAGTCCCTTCGATCTGGCGGAGGCCGTTGCTCGAGAAGCCAATCTCGAAAGCGCCGAGGAAGCGGTGCCCATCACCCAGGCGGTGACAGGATCCATGGCCGACCACTTCGAGCCCGACGCCTGGGTGGTCATTCGCCAGCACGTCCCGTCGAAGTGTCTCGGGTCGAGCCAACCGGCCTCCGAATCAGGCACGGTGAAGGAGTTCTTCACCGACATCGGCGACCGAGCGAACCTGGGCAGCGCCGAGGCAGCTCGATACGCCCGCATAGTCGCCGAGGCGATCCGAGGTCGGATGTCGGACGTCGAACTGAGGCGCTTGCAGGAGACTCTGAGCGAGGACTTCCTGGCTCTGTTCGAAGCAGAAGAGCGCGGGGAGATGACTGGCTCGCCCGGCCCCACCGAAGGCAGCGAGCGCCTGGGCACGGCCGGTCAGGGGACAGAACCCGGCTGACGGCGACGGTTTGGACCGGCGGCTCCGTCGGGTAGGTCCGGATCTGCACCTCCGGTCGGCTGCGCCGAGGGATATGGTTGAAGAGGACTCGACAACCACCGGACACCCATGACTGAACCGTCTCCATACCAATTCGGTGATCCCGGTTCACCGGGTCATTTCCGGTGGGAGCAGACCGAGTCCGCCCGCGTCCTCCACGTCCTCGGCGAGGTCGACCTCTCCAACGCCAGCCAAGTCATGCGAGCGCTGGAAGATCTCGGGGACCGAAGCCTGGTGGTGGATCTCACCGAGGTCGACTTCATCGATTCCACCGGGCTCGGCTACCTGGTCGAGTTGCAGTCGAACAGCGAGCGCGAGGTCGGACTGAAGGTGGTCGCAGGCAGTCAGGTCGACCGGCTCCTCGAGCTGACGGGCTTGAAGTCCGCCTTCACGGTCGACCTGGTGGCTGGAGGCTGATCCGGTACCGGCGTCGACATCTGCACGCCTTTCGGTCTCTCAGTTTCGACCTTCGGAAGTGGTGGCCGGGATCTTTCCGGCCTGGCTGGCTTCCTCTTCGGCGAGTCGGGTCAGTCGCTCGAGGAGGCGTTTGTTGCGCCAATCGAGTAGAGCGTCGACCGGGCGGCTCCACAACCAGGCGAAAGGACCGCGGATCGCCTCCTCGAAGATCTCGATCTTGGTGCCTTCACCTGTGGAAGACAGTTCGAATGCGGTGATGGAAGCCCCGAGCACGCTCATCCGGGTCTCCATGACCAGGTATGTGGCGTGGTCGGTGGCGAGCGAGATCGACTCGTCCTTCACGATGAACGGCTTCACGCCGAGGCTGTGGTGGAACGTCGTCCCCTCTTTCGGCCATTCGGGGTCGAACCGGCGAATCGTGGAGTTCCCGACGACGAACTCCTCGTAGCGGCTCGGGTCGGCGAGGAGTGCGAAGACTGTCTCGATAGGGGCACGGGTGAAGGCGGT
>Ga0207873_1001710_pt1 | contig 20007 bp, 17 predicted proteins | sample BGWIniCompost_FD_187373 | JGI IMG/M metagenome (GOLD analysis project Ga0207873, IMG submission 187373) | Cellulose adapted compost microbial communities from Newby Island Compost Facility, Milpitas, CA, USA - BGW Initial Compost (SPAdes)... ...
ATGAACACCGCCCAGAAGTCCCAGCGCTCGTAGAGAGCGCGGACGGATTCGAACGCCTCCGGCGTCACGCCCGGGACGTAGGCGAAGAAGAAGTCGTCGATCGCGGCCCAGATCCCCCATCCCATCGCGTAGCCCGCGATGCCGCCGACGACGGACGCAAACGTGCAGATCGCCGCGAAATGGAGAGCGCGCCTTGGTGCGCCGAGTGCCAGCGCCATGAGGAGCGGGTCGGGCGGGATCGGGAAGAACGACGACTCGGCGAAGCTGAGAACGCCGAGCGCCGCGGGCCCGTGGCGCGTCTCGGCCCAGGAGAGAACCCAATCGTAGAGGCGCCGGAATACGTTCGGCCGCCTGCCGTCCCGGGCGGCGTCGCTCGCCTGGTTCTCGACCCCGTTCACGTCCCCTCCGTCCATCCGAATCTTCCGATCAGCGGCACGAACGTGCACCGTGTGATCTCCTCCGTCTCGACTCCGTTCTCCGTACGGCGGTAGAGGAGCAGCTTCTGCTCTTTCCTGTCCCCGATGGGGATGAGCATGCGCCCGCCGGGCGCGAGCTGTTCGATCAGCGCCGATGGGACCGCCGGCGCCCCCGCGGCGACCAGGATCGCGTCGTATGGCGCGTAGCGCGACCAGCCGATCGTCCCGTCGCCGACCAGCAGCGCGACGTTCCGGACGCGCAGCCGGTCCAGTACTTCGCGCGCCCGCATGGACAGTTCCCGGATGCGCTCGACCGAGTAGACGTGCCCGGCGAGCTGGGCGAGGAGCGCCGTCTGGAAGCCGCTCCCGGTCCCGACCTCCAGGACGCGGTCCCGCGGCGTGAGCCGCAGCGTTTGCAGGTAGAGCGCCTGCAGCGATGGCTGCGACGCGGTCTGGCCGTATCCGATCGGGAGCGGCGCGTCCTCGTAGGCGCGGTGGTGCACCGCCTCCGGGAGGAAGAGGTGGCGGGGCACCTGGTCGAAGGCGCGCAGGACCTCGAGATCGTCGATTCCCTTCTCCCGAATCGTGCCGATCAGGTCGCGCCGCAGCCGCTCGTAGCGAAGATCGTTCAGAGCTTCAGGTCCCACCCGCCGATCTCCTCCAGCAGCCGGTAGTTCGTCAGGTCCAGGTGAAGCGGCGTGATCGAGATGAAGCCCGAGCGGATGGCCCGGAAATCCGACGTCGGACCGCCCCACCAGCGGCTCTCGCCCCCGCCGATCCAGTAGTACTCCCGGCCACTCGGGTCCCGCGCCCGCGTGAGGGAGTCGACGTACGCGCGACGCCCAAGCGTCGTGATCCGCACGCCCTGCACCTCGCCGGGCGGGATCGGCGGAAGGTTGATGTTGAGGAGCGTTTCCGCCGGAAAATCGTCGCGGCCGACGATCTGCTCCAGCAGCCGCGTCAGCACGTCCGTCCACGCGGCGATCTCCTCGGGGTCGCGGCCGGCGTACGAGAAGGCGATGGAAGGGATCCCCAGCATCGTCGCCTCCATGGCCGCGGCCACGGTCCCCGAGTAGAGGACGTCGTCGCCCAGGTTCGCGCCGTGATTGACGCCCGAGAGCACTACGTCGGGGCGCTCCGGGAGCAGTTCCCCGATGGCGAGCATGACGCAGTCCGTCGGCGTGCCCGAAACCATGAACGCGCCGTCATCGGAACGGTTGACCCGGAGTGGGAAGTGGAGCGTGAGCGAATGGCTGGCCGCGCTCTGCTCGCGGTCCGGCGCGACGACCTGCACCTCGCCAATGCGCGACGCCGCTCTCGCCAGCGTCTTGATCCCGAGCGCCATGTAACCGTCGTCGTTGGTGACCAGGATCCTCATGACGCTTCGACGGTGGCGTCCGGGGTCAGGATCTCGAGCAGCTCCTTCAGCTCGGTTTGGATCAACGTCGCCATCTCCCGGTCCAGGGCCTGGCTCGCCGCCTCCGCAAGCTCGCCTCCGCGGCGGAGCTGGTCGAGCTTCCGCTTCGCACCCTGGATGGTGTACCCCTCCGTGTAGAGCAGCTCCTTCACGAGCAGGATCAGCTTGACTTCCTTGCGCAGGTAGACCCGATTCCCCGCCCGGTTCTTCGATGGGCTCAGCCCCGGGAACTGGGACTCCCAGTAGCGCAGCACGTGCGGCTTGAGCCCCGTCAGCTCGCAGACCTCGCTGATCGAGTAGTATTCCTTGGGGATGATCGGGTGCTCGCTCATCGCCACAACTCGGCTTTCGGTTCGCGCATCATCAGGTTGACGACAGCGTCCCGCGGGTGCCGGCCCTCGAAGAGAACGGCGTGCACCTCGGCCAGGATCGGCATCTCGACCCCCTCCCGTGCGGCGAGGGCGTACGCCGCGCGCGTGGTGGCGACGCCTTCGGCGACCATCTTCATCTCGGCCAGGATCTCGTCGAGGGACCGTCCTTCGGCGAGGAGCATCCCGACCCTGCGGTTCCGACTGAGCGCGCCGGTGCACGTCAGGATCAGGTCGCCCATCCCCGCGAGCCCGGCGAACGTCAGCGGCCTCGCGCCGAGCGCGATCCCCAGTCGAGTGATCTCGGCCAGCCCACGCGTGATCAAGGCAGCCATCGTGTTGTGGCCGAAGCCGAGTCCCACGACCATTCCGGCCGCCAGGGCGATCACGTTCTTCAGCGCGCCACCCAGCTCGACGCCGCGCACGTCGTCCGTCGTGTAGACCCGGAAATAGTCGGTCTGGAACAATTCCTGGGCCCGACGCGCGACGGCTTCGTCCTCGGCCGCGACGGTGACGGCCGTCGGCTGCTCCTGTGCGACTTCCAGGGCGAAGCTGGGACCCGAAAGGAAGCACGTCCGCCTCTCTCCGCCCGGGAGCGTTTCGGACAGCACCTCGGCCATGGTCTTGAGCGTCGTCGTCTCGATCCCCTTCGACGCGCTCACGATCAGGGCGCGGTCCGGCACGTAACGGGCCGCCTCGCCCATCACGCGGCGTACGTGCTGCGACGGGCTCACGACCACGATGACGTCGGCGCCGGGCACCGCTTCCGCGAGGTCGCTCGTCGCGCGAAGGCGCGCATCCAGCGCGATCCCGGGCAGGAACTGCGGATTCTCGCGGCGCTCCTCGATCGCGCTCGCCACCTCGGGCTCGTAGGCCCAGAGCGTGACCGGGTGTCCCTTCTTGGCGAGCAGGTTCGCGAGCGTCGTCCCCCAGCTTCCGCCGCCTATGACCGCGATCTTGTCCATCACCGTGCCTCCTTCACGCCCCTCCGCCCGAACCGATGCTCCTCGCCCTTCAACAGGCGCCTGATGTTGGAGCGGTGCGCGTAGATGACGAACGCCGCGAGCCCGACGGAGACCCAGAAAACGGTGGTCGGGCCGTGTAGCGCGTACACCGTGAGCGGCAGCACCACCGCCGCGATGATCGAGGCAAGGGAGACAATGCGCGTCGTGAAGACGATGGCGAGCCAGACCGCCAGCCCGACCCCGACCGCCACCGGCGCGAGCGCGAGGAAGACGCCCGCGCTCGTCGCGACCCCCTTCCCTCCCCGGAACCGGACGAAGACGCTGTACACGTGCCCCACGATCGCAGCCACCCCGTACGCGAACGCCCAGGACGGCCCGGCGTCGTCCAACGTCGGGAACAGGTACGTCGGGAGCCAACCCTTGAATACGTCGAACACGAGGACGGGGAGCGCGAGCCGCCAGCCCAACACGCGGAAGGCGTTGGTCGCGCCCAGGTTCCCGCTGCCGTGCTCGCGCAGGTCGATCCCGCGAGCCACACGCCCGACGATGTAGCTCGTCGGCACCGCGCCGAGGAGGTAGCTGACGGCAAGGAGCAGCGCAGGATTCACGCTCCGTCCTCCCTTCTCCCTTTGTACCGGATGCGTATGGGAGAGCCGAGGAACCCCCAACGCTCGCGGAAGGCGTTGTGCAGATACCGCGTGTACGCGTCGCCGATCCCCTTCGGATAGTTGGTGAAGAGGACGAACGTCGGCGGCGCCGTCTCCGCTTGCGTCGCGTAATAGATCTTCACGTGCTGCCCTCTATACTGCGGCGGCGGGCGCCGTTCGACCAGCTCGCGCACGACCTCGTTGACCTCGTGCGTGGAGATCCTGCGCGAACGTTCGGCGGCGACCTCGAGCACGAGGTCCAGCGCGCGATGCACCCGCTGCCCCGTGAGCGCAGAGGTGAAGAGGACCGGCACCCATCGCAGCGAGGGCGCGCGCTCCCGCAGGTACCGCTCGTACGCCGCGGCGGTCTTCTCGTCCTTCTCGACCAGGTCCCACTTGTTCGCGATGATGATCAGGCCGCAGCCGGCATCCCAGGCCTTCTCCGCGATCTTCAGGTCCTGGACGTGGACCTCCTCGGTGGCGTCGATGAGGAGGAGGCAGACGTCCGCCCGCTGGATCGCCCGCTCGGTCCGCAGCGCACTGTAATACTCGAGCCGCTCGTCGATCCGCGACTGACGCCTGAGCCCGGCCGTGTCGATGAAGACGAGCGTACGGCCGTGGTACCGGAGCGGCGTGTCCACGCTGTCCCGCGTGGTCCCCGCCACGTCCGTCACCACCATCCGCTCCTCGCCCAGGAGCCGGTTGATGAAGCTCGATTTCCCGACGTTCGGCTTGCCGATCACCGCGACGTAGAGGGCCTCCTCCTCGGCCGCCTCCTCCGCGCTCTCCGGGAGGAGGGCGACGATGGCGTCGAGCACATCGCCCGAGCCGCGGCCCGAGATCGCGCTCACGGGAAGCGGCTCCCCCAAGCCGAGCGCCCAGAAGTCGTGATGCCCCAGCTCCTGCGGCAGACGGTCCAGCTTGTTCACCACCAGCACGACCGGTCGGTTCGACCGCCGCAGGATCTCCGCGATGCGATAGTCGATCGGGTGCGGACCCGTCTTCCCGTCGACCACGAAGACGATGACGTCCGATTCGTCGATCGCGGCCATGACCTGCCGGCGCACGGCCGCGGCCATGGGCTCGTCCGACTCCGTCTCGAGGCCGCCGGTGTCCACAATGTAGAAGTGACGGCCCGCCCACTCCGCCTGCGCGAAGTGCCGGTCCCGCGTCACGCCCGGAATATCTTCCACGATGGCCTCGCGGCGGCCCAACACCCGGTTGAAGAACGTGGACTTCCCCACGTTCGGCCGCCCGACCACCGCCACCACAGGGAGAGAACGCTTCACGGCGACGTCAGGGTGGAGATCAGCTCGTATCCGGTCTTGACCCGTGCCGGTGCGACCCGCGCCTCGAAATCCGCGAGGGACAGGTCGTCGATGAAGATGGCGTCGTCGTTCAGCGATTCCGCCGGGAGGAGCACCAGGTCGAACGGGCCTGCGTCCTGCACGGCCCGCAACATGTCGCGCCCGGGAAGGAGCCCGGCCGTGTTGACCGTCGGGCCGAAGAGCGTGTTCTCGACGCCGAGAACCGTGATCCGCGCCCCGCTCGCCCGCGCGAGCGGGGCCCGAAGCCCTTCGAAGATCGGCGCCATTCGCGTCCCCGTAACGATCGCCACGTGCTGGCCGGTCATGTCGGGCACGTCGTCCAGGCCCGCCGCGAATTCGTCCAGCAGTCGCCGCACCGAACCGACACCGTTCTCGGTCAGAGTCCAGTCGTCGTAGTACGTCGCGTCCGGGATCGGCCGGCCCGCGATGAAGAACATCTCGTCTCCCGCGTAGGCCCAGCCGATCCGACGCTCCCTGAGGGCACGGGCACGGGCCTGGTCGACCCTTTCGAGCGCCGCCTCCGCCTCATCCGGCCGCAGCAGCCGGACCGGCTTCCCGACATTGTACTGCGTCAGCCCGACCGGCACGACGGAGATGCTCAGGATCCCCGGGCCGAGGGACCAGAGGTCCTCGATCGTGCGGTCCAGATGCGGACCATCGTTCCACTCCGGGCAGAGCACGACCTGGGTGTGGACTTCGATCCCCGCTTCAGTGAGCCGACGGAGCTGGTCGAGGATGTCGCCGCCGCGCGGGACTCCGAGAAGCCGCATCCGGACTTCCGGCTCCGTCGCATGCACGCTGACGTACAGCGGCGAGAGACGCTGGTCGATCAGTCTCTGGAAGCCCTTCGGCCCCAGATTCGTCAGCGTCACGTAGTTGCCGTAGGTGAACGACAGACGGAAGTCGTCGTCGCGCAGGTAGAGCGTGCGCCTCACGCCCGGCGGGTTGCCGTTGATGAAGCAGAAGACGCACTTGTTCGCGCACTCCCGCACCGCATCCGGCGCCGGAACGACCCCGAGACTCTCGGCCGGATCCTTCTCGATCTCGTAGATGGTCCTCTCCCTACCATCCGGAGAGGCGACTTCCATCTCCAGAAGGCCGTCCGCCTCGAGAAAGCGAAAATCGATGGTGTCCCGCACCGGCTCGCCGTTGATCCGGATGATGCGGCTGCCGATCTGCAGCTCGAGCTCCTCCGCGATGCTGCCGGGCAGGATTTGCGCGATTCGGACCATGCCCTCTTTGCGCATCGGGGCGGCTCTTCGGCCGCCCCGAGTCGTGGTCGAAATTACCGAAAATCAAAGATAACCACGGGCCGCACGTGCTTCAAGCACCGTTGCATGCGGGTCGGGCCCTTCGGAGGTCCGCGACCGGATGCGTGGCCCGGAGTCGCATCCCGGATGCACGCATGAAGATCACCGGTCCGGCAGTCGCGCCGGCGAACCAACGCAGAAACCAACAGGGGCGTCCCCGCCGGGAACGCCCCTGCTCGTCTGTGCGCTGATCGGTCGACGGATCAGACCGCCGCCGAGCTACGGGTTGTTACTGGACCCGCTCGTAGCTCCAACCCGCGAGCTCGCCGTTGATCTGCACCGTGACGCGGAAGTCCGTGGTCGCGTTCGCCGCCGGCGCCGAGACCGACACCTCGTTGCTCCCGATCACCGTCCCCGCCGTGTCGAGCATGTTGAAGCGCAGACGGATCGGTGCGCCCTCGGCCACCTTCAGGTTCAGGAGACGACCGGTCAGGGTCACTTCCGTGTCGGACGGGGTGATGCTGATGTCCATGATCTCGAGCTCGGCGCCTTCGTGCCGGTCGAGCGCTTCCTGGATCTTCTTGCGGAACTGATCCTTGGTCGCGTTGTCGCTCGCCATCTCGTGGAGCGCCTGATACGCGCGCGCCATGTAGGCGATGATGTTCCGGTTGAACGGATCCAGCTCGAGGACCTTCTCGGCGGACGTGGCCAGCTCCTCGTACGCGGCACCGATCTGCTGACCCAGCTCCCGTGCCTGGGCGCCCGAGGCGGCCTGCCGCTGGTCCTCGAGCTCATCGGCGTACATGAACAGCGCCTGCGCAAGGTTGTAGTAACCGTCGCGCGAGTACGGGTTCACCCGGACCGCCTGGCGGAACGCGTAGGCAGACCGCTCGTACTGCTCGGCCTGGAACATCGCGACGCCGATCATCAGGTAGTGATTGTACGAGAGATCGGCGCCGGAGAGCAGTTCATTGTAGAGCTGCTCCGCTTCCTCCGTCCTCCCCTGCTTGACCAGCACTTCCGCCAACCCCACCCGGGCGCGGACGTTCTGCGGATCCGTCGTGAGGATCTCGCGGTACAGCTCCTCGGCTTCACTGTCCCGGCCGGCCGACGTGAGGAGGTGCGCCAGATTGGAGACGACCATCTCCTCGTTGGACGCCCAGTCCGCCTTCATCGCCTCGTCCATCTCGAACGGCGGCGTCCCACGCAGGATGTCGAGGGCGCCCCTGTATGCCGAGATCGCCTTGTCCGTCTCGTTGCGCTGGGCGTACAGGAACCCGAGCTGCATGCGGGCTTCCGGGCGGCCCTGGTAGATCGCATCCGCCAGTTCCATGTAGCGGATCGCACCATCCAGGTTGTCCGCCTGGAGCTCGCCGATCGCGAGGTTGTACGCCCGCACCCAGGCGTTCTCGCGCTCGCTCATGAGCTCCGTCGCGAACGGAGGATAGAGCTCCTCGGCCTTGTCCCAGGCGAGGTCCGCGTTCTCGAAGTCATCCAGGTTCGCGTAGGCCTGCCCCGCGACGAAGTAACCCTGCGGGTTGGCCGAGTCTTCCTGGATCGCCTGCTTGGCGCTCTCGAGCGCCTGTTCGTAGAGGGCGCGCTTCTCTTCGTCGGAACTCCTCAGCATCGCGAGCGCGATCTTCTGCTCGGCGTCGCGAGTGAGCCGGGTGTCCTTGGGCCGAACGCCGCCCGAACCAGAGCTGCCCGCGCCGCTCGACGCGCACGCTCCGACGACCGCACCCAAGGACAGAGCGAGGATGACACCGGTGAAGCGGTTCATCCAGGAACCTCCAGTCTGACTGTGAACACGAATTGCGCCTTCATCCAGACGCAGGTCTTCAATCGTGCGACGCATCGTCGCGCTCGAGCGCGAGGCGCACGTCGTACGGAGCGACGTCGAGCGCTCTCGCGGCACGGACCACGTCCTCGTACTCGGGCTTGACCCGCTCACGGCCGTCCGGGAGCCGGACCCGCTTCCGCCGCACCGTCTGCCCGCGCCAGTCAACCGTCTCTTCGACGCGGGGCAGCGCCGGACGGGTGACCTCCCAGTACCGGGCGCCGATCGTCGTGGTTCCGGCGAACAGAGCGCCGAGTACCCGCTCCAACGCCGCTTCCGGCGCGAGCGCTTCGAAGCGGATCCCCGGCCTGCCCTTCTTCATCCCGAGCGGGACTACGTACGCGTCGAGCGCGCCCGCCTCCAGGAGCGCGTCCTGCGCGGCAGGCACGTACTCCGGGGGAAGATCGTCCACATCGGCCTGGACCATGAAGAGCCGGTCCGCCCTTTCCCCCGCCACGTCGCCGAGGATCACGCGCAAGCAGTTCGGACGGTCTTCCGGGTTGCGAGTCCCGGCACCGAAGCCGCTCCGCCTCACGACGAAGTCTGACGGCGCGGTTCGTCCTTCGGTCACAACCGCCAGGATGGCCGCACCCGTCGGCGTCGTGCACTCGCCCTCGTACCCGGGGTCGCGCACGGGCAACCCCTCGAGCAGCTTCAACGTGGCCGGCGCGGGGAGCGGGAATCGGCCGTGCGCGATCTCCACGGTCCCGGTCCCGACCGTGACGGGTCGCGTGAAGCACTGCTCGACGCCGAGCTCGGCGATCCCCGCGACCGCGCAGAGCACGTCCAGGATCGCGTCCAGCGCGCCAACTTCGTGGAAGTGGACCTTTTCGATCGTCGTGCCGTGGATCTCGGCTTCCGCCGCGGCCAAGCGCCGAAAGACCTCCGCCGCCTTCGCCTTGACCGACTCCGGCGCCACGGCCCGGTCTACGATCTCGAGGACGTGCCTCAGATGCCGGTGCGCGTGCTCGTGCGGCAGATCGAACCGGACGCGGGCGCAGTTGATCCCGCTCCGATCCACACGCTCGACGACGACGCCGACCTCGCCGAGACCCAGGGACGTGACGAACGCCTCGAGCCACGCAGGCTCGAGCCCCACGTCCACCAGCGCGCCGAGGATCATGTCACCGCTGATCCCGGCGAACGGATCGAAGATCAGCCCACGCAAAGGGCCTCCAATTCAGCGCTTAGACAAACGGAACAAATATAGGTGCGCGGTGGACCGGCGTCAAACTTGGCGCTCCCTGGCCCGCGCCGCAACGGTTTCGGTGGCTGGAGCCCGCCTCACGCCGCGGCTCCGGGACCGATTGCCGCATCCAGTAGGTCGAGAACGGCGGCCCGACCGAGAACGGCCGCGACCTTGCTGAGGGGAGGGCCGTGCTCCTCCCCCGTCAAGGCGATTCGCAGCGGCTCGAACAACGCGCGTCCCCGGGCGCCGACCCCGGCACCCGCCTCGCGGACTGCGGCGTCGATCGCCGAATCCTCCCACTCGGGGAGCGAGGCGAGGCGATCGCGAGCGGCGCGAAGCACGGCCTGGGCGGCCGCGTCCGTGCGGAGCGCGTCCCGGCGCGCCATGCCCGCCTCGTCGAGCGTGGGCACGAACGGAGCCAGATGGTCGTTGATCTCGGAGAAACACGAGAGGTGCGACCGCACCGCCTCCACCACGATCGGGAGCGCCTCCTGGGAGATGGGATAGCGTTCGCGGTCGATGAAAGCATCCACCGCGTCCGCCAGCTCCCTGGTGCTCATACGCTCGATGTGCTTGAACGAGAGCCAGCGCAGCTTCTCCGGGTCGAAGACGACATCGATCGCGCGGATCCGCTCGAGGGAGATCTCCGTGATGAGCCGCTCGCGCACGAGGAACTCGTCGCCGGACGGACTCGACCACCCCAGCAGCGAGAGATAGTTGACCACCGCGTCCGGGTGGTACCCTTCACGCCGGTAGTCGGCGAGCGCCTTGGCGCCGTGGCGCTTGGACAGCTTCTGCCGGTCCGGCCCCAGCACGGTCGGGGCGTGGACGAAGACCGGCGGCGTGTAGCCCAGCGCCTCGTAGAGGAGGACCTGCCGAGGCGTGTTCGACAGGTGCCCGACGCCGCGGATCACGTGCGTGATCTCCATGAGCGCGTCGTCGACGACGACCGCGAAGTTGTAGGTGGGCATTCCATCAGAGCGGAGCAGGATGAAATCCCCGACCTCAGCGGCGTCGAACGCCACCTCGCCACGCACGACATCGTGGACGACGATCTTTCCTTCGGACGGGGTCCGGAACCGGAGCGCCGGGCGGCGCCCCTCACGCTCGTAGCGCGCGATCTGGTCGCGGGTCAGGCGGAGGCACGTCCCGGCGTACTGCGGCCTCTCGCCCCGGGCGATCGCGGCCTCCCTGGCCGCCTCGATCTCTTCGGGGGTGCAGTAGCACGGGTAGGCCAGCCCGGCGTCCACGAGTTTCCGGGCATGGTCGCGGTAGATCGCGCCGCGCTCGCTCTGGCGGTACGGCGCGTGGGGCCCCTCCCCCGCCGGCCCCTCGACGCCCGGTCCCTCGTCCCAATCCAGGCCGAGCCAGCGCAGGTCTTCCAAAATGCTGGCCTCCGAGCCGGGGACCGTGCGCTCACGGTCCGTGTCCTCGATCCGCAGGATGAAGGCGCCCCCGTGCTTGCGGGCGAAGAGCCAGTTCAATACCGCGATGCGGGCGTTCCCGACGTGCAGGCTGCCGGTCGGGCTGGGGGCGAAGCGGGTACGTACCACGGTCTATCGGTTCAGGTGGTCGAGTAGCCTTCGAGCAAGCGTCTCCGAGAATCCCGGCACCCTGGCGATCTCCTCCACGGACGCCGCCCTGAGCGACCGCACGCTGCCGAACCGCTCGAGCAGCGCCCGCTGCCGGGTCGGGCCGATCCCCGGCACCTCCCGCAGCACGCTCGTCAGTGTCCTGCGATGCCGCAACTTCCTGTTGTACCCGTGTGCGAAACGGTGCGCCTCGTCGCGCGCCCGTTGGAGCAGCCGCAACGCAGGACTCGTGCGCGGCAGGCGCAGAGGGTCCGGGCGGCCCACAAGGTAGACCTCCTCCTCTCGCTTCGCCAGTGAGCAGAGCGCCACGCCGCCCGCTCCCGCGGCCTCCATCGCCGCCGCGGCCGCGCTGAGTTGGCCCTTGCCGCCGTCGATGACGGCGAGGTCCGGCAGCGGCAGCCCCTCATCGATCCGGCGCCTGAAGTAGCGCCCCACGACCTCCGCCATCGACCGGAAGTCGTCGTTCCCCCAGTCGCCCCGCACCTTGAAGCGCCGGTACTCGGACTTCTTCGGCTCGCCGTTCTCGAAGACGACGGCGCTCCCCACCACCTCCGTGCCCTGGGTGTGGGAGATGTCGAAGCAGACCAGCATCCGGGGCACCACCTTGAGGTCGAGAGCCTCCTGGAGCGCATAGACGACGTCGTCCGCGCGCTCCCGCACCGACTCCGTCAACACTACACGCTCCTCCAGGAGGTGCCGCGCGTTCTGGTTCGCCAGCTCGATCAACCGGAGCTTGTCGCCTCGCTGCGGAGCGAGGACCCGGATCCGCCGGCCCGCGACCTTGCCGACCATCTCCTCGATCAGCGCCAGGTCCGGGAACTCCGTCGGCACCAGGATCTCCCGGGGAAGGTCCTCCAGCCCGTGCTCGCCCTGCCCGAAGTAGAAGCGCGTCGCCGCCGTCGAGACGAGCGCCGCCTCTTCCTCTTCCTCCATGTTCTCGAAGAAGGCGACCTCCCGGCCCAGCAGCTTGCCGTCCCGGATCCGCATCAGCACCGCGCACCCGACGTCCCCGTCCCGGGCGATGCCGAGCACGTCCTGGTCGCCGCCGCGAACGTCCGCCACCCGCTGGCGGCGTTCGATCGCATCGAGGCCGGCCAGCACGTCACGGAGCACGGCCGCGCGCTCGAACTGCAGCTCCTCTACCGCAGCCTGCATCGCCTTCTCGACCCGCTCACGCACCGCACCGGTCCGACCGGAGAGGATCTCGAGCACCTCGTCGATCATCTCCCGGTACTCCGCCTCCGACTGGAGGCCTACGCACGGCGCGAGGCACCGGCCGATGTGGTAGTCGAGACACGGCCGCTGCGGCGCCTCGCGGGGAAGGTCGTACCGGCAGCTCCTCACCGGGTGCAACCGCTTGATCACCTCCAGCGCCTGACGCATCGGGCCCACATCCGTGTACGGGCCGAAGTACCGCGCGCCGTCGTTCGTCAGGTTCCGCGTCACGAACACCCGCGGGAACGGCTCCTGGACGGTGACCTTGATGTACGGGTAGCGCTTGTCGTCCCGGAGCTGAATGTTGAAGCGCGGCCGGTGCTCCTTGATCAGGTTCGCCTCCAGCAGCAGCGCCTCGGCCTCGGAACCGACCACGATCGTGTCCACGTCCGCGATGCGCCGAACCAGCTCGCGGGTCTTCAGGGAATGGTCCTGGCCCCTCGTGAAATAACTCCTCACCCGGGAGCGCAGGGACTTCGCTTTTCCAATGTACAGGATCTCGCCCTCGGCGTCCTTGAAGAGGTAGACGCCGGGCTGCGTCGGCATGTGCCGCAGCTTGGCCTCGAGTGAATCCGACTTCATGGGTGTCGCGGGAATCACCGCACCGGTCCGCGCAATCTTCGCCCGTGACCTAGTACCCCCCGGACGCTGGCCGTTCCTCGAAAAGGATGGGGGATTCGCCCGTCCCACAATGGCGGGTCGCCGCCGTCGGAATTCTTGCAACAAGGCGCCGCGCGCTCACCTCCGACCACGAGTCCCGGCCCAATCCGGCACTCGCCCTCTAACGCCTCCACCACAGGTAACGTCGCGCCTGCTCGAGCCCGAGCAGGGCCCCACCCAGAACGAAAACGACGACGTAGAGGGAAAGCACCGCCGCGGCCGTGGGGATCGGGTGCATCGGCGGGAGTGCATAGTCCAGCGCCCGGGCGCAGGCCGCCGCGACGCCGGCCGAGACCAGGACCTTGAGGAGAGCCGTCCGGTTCGCGCCCACGGGCCCGAGCCTGCCGCGCAAAGCCCTCCTGAGCAGGATCCATTCGACCCATGCGGCGAGGGAGGTGCCGAGTACGAGTCCGAGGACGCCGAGCGGGTAGCCCCGGACCACGACCTGTTCCAGCGCGAACATCAGGCCTGCGCCGACCACGGCCGCGATCACGACCCGCGCCCCGGCGACCATGGCCGGCGTCCGGGTGTCGTGGAGAGCAAAGAACGCGGAGGAATACAGCCGGGTCGCCGTCGACGCGAAGAGACCTAGGGTGTAACCCCCGAGGACGAGATGCGTCACGAACGTGTCGTCCGCGCTGAAGTCACCGGTCTGGTAGAGCGCCGCCACGATCACGTCGCCCAGGGCGAGGTACCCGACGATCGACGGGATGATGAAGAAAGCGACGCGGGTCAGGGCGCCGTCGACCCGCTGTCGGAGCGCCGCCTCCGCGCGGGACCGCTCGCGCGACAGCTCCGGGAGCTCCGCCGCGGCGACAGACATGCCGAAGAGGCTGACCGGCAACATGTAGAGCGTCTGCGCGTACCCGAGGAGCGCCAGCGCGCCGCCGGAAATGAGAGAGGCAAGGAAGGTGTCGATGTAGCCGCTGAGCTGGACGACGCCGCGCCCGGCGATCGCTGGCCCGGCGTTGCGGAGCGTTTCCCGCACTCCGGCGAGCTGCGTGGAAAGCGATACGCGAAGGCGCCGCTCCAGCGAGAACACCCACGGCAACTGGACCGCGAACTGGAGTACACCGCCGACCAGCGCGCCCCACGCCAGCGCGATCACGAGACCTGCAGGCGACCGCTTCGCGCCGAACACCACCAGCGTCGCGATGATGGCCGCGTTCCAGGCCACCGGTGCGACGTAGGAGACAAAGAACCGGCGATGGCTGTTCAGGATCCCGAGCGCCCACGCCGAGAGCACGAGCACGCCCGCCATCGGGAATATGATCCGCACGGCGGCGATCGTCAGCTCCCTGCGCTCGCCCTCGAACCCGGGTGTGAACACCGACACCAGGACGGGTGCGAGGAAGATGCCGATGAGCGCGAGCCCGCCCGCGAGCGCGACGAGGAGTCCGAAGACCGCGCCCGCGACCCGGCCGGCCTCCTCGTCCTGCCCGCTCTCGACCAGCTCCGCGTAGACCGGGATGAACGACGCGCTCAGCGTCCCCTCGCCCAGAAGGTTCTGGAGGACGTTCGGCATCCTGAGCGCCGCGCGCACTACGTCGGAGTAGATCGAAACACCGAGGTAGTGAGCGATCGCTCGCTCCCGGACGAGGCCCGCGATCCTGCTCAACAATATGCCCGCTGCCACCCAGCGGGCGGAGCGGGCGGCGGTCGGGGACGCTCCCACTTCAGGTGTTCGGCTCGCCAGGGCCGAGAGCGCCGCTTGGCGTGGATTTCTTCTCCAGGAGGCGGTGCAGGAACTCGGCCTGTTCCTCGAGTCTTTGCACTTCCCGGCTCAGCCGGTCGACCTCACCCTCGAGAGCGGCGACCCGGTCGTTCAGGCCGCCACCCACCTCGCGGTCCCGTTCGAGCCGCGCCGCAAGGGCTCGACCCAGCTGCGAATCGAGGATCACCGCGATCAGCGGGATCAGCAAGGCGAGAAAAAGGAGAACGATGATTGCCCACATGGCATCGATAAGCTAAGCCGTCTACGGCGCGCCCGGCAAGGCGATCCGTTCACCGCGTGGACACGGCCGCAGCGTCCAGCTCGACCTCCATCCTCTCCGCCACCGCGGCGAGGAGGTCCCGCCCGTACCGGACGAGGAACTGGAAGACGTTCAGGACCCTCTCCTGGGGCGCGCCGTCCGGATACAGATTCGTCCTCGCCTTCTCAAGTTGCTCGAGCCCCAACGTGTTCTGCTGCTTCAGGTGGTGCACGATCTTCTTCTCCACCTCCGCGAGCTGCACGTGCCCGGCGTTCCGCGCCTTCTCCAGCGGACCCTTCAACGTCGGGTCGATCGCCTTCGTCGCCTCGATCAGGCGAGCGTACCCTTCGGTGAGATGCCGACGAAGCGTCCCGATCGCTTCCGTCACCTCCGCCGGCAGCTCGGAACGGACCACGCGGCCCGCCAGCTCGTGCACCGGTTGGCGGAAGTCCTCGACCTCCACGCCGAACTTGTCCAGGACCTTGCGTACCTTCGGCTCGATCAGCGTGACGCTGAAGCGCGGGAAGACCACCGGCATCCGGATCCCGTGGGCGTCGAAGAGCGGACCGAGCTGCGCGAAATAGCTCAGCTCCCCGGGCCCGGCCACGTACGCCACCGTCGGCAGCACCGCGCTCTCGATCACCGGCCGCAGTACGACGTTTCCGGAAAACCGATCCGGTCGCGCCGCGAGCTCCGCCAGCAACTCGTCGCGCCCGAACCGCCGGCCGGTCCCGCGCAGGATGAAACCGCCATCGTCCCGGAACAAACGCTCCCGCCCCGCCTCATCCTCGTAGCAGACGTTCGTCGCGCCCTCCAGCACCGGGACCTGCGCCCGATAGCCGGCGGCCTCGAGCTCCCTCGTTCGACGAGCGAAGATTTCCTCGTGGTGCGCCGCCGCGTCGAGCTCCCGCGCCATTAGCTCCGACGCCGCCTGCTTCAGCTCGGCGCTCCCCCCGTCGACGAACCCCACCCCGAAGGGCGCGAGCAGCTCCATCAGGAGCTCGCCGAACGCCGTCGCGACGCTCTTCCCCGGCCGGTAGCACGCACGAAGGAGGTCGAGCAGGTCGCCCGCAAATTCCGTATTTGGAAGGAATTGGACAAACCGATCTAAAGCCGTTTCTATCTCCGCGCCCAGGACACGGTTCCGCATCGACGCGGGAGGCGCGTCCTCCGGCGCGTCCAACGTGATCCGGTGCAGGGTGTTGGAGCCGTCGACCACGTAAGTGTGGTTCGCTTCGGCCCAGTCGTGGTCGTCGGATGCGATCCAGTAGACGGGGAGGACCGGGCGGCCGAGCGAGCGCTCGAGCGCTTCTGCCAGGCGTACGGCGGCGAGCGCCTTGTAGATGGTGTAGAGCGGGCCGGTGAACAGCCCGGGTTGCTGGCCCGTCGTGACGATGAGGCCGTTCCCGGCCCGGACCTCTTCCAGTTTGGCCGCCGCGTCCGCCGAGGGTGCGTGGATCAGAGCGGCGGCGCGTCGCCGGGCCTCGGCATCGAACCGGCTGTCGACCTCCGCAGCCTTCGCCCGGTACGACTCCACGTCCCTGGGGGCGCCGGCGTAGAAGGCCAACGCCTCGGTCCGGCCATCCTGGTAGTCCTGGACGATGCGGGAACCGGAGATTCCCCGAATCTGGATCTCGACGTTCAGAACGCCCCTCCCGGTCGCGGCGCACGTAGCGCCAAAGTCATTCTTCACCTTTGTGGTACGGCTCACCCCTCAGGATCGTCCCGGCCCTGTAGAGCTGCTCGAGCAGGACGAGGCGAGCGAGGTCGTGAGGCAGGGTAAAGGCCGAGAGGGACAGGCGACGGTTGGCGCGGGCAAGGACCTCGTCGTCGATCCCGAGGGCGCCGCCGATCAGGAACGCGACGCCCGGGCGCGCCGAGACGGTGAGGAGTTCCAGGTGCCGTGCGAGGCGGGTCGAACTCCACGCCTCGCCTTCTCTCGTGAGGGCGATGATCTCGAACCCTTCGGGCACCCTCTCGATCAGCCGCCTGGACTCGGCCTGCCGGACCTGAGCATCTGTCCTGCCCTTCCCTGCCTTCTCGGCCCTCACCTCTATGGTCGCGAGACTCCAGTAGCGGCCGGCCCGCCGCTCGTACTCGCCGATCGCATCGGCAAGCAGGCGGCCGGGCCGGCCCACGCAGGTGATCTGGAGCCTCACGCTTCCAGCGCGCTCAGGCGTACACGCCGCGGAGCTTGTGCACGGCCGCGACCCGGTCGATCGCCAGCATGTAAGCGGCCGTACGCATGTTCACGTTGTGCTGCCGCGCGTAGCTGAGCACGTTGTGGAACGAGCGAACCATGACCTCCTGCAGCCGCTGGTTCACCACATCCTCGCTCCAGTAATAGCCCTCGCGGTTCTGAACCCACTCGAAATAGCTGACCGTGACGCCACCCGCGTTGGCGAGGATGTCGGGGACGACGAACACGCCCTTGTCGTCGAGGATCGCGTCCGCAGCCGCGGTCGTGGGGCCGTTCGCGCCCTCGACGATGACCTTCGCCTTGATTTTGGGCGCGTTGCGGCTCGTGATCACGTTCTCGAGCGCTGCCGGCACGAGCACGTCCACGTCCAGCTCGAGCAGCTCCTCGTTGGTGATCGCGTCGCCGTTCGGGAAGCCCTCGATGAAGCGGTTCTCGCGGACCCACTTGAGGGCTTCGCTGATGTAGATCCCGTTGGGGTTGTAGACCGCACCGCTCTTGTCGCCCACCGCGACGACGGTGAGCCCCTCCTTCTCCATGAGCGATGCGGCAACCGAGCCGACGTTGCCAAATCCCTGGACCGCCACCTTGGTTCCGCTGAGCGGCATGCCCAGTTCGCGCAACGCCTCCTTCGCCACGATCGTCACACCACGACCGGTCGCCTCGCGGCGCCCGAGCGAGCCGCCGATGGCGATCGGCTTCCCCGTGACGACCGCAGGCACCGAATGGCGTTTGTGCATGGAGTACGTGTCCATGATCCACGCCATGACCTGCTCGTTGGTGTTGACGTCCGGCGCCGGAACGTCGGAGTCAGGGCCCAGAATCTCCATGATCGAGGAGGTGTAGCGGCGGGTGAGGCGCTCCAGCTCCCCCGTGGACATGCGGGAAGGATCGCAGATGACGCCGCCCTTCGCGCCTCCGAACGGAACATCGACGACGGCGCACTTCCAGGCCATCCAGGCCGCGAGTGCCGTGACCTCGTCGAGCGTGACCCCAGGGTCGAAACGAATCCCCCCTTTCGCGGGGCCGCGGGCCGTGTTGTAGTGGACTCGAATGCCGGTGAAGACTTCGATCTCGCCGTTGTCCATCATGACGGGGATCGAAGTGATGATCTGCTTCTCGGGATGACGGAGGATGCGATAGATCCCGGGGTCGAGATTCAACAGTTCGGCCGCCCTGTCGAAGCGTTCCATCATCGCTTCGAAAGGATTCTCCTCGTTCAGTGGAGGGTCGGTGTCCAGCTTCGGACTGATCATCTGTGCGCCGTTCATCGGCTCTGGGCCTCCTCATGGTCTCCCGGCCACCCCATCGTGTCCGGGAGAGATAGAACGTGTCTCGATACGGGTGGTCCACCCCAGGGGTGGATTCCCCGGCTCTCCGGTCGCCGCCGCGCGCCCCCGGCGACGCGGAGAGTACTTCCACGATATCTGCACCGGCGCCGGTTGCGCCGGAGTGCAGGCGCGCGTAGTTCCGAATCTCCTTCGGATGTCGTGTTCCCAGGCGCCAGCTCGCCGTGGTCGCCCGGGCCCCAATCCCATCTTCCCGCGATCGGCCGCCACGGCCTATGCCCGCTGCCCGACCGTCGTTGCGAACGGCCCCGAGCAGCGCACTGGATGCTAGGCGTTCTCGTTATTACCCGCCAGTACCCCCGATCGTGGCGTTCGTCGGTGAAGCGGTGCCGTACCGCCTGCTCCGTCCGAGCAACGCGTCCAGGCGCGTCCCAATGGCTTCCGCTCCTTCCTCGACGACCACGCCCTGCTCCAGGACCCAGAGGTCCAGCTCGGGGGCGAGGGTCGCCAGTTTCACCGCGTCCTTGGCCGTTGTCACGATCGGCCGGCCGGCCGCTACGGCCGCGATCCGCTTCACGTCGTCCGCGTCGTAGGCGTGGTGGTCTCGATAGAGCACCGCATCGACGACGTTCGCGCCCGCGGCGACGGCGTTGGCCACGAAGTCTCCGGGCCGCGCGATCGCGGCCACGGCGATGACCTCTCCGGCGGGCGGGTCCGCCCCACGATCGACCCTCGCGTCGAGAGGCGCAAACTCACCCTCCGACGCCGCACCGCCGCGCAGGTCCGGTGCCGGCGCGCCCTCGCCGCCGACCTCCATATTCCCGGCGTATACCCGCGCCGGCCTCCACCCCATCGGCCGGAGGTGCACTCGCGCGATCGTCGCATCGGGCGCCCAACGCCGGACCGCGGACGCGACTTCGGAGGCCGTCTCGGCCGGCGCCGTGCGTCGCGTCACCACCACAATGTCCGCGCGGTGCAACGCCTTCGGCGGCTCCCGCCAGGGCCCGCGGGGCAACAGCTTCGGCCGCGCCGTCCAGCCCTCGGCGGCAACGAGCACCACGTCCAGATCGCGAGCCAGGCGCCGGTGCTGAAAGCCATCGTCCAGGACGACGACGTCGGCCCCGGCTTCGATCGCCCGTGCTCCGCCCGCGATGCGGTCGCGGCCCACGATCACCGGGACGTCCGGGTACCACGTCCGATGGAGCGCCGGCTCGTCCGGCGCGTACCCCCCGTGCAGCACCGCCGGCCTCGCACCGCGTCGTCGCAGCTCTTCGACGACCCAGCGCGTGACCGGCGTCTTGCCCGTGCCCCCGACCGATATGTTCCCAACGCTGATGACCGGTATCCCGACCCGGTGCTGGCGCCGTACGCCACGGGTGTAGAGCGCGTGATACGCTCCCGAGAGAATCCGGTACGCTGCCTCGCACGGCATCAGCGCGGCCAGCAGCACCGCGCCTGCGACACCCGCTTCTCCGCGCCAGATCCGTTCGACCCCGGTCGCGAATCGGAGCGCCGTATCCGCCGTGGTCTGCTCACCGGCGCCCCGGTCCATCGACCACCTCCAGGAGCCGGTTCAGCTCCGCCTCGAGGCGACGGCCGATCGCCTCGATCTCCTCCGGCCCCGCGTCGCGCGGAACCTCGAACGGCGATCCGTATGCCACGCG
>Ga0207873_1001712_pt1 | contig 19979 bp, 14 predicted proteins | sample BGWIniCompost_FD_187373 | JGI IMG/M metagenome (GOLD analysis project Ga0207873, IMG submission 187373) | Cellulose adapted compost microbial communities from Newby Island Compost Facility, Milpitas, CA, USA - BGW Initial Compost (SPAdes)... ...
CGCGGCGCTGGGCGTGTGGCTGTCCGCGCACCAGTCCATCGGCGTGCCGCAGCCGCTCAAGATGTTCGGGACGGAGGAGCAGAAGAGGAAGTACCTGCCCCGCCTGGCGCAGGGCGCGGTGTCCGCGTTCGCGCTGACGGAGCCGGACGTGGGCTCCGACCCGGCGCGCATGAGCGCCACGGCCGATCCCACCGAAGATGGCAGCGCCTTCATTCTGAACGGCGAGAAGCTCTGGTGCACCAACGGCCCGGCGGCCGAGATCATGGTGGTGATGGCGCGCACGCCGGCGCCCGATGGCAAGGGCCGGCGCGGCATCACGGCGTTCATCGTGGAGACGTCGTGGCCGGGCGTCGAGACGGTGCACCGCTGCGAGTTCATGGGGCTGCGCGGCATCGAGAACGGCGTGATCCGCTTCACCAACGTGCGCGTGCCCCGAGAGAACGTGCTGTGGGGCGTGGGCAAGGGGCTCAAGCTGGCGCTGATCACGCTGAACACGGGCCGGCTCACGATCCCGGCGACGTGCGCGGCGGCGGGCAAGTGGTGCCTCCAGGTCTCGCGGCGCTGGGGCAGCGAGCGGCAGCAGTGGGGGCTGCCGGTCGGCAAGCATGATGCGATCGCGCAGAAGCTGGCGAACATGGCCGCGACGACCTTCGCGATGGAAGCGGTCGCCGAGCTGTCCGCCGCACTGGCGGACGCGGGCAAGTCCGACATCCGTCTGGAGGCCGCGATCGCCAAGATGTACAACTCGGAGGCCGCCTGGCGCGTCATCGACGACACGATCCAGATCCGCGGCGGCCGCGGCTACGAGACGGCTGCCTCACTTGCCGCCAGGGGCGAGGCGCCGATCCCGGTGGAGCGCGCGATGCGCGACATGCGCATCAACATGATCTTCGAGGGCTCCAGCGAGATCATGCGCCTGTTCATCGCACGTGAGGCGGTGGACCCGCACCTCCAGCGCGCCGGCGCGTTCGTCGATCCGGAGGCATCCGCGGGCGCGAAGGCGCGCGGCGCGCTGAACCTCGGCCTGCACTTCGCCGGGTGGTACCCGCGCCTGTGGCTGGGCTGGGGTCGCTGGCCGCGCTACGCCGAGTTCGGCCCGCTCGCGCGGCACCTGCGTTACGCGGACCGCGCCGCGCGGCGCCTGGGCCGGATGCTGTTCTACGCCATGGCCCGCTACGGCCCCAAGCTCGAGAAGAAGCAGTCGGTCCTGTTCCGACTGGTCGACGTCGGCGCCGAGCTGTTCGCGATCGCGGCGACCTGCGTGCGCGCGCAGATGCTCGTGCGCACCGGCGGCGAGGAAGGGCGGCGCGCCGTCGAGCTCGCAGACCTCTTCTGCCGTGGCGCACGGCGCCGCATTCGCGCCCGCTTCCGCGAGGTCTTCCACAACGACGACGCTCGCGGCTACCGCGTCGCGCTCGAGGTGCTCGGCGGGCAGCACGCGTGGCTCGAGGCCGGCATCGTCGACGCGCCCACCCGAGCCGGTCAGGCCGTGGCCGCGTTGAAGGAAGCCGGCTGACCGCCGGGAGCGCACACCGCCCGCCGGAGGCCGCGTACGGGCGGCGGTCCTGAAACCAGAGAGGCGCCCTCCGGGCCGTGAGCCCGGGGGGCGCCGCCGTTTCCCGGCCCCGGGGCGGGGGCACGCCCGCGCGGCGGAGATCGCGGGCCAGAAAAAGTCTCTTGCGCGTTTGTGGGTGGCGAGCTAGACTCAACGTTCGGCAGGCGTGTGTCCTTTTCCGTCAGGTAGGCCCATGGCCCTGATAGCCGCTCTGCTTCCGGACCGACTTGATCGGGAAGCGCTACGGAACGCGGCACCTCCGCACCAGGTGGTCTGGGCGGATTCGTGGCGGGAGCTTTATCGGCTGGTGCGCAAACAGCCGGTCGCCGCGGCGGTGGCGGACATTCATGCGGAAGACCGCAAGGACGGCGTGCTTCGGGTGTACCGCTTCGCCCAGCGGTTCCCAATCACGCCGTTGATCGTTTGGGGTGAGCTGGACGGCCGGGAGCTGTTCCGGCTCGGGAAGGCCGGCGCGTGGGAGGTTGTCCCCTCACGCGATGCGGACGACCGATACCTCGTGGGAGAAATCGTGCGCAGCGCGCTGAACGGCGGGCTGGCGCCGCTGGTGGACGCGCGGCTGCGCGGCGTGGTGGGAGAGGATGGACGGGCGCTGGTGCGCTTCGCGGCGGAACGGATCCCGGAGCAGATCCAGGTTCCGGATGTCGCGGAAGCGCACGGCATGTCCGTGTCGACGTTGGAGCGGCGCTGCGAGCGCTGGGGCCTGCCAACGCCGGGCCGTCTGCTCCTGTGGCTGCGGGTGCTGTACGGCCTGCGGTGGCTCTTGGAACCCGGTCGCAGCGTGGAGTCGGTCGCGTACCAGCTCGGATACTCCTCCGGGGCGGCGTTCCGCCGTGCGATCAAGGCGACGATCGGTGGGCGTCCGAGCCCGCTCCGGAGCGAACAGGGCCTGGACCGCGCGCTCGACCTGTTCCTCAGCGAGTGCCCCGGTGACGGCGTGTACCAGCGACTCACTGCGACTGGATAGGGCTCTATGGCACGTTATGATCGGATCGCGCCGCTTCCCATGCCGGAGCGCGGAAACGCATTCCCGGCGTGGTTGGCGCTCGGCGACCTGGAAGGCCGTGAGCGGGACGCGGAGCTCGGCCGGCGCGCGAGGCTGCGGTTCCTCGCCCTGCGGCCGGTGCACCGGTTGTTGGGCCAGGGGATCGACCGGGTGCCGGTCGACTCGTACGAGCGGCAGATCGAGGGCGTGCGCGAGGAGCTGGGTCACCTTTCGGCGCGCGACCCGGAGCGGGCGCATCTCGCGAACTTCCTGCACCGGATCCGGGAGCGGACGCCGACCGCGCTGGTGAGCGCGACCATCGAGATGGGCGAGGCGATCGAGTCGGCCGGGCATTACCGCGCCGCAGAGGAGTACTACCTGACGGCGCTGGAGCTGGCCGAGATGTGCGGCCTCGGGCATGACCAGACGACCGCTCTGCGGCTGCTGGGCCGGGTGTTGCGCAAGGCGGCGCGCTGGGACGAAGCCGAGCGGTACTACCGCGAGGCGATCCGGCGGTCCGAGGAGATGGGGCAGCGGCAGCAGTGGGCGCGGGCGATGGACGGGCTGGCGATCGCCTACTGGTACCAGGGCGCGTACCCGAAGGCGCGCGGCATGCTCGAGGAGGTGCTCAAGCGCGGCCGGGAGTGGCGCGACGACTTCGTGGTCGCCACGGCGTTGAACAGCCTGTGCGTCGCGGCGCTGACCGCGGGCGATCTGGAGCAGGCGCTGGAGTACGGCTGGACGGCGGTTCGGCTGGTCCAGGAGGGTGAGGAGCAGAACCCGATCCTGGGCAACCTGGGTCGGGCGTTCGCGCAGCTCGGCCTGTACGCAGCGGCCGAGCACTGCTACGCGATGATCCTTGCGCGGTCGACCGACCTGGTGACGCGGAACCAGGCCGCAGCGGACTACGCGCTGGTCGCTGCGGAGGCCGGCAACGCGGAGGCGTTCCGCGAGCGGCGCGCGGCGCTGATGGCCACCGAGGACCAGTGGCGCTACGAGCCGTGGTCGAGCACGTACATTCACCTGCACATCGGCCGCGGCTGCGTCCTGATCGGCGACGTGGACGACGCGCGCGAGCACCTGCGCAAGGCGATCAAGCTGGCCGAGAAGAACCGCTACAACGAGCAGCTCATCCGCGCGGAAGAGACGCTCGGGCTGCTGGAAGCCGCCGCGGAGGGGATCCGGCCGGCGCCGGCCGCCGTGGAGCGGCCCGGCGCCGTGGCGGTTCGCATCGCGTCGGAGGTCGAGGCATACAGCGCCGAAGCGCTGGCGCCCGCGAGCTCCTAGTTGCAGCCGTAGCAGTTGTTGTTGGCGTAGCCGTCCTCGGCCTGGATGACGTCCGTGGGCGAGTTGGCGCACGCGGACGCGAACGAAGCGAGGGCGAACAGGCTGACGACGACGAGGATGGAACGGAGAGCGCGGTACATGGTTCTGCTCCTGCGTCAGAGGTTTGCGCCGACGGTGCCGCCGACGTGCGGCCACCGAGTGCCAACACGGTAATGCGGAGCGTGGTCGCCGCCTAAACCTTTGTTCAGCAAAATCGGTCCGCTTTCCGTCAATCTTGCTCCAGAAGCGATCTCACCTCGCGCAGCAGAATCCGAGAACTCGATGATGCTACCCCCGGCAGACAGGTGTCGCCCCCGAGACCTGGTGCCGGGGGTAGCTGCTGGCGTGCCCGCTGACCAGGCCGGAGCCCGGCCGGGCACACGGCGGTTGGTGATCCAGGTCGCTCTGCTCGCGGCTGTTCTCGCGACGCCCGCTGCGGCGCAGGCGCCGAGGGTGGACCCGCTGCTGCGCGCGCTGGCGCGGCCGGAGCACCGGCAGGCGCTGGCGCTGGCGCCGCGCCTCGAGCCGGGGGCGCCGGGCGCGCCGGCGCGCGGTCAGCCGATGGGAGGACTCGTGGCCCTGGACCGCGGCCCCGGGGGCGAGACGCGCGTGGGGGTGCTGGTGCGGGTGAGGACGCCGCGCGCGCTGGCGGCGCTGCGGACGGCGGGCGCAGAGATCGGCTCGGTGCACGCCGGGATCGCAACGGCGCGGGTCCCGCTGGACGGGCTTCCGGCACTGCTGTCTGCCCCGGAGCTCGACGTCGTGGAGGCGGCGCGGGTGGCAACCGTGTCGCACGACTCGAGCATGCGGGTGATCCGGGTGGACGGGCTGCGACAGTGGGCGGAGGGCGACTGGGTGGGGCGTGCCGGCCATGGCGTGATCATCGGCATCTACGACACGGGGCTGGACCTCGCGCACGGCGACTTCCAGGATGCCGCGGGTCGGACGCGCTTGCTGGGCCTCTGGGACCAGACGGCGACCGGGACGGGCGTGTCACCGCCGGAGCCGTTCACGTACGGGGCGTACTGTCCTCCCGCCTCGCTGGAGGACGGGATCTGCAGCCAGCGGGACCTGAACGGCCACGGCACGCACGTGGCGGGCACGGCCGCGGGCAACGGGCTGGACGTGGGGACCGGCGGGACGGCGCGGCGCTACGCGGGCGTGGCGCCGGCGGCGGACCTGCTCATCGTGAAGGGCGGCGACGGCACGTTCGCGTTCGACCGGATCGTGGACGGTGTACGCTGGCTGTTCGCGGAAGCGGAACGGCTGGGGCGGCCCATCGTCGTGAACCTCTCGCTGGGCGCAACGGCGGGGCCGCACGACGGCACGACGCTGTTCGAGCAGGCGCTGGACAGCCTGGTGGGCCCGGGGCGCGTGCTCGTCGTTTCGGCCGGGAACGAGGGGTCGAACGGGAACACCGTGCCGCTGCTCCCGCCGGCGTACCGCCACGCGACCGCGGTGCCGGTGGCGGGCGCGACGCGCGACTTCGTCATCGAGGTCCCGGCGTACACGCCGTCGCCTGGCACGTGCAATGACGTCCTCGGCGTGGAGCTGTGGCACGAGGCGGAGGATCATCTGGACGTGACCGTGCGACGGCCGGACGGCAGCAGCGTGACGGCCGCGCACGGACAGGTCGAGCTCGAGGACGCGAGTGCGGGCCGGATCCACATCGACAACGCATCCGGCGGCCCCAACCCCGAAAACCAGGATCACCAGGTCTGGATCCAGCTGAGCGACTGCGGCACGAGCGGGCCTCCGGCCGCCGGGTCATGGACCGTGAGTGTGCGCGCGACGATGGCGGCGTCCGGCATGCCGTACCACCTCTGGATCACCCAGACGGAGGTCGCGGCGCACGGCGTGGCCGGCTTCGACAACGCGTACGTGATCCGGACGCCGGGCACGGCGCGGCGCGCCGTGACCGTGGGCGCGTTCGTGAGCCGCCATTGCTGGCCGACCGCCACAACGACCCTCTGCAACGCTCAACGTGAAGAGCTGGGCGACATCGCGTGGCTCTCGAGTGGCGGGCCGACGCGTGACGGCCGGCTCAAGCCGGAGATCGCCGCGCCCGGGCGCATGGTGATCTCGGCGCGCTCGCGAGATGGCGCGTTCATCGCATCCCGCACGGCGCCGGACGGCGTGCACTGGGCGCTCGACGGGACGAGCATGGCGGCGCCGCACGTGAGCGGCGCGGTCGCGCTGCTGCTCCAGCGCAAGCCGGACCTCACGCCCGAGGACGTCAAGGCGATCCTCGCCCGGACTGCCGCGCGGGATGCGTTCACGTCGCGCTCGTACACGGGTGAGCCGCCGGGCACGCCCAACAACCAGTGGGGCTACGGCAAGCTGGATGTGCGCGCCGCTCTGGAGGATCTCGGCCCGCTGGACGTGGTGGCGAGCGTCGTCGTCACGCCGGCGGAGGACACGTTGTGGGCGGGTGACACCCGGCCGATCACGGCACAAGTCCTGGATGCGTTCGGCCGGCCGGTCCAGGTGCCGATCCTCTGGGTGTCGCGGAACCCCACGGTCGCCAGCGTGGACACGGCGGGAGTCGTCACTGCGCTGGCGCCCGGTGCCTCGGACATCCTGGCCGTGGCCGACGGCGTCGTGGGCATCGCGCGGGTGCACGTCGCCTTGCCGGCGACGCTCGCGATCGAGGTCGAGCCCGCCGCGCCGACGGGCGCGGCGTCCAGCGCGCGCGGGCAGCGGATCCCGCTGCTCCGGGTGCGGCTCCGGGCAGCAGGCGCCGAGCCGGTGGCGTTGCGCGCGCTCGGCTTCGAGCTGCGCGGCAATGACCCCGCGGCGCGCGCGCTCCTGGTGGCGGACGAGAACGGGAACGGCGCCGCGGACCCGGCCGAGCCCGTCGTCGCCGCGGCCGACGTCGTCCTCACACCGCAGGCGGCCGCGCGCGTGGTGCTCAAGCCCGGGGACGTGCAGGTGCCGCGCGACGGCGAGCGCGCGCTCGTGCTCGCGGTCGAGCTGAGCGGCGCGGTGCCGAACGGCTCGGCGTTCGAGGCCACGTTCCTCGCCGCGGAGACGCGGGGCGAGGGTGCGCTGTCCGGCCGGCCGGGCGAGCTGACGCAGCCGGAGACCGTTGCGTCCGGGCCCACGCGCACCACGCTGCTGCGCGCCGACGAGGTGTTCGCGCTGAGCGAGAACCCGGTGCGGTCCGGGCGAGTGATCTTCAACTTTGCATCGCGGCCGCGCGTCGCGGCGGTGTACACGCTGGACGGGCGCCTGGTCGCGGACCTGCTCGCACGGATGGACGGGGACGGCCGCGTCGAGTGGGACCTGCGCAACGACGCGGGCAGCCGCGTCGCGGCCGGGGTGTACCTCGTCGTCTTCGACGTGGGCGGACGGATCGTGCGCGAGAAACTGTTCGTCACGCGGCCGGCTGGCGCGCCGTAGGAGGGCCGATGCGGATTCGCGCGCGCGTGATGGTCTGCCTCGTTGCGGCGGCGCTCGCCGGCTGGCCGGGCGCCGTGCGCGGGCAGGACGCCGGCCGCACGGGTGCCGCGGTGCTCCAGCTTCCCGCCGGCGCGCGGGCGGCGGCGTTGTCCGGCGCATACAGTGCGGCTGCCGGCGACGCCGACGTGTTGTTCTACAACCCGGCGGGCGCCGCAACGCTCGGGGCGGCGGCCAGCGCCTCCTACCTCCGCCACGTGCTGGACATCCGCGCGACGACGGCGGCCGGCGCCGTGCGGCTGGGACCGGTCACGCTCGGCGCCGCGACCGCGCTGCTGGACGCGGGCGAGGTGCGTGTGGTCGTGCCGGATCCGGAGTATGGCGGCGAGCGCGGCCGCGAGACCGGCGAGCGGGTCGGCGCATCGGAGAGCGCGATGCGGCTGGCCGTCGCGCTGCCGCTGCGCGGGGGCCGCGTCCGGCTGGGCGCCGCGGCCGGCTCCGTCTCGAGCGACATCGCGGGCGCGTCGCGCGCGGCGGCGGTTTTCGACCTGGGCGCGCAGCTCGCGTTCGAGCGGGTCACGCTGGGCGCGGCGCTGCGCAACCTCGGCGGCGCGCTGGCCGGCGACGGGCTGGAGGATGCCGACCTGCCGACCGAGGCGCGGGCCGGGCTGCGGTTCGAGGCGACCGGCGCGGCGAGCCTTGGGGCCGCGGTGAGCGCCGACGTCGTCTCGCGGGCGGGCGGCACCTGGCTCGCCGTGGGCCTCGAAGCCGGCCTGCTGCCCGCCGTCGGCCGGATCGGCGCGGTCGGCCGGATCGGCTGGGACGGCGGCACGGGCGGCGGGCTTGGCGGCCTGCGGCTTGGCGCCGGCCTCACGCACGGCGAGATCGGGGTCGACTACGCCTACCAGGACCTGGACCTCTTCGGGCCGGTCCACCGCATCGGCATCCGCTGGCGCCGGGCCGGCCACTGAGCCGGCCCCGGGCCGGGCCTCACGACAGCGCGTCGCGCTCGCCGGCCGCGACCTCGCGGACCCAGAGCTGGTAGTCGATGGCAGCGGCCAGGGCGGCCTCGATGCTCCGCACGACGTCCAGCTCGCCTACCTCGCGGCGGGCCCGCTCGACGAGGCCGGCGTCCAGCACGAACGTGTACGGTCTGCGCTCGGGCGCGGGCCTGCGCTCGCGTGTGGGCCCCGCCGAGCGGGGACGGGCACGATCCGTTGCCATGGAGCCTCCTTCCGGCGGTCGAGGTTGCGCCGGCGCGCGGCCCGATCGCGGGCGCGGCACGGGCGGTGCCCGCATGGTGCGTGACCGGCCGTAGCAAGGCCATAGCGGATCGGGAGGCGCCGCGCCGGGTACGGATCCTTGCGCGTGCGCACGTGTTGCTCATATTGCCTGGAAGCCATGGAACAGAAAGCGAAGCAGCTCATCGTCGTCGGCGACCGCGTGCTGATCGCGCCCGAAGAGGGCGAGGAGCGGAGCCGCGTCGGCCTGTACCTGCCGCCGAGCGCCATCGACAGCCAGGCCGTGCAGGGCGGCACCGTCGTCGCAACCGGGCCGGGCACTCCCATCTCGGCCCCCACCGAGCTGGATGGCGAGCCGTGGAAGATCAGCAGCGGCGAGCCGCGCTACCTCCCCGTGCAGGCCCACCCGGGCGACTACGCGATCTTCTTCCGGCGCGCCGCCGTGGAGATCACGTTCGAGGCCAAGAAGTACCTCGTCGTGCCACAGGCCGCGATCCTGGTGCTCGTGCGCGAGCCGCGGCCGGAAGACGAGGATTGGTGATTCCTGCCCCGCCGCGCGCGGCAGCCGCATGGCCATCGCCGCGCGCGTACCCCTGAAGACAAGCCGAAACGGCGGAGTGTCGCGCGCGTGCAACCTTGCGTGGGTCCGCACCGCGCGCGAAATTCCGGTTCGCCCCGGACCGAAGTCACCACCCGACTCATGCGAATCTTCCGACGACGGAAAAGCCGACCGACGCAGCGCCGCCGTTCGTCCGTCGATGAGCTGGAGCGGCTGTTGCGCCGTGCGGTGGTCATCCCGGTGGCGGCGCCAGTGCTGCTGTTGAGCGGCCTCGGCGTCGGCAAGCTGACGGCTCGCGTGCTGGCGCTGCCGGAGCACGCGGCGATGCGCGAGCCGGAGATGATGACCTCGCGAGCCGAGCTGGAAGCGCTGGGCGAGCGGATGCGGCAGATGCGCCTGGCGGGCGTGAACACGGAGGGATACGTGCTGCTGTACAAGCGGCACGTGGCCCCGGTGGAACGGGCGCTCCGGCGCATGGGCGTCGCCGACTCGCTGGCGCGGCGCATGGCGTGGCCGCTGGTCGAGCACTCGAGCCGCAAGGGCCTCGACCCGGCGACGGTGGCGTCCGTGGTGGTGGTGGAGAGCCGCGGCCGGCCGGACGCGACGAGCCCCGTCGGCGCGCGCGGGCTGATGCAGGTGATGCCCTCGCACGTGGGCCGCTGGGCCGGCTGCAAGCGCGACGCGCGCGCCCTCTACGACATCGAGGAGAACATCTGCTACGGCACCAGCATCCTCGCCGATTTCATGAAGGCGCACCGCGGCGACGAGCGGCGCGCCCTGCTAGGGTACAACGGCTGCATCCGCGGCACCTACACGCCGGACTGCTTCCGGTATCCTGACAAGGTGGCGCGTGTCCGGCGCACGATCCGCGCCGAGATGAACGCGGCGCTGAGAGAGCTGGGGGAGTCAGCGATACAGTGAGCGGGGGTTAGCGTTTACGAGTACGGGTACGTGGATCTGGGAGGTAGATGAGGTGGTGGCTTACGCGGCGTGACTTCCCGCGGAACACGGTGCGGCGACCAGGGGCGAACACAGCCGGGCCCCGGTCGCCGCAACGTTTCATAGGGTCAAGCTACCTACTTCGTGCTCGTACTCGTAAACGTGCTCGTAAACGTGCTCGTGCACGTACTCGGCCGCTTCACCCCAGCTCTGCCAGCAGCGCGGCCGCCGCGTGCATCCCCTTCTCGAAGTTCTCGATGCTCATCCACTCGTCCGGCGCGTGCGCGTTCTCGCCAGGCAGGCCGAAGCCCATGAGCAGGACGGGCGCCCCGATCACCCGCTCGAACTCCGTGACGATCGGGATGGAGCCGCCCTCGCCGGCGTAGATCGGCGGACGGCCGAACGCGCGTTCGAGCGCGCGGGCAGCGGCCTCGTAGAGCTTGCCACCGAGCGCGGCGCGCCAGGGCTGGCCTCCGTGCATGTACTGGAAGCGGATCTCGACGCCGGTAGGAGCGACGCGGCGCACGTGCTCCTCGACGAGGCGCGCGATCTTCGCGGGGTCCTGGTTCGGGACGAGCCGGCAGCTCACCTTGGCCATGGCCGTCGAGGGCAGCACGGTCTTGGAACCCTCGCCCGTGTAGCCCGAGAGCAGACCGTTGACCTCGATCGTGGGCCGGACCCATATCCGCTCGAGCGTGGTCTGCCCTGCCTCGCCATCCAGCGCGGGCGCGCCGACTTCCTTCCTGAACGCCTCCTCATCGAAGGGCAGCATGCGGATCTGCTCGCGGTAGTCGGGCGCCGGGTCCACGTCGTCGTAGAAGCCGGGGATGGCGACGCGCCAGTTCTCGTCATGGAACGAGGCGATGATGCGGGCGAGCGCGGTGGCCGGGTTCACGACGGCGCCGCCGTAGGCGCCGGAGTGCAGGTCCTGCGCAGGCCCGGTGACGTCGATCTGGAAGTAGGCGATGCCGCGCAGCGATGCGCCGATGGTCGGCATGCCGGGCGCGAACATGGTCGTGTCCGAGACGACGATGTAGTCGGCGGCGAAGCGCGCGGCGTGCTTCTCGATGAACGGCACCAGGTTCTCGCTGCCGACCTCCTCCTCGCCTTCTGCGAGCACGACGACGTTGACGGGCAGCCGGCCGGCGGTGCGCATGTGCGCCTCGATCGCCTTGATGTGCAGGTAGAGCTGGCCCTTGTCGTCCACGGAGCCGCGGGCATAGAGCCGGCCATCGCGGATGGTCGGCTCGAAGGGCGGCGAAGTCCACAGCTCGAGCGGCTCGGGCGGCTGGACGTCGTAGTGGCCGTAGATCAGCACGGTAGGCGCGTCGGGCCCGGCGCCGCGCCACTCGCCGACGACGATCGGATGGCCCGGCGTGCGCTCGATGGCGGCCTCGAGGCCGGCATCGCGCATGCGGGCGGCGAGCCACTCTGCGGCGCGCCGCATGTCCGGCTGGTGCTCGCTTCGCGCGCTGATGCTGGGGATGCGGAGGAACTCGAACAGCTCGTCGCGGAAGCGATCGAGGTTCGCGTCGATGTGGGCGTGAACGTCGCTCATTTCGATTGTCCGTTGTGCGTTGGGGGTTCGAAGGAGCGCGGCGCCTGCAGCGGCGCCGCGCCCGGCGATCAGCGCGCGGTCAGCTCGCGGACGAGCGCGTCCGCGCGGTAGACGTTGCGCAAGGATTCCAGGATGCCTGCCGAATGCACGCCGACGGCGCGTCCCGACTCGGGCGTGCCGTAGAGGAATACGTACGGCAGGCCCTCGATGTTGCTGTCGAAGACGAAGCCGACGATGCGCGCCTCGCGGTCGATCATCGGGCTGCCGCTGTTGCCGCCCGTGATGTCGTTGGTCGTGACGAAGTTGAGCGGTGTGCTCATGTCGACGGCATCGCGGCGTTCGGCAAACGCCCTGGGCAGCGTCCACGGCATCTCATTGCCGAACTCGGACGCGCGCGCGTACAGGCCGTAGATGGACGTGTGCGGCGGCGCGACCGTGCCGTTGTACGGGTAGCGCGCGACGACGCCGTCGGTGATGCGGAGCGTGAACGTCGCGTCCGGCGGGAGCTGCGTGCCGTACGCGGCAAAGAGCGCACGGCCGAGGCGAGCGCTCTGGACGCGCTCGGCGGCCTGCACCTCGTCCCACTGCGGCTGGAGGCGCGCATAGGCGTCCTCCATCTGCCGCGCGAGCCGCACCATGGGGTCGGTCGACGCGGCGACGGCCGGCGCGCCGCCCGCGAGGAGCTCCCGGCGGAACGCCGGATCCGCGATGCGCGTCTCGGTGACGAGGCGGCGCGCGGCCTGCGCCGGCGTCTCGCCGGGGCGGAACGCCTCGCGGATGAAGGGATCGTCCGCGGGCAGGAACTGGCGGGCGATGTCCAGGCGCAACGCCAAAATGCGCGCGCTGCGCGCGGTGTCCACCGGGACCGGGTTGCGCAGCAGGTTTTCGATCCGTGCGGCGTTCTCGCCGCGGAACGCCTCGCTGCGCTGGTCCTCGGGCAACGCGGTCTGGCGGACGTAGCGCACCAGATAGCCGGCGAGCTGGAGGGGCGGCGAGGGCAAGAACTCGATGTTGTTCGCGTTGATGCGCGGGCTGAGCTCGAGCTTGCGCTGCTGGATCCTTTCGAGGCGGCTCCAGACATCGCCGTACTCGGCGCGGAGCGCGGGGTCGGCATCGATGCGCTGCCGGAATTCGCGCTCCCAACGAATCTTGCGTCCGACGAGCATGGAGTCCTGAAGTCCGGCGAGCTGCCCGCTGTACGCCTTGAGGCTGTTCTCGACCCCGAAGAGCTGATCCCTCACCTGGCGCTCCGCCTCGGGCCCCTGGCGCGCGATCTCCAGGAGGATGTCCCGCTGCCCGCTCAACAGCATGAGGATGAACGGGTGGCGGTACTGCCGCTCGTACATGACCTGCGCGACCGTGAAGAGCCGGCTCGTGGTGCCCGGATTGCCTGTCACGAACACGAGCTCGCCTTCCCGCGCGCCATCCGCGTCCCACGTGAAGTAGTGGGGCGTGGAGGCGGGCGTGTCGCCATCGGGCTGGTACGCGCGGACGAACGCGACGTCCAGGGTGTAGCGCGGGTAGGTGAAGTTGTCCGGGTCGCCGCCGAAGAAGCCGGCCTGGAGCTCCGGCGCGAAGACGAGCTTGACCGGCGCGTAGCGGCGGTAGCGGTAGAGCATCTCCTGGCCGCCGTGGAAGAGCGAGACGACCTGGCACTGGAAGTCGGTCGAGTTCTCGCACTCCGCGACGATGGCCTGGCGTACGGAGTCCGTGGCCGCAGCGATGCGGGTCTCATCCGCGCCCGTGGGGACGGCCGCCCGGACGCGCTGCGTGACATCCTCGATCTGGACGAGCTGGTCGAGGAACAGGTCGGGGCAGACGAGCTCGTCCTCTCGCCTGGGCGCGTAGAAGCCCTGAGCCAGGTAATCCCTGTCCGCGGTGGAGACCGCCTCGATGCAGTCGCGGGCGCAGTGGTGGTTGGTCGCGACCAGGCCGTTGGGCGAAACGAACGAGGCCGAGCAGATCTCGCCGTAGCGGACGGAGGCGAGCCGCACCTTCTCGAGCCAGGCAGGGGTCGCGTCGAAGCCGTAGCGCTCGCGCCAGTAGTCGAGCGGCGGGTTCTCGAACGTCCACATCGTGCCCAGCTCGCGGCCGGTGAGCGTGACGCGGTCCGCGACGCGGCGCGCGGCTGCGGGCGGCTCGAGCGCATCCGCGGCGGTGGTGACGGTCTGCTCCCGGGGCGTGGCGGCAGGCGTCGGCGCCACGGCGACCGGCTCCTGCTGCCGGGAGGCGCAAGCGGTCAGGCCGAGCAACGAGGCGACGAGGAACGCGATCCCTGGGCCTGAGCGGCGGTTCGCGGACATACCGGCCTCCCTCCGGAGGGTTCCGATCCGGTGCCAAGGTACGGGCTGGGAGCAGCGGCGTCGAGTGTGAGGCGAGAGTCGTGCCAATCTCGGTTTCCGGCGCTCCGCGTCCTCCGCGGCTCCTCTGTCACACGGAGGGCGCGGAGCTCACACGAGAGCCGCGGAAGGACGCGAAGGTCACGATGAACCGAGCAGCCGCCGAAACGGCTCCGGCAACCCCTCCGCGCTCACTCCTTCCAGCATGTCGATGGGTTCGTGGGCGCTGAGGGTGTGCCAGAAGAGGTGCACGCCGCCGCGCTGCTCCCGGACCGAGGCGAGCAGGCCGGCGGCGGCCTTGGCGGTGTACGTCGGGTCGAGGATGAGGCCCGCGTCGCGGAAGAGCGCGGCGGCCTCACGGCCGGCGGGCGTCTCATGGCCGTAGCCGTCGCCGAGGAACCCGTGGCGGATCGTGACCAGGCGGAGCACGGCGGCCCGCCGTGGCGCGGAGGCGAGGCCGGCCCTGCGGAGGTGGGCGAGCGTGCGCGAGACCAGGCGGGCGAGCGCGCGTTCGTTGGTGACGATGCGGCCGGTGATGCGCACCGCGGAGATGGGCACGTCGAGCCCGGCCAGCGCGAATCCGATGGCGAGGCCGGCGGCCGTGCCGAGGGTGCCGGCGGCGACGTGCACGACGTCCGGCCGCGGTGCCTGGCCATCCGCGATCTGCTCGGCCAGCTCGAGCCCCGCGCTGACGTAGCCGAGCGTGCCGACCGGATCGGAGCCGCCGGGCGCGATCACGCAGTACCGCTGGCCGCGGTGCGCGAGGCGGGCCGCGAGCATGGCGCCGGGCACGGTCTCCATCCGCTGCGTGAACCGCAGCTCGGCGCCGAGGGCGTGGTCGAGCAGCAGGATGCGACGGACGTGCTCGTTCATCGGCTGCGGGAACAACACGAGCGCGACGCGGAAGCCGTGAGCGCGGCCGTAGAGCGCGGTGGCAAGCGCGTGGTGCGAGCCGACGGCACCAATGGTGATGAGGCGCTCGATGCCGCGGCTCTTCGCGTCGGCGAGAATGAACTCGAGCTTGCGGACCTTGTTGCCGCCGTACGGCTGCGCGGTGAGGTCGTCTCGCTTGATCCAGAGCTGCGCGCCCTGCGCGGCCGGGCCGAGGTCGAGCGGGTGGACGGGTGTGGGGAACTCGCCGATCGGCAGCCACGGGATCCGCGCGGCCAGCTCCGGGTAGCGGCGGAAGAGGGCGGGGGTGTGGGCGAGAGTCGGGCCGCCGCCGTGCGGCGAGCCCGGCGCGCTGCTGCGCGAGTCGTCGGGCAGGACAGGGCTCATGAGAGCGTCTCCGCGATGCGGTCGGCGGCTGCGGCGGCGCATGCACGCCGCTCGCCCGGCTCGGATGCTCCCGGGTGCCTCGGGATGCGGGCAAGGTAGTGGGCGACGGGCTCCGGGAACAGGCGGCGCCCGCCGCGCCCGGCCACGCGGGGACGGTCGCATCGGCGACCTGCGCGCGGCGCGGGCCGCGGTCAGGCGGGTGGTGTGACCTGAGTGCGCAGCGTCAGCTCCCCGGGTTGCCGCGCTGCGACTGGTTCCTCTGGTGGTTCTGCTGCGCCCGGATCACCGTCAGACACCAGATCTGAGCGGCCCGCTCGACGAGCTGCTGCTCGTTCTGGCCGTCGAACGTCGTCTCGATCGGCTCAGGGAACGGCGTGGTCACGCGCTGGCCGGTGCCGGGCTCCACCTCTATGATTCGGTCGAGCGATGCGTTGATGGCGACACCGCGCGTCCCATCCTCGAGAGCCACGGGGCGGTTGCCGCTCACGCGCCACGGCCCTTCCACGGTGTAGCCGTTGGGAAACGTGATCGTCGTCGTGAGCCGGTCGCCCTCGAGGGAGCCACGGCAGGAGGGCGCCTGCCCTCCTCCCTGGGCGGCGAGCGGTGCGGGCAATGCGAGTGCGAGGGCGGTGACGAGTATCAAGAAAAAGGGCATACCTCCTCCCGCATCGAAGTATGCACGAGGACGGGCCTTCTGTCCGCCCCCGGCGGATAACGAAACAGCAAGAACGGGTCCGGCCCGACTGGCCCTGGGCTTCCGCTGTTGCGCGGCGGAAAGGCGGGCGGGAGCTGCTCTTTTTGAACTGCGGGCGAGGGCGGGGGCGTCCCTTCCCCCCTTTCCCTTCCACCCGGGCGGCCGCCCCACGTCCCCCCGCCACCCGGGCGGGGGAACTGCGGGGGCAACTGCGGGTGGGGGTGTTCGCGGCGTGACGTTTTTCGCGGGCATCCCGGGCCCGCGCTTCTCGCCGTGATGCGGGCGCGGGCCCTCCTCACCGGGAACGTCCTGTGGCTGGGGATCGTGTCGCTGCTCAACGACGCGGCGAGCGACATGATCTTCCCGCTGCTTCCCGTGTTCCTGGTCCAGACGCTCGGCGCGGGCCCCGCGTTCCTCGGGCTGGTCGAGGGGATCGCGGAGAGCACGTCGAGCCTGGTGAAGCTGGGCGGCGGCTGGCTCTCGGACCGGACTGGCCGCCGCAAGGCGCTGATCGGCCTGGGTTACGGCGCCGCGGGCGTGGTCCGGCCGCTGATGGCGCTGGCGACGGCGCCGTGGCACGTGCTGGCGATCCGGTTCACGGACCGGGTGGGCAAGGGGCTCCGCACCGCGCCGCGGGACGCGCTGCTCGCCGAGTCCGTCGAGCCGGAACGGCGGGGCACCGCGTTCGGCATCCACCGCGCTGCCGACCACGCGGGCGCCGTGCTCGGGCCGCTGCTCGCGACCGGTATCCTGCTGCTGGCGCCGGGACAGGTGCGGCTGGTCTTCGCGCTTGCTGCCGTGCCGGCCGCGCTGGCCGTCCTGCTGCTCGTGTGGAAGGTGCACGACACTGCCCCCGCCCCCCCGCGCTTCCCCGTGGGCGAGGGCGAGGGCGGGGGTGCCCCTTCGACCACACCCTTCCATTCGAGCATTAACGACGTTCCCCTTTCCCCGCCGCCTAGCACGGCGACCTCCGCTCTCCCGCGCCCCTTCCGTGTCTACCTGGCCGCCATGGCGCTGTTCACGCTCGGCAACGCGTCGGATGCGTTCCTGCTGCTGCGCGCAGAGCAGGTCGGCCTGCCGGTGGAGACGCTGCCGCTGCTCTGGGGCGCGTTCCACGTCAGCAAGATGCTGTGGAGCGTGCCGGGCGGGATGCTCGCGGACCGGTTCGGCACACGGCGCGCGATCGTGCTGGGGTGGCTGATCTACGCGGCGATCTACGGGATGTTCGGCGTGGCGACGGCGCCCTGGCACGGCTGGGCGCTGTTCCTGGCCTACGGCCTGTTCTACGGGCTCACGGAGGCGCCGCAGAAGGCGCTGGTCGCGCGGCTCGCGCCGGCCGGGCGGCGGGCGAGCGCGTACGGCGCGTTCCACTTCGTCGTCGGGCTGACCGCGCTGCCGGGAAGCCTGCTGTTCGGCGGGATCTGGCAGGCGTTCGGCGCCACGGCGGCGTTCGGCGCAGGCGCGGCGCTGGCGCTGGCGGCGGCGATCGTCCTCGCGGCGGGAGTGCCCGCTGACAAGCAGCGACCAGAGCCCGCACCCGCCGAGCCGGGCGTGCCTGTTTGAGGATCGCCCGGCAGGGGGCGTGTGCGGCCGCACAGCCCTCACGGTGCCGCCCACGGCTTTCCCGTGAAACCCCGCTTGACGCGCCGGCCGCCCGCCGAGCACGTTCCCCCGCATGGATACGATGGATACGAATACGAACGTGCGCGCGAGCGCGGAGGAGTTCGCCGACCGGTTCGTCGTCGTGCTGAACCGGACGGAGGACGTGGTGAACATCGCGGGGACGGTGCGCGCGATGATGAACATGGGGCTGCGCCGGCTGCGGCTGGTCAGCCCCGCGGAGTTCGACGCGTGGAGAATCGCCGGCATCGCTCACGGCGCGGAGGCGGTACTCGAGGAGTCCGAGATCCACGACTCGCTCCAGGACGCGCTCGCGGACGCGGCGCACGTGGTGGGGACGACGGCGCGACGGCGGACCGCGCCGTACGTCTGGCAGCATCCGCGCGAGGCCGCACCCGAGCTGCTCGCGCTGGCCGCCGCGGCGGACGGGCCGATCGCGCTGCTGTTCGGGCCCGAGAGCGTAGGGCTCACCAACGAGGAGCTCGACCTCTGCGACCGCGTGCTGACCGTGCCGACGTCGCCCGCGTACTCCTCGCTCAACCTCGCGCAGGCGGTCCTGCTCGTCTGCTACGAGCTCTGGCTCGCGGGCCCGGGCGCCGAGCGCGAGCTGCCCCGACACCGCAAGGCCGCGGCGCCCGCCTCGCCCGCGGCGCTCGATGCGCTGTTCCGCGACATCGAGAGCGCGCTGGACACGATCGAGTTCTTCAAGACGCGCAACCCGGACGTGATCATGCGCTCGATCCGCGCGATCACGCGGCGCGCGGAGCTGGACGGCCGCGAGGCGGGGCTGCTCCGCGCGATGGCGATCGAGGTGAGGAAGTACATTGAGAGGGGCCTGGGCCAGGGCGAGGGCGGGGGCGAGGGCCGCCACCCTGGCCCGCGCCCCTGAACTGCGGGTGTCTTGAACTGCGGGCGAGGGCGGGGGCGACCCTTCCGCCCTGCCCTTCCACCCGGGAGTCCGGTCCGCGTCCCCCCGCCGCCCGGGCGGGGGAACGGCGGGCGGGGGCGTTCGCGGGGTGCGGCCGCTTCACGGACCGGGCGCCACTCCCTCGCCCCCGCCCCTGCCCACGCCCCGGCCCGGGGAGGGGTAGCGGTGCGGGGAAGATGCGTGCCCGTGCCCGGTCGTTCGACTCCCCGCACGGCTCATCGCGGGAAATTCAGAATCTCGAATTGTCTTGAATTGCGAATTCAAATTCGAATTCGAATTTCGAATTCCCCGCCCCCGCCCCCGCCCTCGCCCTCGCCCGGCGCTCGTAGCATCCAACCTTCACCCCGTTACGGCCCCCTCCGAGGCCGAAGACACCAGCCGCGCGTACTTGGCCAGCACGCCGCTCGTGTAGGCGATCGGCCGCGGGCGCCAGGTTTCGAGCCGGCGGCGCAGCGTGGCGTCGTCGAGCTCCACGTCCAGGCGGCGGCCGGGGATGTCGAAGACGACGATGTCGCCCTCCTGGATCGCGGCAATGGGCCCGCCCACGGCTGCCTCCGGCGCGACGTGGCCGGCCATGAGACCGTGCGTTGCGCCGGAGAAGCGGCCGTCGGTGAGCAACGCGACCTCCGGGCCGAGGCCGGCGCCCGCGATCGCGGCGGTGACGCCGAGCATCTCCCGCATCCCGGGACCGCCGCGCGGCCCTTCGTAGCGGATGACGACGACGTCGCCCGGCCGGATGCGGCCGGCCTGCACCGCCTCGAATGCGTCCTCCTCGCGGTCGAACACGCGCGCGGGACCACGGTGCATCGTCCGCTCGTGGCCGACGAGCTTCACCACGCAGCCCTCCGGCGCGAGGTTGCCGCGCAGGATGGCGATGCCGCCGGTCGGCTTGATCGGCCGATCGAGCGGACGGATCACCTGCTGGCCCGGCGTCTCGCGCGCGCCTGCGGCCTCCTCGGCGATCGTGCGGCCAGTGACCGTCGTCGCGCTCCCATCGATGAGCCCGGCCTCGAGCAGGCGCTGGAGCAGCAGCGCGACGCCGCCCGCGCGGTGCATGTCGGGCGCGACGAAGCGGCCGCCGGGCTTGAGGTCGGCGAGCAGCGGCGTGCGCGCGCTGATGCGGTCGAAGTCGTCGATCACGAGCGGCACCTGCGCCTCGCGGGCGAGCGCGAGCAGGTGCAGCACCGCGTTGGTGGAGCCGCCGGACGCCATGACCGCCGCGATCGCGTTCTCGAGCGCCGCGCGCGTGATGATCTGCCGCGGCCGGAGCCCCCGCTCGACGAGACGCACGGCGAGCCGGCCGCACTCGCGCGCGACCTCGTCCCGCGCCGGGTCGAGCGCGGGCACGCTGCCGCTGCCGAGCGGCGAGATGCCGAGCGCCTCGAACGCGGTCGCCATGGTGTTCGCGGTGAACTGCCCGCCGCACGCGCCCGCGCCGGGGCACGCGGCACACTCGATCTCGTGCAGCTCCTGCTCCGTGATGCGGCCCGCGGCGCACGCGCCCACGGCTTCGAAGACGTCCTGGATCGTGATGTCGTGG